>Ga0302250_1001617_pt1 | contig 16359 bp, 14 predicted proteins | sample AAG_RA_Asp_MG_FD_193536 | JGI IMG/M metagenome (GOLD analysis project Ga0302250, IMG submission 193536) | Enriched activated sludge microbial communities from anaerobic digester in WTTP, New Holstein, Wisconsin, United States - AAG_RA_Asp | ecosystem: Engineered > Bioreactor > Anaerobic >... | reverse complement strand
CTACATAATGAGCCGCAGTTGGCCAAAAAAAGATCAGGGGGAGCCTGAGTGTTCAATCACCGAATATGCCACCCTCTCTTTCCTGATGGACTATTTCTTCAGCGCAACCCTGCCCCATCTCATCCGGGAAAAAGACGATAAATCCATCTATACGGTCTATTCCGGCGGAGATGATTTCGTCCTGATCGGAGCTTATGACAAAATGATCGAATTCGCCCAAAAACTGAACCAGCAGTTTGGCAAGTTCTGTGCTGAAAACCCAGGATTGCATTTCTCGGCTGCGATTACTCTCTCACACTCCAAGGAACCGGTAAAGTTCGTGATTAAATCTACTGATGCTAGGCTTGATGACGCCAAGAATGAGACAGATAAAAACTGCCTTAATCTATATGAATCAACAGTTTCATGGATAGAATTGCCAGCTTTGCTAGAATTCTCAGCCAAGTTGCTCGATTGGTTAAATAACGATGAAATTACTCTGCAATTCCTCTATAGGCTGCTCGGATACCATCAGATGTATATGGAAACACGCTGTAATCCAAGTACCAATCTGCACAATTACCTGTATGACTCCTTGCTAAACTATGATATCAAGCGAAACATCGAAAAGAAAACTGCCGGCCAGATCAGCAATCTTGAGTTGGTCAATACCCTAAAAAATCTCACCGGCTTACAAGAGGGAAGTATGATGGAGCACCTTAGAATCCCTCTTTGCCATGCTATTTATAAAAACCGTAATACTAAAAAAGGAGCAAGCAATGTATAACGACTACAAACCTAAATCCCCATATCCCGAGAAGAAAGACGAGAGTTTTGGACCATTCTTTGACGAGAAGGGGAACCTGATTATTGATTGGGTGGGGCAGAAAGCTCAAAAATTCTCTGCTGAGATCAATGACAGGGAGTTTAAATCATCAGCTCTGCGCAATTTCTACAACGAATTTTTAAGGATTAAGAACCTCCCGCCCAGCTACAACGAGGAGAAGAAAGTCCTCATAAACTTGCTGGTTTCGAAGGCACACTATAAAAGGACTACTGGAGTCGTGCCTCCTCTGTTTTTCAGCTTTATCCAATGCTTGATCAAAGAAGTGGGAACAGATTTGGATAAATTCAACAAAGCCTGTCTTGTAATGGAAGCAATCGTAGGTTACTTCCCGAAGAAATAATAAAGGAGAGATAAAATGCTTACTACAAAGTCGATAACCGGATACATAGTGTTAAAAAGCGGTTTACACATCGGTGGAAACAAAGATACCATGCAGATTGGCGGTATAGATTCACCAGTAATCAAAAATCCCCTCACGAATCTTCCATATATACCGGGCTCATCCTTGAAAGGAAAATTGAGATTCTTGCTTGAGCACTATTTTGATTTGGTTGGAAAAGAAGGGAAAATACCAGGTTTATATAGCACGGGGAATCAGAAATGGAACATAAATAAGATCGCAGTCATCTTTGGGCATTTGGAACATAAAGAGGACAGACCCACAAAGCCCACAAGAGTGGTTTTTTCAGATAGTAATATAGTTGGCATGATCGACAAAGAAGATAAGATTATTCATGCTGCTTCGATTGACGATTCGATGATTTTTTCCGAAGCTAAAACCGAAGTTGTTATCAACCGTATTACAGGAACTGCACTAGGAGGCGGGCTGCGCACTATTGAACGCGTCCCTGCCGGAGTTGTTTTTGACTTGAACATAATCCTGAAACAATACGACGAAGTACAGGACAAAGACAACTTGAGCATTATCTTAAAAGGCCTAAAGCTTATGTCCAACGATGCCTTGGGTGGTTCTGGATCCCGGGGAAGCGGCAGAATAGAATTCAGAAATCTTCAAGTAAATGGAGAAGATATTGATCTGGATACCATAACACTTTAGGAGGGCTTGTGCTTAGCTACAAAATCACCTGGATGCCATTATCGTCTCTCTCAACCCCATTGCAGAGCGATACGATCTTTGGCCACCTTTGTTGGGCTGTTAAATACCTATGGGAAGAGACCAGCCTGGAGAAACTCCTATCCGATCTAAAGGAAAACAACCGATTGATCCTAAGCTCTGCCTTTCCTGCAGGTACCTTGCCCAAACCGTCATTGCCTGTAAAACATGAGATCATTAATCAGATAAGGAAGAAGCTACTATCGGAGTTGAACAAAAATCCCATTGATGATCTTGGGATAGCTCATGTGCTGAAAAAAGCCAGGAAAAAACCTTACATTTCGCATTCAGTACTGAAAGAGGCAGGCTATGTTTACGATTTGCCTGCTGTGTTATACGGCCAGACCAAGAAAGAAGCGCTTGACTATATCGATCGGAAAATGCGAGAGAAAGGGAGGGGGCTTCTCACAGTAAAAGATCCGAAGCAAGAAGAGCGTTGTATTGAGTTCCACAACATGATCGACCGACAGAGCGGAACAACTTCTGGAAGTGGTGAATTCTTTGCCAGTCCCACTACTTTTTTCAAAGACCATTGCTTCGAATCATGGCTGGATACCGACATCTACACTCTTGAGCAACTTCAGGAGCTGTTCCAGTTCATCCAGTTACACGGCTTTGGGAAGGATAAAAACACCGGGAAGGGCAGATTTGAAATCAAAGTAGAACCATTCACCTGGCCTAACTGCAATCATTATAACGCTTATCTATGTTTGTCAAACATGGTTCCCGCCCATAGCGATAATGTTCTTTCTTCCTATAATGGGAAAGCTAAGTTTGCCAAGATTGGTGGTGATTATGCCACTTCGGAAACCCCCTTCAAGTATCCCTTATTGATGTTTGAACCGGGCGCTGTGTTTTTTGCCGGAGAAAACAAAACACCTCCTCTTGGCTGTTTGCTTGATAACATCCACAACAATAAGGATATTGTGCAAAACCTGTATGCTTATTCGATTCCCTTGCAGATAAAAGGGGTTTAGCATGAAAAATGTAATCTACAAGTTCCAGATAACACCCATCACTCCCTTTCACATCGGAAACGGGGAAGTTCATGATCCCTTGAACCTAATAATAAAAAGTAACCGGGCATATTTTATAAATCAACTGGAATATGTTCGATATCTTATCAAGCATGATAAAGCAGAACTGAATAGTGTACTCAGGCGATCAGATCTAAAAGAGCTACATAAGTATTTTACTGCTGCCTTCAACGAAGATAATAATGATTGCCACTATTTTTCTTATGCCGTGCGGCCGGAGATAACTGCTAATTACCAGAATAAAATTGAGAATCTGAAAAGCGAAGGTTTTGTTCGCTCATTTATCCGGTCCCAGCTTAATCTACAACCCTATATCCCTGGCAGTTCACTAAAAGGAGCAATACGGACTGCCATACTTTCTCATTACCAAAAATCTGTTCCAAACTTCAATCCTCGGTATGCAGACAGTGCAGATCGGGATAATCAGGCTACTATCCTGGGGTATTGGGATAGCACAAAACACAGACCAGAAATCCCTTCAGATCCCTTTAAGTTTCTTAAATTTGCCGATACGCCTTGGAGCAACGATTGGATGGGAATATTTGAAATAGGTGTTGTTAATCCCCCCGTTCAAAACATCAATAGGAACAACCCTTACAAAAATCCATTGCCTGCCGGAGCAAGAGTAAAACGTGATGATGCCTTGCCAGTATTAATGGAAATTGCTCTCTCCAAACTGGATCGTCAGTTAGATTCCAAGCTAAGCATATCCATCACTGATCCACACAACATAGGATTACAAAAACTATTTCCCAAAGGCCATGACAATCTTACTCCCATGTTAGAAATGATTAAAGAATACTACCGGGTTCAGTTGGATAAGGAAGTTGATGTTTACAATCGCCTGGGAGAAACAGCTACCAAAAACTATGGGATAATCAAAAAAATGCAGACCAAACTTGCTACTAACGAATGTATGATCAAACTTGGCATGGGCTCAGGGCAAAACTACTGCTCCTATGCCGTAATGAACCACAATCCTAAAACAAGAAAATTGATTAACCATCTGCCCCTGGGTTGGATGAAACTTAGTTTTGAACTGTAGGAGACTCCATGAATTCCCTTATCCTTTCGCCGGTCGGAACCAGTATCTTCACAAAGGGAGCTTTTCCCCAAGAGATTAGCAAATACTCAAACTGCAGAAAGTTGGAAGATATCCCTTCCGACCGGCGGAGGATAATTACTGACTATATTGCTCAAACCCGGGATTTATTGCTTTCGATGTCTGTCTCAGATGTAAAAGTTCGCTCTGCAGAATTGAACGGTATAATCCAATATTATCATAATGATCTGCGCAAGGCAAGCCAGGACGTTCACTACCTTTTACCTAGCGATACTTATATCGGAAAGCAATCCTGCTTGTTGGTGCAAGAATATCTGCAGCAATACTTTTCTGATGTACGAGTAATGGAAATTTCCGATCTCCAGACCTCAGATTGTGAAAGCTTTCAATATGCCCTCAGCGAACTAACCAGCAGAATAATGTGTTTAAGAGATGAGTTATCACCTGGGCAAAATCTTGTCTTTAATCTTACCGGGGGCTTCAAATCAATTCTTGGATTTCTTCAATCCCTGGGGATGTTTTATGCCGACGAAACTGTTTATGTGTTTGAGTTTTCAGAGTCTCTCTTGCGTTTACCAATTCTGCCTCTGAGGCTGGAGCCCTTCCCCTATCTCCTGGAATATGTAAGTGTTTTCAGAAGGCTGGACAATTCCTTGCCAGTTAGTTCTGATACTTACCAAGAAATACCGTCCACTTTAGTGTTGAATCTCTTTGGCGAACCAACTTTATCAGCCTATGGAAAGATAGTATGGGATAGCTTCCGCAAACAGATTTATTCACAGAACCTGCTGGATTCTCTAAGTAATCGGATTCGTTATTCGGATGGATTCAAGGCAAGTGTGCTCGATCTTGAAGCAGATCGTTATTATCAGTTGAATAGCAGAATAGATACCTTGGCTGTCTACATGGAAAGCAATAATACAAAGCAGCTTAAATCGTTGGATTTAAAGAAATTAAAAGTTCCTCAAAAAGTAAGCACCTACGAGTTTGATGCCTGGGCAGATAAAAGTGCCATGAGAGTATTCTGTCACTATGAAAAGGAGGTTCTAATCCTGGATCTACTTGCAAAGGGTTTGCACTGATTCCAGGATTTGGCTTTCTGCCATACGGATCAAATTTTGTTTTTCAGGCAATGGTAAAAATGCACTTACGTAGCTATTACGGAGCAATATTAATAGTTCCCATTTGCTTATTCCTCCATCACTTAGCCTACTGGCCTGAAGGTATTCCTGACTGATGTCCGTTAATGAAATCCCCGGATCATCGGTACAAATGCAAGCCTTGATACCCTCCTTCAAGTATTGTTTCAAGGGATATTGTTTTAGGTCCAAAGTGCCGCTATCCTGGTAATCTCTAAATCCACTGATCTGAAAATTACTGCTGGGACAAAGCTCAATCGCGGTTCGTTGGTCTTTCAATTTCTGAAGCAGTACATAGTTTTCTACCAGGCTAAGTCCATGTCCTATCCTATCAGCATTAAGATGGTATATTGCTTTCCAGATATCTTCCACCTGTGTGGTTTCCCCTGCATGGATAGTAATCCTTATGCATGCTTCCAAGAGAGGAAGTATTTCTGAACGTAATTCCTGGGGCTCGACCATTCCTTCTGATCCAGCCAGATCAAATCCACAGATAAATTCTCCCAGTTTACCCCCTTTGCTCTTCAATTCTTTGCATAGTTTTACATGATCTCTAAGGGCTTTCAGGCTGCGATGTCTGCTCCCGATAAGAATCAGCTTGAATATACAGCTATGGTTCTTAAACTCGTCCCATAAAATCTCTATAACCTCTCGGGAGGTTAGCCGTTCTGTATAATTACCTGGGGAGCATCTAAGTTCCTTGTAGATTAGATTATTACGCTCAGCGTCGGTTTTCAGCAGTTTAGCCGCAGTTCTGAGTGCCTCTTCACTTTGAAGTAAGGTTGAGCCTTGGAAATCTCCCAGTTTTTCATAGTTTTCTAAGCCTATGGCGCAAAAAGCCTGTTTCGACTGGTAGTCCCCATAAACCAATTCCTCAAGCAGCGGTTCTCTACCCTCAAAAGCAGAGAGAAAATTACTAACTTTAACCCAACGGAGAGATCTATCCAGCCCCAATAGACCATTAGCAATCTTGCGTAAGGCATTGATATCGTTTCTCTCAAGATATCCCCCAACCAGCTTTTCTTCACCACTCGAGCTCTTTTGGTTTTCGTAATAGCGGCGATTTGCTTGCGCTAACTTAACAAGCCCAGTACAATCAGCAATGCCACCTAAATGACAGTGCAAATCTGTTTTGGGAAGGCTATATATCCAGCCCAGGTCAGCTTCGCAGATTTGGCCATGTTTAAGCATGGCAACTGCTTCTGGTTTCAATAGATGTAAAGCTTGGAAATTAGTGCTTGCTTCGCTGAATCTCAATTGATGGTAGTAGTTTATCGCCAGGTTATCCTGTTGTTCCTGCAATCTTTCCACCAACTCCAGAAATCCAGTTTCAGTTTTTGGATGGCTGATTTCGCTATTTGTACCGGGTTGAAGCGTAAACAGCGGAGTAGATATCCTAATCAATTCCGATAAATAGCTGGCATTTAGCTTAGTCTGATACACTACAGGAGTAATCCGGTTTATAGTTTCTTTGGGTATTTTTCCTGGTTCACTCTCCAATTCGAAGTTCACTATCCCTTCTGCCAGAACATGCAACATTGCTTTACAGCCAAATATATTTGCAGCTTGTTGAATATCGCTACTCATCGTTTTTCTGCCCCCGCTTAAACATAGGTATAGATCACCCTTCAGGTCGTTCAACCGGGTTAGGTAAACCAGGTTATAAATCAGATTCCGCATGGCTCGTGCATCCGATTCACTGTTTATGTCCACCATATCTTCCAAATAGTGGAACTCCATCGCCATTTGCATTTCATGCACCTGAATCCACTTTGTTATCTTATCCTTGGAGTTTTCGAAGCTTCTCTGGGTGCATACCATGATGATCTTTTCTACAGGCTTAAGGTCGTTATCTGCCTTTAGTTGTAGTAGTTGTTGATAATGATCATGATTCCGGTAAAGGGGATAATCCACATCATTTAGAAAGCCAATTACTTCTGCTACCAGATGGGCTGTTTCCCCTACGCTGATGATTAGTTGATTCAGATTTCCACTTCCTTATAGCTCATCACCCTATCCATGCTGAAAACCTTTCTATACTTAGGCTCCTCAGCCCCAAACTGGTAATGATACACATCCATTGGCAGAAAATGCCCGATCGCTATGCCCAAAGCCATGCAAATCGCTGTGGGAGCGGTTTGAAAGAGATGAATCCGTTTCCAATGGTATTCTTCTCTGGCATGGTTTAATAACGAATTGATCTCCTGAATCCAGCGTAGCCAGTTTTCTTTCAAATCCAATACTCCTTGGTTTTCTTTGGCTTTGATCACCAGGAAGTTTCTTACCTGCAATTGAGTACGGCAGAATTCTTGGGCTTCTCCGATCGGGTTATGGCTGCCAAGATAGATTATCAAGCCCAGCTCTTTGCTTTCGGGTTCAGTTATCTGTAAATGTCCTTCCACCTTTTTACAAGCCTTATCAGATATCGATACGTTTTTCAGTTCTCTGGCGTTTTGGGAGCCATGCAGTGTAAACACCTGTTTATAAGATGAGCTGGAGAAATCCAATTGCAAGATAGCCAGAGCTCTTTTAAAGCCAAAGATCGCCCCTATCCCCAATTGCAGGGCACTTATCTGACCCGCATAGAACCACAACGCTTTCTTGGGTAATAGCCTATGCTCCAGGCTATCGAACCTGTTCTGCACCTGGTGCCCCAAAAAATCCTGCCAGGCTTTAGCCTCAAAAGCCAGATTCACGCTTTCACTGATTGCCAGGTCTTTCCGGGTAATGCCATGGAAATCTTCCAGGAGTTCATAACTGAACCAAGCATAGCTTTCCTTCACCATCACCTCCAGCAAGGTTTGCCAGCTTCTCAGTTCATTTTCCGATCCGTTGTATTGCAATACCGGCAAAGGAATGATATGGCTATTCAACCATTCCTGCAATTGTGAGGTGGTTTTAACCCTGGATACCAGATTAATCTCCTGAGCTTCGCAGCAGGTATTTTTCGCAATTATGCTCTCTGCCGGGGCGATTTCTCCCTTTTCCAAAACGACCCCGCTGAACGCCAGATCATCCCTGGCTATAACATTCTTATCAAGCAGGGCTGCCAAGACCGCCAATTGCCAGGATCTTCCCTCAATATTCATATCAAAGCCGATCACACAGCTTATTCCGCTTAGTTCTGCCAGATGGCTGCATTCAAGGTTCCGGCTTCCGCACAGCGCCAAGGCTCTGGGGTGAGAGCTTGAGATTACATAAACCATGGCTCTTGCAAGGCAGCTTGAGCCTTCACAGTCCAGCACCGGAAACCTCACTATCCTGGGACTGCTCTGAATCGCTTCTAGTAAAGCGGATTCTGAAAAACCGGTTTCAGCGCTGAGGTCGTTCAGATATCGATGTTGTTTTAGCAGCCAGAGCATCGAGGAAAGCCTCAGTTCCGGCGAGTATGCCCTCAGAAAAAGCTCTTTTACCCATTGTCCTTCTTCGCTTTCCACCCGTTCCTGGCAGATATATTGACTGATTATCGGGACCAGCGCTGCGTTACCAGTTGCCAAATGTTTTTTTGCCGATTCTATGAAACTGGGCATCTCAGTCCTTCAGCAGGATAAGGCTTACCTTTAGTATTTCCTGAGCCAGGCGCGCTTTAAAGGGCAAAAAACTCGCCAATACCAGTTTTTCAGGTAAAATGCCTCTGAAAACCACTAGCTCCCCGCACCTGATTTCCGCTTTACGGGCTATATAATCCTCATCCGGAATCAGCAGCAAGTCATGGCATTCGTTTCTGTGCAAAGTATATTCTCTCGCATAATAAACGTTTTCATCATGCTGCTTGCCAATAACCCCAAATATGGCATCAGTTCCCCGATCGGCAGCAGCCAGGGGAAGGCTTGCGCTCAGTTCTTGCCAGGTTTTCCCGAAGTATTGGGGTATCCAAAGTGGTTCTTCAAAATTCCTCGAACGCAGTTCCAGAGTAATCTCGTGCTCCTTAAGCCAAAACAAATATTCCGGGCTATGCGGATCCGGCTTCCAGGTTTGTTTCTTGTCCTGAATGCTACTCAAGGCATCTAATAAAACAGCCAGTTCAGATTTGGTCAATGACTCCAGATAGATGCTGTTTTCCAGTTCTGATGAGTAAAGGATAAAGTGGTTATCGCTTTCCAGAAGATAGCTCGATAAACGGGTCTCAAATACCAGGTCTAATGCTCCGGAAAGACCAGTGAAGGCACTCAGTTTGTAGGCCAGAAAGCCTTGGGGTTCATTCCTGGCCGTTATCAAGCAGCAGATATCATGACCTGCCGATTCTATCAATACTATGCTGCCCTCCGTTTCCAATCGCTCATCTGAGTAAGCTCCGAAAGATAGCTCTTCTTCAAGGTAAAGCTCGTTTTCTGGCAGTTCAATTTCGGCGACACTATCATCCTGGCTATCCAGACTGGCCAGATACAGCTGATACAATAGTTCTTTATCTTTGGCGTTCATTCTTCGCTCCTTGATGCAGGCTTGCATCCTTGCCCTTATATGTATCCAAGATCCTGCATTTCTGACACATTACTTTTAGAAACTTGCCAATAAAAAGCCTTCCTCCAGCTTCACTGATCTTATGATCGCTCATGGTCTGTTTCAGTTTATCCCTTATCCGTTTATGCAGCTGATATATGTTATCCCGGCTTTCTAATCTCAGCCTATGTGTGCCGGCTGCTGAACCTTGCTCCAGTTCATGGCATAGCACATTCAGCTCATTTTCCCGCCAGTTTTCCTGGATACAATTAGTCAGCAGCCTGGCTTCACTGCGAATTTCCAGTTTATACTGGATTTGCTCCAAGGATATCTGCTTATCTGCGCCTTTCAGGTCAACCCAGTTTTCCTGTTTTTCGTGTATGTCTCCGATAATCTCGTTCCCCAATTCCGATAGGCATTTACCCAGGATGATTCTGCTTACCACGAAAAGATAGCGGGAAAAATCTTCCGGGGCCAGGCTTTCTTGTTTTTTGGTTAAACCCGGCAAAGCACCCAGGAGCTTTTGGATTAGCATACCGAGTATGCTGATCTTGAGGTCATATAGGCTAAGCCCATCCTGCAAGGCTCTTTCTTTGATCAAGGAGTATTGTTTCCCGTGCTTCTTCAGGCAGATATGGAGAAGGGCATATACCCTGTACAGCATCACCTTATCCATGTTTAATAACTCGGGTGAATGCAATACCTGCCACATCGCTGCTACATAATCTTGCAGCTCTTTCCCGCCCTTGGTTCCTCGTAGCCAAACGCCATAACCCGCAACGACTTCTTTGCTTTCTTTCATAGCATTTCCCTTTCTTTGATGATGTTGGTTCCTTAACATTAGTTGGCTTTTTTTGTCAAATCAAACTTTCGGAATCCCATATATTAGCCTGAGGGTTGAACATACTCCGGTTGGCTTTTCTTTGCAAGGGCACAGCCGGAGCCTTTTCAACCAAGTCAAATCCAGGAGGAAAACAAAATGGAAAATAAAACCCTGTCTCTGGAGACCCAGCTTGCTGAACAACCGCTTGGAGGTTTTCATTTTTTTAGGTTAAGGTTTAATTCCCAATTCCTGAAAGAAGACTTTATTGCAGCAAAGTCACTTTGCTTACAGGAAATGAAGTCAGATGCCTTGCAAAGTTCTGAAAGGTTGGAGCTTGCCCGCTGCTTTATGCTTTTAGGTGAATCCGAAGATGCTCTGCATTGTCTTGACTCAGTACTTGAAATCGAGCCGGAAAACCTGGATGCCCTGAATGCCAAGCTCAGGCTCTTGAAGTCTATCGACAAGATATCGGATTACTACTCTCTTCTGCAGCAAAGCCTGGTATTGCATCCCAGGGAACAGGGCTTGTATGAGTTGCTTGCCTCTTATTATGCCGATCAGGGAGATGAAGAGGGCATCCAAAGGATAAAAAACGATGCGGAGTTGAATGGATGCAGTTTACCTGATCCCAATCCCATTCCAGATCCTGTTCCGGATCAGGAGCAAAACCCGGTTTATAATGACCCTCTCATGCTCGAAACTTATCTTTCTCTTTTTGCCGGAAGGGAAAACTTCCATGCCCGCCAATGGATTTCTGATAAGGGAAAAACTGGCTATACTCCTGTTTCCGATCCATTGACCCATCCTCACATCCGAAGTCATTTATTGGGGCTTTATACCATAGGCGCCTACCAACTCAATCTTTCAAATCAGGTAAAGTGGATCATGTTTGACTTGGATGTCTCAAAAGAATATCTGAACGACCTCAATGATCCTCAATTCAAAGACTGGCTCGAAAACGGGTTCTATGAGGTATTAGGGAGAATCCATCAGCTTCTCTCGTCCTTCCATCTAAGTCCTCTTTACGAATTTAGCGGTTTCAAGGGATATCATATCTGGCTGCTTTTCAACCAGTTCATCAGTGCTTCCTTGGCTCGTGGCGTTGCCCAAAAGCTTGCCACTCAGTTTGATCTGGGCTCATATCCTTTTACTCTGGAAATCTTTCCCAAGCAAACCCGCATTTCACCTACCAATTTGGGAAATCTGGTTAAACTACCGGGGGGAATTCACCGGATTTCCGGTCTCAGAAGCTTTTTCCTAAAGTTCATAGACGGAAAACCAGTTACCACTTACTCTGGCTGTCTTTTCACTTATCTCAAAGTGTACCTTACTAACTCCTACCGTTGCTATGCAACTACTTGAAAAACTTGATTATGCCAAACTGGAAGATAAGGAAGCAAACCCCGATAAGGCTGAGAAATGGACATCACACAAAGAACAATACATTTGTCACTACTCCAAAGCTCTGTTTATGGCAGAGCAGTACCCACTCTGCATCGACTTTTGCCAGTCTGTCCTGAATGAGAAAAAAGCCATATCCAAGGATAATCAGTTCTGGGTATTACGCCGCCTTGCTTTGTCTTATTTTCGCACAAACAATCCTGAGCCTGCTTATCATATTTACCTCCAGCTTATCCATCTCAAGCCCGACTGGTATCTGTTGTTTGAATTGGCACAAATCGCTTATGCCCTTTCCAAAGCTGATGAAGCTCTCAGATATTCGGCACAGGCTGCTCTTGCAAAATCTGAACTGGAAATGAAACTGCATCTGTGGGAGTTCTTGTATCGTCTGCTGATCTCCCAAAAATACTTTCCCGAAGCCGTTAAATGCCTTTCCCTTGCCTGTGCACTTAGGGTTCAAAAAGGCTGGTCTATAGACGCCAACTTACTGAAAGAGCTGGGTAAATTCAATCTACCTCCCTCCCAGTTGCCTGAACCAAATGCTCTTTTCTTGGAGCTAATAGACAGCTTCCATGATTTGGCTTTCGACGCTCAAACCCTCCAAACCGGCTCAGTCGCAAATATCCTTCCCCATGGCAAAGCCGGATTCATTAAGGTAAATTCTGCCTCATACTATTTCCGGGTTACCGATTGCCAATTCCCTATCTCAGAGCTAAACCCGGGACTTAAAGTCAGCTTCTATCTGAAAAAAAGCTTTGACCCCAAAAAACAGCTCGAGACTAACATTGCCGTAAACATCAGAAAGGTTTGCTGATGGCAGTGGTATATGTAGCTGATCAAGGTTCGATGATCTGCAAAAAAGGCGACAGATTGTATGTATATCGCCAGCAAAACCTGATGCGTTGGTTTCACACCAAAGATGTAGTCCAATTGATCATTGTAGGCAATGTAGCACTTAGCACCCCTACTATCACCTATCTCCTCAAAAACCGCATTGATACCGTGTTTCTTACTTACTACGGGAAATACAAGGGAAGACTGGTAGGAGAATTTGGCAAAAATGTTATGCTGCGGGTTAACCAATTCGACTACTTGCGAAATCCCGACAATCGCGACCTATTGGCAAACGCTTTCGTTAGAGCAAAAATCGCCAATTCCCTTGTTTTGCTCCAAAAACGCCTGAAACGCAATAAAGCCCAACCTCTAAAGGACGTATTAATGAAAAATCAGGCAATCCTCGAGTTACTTCTCCATAGCCTGCTACCCAAACAGGCTCTTTTGGGCTATGAAGGAATTGCCGCAAAAAACTATTTCTCAGCCTTTCCGGCTTTGATCGCAAATCCTGATTTCCCTTTTTCGGGAAGGAACAAACGCCCTCCCAAAGATGAAGTGAACGCCTTGCTCAGCCTATGTTACACCTTCCTGATGAATCAGGTGATGTGTGCCGCCTATCTTTGTGGACTTGATGTCTATTATGGCTCTTTGCACGATCTCGACTATGGTCGCCAATCTCTGGTGCTCGACCTGATGGAAGAATTCAGACCCTTGGTGGATAACCTGGTTATATCGCTCATTAATAAAAAAGAAATTCGCTTGGAACATTTTCTTTACAATGTGCTCCCCGATGAAGAATCAGCTGATGCCTATCCTGCCGAACCTCTCTTGCCAGTTTCGCTTTCAAAAGAAGGAATGAGGATTGTGGTTACCGCTTTCAATAAACTCATCAACTCCAAGTTTACCCTCAAAGACCCTCCCGGAGAGTGGTCGCTTAAAGACATCCTTACTCTCCAGGCGCGTAAATTGGCTGCCCACTTTCAAAACAAAAAGGAGTACACTTCATTCTTATGGCTATAAATAAATCCCTCTATGTAATCGCATTCGATATCGTAAAAAACAAAACCCGCTATCGCTGCGTAAAACAATTGCTCAATTATGGACAACGCGTGCAGAAAAGCGTCTTTGAATGCTTGCTGAACGATGCCCAGTTCCTCAAACTGAAAAAAAACCTCGACAACCTAATTAACCACGAATGCGACAGCCTGAGATACTATCTTATCTGCAAAAACTGCGCCGAGAACATCAAAGTTACAGGGCTCGGTTCATTCTCCCAGGATGAAGACCTTATCATTGTATGATCGCCACCCTGATGCCTGCCTGTTCCCACCCCCATCCCTCCCGTATCCGATTGGCGTGGCATTCGGGTGGGACTCGGGTGGCATTCGGGAGGCAAGGAAGGAAGGAAGTAGAAGCCTCATCTTGAGGCTTGACAATAAAGCAACCTTCCTTCTTGCAAAAGAACTACCTTGCGACAAAGATGGCCAGGAATCTCCTGGTGGCGTGGTGCACTTAATCCTTGACTTGTATTACAGCCTGCCGTAATTGGCATTATATATTGACGCGTTATATTTATCGCTTTGTAAGGAGCTGAACTGATGCTTGGTATACCGCTTACCTCCATATCTGGAACAAGGATTGAGGAACCTACCTCCAATTATCCTATCCTTATACCTGCCAATAAGATAAAAGAAACTACCTCAAAATCATTGTCCTTTTCTTATCTTTCCTGTTTGCAATTGGTTAATCTGCTCTTGGCTTTATGCCCCCCACCCTCAGTTACCATGAAAACCTCCTGTGTCCGATTCTGTTCTCCCAAGCCTTTTACAGTGAGGCTTCGTTAAGCCTGCTATAGAAACCAACTTGACCCGCTTGAGGGGATTGAGACCTTTTTTTAGTGTGTATAAATTGCGAAGTGATAAAATAGAAACCAACTTGACCCGCTTGAGGGGATTGAGACGAAGTGTTTCTGATGGAAAGTATTCAGAGCATGCATAGAAACCAACTTGACCCGCTTGAGGGGATTGAGACTTTCCCTTGGCACTCGATATAGTCCGGGTGTCTCAAATAGAAACCAACTTGACCCGCTTGAGGGGATTGAGACTTTTTAATCGTTTATTATGTTCAACACCATAATCCAGAGAATAGAAACCAACTTGACCCGCTTGAGGGGATTGAGACGAAGCTCCCCACACCCTGATTCAATATGACCTTGCGATAGAAACCAACTTGACCCGCTTGAGGGGATTGAGACTTTTAACTTGAACTCTATCCCTGTTTTCTTGTAATATCATAGAAACCAACTTGACCCGCTTGAGGGGATTGAGACGTCTCAGCCCAGCCGGAAAAAAAACTAGACGGCTGCAGATAGAAACCAACTTGACCCGCTTGAGGGGATTGAGACTTTATTCGCAAAATGAGTTATAAATAGTTAGCCACATAGAAACCAACTTGACCCGCTTGAGGGGATTGAGACTTGATGCTAAGTTGATACGTCTTGCCGTCATCACTCTGATAGAAACCAACTTGACCCGCTTGAGGGGATTGAGACTATTCTATCGTATTTGAAAGATGCTCAATTTCCCGTGCATAGATAGAAACCAACTTGACCCGCTTGAGGGGATTGAGACTTAATTCGCTGCTCTTATACTCTGCCAGGGCATCTTGCAGCCCATAGAAACCAACTTGACCCGCTTGAGGGGATTGAGACTTTTGCGGATACTCGATAACGGCACGGACGCTGCTGCTGGATAGAAACCAACTTGACCCGCTTGAGGGGATTGAGACTTTTCTTTTGCGTGCTGTAAGGTCTGCGATTATGCTATAGAAACCAACTTGACCCGCTTGAGGGGATTGAGACAAAGAATATCCAGGGCAATTCTCTCATTGTTTGAGTAGAATATAGAAACCAACTTGACCCGCTTGAGGGGATTGAGACTAGCTCTGGCTTTTCTTTTAGAGAAATGGGTTTGGTTTTGATAGAAACCAACTTGACCCGCTTGAGGGGATTGAGACATTTTGAATTGAATGTCAGCAAGTTTTGTTTTTCCAGACCACATAGAAACCAACTTGACCCGCTTGAGGGGATTGAGACACATAGATTGACAGGAATGCACACAAAACGGCTTATGGTGAGTATAGAAACCAACTTGACCCGCTTGAGGGGATTGAGACATAACAGTCCCTTAAATGGGGATTTGCAGAAGTTATCATATAGAAACCAACTTGACCCGCTTGAGGGGATTGAGACATCGCATGCTGGCGGTTGATCATTATTACGCCGACTTTGGATAGAAACCAACTTGACCCGCTTGAGGGGATTGAGACTCAAGGAACGCAAGCGGTTGTTTGCAGCATCGTTGACATAGAAACCAACTTGACCCGCTTGAGGGGATTGAGACTTTGATGTTTGTAATTTCTCCGGTGGCTGTATCGATACTATAGAAACCAACTTGACCCGCTTGAGGGGATTGAGACTTCAACGGCTTTTGGCATATACTTGAGAACCTGCTATAGAAACCAACTTGACCCGCTTGAGGGGATTGAGACTTCAGACTTCGGCATGTGTCAAGCTCCATCTTGCTTACGATAGAAACCAACTTGACCCGCTTGAGGGGATTGAGACGTCTATTGTAGAAGCGTCATCTTGACGCTTGCGAGAAAAACATAGACGAAACTGACA
>Ga0302250_1001616_pt1 | contig 16389 bp, 14 predicted proteins | sample AAG_RA_Asp_MG_FD_193536 | JGI IMG/M metagenome (GOLD analysis project Ga0302250, IMG submission 193536) | Enriched activated sludge microbial communities from anaerobic digester in WTTP, New Holstein, Wisconsin, United States - AAG_RA_Asp | ecosystem: Engineered > Bioreactor > Anaerobic >... | reverse complement strand
CCACGAGGTATGCGCTTATGAGCGAGTTTACAAAGAAGCCCCACTTACTTCGACGGAAACAAACACTTCATCCTATCAAACGAAAGCCTTATTACGACCCGATGACGTATGGGATACGTTAAGGATTTAAAATTCAGGGGTTCTGTGCCATTCGCTATCTATACAAATCGCGAACCCCAACTTCTGCATGTGGGCCAGGATACGCGAGGCGTGGCGGTTTGAGATTTTGTATTTTCGGGCAATCTCGCCCCGCGTATGCCAGCCGACCGACAGGAGTTTTTTTATTTCCTCCCATCGGTCGATAGCCTCAAACCCCTTGGTCTTCTTCGCCATTTTAAGCTATCCCCTCGGCGCTGGCTTGAGGCAAGGAATTGACCCCTTACGATAGTAGACCCGTCCAAATGTCGCTGCGGGGCCTTTTGCGGTGTAGATCACCATGATACCTTTCCACCCCAGGTCGGCGTCGCTGGGATTACGCTCCCATTGCCCGGCCATCATGTGCAAGGCAAACGGTGAGTCGCTATGGTCATCAAACAGCAGTTCGTAGGCGTCGCGCTTGCCCTGGGCCATCCATGGCCCCCGCGTAATGACTACTTCCGAGGCTGTCACCATATCTTTTACCCATTCCTCTTGCGATGGGGGAATAAGCAATCGATACGCGCCAGCGTTGATGCTCATGTAAGCATAACCGGCCTTGGCATTCGGCGTATCCCAATAGTTTGTGGACGCAATCCGTTGCCCGTCGTTCTCGATTTTTATAAGTGTCATTGCGGGGTCTTCCTTGGTCGCCCGCCCTTCTTGCCGTTTTCTCGGGCCGCTTCGGATTTGGCCTTGGATTTAACTGAGCCGCCGAGACTGCCGAGCTGAGCGGCCCCCAAAGCTACAGGCTCAACTCGGATATTAAGTCTCCCGGAAGCCCCGCTACTGGCTTCTATGCCAAGAGAAAGTAGGCGTTGTTCGAGTGACAGCGCCTCCATTTCGGGGATTCTTATTTGTTTGGCGGTATATGTTACCATTGCTTCAGGGCCATAAATCGCCCCTTTTGAGTCGGTAAACGGATTTGATATATCGTCCGGACCGAGATTGTAAGTCTTGACTAAATCGTCCCATTCGTCGGCTGTGATCGCACGCCCTAGGGGAACCTTGAACCCGCCACGTGGTACGCAATCGTACAAATAATATTCATGATCAAAAGTAAGCCGCATATATTCGGGGCTCATTTTCGCTTTGTATTCTCGTGGCTCTTGTCCACGCGATAGCAAATGCCACTTGTCGCCATCGCGGATGACGACTTTGCCGGGATAGTGCGGGTCGAACACGATCTCATCTACAATCCATCTGCCCATCTTATCTTTATCCATAATCTCCCCCTTGTTAAAAATCAACCTTGTTCACGCGCTTGTTATACCGGGGCTTGTTCCCGATTTTGTTCCAACCGTAGCGCTCCCCAAAGTCTTTATACACATTAGTTTCCCAGTCAAAGCCGCGCGCAAAAGCAAAAGCGGCTTCTTTGCTGGAGAACTTTCTGGATTCCTCGTGGTCGATAAAATCGACATCAACTCGATAAATCATGTTTTTCATAATTTTTCCTCCTTCCCCTTCGTCTGAGTATAGTATAAACCCAACCGCTTGGGTTGTCAAGAGGAAAAAAGAAAAAAATGAATTATTTTTTGAGTTAGAAATGTTTCGATCCATGCTGCTACAAAAGTATTGAACAAAACTCTATATTGTGCGATTTGTCGTATCGACAGGTCCAACACCACAACCTGTATCCGAACAGTTCCGTGAGGGCTCCTGCACCACGGCGGGAGCCCAAGTCGGGCAGGAGGAGAGATGGACGAGAAAAAGAAAAAACAACCTGCCGGCGATAAATCCTACATCGAGGAGATAGCAAAAGACCGACCGCTGGCAGAGGAGTCTGATTTGGAGGGGTTCCGGCGACGCGGTGATACTTATCTTACCGAGGAGGATTTGCAAAACGAGCAGTCCACCGGACGAGAGGCCGCGGGACTCACCAGGGAGGAGGCTATCAAAGCCATCGCCAGGTCAGAGGGTATACAGTACCCCGAGGGCGATCTTGAGGAACTCTATAAGAGGATCCGGGAGAAAAAGAAAAAAAAGTCCATGCCATATGAACCGATGATCGATAGGCCAGGGATATGACGGGATCTACTGAAGCCAGGGGCGACAAAGAACTTATAGGCGAGCTCGACAAACTCTACACAGCCCTACAGCAGGATCGCAAACCGTTTGAGAGCGTGTGGAGCGAGGTCACTGATATGTTTTACTCCAAGCGCAACATATACCGCCCAAATAACGATACGCAGGACCGAAAGCCAACCCATAGGTATTCCTCAAGGGCAAAGCGAGCTCTCGCTATCGCCTCAAGGGGGTTCCAGGGGTATACCGCAGACCGCCGGTCAGACTGGCTTCAGCTCCAGTTTGAGGATCACACTCTCATGGGGATGTACGGGGTCCAGGACTGGCTTGAGGTGTCTCAGCGTATACTCCTGGCTCATTTTTCCAGGTCTGGATTCTATGAAAAACTGGCCGAAATGATCCCCGACGCAATGAGTATGGGGACAGGGGCGATCTACTCCGAGGAGGATGTTGAGCGCCATAAAATTGTCTTCCGATGCCGGCACCCAAGGGCAATATACATATCCGAGAACTCATTCGAGGAGGTCAAAATTGTTATAGACGAGGAGTATATGTCGTACCGCTCGCTAAAGGATCGGTTCGGCGAACTCCTGCATAACAACATGCTCGAGCGAGAGAAAACTACCCCATTCGCCAGCACTACGATACTGCATATAACTATGCCGTTCGATGGTCGTTTCGCAAAATACGCATCCGGGCCCAGGTCTAAGGCGATGCAATTTATCTCAATTTGGTATGACAAAGATAACTCACACATCATCGACGTGGGGGGATATTTTGAGTTCCCTTATGCCATTTGGCGCTATGATAAGTCTGACGGGGAGGCGTACGGATATTGCCCTGGATTCGATGTTATCGACGACGTATACATGGCAAATCAAATGTCCAGGACCAGGATCCAGCTTGGTAACCTAATCGCAGACCCGCCGATGATAGTGGATGAGGAGCTCGAGGGCTCTGATTTTATCGTCCCTGGATACCACGCATACAGAACCAAAAAAGACTCAACCATGGATCCGGTGGCCCTCGGAGCCAACTACCCCATCGCTACCGACAACGAGGACCGAATCGAGGCCGCGATAGACGCCCATTTTAACGTCCCGGTGTATCAGATGCTCCAGCAGCTTGAGGCGAGGAATAAGACAGCTACGGAGGTTATCGAGATTGCAGGGGAGAGAGTCGCTGTACTAGGTCCTACGGTTGGACAATTTGAGCTTGAGGCCCTCCAACCTCTCGTGCGCAGGTCGTTTAACCTGCTTCGCCGTGCCGGCTTGATACCTCCGCCTCCGATAGCGGTCATGGAGGCAATCCAGTCCGGGCAAACCCTCAAGGTAGAGTTTCTCGGTCGACTCTCGCAGATCCAGCGTAGGTACTATAAGACTGATGGGCTTAATCAGGTATTCGGTTACATCGCTCCGATCCAACAGGTTAACCCAGAGGCTCTTGATAATATCGATTTCGACGCGCTCACCAGGGAGAGCCTGGAAAACGCCGGTGCTCCGGCCTCTGTTGTCCGAGAGTTGGAGGATGTGGAAAAGATCCGGGCAACCAGGGAGCAAAAACAGGCCGAACTCATACAGAAGCAGGAGCTGCTTAGTCAGGAGCAGATGCTCGCAAAGAATGCAGACAAGCTCGGGAAGCGCCCCGAAGCAGGCTCTCCGCTCGAAAATATGGGGAAGATGAATGGCTGAGACCGCTACTGAGAAACAAGCGCGATTGGAGCGCGAGCTCAGATACGTATACCGCAAGGTATTTGGTACGCCTGAGGGGAAAAAGGTTCTTTTTTCTATCCTTCAGGACTGCCGGTTCCTTTCGGAGGCTGCCACCAACGAAGAGGTAGCACTACGAAATTATGCTACAACCCTGGTCCGTGACAGGATCGGGATTAAAGACGCGCAAGGGATGATGTCTCTTGTGGACACCATGATCGAGCGCGGAAAGTAGGAGGGCGTATGCCAGAAATTGAAGGCCAGGCCGCGAGCCTTGAAAAAGACAACTCCGGTACTGGAGCGGACACAGGAGAGGGAGGAGCCGGTTCCTTCCTCGACAGTCTATCGCAGCAATCCGGTAGTGGTTCCACATCTGCGTCGCAGGACGGAGCCCAGGCCGCGAAAGACACGAGCAGCGCGGGAGATAAGACGACCGTATCCCTGCCCGGATTCGCCTCCGCCCTTCCGAAAGACTCCAGAGCGGATGAGAAAATCGCAGCGTATGTAGGTAAGTTCCGATCGTGGGACGAGCTTACGAAGGCTGCAATGGAGCTCGAGAGCAAACTCGGAGGGATGGTCAGCGTTCCGAAGGATGGAGCGAGCCAAGAGGAGATCGCCGCATACCATAAAGCTATCGGCGTTCCCGAAAAACCAGAAGATTACAAGCTCGAGGCAGATAAGAGAGTAAACGCGGACCCCGCCCAGGTAGAGGCTTTCCGTAAACTGGCCCATGAGATCGGGCTCACTCAAGCACAGGTGGAAAAGCTCTGGAAGAGCTCGAATGACACTGTAGCAAAGGCTTTCGCTGATACTGCCGCTGCGGCGGAGGAAGCTAGAGCGGCGGCTTTTCAAAACATGGTCAAAACACTCAAGGAAGAGTGGGGAGCCGACTTCGCAAGGAATGACAAAATCGTTAAGCGTGGTATCGATGCGTTCGGTACTGATGCTTTCATGTCATCAGCGAAGCGTGAGGGGTATTTCTCCAACCCGGAATTCGTGAAACTTTTCTACCGGCTGGGTTTAGCCGTTCAGGAAGACACGGTGGGCGGCGGCGGACCAAGGACTTCGCAGCAGCCCTCAGGATGGGGAATACCGCGACCAGGACTCTAATAATCTGCGCGAGCGAAAGAGGGCACTATGGCCACCCTTTCGCTGAACGATCAGCTTACCCCCATCGAACTCGCAAAGAGATTTGGGGATAAAAGCACTATTTCTATTGTAGAAGCTCTCTCTGAAACAAACGAACTCATGCTCGACGCGGTTCAGGGAGAGGCCTCCGACGGCACCATGAATCGCACTGTTCAGAGAGCGACGCTCCCCTCCGGAACCAGGAGGATCTACGGAGGTCCTGTAGCCATGGAGGCCAGCCAGACCCGCCAGATTGAGGACGGCATCGAAATGCTCGAAGCCTACTCCGACATCGACGCGGATATGGCAGATCATTCTCCGAACAAACAGGCCCTGATAGACTCTGAGGACCGCGCGTTTCTCGAGGGCATGGGCCAGACCATGGTCGAGGATCTTCTTTTCGGCCGCAAATACAACGGCCTGGAATACATCGATGGTATCTATGCCAGGCTTCCTGCCAGTATCGACAACCAGACCGTGTTCGGCGTCGAAACTTCCGGGAGCAATCTCGCGTCCATCATTCTTGTTAAGTGGGCAGAAGACAAGGCAAAGCTCATTTATCCGAGGGGCGTTCCTGGTCTCGGCGTCAAGGCAGAATGGAGGGGGAAACAAGACGTATCGGTACTCAAGGCTGACGGGAGCCTCGGCACTCTGCCGATGTACCGAACTTTCTACAAAGTCCATTTCGGCTACACTCAGCGCCATCCGTATGCTGTAAAGAGGATCTGCAACATCAATCCACTCTCCTCTAACGCCGAAACGATCCTCTCCAAGCTCAACAGGGCGATCAACAAACTACCTAAGGGTAACGGTACAGTCGTCGCTTACATGAATCCGGACGTAAAAACGATCCTGGATAACTACACGATCATCACCAAGAGCCTCTACACCAGGATGGGCGAGGATCCGTGGGGCCGCCCGATCACCATGTTCAACAACGTCAGATTCCGGATGGTCGATGCGCTCCCGGTCACGGAAGCACTCGTTTCGTAATTACAGCGGGGCTTCCGTATCGGAGCCCCATCATTATCAAAGGAGGAGCAGTAATGTTCCACAAGAATAATGTTTTTTGCGACGCTCTGGATGTCGATACTGCCGGTACCGTGTATTCGGACATTATCGACACCGGCGCTGCGAACGTAGGCGATGTCGAGCCGCTCGTGCTCGAGCTTAGGTCCGAGGCTGCAGCCGCCGGCTCGGGAACCCTGGATATCACTCTACAGTCGTCTGATTCGGAAGGTTTCAGCACGGCTATCGATGAAGTGGTTATCCCGCAAAAGGATAAAGACGGTCTGGCTAAGGGCGTGTTTTTTACCGGTACCCTACCCTATCGAATGAAGCGCTATCTACGTCTCAAATTCGTCGTCACTACCGGTTTCACTTCCGGAACCGCCCTCGTGACGGGCGCTATCAGGGCGAGGTTCTAATATGGCTAAAACACCATCTCCTACTGTTGTGAAAGAAGGCGAAATCAGGCGGTTCAGGTGCAAAACCTCGTGTTACTGGAATAACAACCTCTGGACCGGAGAAGACAAGATAAAGCTAAGGGGAGGAGGCAGAGTCTCGGAGATCCAGTTCAAAGGACCAACCGAGATCCCCGCAAATTTCCAGTTCGAGAACTGGGAAGAGTTCTGAAATGCGACCGGGGGCCGAAAGGCTCCCGGTTTTCGGAGGGTAAGCTGTGACTGAGATAGATATAGCAAATCGAGCTCTCGCAAAAATTCACGCCTCGGTATCATTAAGCTCTAGCACTGGGTTTCTTTATGGAGCGGGGACCTCTCTTGAGGCTACTATCGTTCGTCAGTTCTACAACTCCTCCAGACAGCAGATGTTTAGAATTGCCCCTTGGACATGTATCAAGACAAGAAAACGCCTCGCATCGGAAAAATGGCTAGACGTATGGAATTGGATTGAAGGAGAACTTGTTGTAGGTCATAACAATGATGGTTATGCGGTTTATGAATGCACTACCAAGGGATTAGGAGGCGCGCTTGAGCCTACCTGGCCAACCTCCGGAACCGTATCTGATGGGGAAGCCGTTTGGACATTCAGGTACCCGGTGAAGGCCGATGTACCGAACGGTATAAATTCTGGCTTTTCGCACACTTTTCCATTGCCGGCCGACTATATAAATCAAGTCGAATTCGTTGATTCGAATGGTAACAATATCGTCGCCGAGATTGAAGGAGAATACGTATTTTCTTCTAGCACAGATCTTACGCTTATATATATTCCAGACCAGACAGACCCCAACAAGTGGGACGCGCTTCTTCAGGAGGCTATCGTAACACAGCTTGCGTCCGCGATAGCCTTCCCTATCACCGGTGACCACAAAGCAGAAGCCGTGCTCGCGCAATCAGCATCGGCGCTCGTATACCAGGCTATTGTCAAGACATCAAGGGAACGCAGGCAAGGGAGAAAAACAAGTCGGGCGTGGTTTCCTGGACTCTTCGATAGAGGCCAGCCGTGAAGATATTTACCGATTTCACCGCCGGCGAACTTTCTCCTCGACTGAAGGGCAGATTCGATCTCGAAATTTACCATAAAGGTTTAAGCCATGCCGAAAACGTTCTGCCGTTTCTTCCAGGTGGAATGTCGATTCGGCCAGGATTTCGATTTATCAATGACATTGGATCATCCGCCGTGCGATTGCATGGCTTCATCATATCAGAAAGCCTATCGTATATCGTCGAATTCAGCGCATTTAAAATAAAGATATGGAAGGACGGTTCTCCTCTTGAGGATGAGAACGGTGTCGTCGAACTCGTGACCCCATTCTCAGACCCATGGGCGCTTCAGTTTGCTCAGGACTCGGCAGATTTATATATCGCTTCCGGCACAGCTGCGGTCCAGGTCCTGAGTATGGTGTCTGAGGATATATTCGTATTTGAGACGCTTGCGATTACCAGCAATGCCGGCATGATCCCGTTTCAAAGTGCTGGTAACTATCCACGGGCTATAGCGATATTTGACGGTAGGCTCTGGTTGGCGGGGACGGCGAATGATCCACAAGCGATATGGGCCTCAGAGCCATTCGATTATGGCAATTTCACGTTCTTTGACACCATCGAGTCATCTTCTGAGCAAATGCGTGAGCCGATGAGGGCGTTTACCGGCAACAGAACATCAAATAGTGCAACCATCACAGGGATCTCTGCTGAGGATCTCGCTGGCATGAGGATCGGGGATACTGTTTTCGGGACAGGTATTCCCTATGTCTATCCCGACACCATCACCAGAATTCAGGAAATTGGCACCGATTATATCGTCATGGACCATAATGCGACGTCATCAGGAACCACGGGGATGTATACAGGATGGCACGACAGAGCGGTTACGGAATGGGAATTAGTTGCGACGACAAGGGATGTTATTACTTCAGCCAACGCATTTAAAAAAACTATTGCATGCTCCACGAACGAAACGATACTTTGGCTTGCTGCAGGGACAGATCTCGTTGTTGGGACAAACTGTTCTGAGAGGATAATCCCAACTGGAGTCACCGCGCCGAACTTTGTCTGTAAATTACAGACCAGTCACGGCTCTGCGCCAGTCCAGCCGGTTCTTCTTAACGACGCCGTTGTGTTCGTTAATCCGAGCAAAGACGCACTTAGGGAATATGTTTATAAGGGACTTACTTCTGAGGTGCAGGCATATACCGCCCTCCGGGTTGATTACATGGCTGATCATATTCTTTCCGGAATCAAAGAGCTGGACTTCTCCTCCTCGGGCCTCACGATGTTATGGATCGTTAAATCATCAGGGGAGCTTATCGCCCTCGCCCACGATCGATCTATGGGAATAAATGCGTTCACCAGGATATCGCCGGCAATTGGTAGTATTGAGTCCGTATGTGTTATTTCAGAGTCTGGCGAGGATATCCTTTATGCTTCCATTAACGTATCCGGGGCAAGGAAACTTGTCAGAATGGATAGTATGTGGTCCGGACGACATCTGGACTTCTATCAGGTAAAACAGGTTTCAGGCGGGGCCATAGACGCTTCATGGCTCTCAGGTTCTGCGGTGGTTGTCTACGATAATAAAACCCAAGAGGTGGCGATTGAAGCCGGATCCGCCGCCGTGTCCGACATCGAGAACGGAGAGGACGTGGTCATAGGGCTTCCCTATACCGCGACACTCAAGACCATGCCAACCGCATCAAACCCGCTCCAGCGCAAGAATGTCCCCATGGGTGTTGTAAAACTCTACGAAACAATCGGCACGATTAAAGCTGGATACGGAGAAGCGCTTTTTTCTTATTCAGTGGAAACAATACAAAGCTCAGATCTTGATATGGTATTCGGCGGAGGATGGGATCGGGAAGGGATTATCACAATACAAGCCAGCAGTTTGCCGTTCGCCGTACTCGCTCTCGGCCTTGAGACGATAGGGGGATAGTATGGTTGGATTGCTTATAGCGTCTTTGGTCGTAGGAGCCGCGGCGTCTGCCGGCGCCGGAATACTGAGCAGAAAAAACCAACGCCAACAAGCCAGGAAAGAAGCACAATACCAAATAGATACAATCGCCGCCGACACGAAAACAACCCTCGGGACGATGCAAAGAGAACTCGCGGTGCAGAAAGACGCTGATCTAAAGAAAGCGAATCAGATAGAACGCTCCGCGATAGACGACAATACGGCAAATATGCAGTCGGCTTACATCGAACAACTGGCCTCAGAATCATCTCATATCGATCTCATAGAATCATCGATGCAGGAGCTTGGTACGGCCTCGGCACAGCAGGGAGCATCCGGAGTCAGGATGGATGCCACGCTCGGATCTGTTATGACTAACAGGGCTAATCAACAAATCTCGCAGTCCAGAGATTTGATTGATCGGACATCAAAGACCCAGGCAGGTGTCGGCGCATTAAATCTTGCAGAAGCCAGGGCCCAGGCCAGCGAGATTCGTTCGCAGTACGATCCTGGTTCAGCCTTCATGGATTTGTACCACTACAAGCGATCGAGAGTCATGAGTAAAGCACTGCTGGATACCGCGTATTATAGCGGCATAAAAAAGGACAACGAATACAACACTAATTGGTTCCTTGCCGATTTGTTCGGTGTCGCAGGAGCGGCAGCCGGAGCGGTACAGGGTACGTATGGGGCTGGGATTATGGGCGGAAGCAAGGGGTTTGCGTAATATAGGAGCAGGTAGATGAGTTCAAGCGGACAAGCATTAGCCCAGGCTATAGGACAATTTGGTCAGTCGTTCCAACAGATGGGAGAGACGATATACAAGGTCCAAGCCGAAAACGAGTTTCGGAACGAATCGCTCAAAATTGCAGACGAAATAGAGCAGTTCAATAATTCACTCCTCACCGACCCAGATCATGGAACCCCTGGCGTAAATGACGGATACATGAAAAAGTGGAACGACTTAAAAAAAACATTCGACCAGAGAATTGCATCCGTCAAGAACCCTCTGGCAAAGAAAAACCTTGAAGGATATATAACTCAGGCACAAACATCACAGGCTAGCAGGGTATATGGATTACAGTTCCAGGGCTGGTCAAAGCGGATGATTGCTGATGCTGAAACTCGCGTCAATGGCATAATCTCAAACATGGCAGTATCGACGGATTTTAAGCTTGCACAGATCAACGAGGAATTAGAATCACTCCTCTCACAAAACCTCATAGACGAAAAACAGTACGGCGAGTACAGAAGTAATTTCGCAAAAGCAGTAGTGTCTCAGGATTTCATTAAAAGAGTCGTGTTGATGGCTAAAGAAGAAGGCTATACAGCGACAAAAAATTTCATTCTTGGAGAAGTATCGACCGTCCGCATGATCGGCGGGGTCCCGGTATCGATCGATACAGCCGACTTCTCCAGGGCTCAGGCAGTCCTTGATTATACGGTAGAGGGCGATCAGAGGGCTGGAGATGATGAGGCTGTTAAATTTTCAGACCTTGTTCTCTCAGGAAAAGCTACCGACGCAGATTACCAGAAGATAATCGACTCCCCTAATATGTCGTACTCGCAAAAAATGACGAGCGCTCGGGAGTGGTATCAGAGCAAGGGCGACAAGGAAATGGCCGCCGCTCTTATTGGCGTATCCGACTATTACGCATTTGCTAGAGGAGACATAACTCCGGACACGAAATATACGACACTAGGAGAAGTCCAGGAACTTTTGAAGGCCGGGAAGATTAAAAATCAAGAATATCTCACCATCATTGGAATCTTTAACCAGGCTAAAGACCTGATCGAAAGGTCCGACAAAAGTAAAGAATTAAAGAGCCTTTTGGCTGACATAATAGACGGAAAGGTGCAGACCGTTGATGAGGTAAATTCCAGATCTCCTGAGGGAGACACTTCGGCGCTTTCTTTCTTTCTTCAGACCCAAGACAAAAATAAAGCAGACTCGCAGGTTAAGACTGCGAACGACGGCCTTGGGAAAATCAGGAGCCTTGAAAAAAAAATAACAGAAGGGGCCTCCGGAGAAGAGGACTTCAAAGAGATTGAAACCTGGCTTGAAGATAATAAAGAGACACTTGGCTCTTCATATGGAACCATAAGCAACGGTATTTCGCAACTGAGATGGAAACATGTCGATTCAGTATCTGCGGAAAAGTCCAGAATGATAGAGAAAAAAATAAGGGAGAACCCAGCACTTGTCTCAGATTCTGATATATGGTCAAAAGATCTCAGCGCTGCCGACAGCTCAAGGCTTGCAACGCTTAAATATTCTATGACAAAAGATGCCGATATTACCGATTCTGACAGGGCTGCAAAAGAGGTAATTAAAAGATATCAGACGAACATTTTGATAAAAAGCGGGGTAATACCAGAGCCCGGGCAGCAGCAATTAACCGAAGAATATTTAGATTCAGTTAAGGACAAACTTCCGCTTTCAGTGTACGAGTCGTTCTCATCTCAGCTCTCAAGGGATTTGGTCGAAAACGCATGGACCGAAAAATACTTAGGCATTCTTAAAGACATCAGAGAAGGAAAGAAAATAGATATAGATCTTATTTCAAAAGACGCTTCAATTCCATTTAACGCGAAAATAGATCTCATCCAGAAGGCGATGGAGGGAGCAGAGGACTCTAACGCATATCTTGTAAATGAGAAGTATCAGGCTGCGAAAAGGACTGCCACCGGCACACTAAGGGATGGCGAGTCTCCGGTTTCCGTAAAGGATCTCAGAGAATACATTTCGACGTTTGACAGCAAGGCTCTTCCGTTATCTGTAAGAAAACTTTACCAGGATGCAGCAGATCTTCTGGACACTACAATGGTGGCCGACAAGCTCGACAGGGAAATCCGCTCCAAGGGTGAGGCGTGGGTAGTAAACGGGATTGTAAATGAGGACGAGGCCACCGCCTTATTATCCTCGATAGACAACTCAGTTTTGATAGACAAGGCTGGTATGAGGGCGCTGCTCGATACATTCAGGAGCAACGCAAAAGCGGTCGCACGACAGATGGCTTATGATCAGCAGAACGCCGAAGACCGACAGTACACCGCAAGCCAGAGGGCAGAAGCCGCAGCAAAAAAGGATGCTCAGGATGCCCGTAAGATTGCTGCTCAGCGGGTAAGAGATGAATTTATCAAGGATCTCGGCAAGGGAATGACAACGGAGCAGTACCTTGGATATCAACTCCAATACGAGGAGATCTACAGAGAAGCTCCTGAGGAATACTCTTCATCATTCCATCCCCTTGAGGTGCTATATGTATCGAAACAGGACGCCGAATACGGGAAAAAGGAATATGAGGCTCAAAAGGCGTTTAGTGAACTCGTCAACTCCAGCATGATCGAGGGCTGGGAAAAGACCACCGACCCTCTGTCATACGACATGATAAACAAAATATTCCCGTCTGATTCTGAAGCGGATAATAAAGGCAGAGCGTATTGGACTGAGAAACTCAGAACGTTTCTTATGTCCGACGAAGCTGGCCATATAGAAAGAACCAACGCGGTAAACGCACTTATCGCTGCTCGGTCAAACAGATGGGCTGGGTTATATGGATCACCCGAATACAATAAAGACGCACCGATGCTTACCAGTGAACTCCTAAAGCAGTACCGCGGGGTATTGAAGATCTCTGACATGGAGGGGTTCGGCAATGATATTGATAGCTTTGCGAGGGCTGAGTACGCCCTCAATGAAGCAGCGAAAAAAGAAGCCGCTGGCACGACACACAGCCCAGCAGAAGTCGCGGCGGGAAAAGACGTGTACTCCAGACTCCAGGGATACGCGGCCATGCTTGCTATGGGGACCCTATCTTCCGGATATGCCAGCCAAACTATTACGATTACAAAAAACGGTGTCGATCATCAGGTAACTCTTACGCCAGAAGTTTTTGAAGCAGTATTGCAAGAGAACGCAGCGCAGCTAATCGCTTCTGGGGACTGGGGAGCTGCCGTAGCTCTCAAGCAAAAGTTTATGGGAAAAGTAACCAACCCGGTCTGGAAGCCGGTAGAGGATGCCATAAAAGAGATCACGAGCAACGGCAAATATTATAACAAATTCCCTCCAGAATTGCAGAATTGGGTAGACCTCGAGATAGCCCAAACCACAAATCCGACGCCAGAGTACATTAGTACACTCATCTCAAACCTGAAAACGCGGGTGCATAAGCTAGATATGCGGAACTACATAAAACTCAAACAAGGGGCCTGGGATGTGTCTGAGGATTACCTCTCTGCGGTAGGAAAGGGTGAACTCGAGCCATTCATAGGAACTGTAAACGGTAGGGTTGTCGCTACCTTGCAAGAATTCAATACAGTCATCACCGGATGGGCTGAGAATACGCTTAAACAAGTAAACTACGCTTCTGGCGCAAATATTTTAACAGAGGGGAAGAACGCGAAGCGCGAGCTTTTCACCAATGGGCATCTGCAATTCAGGGTCACTGATCAAGCTACCCTGAAAGCACTTGGCGCTTCAGGCACCGAAGCCGTTTACTACATGGCTTTCTATGGCAATGACGCGCTCCCGGCACGTGAAGTCAAGAACAAAGATGGTGGGTATGTTCAAACATTCATCCCATGGGAGAAGGACGGAGAGAAGAATGGACGATGGGTTCATGTTGAAGCGAAGCGTGATGTGGACGGGATAACAAGATTCCAAAAAACACAAGCGCAGATCAACGCTGATATCGCAAGAGGAATCATCGAAAAGGAGCCGCCTGACTCGATTAAGGCTGTTGAAAACTATCCCGGCATGGGGATTTAACCTCTGGAGATTATTGATGGATCTACAAAGCTATTACCGGAACTTATACGCTTCGTATCGTGACGAAGAAGAAGAAAAAAGGCTTTATGACCCATCTTCTTTCGATGATAGCCTCATTAAGTACGCTGACGACAACCCTGAAAAAGACAAAGAAATAGCTAAGGCAAAGGGGCTCGCTCCTGGATACGCTGATGCCCCGGTCCAGTCATGGATCCCTGTCGATATAGCAGGAACCTTTCAAAAGATACTCGAAACCGCCCCCGAAGGGGTTAATCCTAACGAGCTGGAAACCAGACTAAACACAGCCTACTACTTGGCCAAGACAAAGAACATCTCTTTCGACGACGCGTTTGAAAACCTGGATTCGTATATCGAAACGGACTACGGAAAGGCCACTGGCCCAAGGTCTGGCCTTGATTCGCTCATAAACATTGTAAACACCGGGATAATAAATCGGCAGATATTCAAGTATGCCAACGAACTCAAACACAAGGTGGGCGCCTTCGATGGTCAGTACAAGGATTGGACCGAGATCGAAAAGGATCCGCTATACAATAAAATTCGCGAACTTGAAACCCGCCTCCCCACACAGGACGTATACAAAAGATCGTGGCCGATAGAAACGCTGAAGAAGGTGATGCAAGTTATCCCCTCCATCACCGAAAGCCTCGGTAAAGGAGCTTTAGCTTCAATAGTTGCGAATATAGGCACAACGGCGCTCATGGGAGGGACGATAGGATCTGTAGCTGGTCCGCTCGGGACGGTAGCAGGTATCGCCACCGGCGCTACAGGCGGGGCAATTGTTTCCATAATCCCAACCATCGCCTCTCTCGCATCCGGCCTCGCCACGTCAACAGCAGTCGCGTTAAATACCCAAGAGGCTGAAGGTGGCGCAGCATTCTACGATCTGATCAAATTCAGAGATCCTGTCACTGGCGAACGAATAAATCCAGTCCAGGCCGCAAGATGGTCAAGGGTTTACGAAGCGTTTTCGGCAGCGGTTGAAATGATGCAGACAGACGTATTCTTTAGGCCTTTCAACAATGCCCTAAACTCGGCACAGAAAAACGCTTTTCGCGGGGCCGTAAAATCATCTCTTGAATCAATCTCTGACGCATCTGCCAGAGCGGGAACCCTCTTGCAGCTCGCCAATACTACCGCCGGGAAATATCTCCTTGAAGTGGGCAAGCGAACCGCCCAGGAAACATTCGAGGAGGATCTTCAGGAGGGACTCCAGATATGGACCACCGAACAGGCGAAGCGAATTACTAATAAACTGGACAATACCAGTATTTCACCAATTCAGAAAGAAGAGATCGTCAAAAGGATCGTGGATACCACGGTATCATCGGCTATAGGTCTCGGGGTATTGAGCTTAGCTCCTGCCGCCCAAGTAGTATGGAGCGATACGATATCAAACAGGGCTGAAGGAGTCTCTGAAGGGGTAAAAGAGTTCGTATCGGAGAAACTGAGCCCAGAACCCATAACCATAGCTCCAGAGCAACCAGCAAAGCCGCCTTTATTCTTCAAGTCCTACGAATCAGCACCTGGGGTTATGGAATTCCGTGGAACAACCGACACGGAAGGTCAAAACAGGAAACTCTCCGTCGAGGCTACTGTCGTCATGAACGACGAAGGGAAAACCGCGACGATCTCCGGTATCGGAACGAGTAAGACTATTTCGAAAGATCCCAGGGAAATGACCAGGCAGATCAAGGAAACGATAAAGAATATTCATTCCGAGCTTCCCAGGTACGAAATCCTCTTTACGCCAAAGAACACCATCGAAAAACAGGTAAAGACCGAACTTGAGGCGGAAATTCCGAACATCTTCAAAATGACTCAAGAAGCCCCACAGCAGCCACAGGAAGCGCCGGTAGTGAAATTAGACCAGAAAGCCACTGTAGACGCAACTGCTTTACAGCAAGAGGCCATACAGGGCAATCAAAAAGAGACAAAAGCCGAACAAGAGGCAAAATTCAGCCCCGAGGAACTCGCACGGTCACAGCGCGAGGGTGCTGCCAGGATGGAATCCATTCTTGATAGGGGTGGATATAAATTTACAATGGATACAGAGGCAGAGGTGGCAAAAATAAAATTCCATCCCGATCTGCCGAATTTCAAAGAGGGTGTCAATGCTCAAGGGGTGGGGAAAAAGCTAGTAGGGCCTCCTGATACTCTTGGCATGGCACCGATTATCCTCTA
>Ga0302250_1001612_pt1 | contig 16423 bp, 14 predicted proteins | sample AAG_RA_Asp_MG_FD_193536 | JGI IMG/M metagenome (GOLD analysis project Ga0302250, IMG submission 193536) | Enriched activated sludge microbial communities from anaerobic digester in WTTP, New Holstein, Wisconsin, United States - AAG_RA_Asp | ecosystem: Engineered > Bioreactor > Anaerobic >... | reverse complement strand
TCCATCTATATCTCTTTGTCCTTTATTGCACTAATTTTTCATCTGCCCACCGCCCATCTCTTCGACCGCCAGATCAAGCAGCTCAGCTCCCTGCATACCCTGAGCAGGGCGATCAGCTCCGAATTCAATCTCGAACGGCTCGCCGAGACCACGGTGGAACTGGCGGTGCAGGTGACCGAAGCCGATTCCGGCTGGCTTGCCCTGGCCGCAGGAGACTCTGCACCCTGGCGGCTGGCGGCGGCGCGCAACCTTTCAACAACCGAAATGGACGGGGGGGTGCCCGAGCCGATCTCCCGCTGGGCCATCGCCCAACTGCGGCCCAAACTGATCAATCATGTCGGCAAGAGCGAGCTTAACGTGCCGATGTCCGTATGGAAGCATGACGTCCAGTCCCTCCTCGCGGTACCACTGCGCAGCGGCGAGGAGGCGATCGGCTGCCTCTATGTGGGAAAAAAGTTCGAATACGGCTTTGAGCAGGATGACCTTGACATGCTGCGCGCCTTCAGCGAGCAGGCCGTCATCGCCATCCGCAACGCACGGCTGGTCGAGTCATCGCTCGTGCGCGAGCGGCTTGAGCAGGAACTGCGCATCGCCCATAATGCCCAGATGAAGCTTCTTCCCAAGCGCATGCCCAGGCTCCCCGGGGTGCTCCTGGATGCAGTCTGCAGAACTGCCAATGAGGTGGGAGGAGACTATTATGACTTTTTTCGCATCGACGAAAACCGTCTGGGGCTGGTGATCGGTGATGTCTCCGGCAAAGGGGCCTCAGCAGCTTTTATCATGGCCGAGTTGAAGGGCATCATGGAAGCCCTGGCCCCCAAGCACCATTCCCCCAAGGAACTGCTTATCGCCGCCAACGAGACCCTCTTCGGCAATATCGACCGCAACGTCTTCGTCAGTCTGGTTTATGGCATTGTCAATGCAGGGGCGGGAGAGATCGTTTTCTGCCGGGCCGGGCAATGCCCGGTCCTATATGCGCCTGCAACAGGGGAGAAGGTCCACATTATTGAGCCGAAGGGGATGGGCTTGGGACTTGATGAGGGGGAAAACTTCGCCCAGGCCCTGGAGGAGTACCGGCAGACTTTCCGAAGCGGTGATACCTTTCTTTTTTACACTGACGGAGCTGTGGAGGCGCGCAATGCGCGGGGCGAAGAGTTCACCGAGACCAGACTGGTTTCCCTCTTCCAGCGCCATCACGCCCTGCCTCCGGAACAGCTGCAAGCAAGGCTCATTGAGGAGATCAGCGGCTTTGTCGGCAGTGCGAGATCGCATGATGATTTGACCTTCGTCATCCTGCAAGCTGTTTGAAACAGGGTAGCATTTCAGCATAGATGGAGGAAAGTGAATGGAAAATTTCAAAGTAGTCCGCCTGGATGGCGTGAATCTGACGACACTTAAAATAATCGGCTTCCTCGATGCCCATACCGCGCCCACTCTTGAAGAGGCGATCCAGAAGCTGCTCGATGAGGAACAGGTCAACATCCTCGTCGATTTCAAGGAGCTGAGTTATATCAGCAGCGCCGGTCTGGGGGTTTTTATGGGCTTCATCGAGGAGGTCCGGAGCAAGAATGGAGACATCAAGATGTGCGCGATGTCTCCCAAAATTTACCGGGTTTTCGATCTCCTGGGTTTTCCGACCATCTACCAGATATTCGACAAGCAGGAGGAAGCGCTGGCGACCTTCCCGCAAAACTCCGCCGCTTCCTCCAGTGAGTGAAGCGGTAACGGATCTCTGTCGATGAAGGGGCTTAGTATCCCCTTATCCTGAATGTTACCAACGTATACAAGGCGGAACCCCATATGCCGAAAGCCAAAATTGAATACAAACTGCGCATTCCCAGTCAGACTGAAAATCTGGAGATCATCCGTTTCTTTGTCGGCAAGGTGGCCGAAAAGGTCGGCTTTGCGGAGGATGATGTCGGGAAAATCGAACTGGCCGTCGACGAGGCTTGCACCAATGTGATGAAGCACGCCTACACCGAGACGGTAAAGGATAAAACCCTGGATGTGGCCATACTTATCGACTACCAAAAGCTTACTCTGGTTGTCACCGACCATGGCAAGGGCTTCAATCCGGACAAGATCCGGCAGCCCGATATGAAGGAGTATCTGGCCGAACTCCGCGTCGGTGGACTTGGCATCTTTTTGATGCGCACCCTGATGGATGAGGTCGACTATGACATCAAACCCGGCGTTCGCAATCAGGTCCGGATGGTGAAATATCTGATCAATCGCAAGAACTCAAAAATTGTCAACTGAACGGGGCCGCCCTGACGTGAAAGAACCGGACTCCCAGAGCGCGGTGGCTCGCGAACTTGATGAACGCCTGGTCGAACTGCAGTCCCTTTTCGAGATGAGCCAGGTCCTGAACTCGTCCTTGCAGCTGCGTTCCACCCTCAACAATCTGCTCCTCACCCCCATGGGGAGGATGATGATCAGCCGAGGGATCGTCCTGGTCGTTAATGAACACCAGGCCTTCGAGGTCGCCGCTCTCAAGGGGCTGCCGCGCACCCTGATGGGTAAAAAGGTCTTCTGCACAGGTGAGCTGCCCGATTCCTTTGTCGTGGCCGATATCCGTGAGACGGATGAAAAACTGAAGGCTTTTTTCGAGGAGAACCGGATTGACCTGGTCATTCCGATTATCAGCGTCCAGCGCACGGTCGGCATCATGGGGCTGGGCAGCAAACTCGGCGGCATACCTTTCACCCCCGCCGAGACCGAGTACCTGACCTCGCTCTCCAATATTGCCGCCTCCTCCATCGAAAATGCCCTCATGTATCAGAAACTTGAACTGGTCAACCGCCGTCTGGATAAAAAGGTTCAGGAACTGCGCACCCTCTTCGAGATTGGCAAGGAACTCAATGCGAACCTCGAGATCGACCGCATTGTCAACCTGCTTATCTACGCGGTCATGGGCGAGCTGGTGGTCAACCGCTGCTATATCTACCTGCGCCGGGATGATGCTCTGCAGCTTTTCGCCAGCCGGGGGATGCGTCCGGATGACCCCAACTGCCAGCTCCTCAATGCCCCCGGCTTCATCTCCGCTCTCGCAGGGGTCGACCGCGTGCTCAACGTGGACGAGGAGGAACCTGCACCCGGACTGCAACTCCTCAGGGAGATGCACCTCAAACTGGTTATCCCCATGCAGATGGAGGAAGAGATTCGCGGCCTCTTCGTCGTCGGTGAAAAAATCAAGGCCCAACCCTTTCAGCCCGACGAAATCGAGTTTCTCTCCACCCTGTGCAATCTTGCCATGATTTCCATCGAAAATGCCCGCCTCTTCGCTGAAGCACTCGAAAAGGAGCGCATCGAAGAAGAGCTCAATATCGCTCGCGATATCCAGCAGCGGCTGCTCCCCCGTGGCTGCCCCGGCAACGATTACATTGAGATCAGGGGCTTGAATATTCCAACCTATCAGGTCGGCGGGGACTATTTCGACTGCATCCGGCTCGACGACAACCGCCTCGCCGTGGCCATCGCCGACGTCTCGGGCAAGGGTGTGCCGGCCTCCCTGCTCATGTCCTCTCTCCACGCCGGGCTTCACAACCTCGTCGGCATCGGCGGCGACATCCCCGCCATGGTGGGAAGGCTGAATAATTTCATCCAGGCCAATACCGGCTACGACAAATTCATCACCTTTTTCTATGGTGAATTCGATCTCGTCGGCAAGAGCTTCACCTATGTCAACGCCGGGCACAATCTGCCCTATCTCTTTCGCGCCGACGGCTCCATTCGGCGGCTGGAGACCGGGGGGCTGCTATTGGGCATGCTGCCTGATATGCCCTATGCCTCCGAAACCATCCCCATGCAAAAGGGGGATCTGCTGCTCCTTTTCACCGACGGGGTGACTGAAGCCAAAAGCGCCAGCGATGAAGATTTTGAGGAGGAGAGGCTGGAGGCGGTTGCCTGCTCGGTTTTACACCTCCCTCTGCAGGAGCTTCTCACTGCCCTGGTCGATGCCGTCCGCATACACAGCACAGGTATGCCCCAATCCGATGATATCACCATGATGGCGGTACGATGGCTGAAATAAAACGGCCCAACCACACTATCCTCGTCGTCGAGGATGATCCCAACCTGCGCAGGCTCTTCGTCGAAATCCTGAGGCGGGACTCCCATATTGTCCTGGAGGCCGATTCCGGTGAGGCCGCCATGAGCAAGATCGAGGCTTTTGAACTGGATGTGGTCATCAGCGATATGCAGATGCAAAAACTCAGCGGACTCGATGTGCTCAAGGCGGCGACCAGGAAGGACCCCAATACCCAGGTGATCATCATTACCGGATTCGCCTCCGTCGGCACTGCCGTGCGCGCCATGCGCGAAGGCGCCTATGAGTACCTGACCAAACCGGTCCAGCCCGATGCCCTCACCATCAAGGTCCGCAACGCCATCGAAAGGCGCCGTCTCCTGATTACCCTGGCGGAACAGGAAAAAACCCTCCAGATGCATCACGAGATGATCGACCGCGATCTCATCCTCGCCCGCCAGATTCAGGCCAGTCTCGTCCCCTCCAACTTCACCACGGACGGGATCGACATCGGCATTCGCTACCGCCCCATGATCGGCCTGGGCGGCGATTTTGCCGATTTCTATCGCATCGATGAGGAGAGACTCTACCTCGTGGTCATCGACGTCACTGGCCACGGCATCGCCGCCGCCCTATTGGTCAGCCGGGTCTGCCATGAATGGAGAAGGGCCGTACAGCAGGCTCCCGGTCCCGGGGAGCTGCTTTGGCAATTGAACGAATTCTTCATCGAAACTTTTTTTGATACCCCGCTCTTTCTGACCATCATGGCCGTGGAGGTCAATCTTCGCCAGCGACGGCTGCGTTATGCCGGCAGCGCCCATCCCGCCGCTCTTCTGCAGCGCAACGGCCAGGGATTCGTGCGGCTTGATTCGCAGAATGCCATCATCGGCTTTGCGCAAGCCGACAAGTCGACGTTTCACTCAGCCTCACTTTCCTACAAACCGGGCGACAACCTGCTCATCTACACCGATGGCCTGGTCGAGGCGGAGACCACCGGCGGGAAAATACTCGGTCTCCAGGGGCTGCAGCGCATCATCCGCCAGGAGGCGAGGGGCTCCACTGCGCTCAAAACTGCCGAAGCGATTGTCGATCGCGTGGTTGAGTTCACCCGCGCCGAACCTGGCGATGATATGCTCATGACGGTCGCCCATCTCTTCTGAGCGCTCCATGACGAGGCGCAGCTCAAATCCCCGGATCCTGCTGGTCAATCCCTGGATCCATGATTTCTCGGCCTTCGATTTTTGGCAAAAGCCCCTGGGCTTGCTTTATATCGGCGCCATCCTCAACCGCATGGGATGCGAAACTCTCCTCCTCGACTGCCTGGACCGTTACAATCCTTTCTGGGCTCCGCTATCCGGCAGCGCGGAGGCCGGGGAGAAGATCGAGGGGGCTGGCAAGTATTTCCGCCAGGAGGTGGAGAAACCGGCGCCCCTTCATGGGATACCACGGCGCTTTTGCCGCTATGGCGCCCCGCGCGAAAGGGTGGAGGCGTGGCTGGAGAAGGAGGCCCCACCCGATTATATTCTCATGACCTCCTTCATGACCTACTGGTATCCTGGCCTGGTCGAGATGGCGGAGCTGCTGCGCGCCCGTTATCCACACGCCCCCTTGATCCTGGGCGGGATCTACGCCACGCTTTGCCCCGATCACGCCCGCCGGACAGTCAGACCGGATCACCTCATTACCGGGGAGGGTGAAACCCGGGTGGTGAGCCTGATCACCGAACTCTCCGGGGTTCCGGGGGCTGATTCTTTAGGGCTGGATATCGAGCGGCTGCCCTATCCCTGGTACGAGGGCTACCCGCACCTGACGAGCATCGCCATGCTCACCTCACGCGGCTGCCCCTATCACTGCAGCTACTGCGCCTCCGGACTGCTCGCAGCCTCCTACCGCCGCCGCAGCCCGGAAGCGGTTGCCAGGGAGATCATCCATTGGCGGGATACCCGCGGAGTCAGTACCATCGCATTCTATGATGATGCCCTTCTGCATGAACCGGAGCTGCATGCCAAGCCCCTTTTCCGGAGGCTCGCCGGGCTCAAACCGGCCATTGCCCTTCATACCCCGAACGGTGTGCAGCCCCGCTGCATCGATGAGGAGATGGCCGGCTTGATGCATGCGGCCGGCGTGAAGAGCCTGCGTCTCAGCTATGAGAGCAGCAGCTTCCTCCGCCGCCAGGGCAAGGTCACTGCCCGGGAACTCTCTTCAGCCCTGAAAAACCTCTTCGCAGCGGGATTTCAGAGCGGACAGATCGGTGTTTATATCCTTGCAGGACTGCCCAGGCAGGAAATGGAAGAGGTTCGCGACACCGCCCGTCAGGTTCATGTTCTGGGCGCCCGTGTCAACCTGGCCTCCTACTCTCCGATCCCCGGCACCCGGGAATATCGACGCGCCCTGGAGAGCGGCCTCTGGGACAAACATCAGGACCTCCTCCTCGGCAACAATTCGCTTTACCCGTTCTGGAGACGGAAATACGCTCCGGAGGAGCTGGACGGATTGACCCTCTGGGTGAAAGAACTCAACCAATCACTGCTTCCCAATCACGAGGAATGAAATATGGCGGAATCGCAGCACACCCCGGACCGGCCGAATACCAGGGAGCCTTTTTATCTTGCCATCGCCGGCAATATCGGCGTCGGCAAGACCACCCTGACGCAGATGATCAGCAGCCATTTCGGCTGGACCGCCTACTTTGAACGGGTGATCAACAATCCCTACCTCGATGACTTTTATGCGGACATGAATCGCTGGAGTTTCAACCTGCAGGTCTATTTCCTCTCCCGCCGCTTCATGGACCAGCGCCTCATCTCATCCAATCCGGAATCCTGCGTCCAGGACCGCACCATCTACGAGGACGCCGAGATCTTCGCCTATATTCTGCACAACCAGGGCAACATGTCCGATCGGGACTATAGCAATTACCGCGACCTCTTCTATACCATGACCGAGTATTTGCGCAAGCCGCACCTCATCCTCTATCTGCGCGCCTCCACCTGGACCCTCATTTCCCGTATTCGCAAACGAGGAAGGGATTTCGAAAAAAATATCACCAATGAATATCTCTTCGAACTTAATGCCGCCTACGAGCGTTGGATAGGAGAAATCCGGAAAACCATTCCGGTGTTGGTCGTCGATGCCGACAAGGTAGACTTTGAGAAATCTGCTGCTGATTTTGAGGCGATCTGCCAGACGATCAGCGAACACGAAAAGGCGCACCGCCGCGGTGACAGGTAATGAACGAAAACATGGCTGAACCCGAAAACAGCAACTGGTCCTACCTGGCCTATGACCATATCCAGGGTCAGTGGCGTCCACCCGCTAATACCTGGCGCATCGTCGGAAGAAAGTATGTCAATCTCATCCTCTTCCTTGCTACCATCTTCTCCACCTGGCTCGTTGGCGGCATCTGGTACTGCCTTGCCATCATCGCCATTCTGACCGCACACGAAATGGGCCATTTTCTCATGTGCCGCAAATACGGCGTACCGGCCACACTGCCCTATTTTATCCCCTTCCCTTTTCCGAGCTATAACCCCTTTGGCACCATGGGGGCCCTCATCTCCATGCGAGGCTACATACCGAGCCGTAAAGCCCTCTTCGACATTGGCGCTGGCGGACCCCTTGCCGGACTGGCCGTGACCATATCCGTCCTCTTCATCGGGCTCGCCCTCTCCACTACCGCCCCCCGTGCCGAGACTGCTGGGGGGCTCGCCCTGGGAGAATCCCTGCTCTTCAAGCTGATCTCCCTTATCGTTCTCGGGCCCCAGCCCGACGAGATCGACATCATGCTTCATCCGGTGGCCTACGCCGGCTGGGCTGGTCTGTTTATCACCGGCCTCAACCTGATCCCCATCGGACAGCTCGACGGCGGCCATGTCACCTATGCCCTTTTCGGCCCACGCGCCAAATACTTCACCTGGCTCTTCATCGGCGCTCTCGGCATCCTCTCCATTTTCAACTACAGCTGGGCGCTGCTTTTTCTGCTGCTGGCCATCTTCGGCAGGCGGCATCCCTCGCCTCTGGATGATTATACCCGCCTGGATCACCGCCGCCGCATTATCGGCGCCTTGGTCTTGATCCTCTTTGTGCTCTCTTTCACCCCCGTCCCCTTTAAAATTTAGCCGGAGCTGCCGAATGTCGCTCATCAGCCGCTGGAAGGGACTCAACCACGCCGCCAGGATCGTCACCGGGCTTGCGGCCTTGGTCATCTTGCTTGAATTTTTATTTGATATTGTCGAGATAACCATTGGACATATCATGCTTTGGACGAACGATAAACGGCCAAAGATCGGCCGGCTCTGGATCGAGGAGGAGCGCGACCAGACTGGTCGTCAGCAGGCCTCCACCCATATTGATTCCGTCCGTCTTCAGCCCGCCTACGAACGCTATATCCACTCCCTGGATGATCTGGCTGCCTATGTGGCCTTCAAGTCGGGATTTGACCTCAGCCGCGAGGAGTTTCTCGCCCTCTATCGCTCTCTTCCGGGCCAGGATGCCGGTCGGCTGGTGGAACCGGAGATCCTCTCCGGGCTGGCGGAAGCGGGTTCATGGGCCAGCGTCAAACTGGAAAGGAGGGAAGACAAGCTTCAGCTGAATTTTTTTGATCCCTATGGCCAGCCTCTTCACACCACCCAGATCGTGATGCTCTCCGCGGCTGAACTCATGCAGGATTCCCGTCTCGAGGACAACCCTGTCTATGCGGGCCGAACCATCCCCGCGCCCCTTTTTGTCACCGCACTGGAGAGCCTGCCCCAGAATCTGCGCCTGCAGGTGATCAATGACCCGCAAAAGTGGCAAGAGTGGCGCCAAAGGCTGATCGCTGCAGCAGTGGCGCCTCGCATCGTTCACGGCTCCGTGACCATTGCTCTCGAAATCGTTCAGGCTGGCGGCGTCTCCGTGCAGGAGATGGAGGCCAGCGAACTTGCCGTGGAGTACCTCATTAACGCCCTCAACGAACTCTCTCCCGATACTCATTACAGCAGCCCCAACAAGGAGGACGAGCATGAATAAGAGATCCCGCCGCATCCTCTGGGGCGTTCTATTATTGTCGTTCATCCTCCTTCTGGTCGCGATCTATTTCTCAATGCTCACTTGTCCGCGCGTTCCTGATGACCTCAACGACATCGCCCTCAGCAATCCCTCCGTCATCTACGGCTGTGAGGATGAAGTGGTCAAGCTGCTTGCTGACCGGGTCGTGATCTCAATTGATGAAATGCCGCCGGCGGTCCAGCAGGCCTTCATCTCTCTTGAAGACGACAGCTTTTATCGTCACCATGGCATTAGCAAGCTGCATCTGATGCGGGCTCTCGCTGAAAATCTCGTCCATCTGGGGGGAAAGGGCGGAGGCAGCTCGATCACCCAGCAGCTGGCCAAAAACCTCTTTTTCTCCTTTGAGCGCGATTGGGCCCGGAAATTCAAGGAGATGTTCGTCGCCTTTCAGATCGAACAGCAGTTCACCAAGGAGGAGATCCTCGAGGCCTACATCAATCAGATCAATTTCGGCTCCGGCGTCTACGGCATTGAGCTGGCCAGCCAGACCTATTTCGCCAAACACGCCAGCGAGCTCACCCTCGCCGAATCGGCCATACTGGCCGGCATTCCGCGTTGGCCGGCACGCTACAACCCCAGCACCAATCCCGGCGTGGCCAAGGAGCGGCAGTCCTTCGTGCTGCGCCGCATGGTCGATGAGGGCTTTATCACTGAACCGGAACGGACAGTCGCATGGGCTGAATCGATTAAAGTCGACCGCGTCAACCGCCTGCAGGGCAGCGCTGACTATTTCGTCGAGGAGATTAAAAGCCGCACGGCCGACAAGCTCACGCCCGATGCGGTCAATTTCGGCGGACTGCGTATCTATGCAACCGTAGATTCGCGTCTGCAGCTCGAAGCGACCCGTGCAGTCGCAGAAGGACTCGCTCGTCTGGACGAGTCTCTGGGACTGGATCCCTATAACAAGGCCTCCTGGGAAGAGCGGATCAACTATCCCCAGGCCGCCCTGGTCGCCGTCGATGTCCGCACCGGCGCCGTCAGGGCGATGGTGGGGGGAAGGGACTTCCGCCGCGCACCATTTAACCGCGCCACCGCCAATAACCGCCACGCCGGCTCCGCTTTCAAACCCTTCATCTATTTTACTGCCCTGGAGAAAAAGCTGATCACTCCCGCGACCGTCAAGGTCGATGAGGAGGTCGCCTTCCCGAGCGGCAGCAATACCTGGTCGCCGGACAATATCGATTTTAATTACCTCGGGCCGGTGACCATGAAATATGCCCTGCTGCGCTCCATCAATACCATCTCCGCCAAGCTCATCTATGAACTCTCCCCCGAGGCCGTCACCGCTGCCGCCCAACGTCTGGGCATCACCAGCATGCTGGAGCCCAACCTTTCCCTCGCTCTCGGCGCCGCCGGGGTCTCTCCCCTCGAGATGGCCAGCGCCTTCGCGACCATCGCCAACGGAGGCATTCGCTGCCAACCCTTCATCCTGCGCTCCATACATAACGAGCTGAATGAAGTGGTGGAGGAAACCATTCCGAAGAGCCAGCGCGTGACCGATGCCCAGACTGCTTTCCTCCTGCTCGACATGCTCACCGGCGTCGTCGAGAAGGGGGGAACCGGCAGCGCCGTGCGCAGCTATGGTTTCTATCGCCCCTGCGCCGGCAAGACCGGCACCTCCAATGACTACCGCGACGCCTGGTTTGTCGGCTTTACGCCGGAGCTCGCCGTCGCCGTCTGGGTGGGTTACGACGACAACCGTTCCATGCGCGACAGCCGCGGCAAGGGCATCACCGGCAGCAGGGCAGCTCTGCCGATCTGGGCCCTGTTTATGAAAAACGCCTGCGCCGGCGCACAGATCACCAACTTTCAGGTCCCCGACCGCATCACCTTTGCCACTATCGATCCGCGCACAGGTTCCGGTCGCATGCCCGGTGGCCCCTCTCTGACAGTAGCCCTGCAGGCGGAAGAATGACCATCCCACACAAAATCGCCGGATTAGGCGAGCTGCTTTGGGATATTTACGATGATCGTCGTCATGCCGGTGGAGCGCCGGCCAATTTTGCTTTGCATGCCCGCCGCTGCGGAGCCGACGCTCTCCTGCTCAGCCGTGTGGGGAATGACCAGGCCGGCCGCGACCTCAAGGCCCTCCTGGCCAGAAACGGCGTCGACGTCTCCGCCATCCAGACCAGTCCGGACAAGCCCACAGGCAGTGTGCGTGTCCACCTCGGTCCGGCCGGGGCGCCACGCTTCGAGTGCAGCCGCGATACTGCCTTCGATCAGCTGGAATGCGACCAGGTCTGGCGCACGCTTTTACCCAGCCTCGATGCCCTGCTCTATGGAGTCCTCGCCCAGCGCGAGGAAACCTCGCGTAACGCCATCCGCGCCTGCCTGCACCATGCGGACAAGGCTCTCCTTCTCTTCGATCTCAATCTGCGCGGCTGGAATGACTCCACGCGTGACATCGTTCTGAATTCCCTCAGCCTGTGCGATATCGTCAAGATGAATGAGACGGAACTCGCCATCCTCCAGCAGGCCCTTGATGCCGGCAAGATGGACAGGCAGGACTTTTTGCTCAGCCTCCTGCACTCCTACAATATCAAAATGGCTGCTGTCACCCTGGGAAGTCGGGGATGTTGGCTGCTCACACCTGATCAAAACTTTCGCCATCCCGGATTTCCGGTGCGCGCAGTGGACACCACCGGCTGCGGAGATGCCTTTGCTGCCGGCCTGATCTGGAGCATTTTGAATAAAGCATCACTTGAAGAGATGGCTGAATTTGCCAACAGGTTGGGGGCATTTGTCGCTACCCGGCAGGGCGCCATGCCGGAGTGGAGCCAGGATGACCTCGCCGCTCTCTGGGAGGCCTGAGGATGGAACAGCTGGAAGGAAAAATATGCGTTGAAGCGGCCCTGCGTGCCCGCCAGCGCAGAATACACCTTCTGGTTCTGCGCAATTCCCTGCATGCGGAGACCAGCGCACCCCTGATTGAACTGGCAGAAGCCCGGCAGATCCCGGTCAAACAGGTCAGTCCGGAAGAGCTCGATGCCATGGCCCATGGTCACACCCATGGCGGCGTCCTCGCCCTCTGCTCGCCTCGTCCCCATCTCGCCATTGACCAGCTCTTCAAACACCTCAACAGCTGCGGATTTCCCCTCTTTCTTCTGCTTCTGGAGGGGATCGATGACAGCCAGAACCTCGGCTTTGTCCTGCGCACCGCTGAAGCCTGCGGCGTCGATGCGGTGCTGCTGAAAAAGCACCTCTGGGACTTTGACGGCGCTGCCGTTTCCCGTGCCTCTTCAGGGGCTTTTGAACGCCTCCCGCTCTGTGTCTTCGACCAGGCCGAATCCCTTCTGCCCCGGATATCGTCTCTCGGGGTGCGGATTTACGGCTGCATCGCCAACGCCCAGCGCACGATCTATCAGGTCGATCTCACCCGGTCGGTGCTCATCGCCCTGGGGGGCGAGAAACGCGGCCTTTCCGCAGCGGTGCGCGGCTACTGCGACCGTTTTATTAAAATCCCCATGCTCTCCGCAGCCGGTTCACTCTCCCTGAGCCACGCTTCGGCCATCCTTCTGGCCGAGGTGATGCGTCAGCGGCTCTCCCGCGACGAAACCTTCCAGGATCCCAATCCGGCATAAAAAAAAGGAGGATTTCTCCTCCTTTTACGCTGTAGCAGCGCCGGCACTGCCACGCCGGGATCTATACCTGATTTGGACTGCGCCAAATCCGCTTCGCAGCTAGAATCCGCTCACCAGGCCGACCAGCATCCGGTTGGCATCCATTTCCAGATTCCGGGTGAACTCGGCCATCAGCCGCAGATTGCGTGTTACAAGATAGGTCGCGCCAAGTGTGGCGGTTTCGTAAAGGGAGCTGTTCGTGCTCAGGGTGCCGATACCCTGTTCCTGGTCTATGCTGTTGTAAAGGGCCGTAAAATAATAACGCGATCGATCAAGCTGCGGCGAGATCACCGCCTCCAGCACGATGCCGCTGGTCTCGGTTTCCGCTTCGGCTTCAGCGAACCATGGATTGGTGTCCTTGCGCTGCAGGTATTGTGCAGTGACTTCGACCGGGCCGAGAGTGACGTTGACATCTGGGCCGATGTAAGTAACCTTGTTTTTTCTCTCACCCCCGATGTCATGCATGGTCTCTTCACCGAAATAATAATAGCCGCCGATGCTGATCTTGTCTGTAATGCCCTGCAGCAAGCGCACGCCGATGTTCTTGTTTGCATCGACATCGAAGGCGCCGCTCTCTTCGTTGGCCAGACCCTTGCCGTTGCCATTGGTCAGGGTAAACGCGAAATCGGTGCTGGTCTGTTCAAGACCATAGAGCAGCATGATGCCCCGATCGTAAGTGAGATTGGCGTTGGAGTGACCGACCTTGCGTTTGTAAATCATGTAATCTTCAAAAGTCAACCGCAGTTCGCGCTTCATCAGTGGATCGCTGGTCTGAAACTGGCCAACCAGGACATCTAGGGGGATGCCGAAGATATTGTTGAAATGAACATAAGCATCCTCGATCCCCGCCACTTCGCCGCGTTCGCTCATGAAGAAATAAAAATAGTAGCCAATATTTTTAGCCAGGGCCCCGCCGGACATCAGTTTCAAGCCCCAGGGGGATTGCAAATCACTCTTGACATCGCCCTCAGAATTGGTCACGGCATAGGCGTCAAAGCGGATACCGATCGGGAAGGTCTTGTTCAGCCACAGCATCTCATCCCCGGCGGTTACATAGTCGCGTTCTTTCTCGTTTTCGACGATGACAAAGCCGTCACCGGCAAAATCAGCACCGTAGGGTTTCAGCTTGGGGATGGGGGCGTGACAGGTGGAGCAGGAAAGGTTGTAGCGCCGCGCAAACGCGGGGATGGCCTGGCTCTCATCCGGTACGATCAGCCACTGCACCCCCAGCAGAACTGCAAAGAGGATCAGGATTACTGGTACTCGTTTCATGACTTGCCTCCTTGGGCTTATTCGTAGATTTCAAAGGTGGTCTTGGCAATGTTGACAGGAACGATCTCGCTCTCATCGGCCGGCACGCCGAGAAAATCGGCCACGGGCTTGACCAGCTTTTGATAATTGAGCTGTGCAGTAATTGTAACGGGACCCGCCGCCACATCATCCGGCAATTTCCAGGTATAGGTCTCGGTCTTTGTTTCACGCGGGCCAATGCGGTAATCGACGCCCAGAGACTTGGTATTCCACTGCATGATCGTCATCCGCCCCTCGGGATCCAGGTAGGGCATGCGGAAGATCCGGTCGCCCACGGGGACTCCGTCGCGCTGCACGCCGGCGAAATTGGCGATGCCCTTGGGCACCCCCATGTCCTGATAGGCGAGCACATCACTGGCAATGGTATATTCTTCGCCTGCAAAACCCTTTTTGTCGACCGGCAGATGGTAAATCTTGCCGGCGGCATCGGTCGCTGTGACATGCAGCCAGACGATGCGGTCCTCCACCGAGCCGGAGGGGAATTTATGCCCGGTCTTGGCGTTGAAGAGCTGGGCGCTCAGCACCACGGTGCCGTCATAAGGCACCTCCAGCTCGGAAGGGTGAATGCGCAGTTCGATAGTGCCGGCGACTTTGCCCCCATCATGTGCGCCATGGAAAAGATGCTGCGCCACCATATCCTCCTTGGCCATGGTGGCATTCTTGCCCTTTGCCTTGGGCATGTGGCACTGCTGACAGGGCACCCCCTGTGCGGCATAGGGTCCTTCTTTCCACTCGATCTGGGTCGATTTCACCCATATGCCGAATGGATTCTTTTCGTTATGGCAGTTGCCGCAGAATTCGGTTTGCTCATAGAGAGCATTCTGTTCAGTGTCATGGTGCGGTGAAACCAGTCCAGGTTTGGCGCCGAATTTTTTACGCCCGGGCGTAGAGATATAGCTGAAATTGTGCGGCACATCGCCGGACCAGCTGCTGATGGTGTGGCAAACCTCACAACTGACCCCTTCGTTGGCGCGCGAGTTTGCCGATGGCCGCGGCGGGGTCACATCCCCGGCCATGAAGGCCAAAGGCGTATGGCAGCCGTTGCAGCCATCCACCGGCCCCTTGAGTCCGGGCACTTTTTCTGCGTGGGGCACGGCGAGATCAAAATACTCGATCTCATCCCAATAGTGGATATAGGACTGAGACATCATTGACTGCCGCCACTGTTGATAGAAATCAGGGTGGCAGCTTTTACACACATCCGGTTTTTCGTACTGCTCGTACTTTTTGCTGCCTAAAAGGGCGTCACCCGACGGCGCGACCTGGGCAGATGCAATGCCGCAGAGGAGCAGCATAAACACGAGATAAACGGAGAGCTGTTTCATGGTTCCCTCCTGACAGTGTTCCCAACTGATTTGTACCTTGAATTTCAGACCGCCCACAGCCCGTGCAGATTGCAGTATTCGCGCACCTTAAGCACCGGCTCATCCACGGTGAACACCGCGACGGGCTCCTCGCCTGGCTTGAGGTATTTGCGCAGCACCTTGCTCGCAGTCACCACTTCAATCCACTGAATGTAGTGCGCATCGGTCATGGGGTGGAGAACACTGCCGACTGTAACCTTCACCGTGCCATTTTTCTCCACCACCGGCACATGCTTTTCGGTGGCGCCGTCGCTGGTGTTCTCCTCCTGAAGATTCATCGGCTGGCCGCAGCAGACCAGGGTGCCGCCGCCGACAGCGACCACTTCGACCATGTTGCCGCAGACCCCGCAGCGATAAACGTGATGTTTGGCGATCATTTCGTTTTTCCTCTCTTTGTGGTGCGAGTGTGTCGCCCGCTCTTGATGGGTTGCGATGATCCAGCGAGCCGCCTCCGGAAGGGTGGAGGCGGTAAAGTCGGCAGCGGCCAACGCAGACGCCCTGCCTTCAGGATCATCCTGGGAATTATACAAAAGAACCGAATGGCAGCCGGCATTCCGGCCGCACTGGACGTCGATGAGCTTGTCGCCGATGAAAAAGGAGCGTTCCAGGTCAAGGTCATGGTCATCCCGCGCCTGCCAGACCATGCCGGGATTAGGCTTCCGGCAGTTATTGTCGGGCTGGTCAGGAGCAGCAAAGCAAAGATAAATACCATCAAAAAAATCCGCTCCCAGCTGCCGCACCATTTCGCGATTCACCGCCTCCACATCCTCCGGCGTGATCAAACCCCGACCCACACCGGACTGATTGGAGATGATAAACAGGGCGAAGCCGGCCTGCTGGAGGTCATGCAGCGCTGCACGCGCTCCGGGCAGGAGTTCCACCTGGCCGGGATCCCCGTTGTAGGGGACGTTGCGGATGAGGGTGTCATCACGGTCGAAAAAAACAGCTGGTTTAGCCATTGTCGATATAACTCGCGATCAATTCCTTCTCCGCCACGGTCGCGGTGCCGAGCTTGCCGACGACAATCCCGGCCGCATGATTGGCGATCTCGGTCG
>Ga0302250_1001611_pt1 | contig 16423 bp, 11 predicted proteins | sample AAG_RA_Asp_MG_FD_193536 | JGI IMG/M metagenome (GOLD analysis project Ga0302250, IMG submission 193536) | Enriched activated sludge microbial communities from anaerobic digester in WTTP, New Holstein, Wisconsin, United States - AAG_RA_Asp | ecosystem: Engineered > Bioreactor > Anaerobic >... | reverse complement strand
ACAATAAATTCCGTGCGTATCTGCGCACCGCCAGGGACGAATTAATCGCCACGCGTCCCACTGCAATCGATCTGAACAATGGGGTGAGCCACGTGTACGAAAGCACCCTGAAGTTCATTCCGGATTATGCTCATGCGCGGCAAGTGGCCATTTTAGCAGCCCGGGAATTCGCCCAGAAAAGTGCCGAAGATTGCCATCAGATTGGGATAGTCGGCCAAGAGATTGTTCCTCACGGAGCCAGGATTTTAACGCACTGCAACGCCGGAGCTCTGGCCACGGTGGATTGGGGCACGGCCCTGGCGGTGATCCGCATGGCGCATAAAAAACGCAAGGATATCTTCGTGTACGTGGATGAAACCCGTCCCCGCTTCCAAGGGGCCCGTCTTACTGCCTACGAACTGGAGCAGGAAGGTATCCCTCATGCCATCATAACCGACGGAGCGGCAGGATTTTACTTCTGGAAAAATGAGATAGACCTGGTGATTACAGGCGCAGACCGCATCTGCCTGAACGGCGATATCGCCAATAAAATAGGCACCTATGAGAAAGCAGTTCTGGCTCATGAACACAAGGTTCCCTTTTACGTGGCGGCGCCGCTTACAACCTTCGATTTTACCTGTAAGGAAGGCTCGGATATCCCAATTGAGATTAGAGATGAGGACGAGGTAAAGCGAATCAACGGAAGCTATCTGGCCAATCCAGGCTCTCCGGCCTTGAACCCCGCCTTCGACATTACTCCCGCCCGGTATATAAACGGAATAATAACTCATGCAGGAATCTTTAAACCCAAAGAAGCAGCTCAGAAGGTGCAGGGATGACATTTGAAATCGTAATTGAAAACGGCACTCTGGTGACCATGGATGGTCAGTCTCAGGTGCTGGAAAACCACAGTTTGGGGATCAATAAAGGCAAAATAGCAGCTATCTTTCCTGCCGGAAGCAGTTCTTTCTGGGCAAAAGAAAAAATCAACGCGCAAAACTGCCTGGTGACTCCCGGCCTGATAAACGCCCATTCACATTTGCCAATGACCTATTTCAGGGGGCTGGCCGATGACCTCCCCCTGCAAAAATGGCTGCAGGAATACATCTGGCCACTGGAAGCAAAACTGGTGAACCCGGAATTTGTGTACGACGCTACCCTGCACGGAGCCGCTGAAATGCTGAAAAACGGGATCAGCACTACCAACGACATGTATTTTCACATGGGCAGCATCGCCGACGCCTGCATCAAAGCAGGGCTCAGAGTGATAATCAGTGAAGCGTTGATCGATCATCAACTGACGGAAGAAGACCGCAACTGCTGCATCGGCAACCGGATCAAGAAACTGAGAGAAGACTATCGGGATCAACCCCTGATAGATTTTTCCCTGGCTCCGCACTCGATCTACACCTGCTCTCCCGACACTTTGAAAAAATGTGCCGAAGTAGCCAAAGAAAACGGTTTTCTGATTCACATGCACCTCAGTGAGACCAGCGAAGAAGTGCAGAATTGTGTCAAGACCCATGGCAAAAAACCCGTGGAATACATTAATGACCTGGGACTTTTGGAAGTAAATGGAGTCCTCGCACATGGAATTTGGGTGGATGACGAGGAAATGGACATCCTGGCCAGAAACGGTAAGTCCAGCATCGCCATCTGCACGGAAAGCCACCTGAAGCTGATCTCAGGCTTTGCCCCGCTGAAAAAGTACCAGGAAAAAGGCATCAACCTCTGCCTGGGAACCGATGGCGTAGCCAGCAATAACAACCTCGATCTGCTGGAAGAAGTTTCGCTGACCGCCAAACTTCACAAGGCAATAAATAATGACCCCACTCTGCTGCCAGCCAAAGCGGCCTTTGCCCTGGTAACCTGCAACGCCGCCCAAGCCATTGGAAGAAGCAGAGAACTGGGAAGCCTGGAAAAAGGAAAACTGGCCGATATCGCCATCTTCGATCTGGACAAACTGGAAAACCAACCCGTTTACAACCCATACTCCCAATTGGTTTACGCCATGGGCAGCAACAGTGTGCGCGACCTGCTGATCAACGGCAGAATCGTAATGCAAAACCGTCATTTAACCAGAATCAATGAGGATCTTCTGCTAAAGCGCGCCAAGGCTTACTGTGATCTGATCCGCAAAGAGATAAGCTAATGAAATCGATAAAAAACCGGAGAGCAAGTCATGAATATTACATTGTGCAAAGCTTTGAAGCCGGAATAGTGCTGCAAGGCACAGAGATTAAGTCAATCCGGGCCGGAAAGGTGAACTTCAAGGATAGCTTTGCCAAGGTGGAGCGCGGTGAATGCTGGCTGCACAATCTGCATATCAGCCCCTGGGAAAAAGCCTCTTACTTTAATCACGATGCTGAACGAAAACGCAAACTTCTGCTGCATAAGCACGAGATAAACCGTCTGAAGACCAAGGTGGACGAACAAGGCATGACTCTGGTGCCACTGGAAATAGTTATAAACGAACAGGGACGCTGCAAGATAATAATCGCCCTGGCCAAGGGCAAAAAATACTTCGATAAGCGCGACAGCCTTCATCAGAAAGACTTGCAGCGCGATAGAGAAAGACACGAGGATTAAAGGATAAGGCAGGTTTTATGAAAGAGAAGCAGATTAGGGAACCCCTGGTAAGCCACCAAAACCAGATCAGGTATTATTTGAATGGTACCGAGCAGAACGATACCATCCCCGCCGGACAGAGCACCCTGAATTACCTGAATAAAACAAAACACCTCTATGGCACCAAGTGTAGCTGCAACGAAGGCGATTGTGGCGCTTGTACGGTTGTGGTAGCCTATCCTAAAGAAGGCAGCATCGTGTACGAAGCGATCAATTCCTGCCTTTACCCTGCGGCCAAACTGCATGGCAGACATCTGATCACCGTCGAAGGCCTGGGCACTCCCGAAAGGCTGCATCCCATCCAACAGGCTATGTTGGATTTCCATGGAACCCAGTGCGGATATTGCACTCCCGGCTTCGTGATGAGTATGTTTGCTCTTTTCGCCTCCGTAGAGCATCCGGATAAGGAAACAATCTTTCAGGCTCTGGAGGGCAATCTCTGCCGTTGTACCGGCTACCAGTCCATCCTGGAAGCTGCACATTACATCAGCGGAAGATACACTCCGCGGGATCTGGTTCCAGACTGGTGCCGCGAAATCGAGCAGTTGCTTTTCAACTTTTCCGAGCCAGCCAGAATGATCCTGAGTGGCGGAGGGAGCAACCAACAGGTGCAACGCTATCACACACCTGAGGATACTAAATCGCTTTTTGACTTGTTGCAACATGAGCCTGACGCGGTATTGATCGCCGGAGGAACAGACCTGATGGTGCAGATGAATATCGGCCGCAAGGAATTTCCCCTGCTGGTGGATATATCGAGGCTTAACGATCTGCAGAGGCTATACTTGCAAAAGGACGGACTTCATATCGGGGCATGCGTAAGCTATGCCACGCTACAGAATTCCGGCATAGTTAAGACCGACTATCCTACGCTGCACAAGTTGATTCTGCAAATCGCCTCACAGCAGATCCGCAATTTTGGCACTCTGGGCGGAAATATTGCCAATGCCTCTCCGATCGGGGACAGCCTGCCACTTCTGATGGCGCTCGACGCCACGTTGCTATTACAAACCAGGCTGGAAATCAGACTGCTGCCAATCAGGGAATTTTTCCTTGGTTACCGTAAGACCGCCTTGCAAAAAGGTGAGATAATCAGAGAGATTGTGTTGCCACCCATTCCTGAAATTACCTACGTTAATTCACTCAAAAGCGCCAAACGCAAAAGTGTGGATATCTCCAGCGTGATAACGGCTATTTGCCTTGAACAAGAACTGGGCTTTGTGAAATCCGCCACTTTGGCTTTGGGAGGAGTAGCACCCACACCTGTTCTGTCTGAGGTATTCAGCAAGCTGATGTGTCGCAAACCTCTGGACAGCCTGGATTCCAAAGCCATCGGAAAAGCCGTAGCAGCCGAATTCAAGCCCATTTCCGATGTGCGCGGCAGCGCTATCTACCGCAGCAGGCTGATCGCCAACCATATCCAGATTTATCTCAACGACCTGCAAAGGGGAGAGTAAAATGCAAAACACCGAAAACGCAGTGAAGAACAGAAGTACAAGCCAGCACCTGTCCGGAGCACTTCATCTAACTGGAAAATCACGCTTTATTGCCGATGAAGCCCCTTTGCAGGGAACCCTTTATGCAAAGTTCCTTTTTTCACCTGTGGCGCATGCCAGGCTTCGCAAGCTGGACATCAGCCAGGCCGAAAGCTATCCGGGCATTTATAAGGTGATCACCGCTGCCGACATCCCCGGCCAAAACATGATCGGGCATGTGATAAAGGACGAACCGCTCTTCCCAACCCTGGAGATCATGTATGCTTTCCAGCCCCTGGCCATGGTTCTGGCCGAAGACGAACGCTGTGCCGAACTTGCCTTGGCGCAGATAAAAATTGACTATGAAGAACTACCGGCAATCTTCGATCCTGAGGATGCTGACGCGCGCGAGATGTGGTATGTACCCCAGCGCAAGATCGAAAACGGGGATGTGGATAAAGCCTTTGCAGAAGCCACATATATAATGGAGGGTAAAACAAGCAACAGCGGCCAGGAACACTTTTATATGGAAGGCCAGCGAGCTTATGCAGTACCATTCGAAGGCAATCGCATCCTGTTGCACAGCGCCACTCAGAGCACTATGGAGGTGCAGGAAGTTGCCGCCCATGTTCTGGGGATTCCCGCCCACGACATCGTGGTGGAAGTTCCGCGTTTGGGGGGAGCTTTTGGCGGCAAAGAACGCGCAGCCACGATCTGGGCTTGCATGGCGGCTTTGGGTGCCTTTGTTACCAAGCGACCGGTGTTGGTTCAGCTAAGCCGCGACGAAGACATGCATGCCACTGGCAAACGCCATCCCTTTACCAGCCTGTGGAAAGTTGGCTATGATGAAAAAGGGAAAATCCTGGCTTACGACATCCAGCTATTGGCTAATGGCGGTGCGTATTCCGATCTCTCCGTGGCAATTTTGGAAAGAGCGATGTTTCACAGTGAAAACGCCTACCATATCCCAAACATCCGAATAAGAGGCAGGGCCTGCCTTACAAACCTGCCTCCAAACACGGCATTCAGAGGTTTTGGCGCACCCCAGGGAATTTTCGTTATCGAGGGAATTCTGGATAAAATTGCCTTGCAACTTGGTTTGGACAGGCTGCAGATCCGCAAACTGAACGCATATAGAAACGGCGACATCACTCCCTATGGACAGGAGATCAAGGCTAGCCAGATGACCCAAATTTTCGACCACCTGTCCCAAAAAGCCGATTATGAGAACCGCAAATCAGAAGTGGAAACCTTTAATAATAAAAACGAAAGATTCAAACGCGGCTTGGGGATAGTGCCGGTAAAATTTGGCATTTCTTTCACCACTGCGTTGCTGAACCAAGGCTCAGCCCTGATCTGGGTGTATATCGACGGCAGTGTATCCGTCACCACTGGCGGAGTGGAAATGGGACAGGAACTTTCTACCAAGATGGCGGAAGTGGTGGCCAGGATATTGGGTATCTCCACCAGCAGAATCAAAGTGGAATCCAGCAACACACAAAGAGTGGGAAACGCTTCTCCTACTGCTGCTTCCACAGGAAGCGACATAAATGGCAACGCCGCCAGAATTGCCGCGGAAAAAATCCGCCAAGCCCTTTGCGAACCTGCTGCAGAGCTTATTAAGCAGGAACATGAGCTGGATGTAAAGCCGGAAGACATCGTTTTCACAGCAGATATGGTGTACAGCCATGCACAGCCAGACTTATGTGTCAGCTTTATAGATCTCATCCGCTTTGCCTATAATTCGCGCATTCCCCTGGCAGCCTATGGCTATTACCGGACTCCTCAACTATGGTTCGACCGTGAGCTTGGTAATGGCCATCCTTTCCACTACTACGTTTATGGCGCAGCCCTGGCTGAAGTGGAAGTGGACACCCTGCTGGGTGAGCATAGTTTGCGAAGCTTCCACATCGTTCACGAAAACGGCCAGAGCCTGAACGAAAGGATCGACCTGGGTCAGATTATCGGCGCGGCGATCCAATGCTATGGCTGGTGCACGATGGAAGACCTGAAGTGGAACGAACAGGGCGTATATACCAGCGCTAATCCTTCCACTTACAAGATTCCGGGCATCCGCGATCTCCCCGAGAAATTTACAGTGGAGATCCTGCCTTCTCAGTCTACGGAAGCTAGTGTCTTCGGTTCCAAGGCGGTTGGCGAACCCCCGTTTATCTATGGTCTAGCGGTGTTTTTTGCTTTGCAGGACGCCATCCGCAAAGTAAATCCGGAGGCCAGCCTTAGTTTTCCCGCTACGCCTGAAGCTTTACTCCTTTTCTCCTAAAAGGCGATAGATCAGGCCGCCAAAAATACCCCCCACGATCGGAGCCAGCCAGAATATCCAGAGCTGCTGAAGGGCCAAACCGCCTGCATAGATGGCTACGCCGGTGCTGCGAGCGGGATTGACGGAGGTATTGGTAACCGGGATACTGATCAGGTGGATCAAAGTTAACCCCAAACCAATGGCGATCGGAGCAAAGCCGGCTGGTGCTTTCCTATCCGTGGCACCCATAATGATGATCAAAAACATAAGGGTCATCACAATTTCACAGATTATTCCTGCCGTCATGGAATAACCTCCAGGAGAATGGAGTCCCACCCCGTTTGAGGCAAAACCCGCCTTGACATCGAATCCAACTGCTCCATTGGCAATCAGAAATAGCACCCCGCCGCCAACCATGCCACCCAGAACCTGGGCTATGATATAGGGAACCAGGTCTTTACCCGGAAATCTGCCCCCGGCCCAAAGCCCAAAGGATACGGCAGGATTGAGATGACAGCCGGAAATATGCCCTATGGCGTAGGCCATGGTGAGCACCGTTAAGCCAAAAGCCAGAGATACGCCCAACAGGCCTATCCCCACATTGGGAAAGGCGGCAGCCAGAACAGCCGAACCGCAACCACCCAGAACCAACCAGAAAGTTCCGAAGAACTCTGCGCCCGTGCGTTTAACTAAACTTGGCATTTTCTTTTCTCCTTATTTGTTTGTTGAGGTTATGTTTGCTACTCAGCTCTTTGCGCCCTGGTCCTGTGTTCCGTTAATCGGATAGGTTTTTTTGAATTGCTTCATACTTACAAGGGCGTTTATCATAATCATCGAAGGAAAAATAAAGCAGTTTAAAACTCCATACGCTTTCCAGCCATCTTCAGCGTAGGAATAAAAGAGATAAACGCAGATTATGATTGAGAATATGGTAGCATATAGTGACTTGTAACTTTTTAACATAATACACACTACTGAAACATACAGGCTCAAACTGACAGCTATCAAAAAAAGCTGCAGGGGGTCTGAGTTATTGAACCCATAGACAGCGCTGAACAGCTTTTCGCCGGTGAACTTTGCAATTACGAGAGAAATGCTGATCATGAGAACAACTGCAGCCACCAAGGACATAATCTCGTTGCGGGTCATTTTATAGCGACCGGCAGGAAAACGTTTTAAGATCGTTCGCCTCATAATCTGTACTGCAGTCCATATTCCCAGAACCAAAGAGATATTCAAGAACAAGGGGCTGGGCAGCCAGCTTTTCAAGATCAGCTTTGATACTATGCTGGTTACACCCAAAATATAAAAAGACAGCGCAAACAAAGCCATTATCGCCCCGCTGAAAAACCAGGCGGCGCTAACCGAGGACAAGGCATCATCTGGCTGTGCATTAACCTTTTCAGATAACATAATTCACTCCTTTTCCTTGGGTTATCTCAGCAGAAGCAGCTTATCTATCTTCTGCGTCGTTCCATCATCAATCCTGTAAAAATACACGCCGGCCGGCAGCCTCTTACCCCTTTGGTCATGGCCGGCAAACTCAATCTCTCCACTTCCAGAAAGCTGATAAGCCATCACTTTTTGTCCCTTCAGATTGAATATCTCCAGCTTTGAAGGGCTCTTTACGCTATATCTCAAATGGCTAAGTCCATGGCTGGGGTTCGGATAGAATCCGCTCAGCTCTGGCTGGACAATCTGCTCATCGAGCCCAACCACATTAACCAAAACGCTTTGAATAACCGATTCTCCCGCTATATATTTTGCACTAACTCCCAATGTATGCTCACCCAGGGGAAGGCTGTCGAACAGCCAATAGGCATCCTGGGTTATGGCTGTCGGAGATCCATCCAGATAAACCCGGTAATACTCGAAAGGCGAGGTACTGCCGTCGTTTGGCCCTTCCCAGCTCAACATTATTCCTCCCACATTATCGTAAGTAAGATTGGTGGGGGGATTCAACACGGCCCCTGAGTAGCGCAGGTTGCGATAAAAGCTGAAAGTGCCGTCGTAATCGCCCAAAACCAGATCGAGATCACCGTCGTGATCGATGTCCACTAAAGCCGGAGCTGCGTTTTGATCGGTGCTGATTCCGGCAAAGATCGTATTATTGGCCGTCCAGCCAAAGCCATCCTTCAGATAGCAATGCAGATCACCCCAGGCATCACCGGCTACGAAATCCAGATCACCATCCTCATCCAGATCGCCAAAACTCATTGAGCAATCTGAGCTTACATCTATTGTCCCAAAGTAATTGGGAACCAACACCCAGTTTGCCTGGGAGGGACTGCCCTGATTTTCGTAGTAGAAAAGGTTTCCGGCCTCATTCCCGACAGCCAGATCAAGGTCGCCATCGCTGTCCAGATCCACCAACCTGGGAACCGACCAACCCCCAAGTGCAATATTGCCAAACATCAGCGGCATCAGTTGCAGCCCGATGCCGGTATTGCGGTAATAATACAGGTGGCCGTTCAGGTCGCCTACAATCACTTCGGGAAGCCCGTCGCCGCTTACGTCTCCACAGGTCGCAGCGGCATAAATCGAGTGATCGATGATGCTGAAATAGGCGTTATCCTGCTGCCAGGCAGGACTATAGGCATCACCTGTGTTGCGCAGGAATTTGATGTCGCCCAGTTGGGTTCCGCTTAGCAGGTCAAAGTCTCCATCGCCGTCCCAATCGTATAAAAAGGGGCTGCTCGCACCTCCGAGATCTATCACTCCGCCAAAAAGGGTGGAATCTTCCTGCCAGACCGGCGCTGCGTTGGTTCCGGTATTCAGATAGTATTTCAAAGGCCCGGAAGCGGTTCCGTAAAGCAAATCCAGCTTACTATCCCCATTCAGGTCGGCCAGATCGGGAGAATTCCAATAAGTTCCCATCCCCAGGCCGCTGAAGAGGGAGCTGTTCTCCTGCCAAAGCGGATTGGCCGCGGTGCCATTATTCTGAAAGAATATAAAGCCCTGTCCGTCCCTTCCGCAGAGAACATCCTGATCGCCATCCAGGTCCAGATCGCAAAACACAGGATAGGCATAGAGCCCAACGTCACCCAGGCTTAGCTGGGATGCCATGGAAAATGTGGCGTTAAGGGAAGTCCCGGTATTGGTAAACAGTAGCACACCCCCATCCTCACTGAGGCCGATTAACAGGTCATAATCGCCGTCGTTGTCTATATCAGCGAGGTCAGGAACTGGATAAGATCCCAGTGAAAGAGAACTAAAAAAACCTGGAACTTCATTGAAAGATGGATTTCCGGGAGTGCCGAAATTGACAAAGTAGTGCAAACCCGTGTAGCCGCCAGTTACCAAATCCAGATCGCCGTCGCCATCCAGATCCACCGAAATGGCCAGTTCGGAAGCAAGGCCGGAAATGGACTGCAAATAATCTGCCCCGATCTCAAAATCCGGCACGGTGGATGAACCAGTATTACAGATAAAGACTGGGGAACGAAGGGTATTTCCTAACCAGAAATCGGTTTTCCCATCGCCGTCCACATCGGCAAAGCGTGGCTGAGAAAAGGATAAGCTGGGTATTCCGCTGGGGTTGAAGAGGCTGTTATCCTGTTCCCAGGGCTGGGAAAACAAACTGAATGCCGCAAAGCATCCGACAAGCAACAAGAGCATCCGTTTCATTATGATCTCCGTTTTTTATGCTGGGTCTATTATTTATCAACCATGTGGGAATGTCAATCTATTTTACCTGGGGTACGATCGCCAGAGCTTGAAAGCTGAGGCTTGTATTCTTTTTATCGCGATCAGTTCCCCTTTCTTTTCATAAAGCTTGCCTTTTTTGCGCACTTCAAAAAGCTGGTTCAGAATGGGTTATTTTTCCCATGCGAAAGAACTTATACATAGCTATTATAAGCGAGGAGATTATGAAAAACTCAGCCAAGGTCAAAGCCCTGATAAACGAACTGGAAGCCCTGCAGCAAAATCTGCACGGCAAAGACTTCCTTCTCACCTGGGAAAACAGCGTGGACAACCTGAAGGCCGTGATGCTGGTTGCCGAGATTCTACAGCTTTTACACCTGGAAAAAAAGCCATGGCGCATCTTTGACTATGGCCTGGCCATTTCGATTTTCCGTGATAACAGCACCCGCACGCGCTTCAGCTTTGCCTCTGCGGTTAATGGCCTGGGGCTTGCGCTTTCCGAGTTGGACGAGGTGAAAAGCCAGATCGCACATGGTGAAACGGTACGTGAAACAGCCAACATGATTTCATTTTTAACCGAGGTAATCGGCATCAGAGACGATATGTATCCCGGCGAAGGGCATACCTACATGGTGGAAGTAGCCGATGCGGTAACCGAAGGCTTTCAGAACGGCGTTCTGGCTCAGAGACCCAGCCTGGTAAACCTGCAGTGCGACCTCGATCATCCCACCCAGAGCCTTTCCGATCTGCTGAAGCTGAAGGACTACTTTGGCGGTTGGGAAAACCTGAAAGGCAAGAAGATCGCCATGAGCTGGGCTTATTCGCCTTCCTACGGCAAACCACTTTCGGTTCCCCAAGGCGTGATTAACCTGATGACCCGCTTCGGTATGGATGTGGTTCTGGCTCATCCGGAAGGCTATGACCTGCTTCCGGAAACCCTTGAAACAGCGTCCGGTTTTGCCAGGGCAAGCGGCGGATCCTTCAGCCTGACCCACAGCATGGAAGAAGCATTCCATAATGCCGACATCGTATATCCCAAATCCTGGGCACCCATGGCAGTAATGCAGGAAAGAACCAGATTATTGCGCGGCGGCGACAAGCAGGGACTGAAAGACCTGGAACAGCACTGTCTGGCCGAAAACGCAAGGCATATTGACTGGGAATGCGACGAAGCCAGAATGCAGCTTACCAAAAACGGCAATGCGCTATATGAACACTGTCTGCCCGCAGACATCAGCGAGGTAAGCTGCAAAAGGGGCGAAGTGGCTAAAAGCGTGTTTGAGCGTTATCGTCTGCACACCTATCAGGAAGCGGGATATAAACCTTTCGTGATCGCCTCCATGATCTTCAATAGCAAGGTTCCAAACGCCGCAGCAAAACTGAAGAGCTTTTTTTGAATTAGGTAGCGGCTGATTACAATCCCCCGGTTTTTCTTTTCTACGCATCAAAACCAGTTATCAAAGGCAGGCTCTCCAGCCTGTTCACAGATACACCTCTGCTTTTATCTGTGTTGAAAATGACATAAATTAAGGAGTATATAAATGCCAAAACTGATCAGCAGCATCGATGCCGCAGTGGCCAAGAAAAACGCTCTGCGGTGCAAACAGCGCGGAATCATCCTACCCACGATCCGGCAGCAGATGTATCCGGAGACCATCCCCGAAGCAATCAAGCAGAAATTGCAACCCATCGGGCTTTGGGATATCAACCCCCTCAATCTTTTCCGCATTACCTGGAAAAACGACATTAGAACAGGGCTTTTCGGAAAGCCAAACTTCCTGGAAATCCCTTCGGAACTTAGCGGCGTAAAAGCCAGAATTATCGGCATGGTGGGGAAGTATTTCCCAACCGGAGCGCATAAAGTGGGTGCGGCTTATGGCTGTCTGGCACCCCGGCTGGTTTCAGGAAGCTTCGATCCCGAGATTCACAAGGCTGTATGGCCTTCCACGGGAAATTACTGTCGGGGCGGAGCTTTCGATTGCGCCCTTCTGGCCTGTCCGGCCGTGGCCATTCTGCCCGAAGAAATGAGCCAGGAGCGTTTTACCTGGCTGCATGAGATCGGCTCTGAAGTTTTTGCCACTCCCGGCTGCGAATCAAACGTTAAGGAAATCTACGACAAATGCGCAGAACTGCGTCCAGACCCCACTTACGTTATCCTGAACCAGTTCGATGAATTTGGCAATCCCTTCTGGCATTATCATGTTACCGGAAACGCCATTCACGAAGTTTACAATCTGCTGAGAAAACCCGGCAGCCGCCTCAGTGGATATGTAAGCGCAACCGGAAGCGCAGGCACTATCGGAGCTGGGGACTATCTGAAAAAACACTTCCCACTCATGAAGACCAACGCCAGCGAAGCCATGGAATGCCCTACCCTGCTGAATAACGGCTTTGGCGGCCACCGCATCGAAGGAATTGGCGACAAACACATCCCCTGGGTGCATAACGTGCGGCAAACGGACATGGTAACCGCCATCCGCGACGAAGACTGCATGCGGCTGTTAAGGCTCTTCAACGAACCCCTTGGGCTGGAATATCTTAAGCAAAGCGGCGTGGCTAATACGGAAGATCTCTCGCTTCTGGGGATTTCCTCGATTGCCAACCTCCTGGCCGCCATCAAGATGGCCAAATACTATGATTACAATGAAGATGACATTATCTTCACAATCTTCACCGACAGTGCCGAAATGTATCTTTCCCGGCTGCAGGAGCTAAATGACAGCAAGGGGGCGTACAGCAGCCTCCAGGCCGCACTGGATAGAGAAGCAGCCCTGAATGCCCAAAGCTACGACAACCTGCTGGAGCTGAGCTACCAGGACAAAAAGCGCATTCACAACCTGAAGTATTACACCTGGGTGGAACAGCAAGGCAAGACCTACGAAGAGATTTTGAAACAGTGGGACCCGGAATACTGGATCGAAACCTTCGAAACCAATCTGGAACAGCTCGACCATGCCATTGAATCCTTTAACGCACTGTAAACAACGACCTTAGAAACATGAATCCAATGCTATACCCATCCTTTACCCATCCTGTAAACATAGAGAATGATATGGATGGGTATAGCTTTACATCTCTGGGGCGGGATGTAAAAGTCTGGAGCTGGCCAAACCCTGCATCTCAGGCCGGAAAGTGAACCCAGACAACATGAAAACCCTTATGGCAATAATTCTGGCTTCCGGCAAAGGGAAGCGGTTTGGCATGCCCAAAGCCGAAGCTATGCTGGAAGGACAAAGCTTTCTGCAAAAGATTTGTAACAGCCTGGATCAGGCAGGATTGGCTTATCTGGTGGCGCGCTATCCCGATACCGAGGATATGCTGGCCACTTTACGCCGGGCCAGGGCAGAATTACTGCTACAGAATTCGAATGACGGCTATAGCGGATTATTGGTGTTCCCGGTTGATTACCCACTGGTGCGGCCTCAAACTCTGGCAAGCCTTGCCAAAGTGCATTACCAGAGTCCGGAAGCGGTTATCCGCCCTGTTTACAATGGTTTGCGGGGACATCCCATCGTTATCCCCGTTAGCCTGGAGCTTGGCTCAGGAGTGGTTCAACAAGGCCTTAAGGAAATAATCAGGCTGAGCGGAATGGCTCTACTCGATCTCAGCGTGGATGACCCCGGAATAACTCGTAATATTAATACCCAGGAGGACCTTTGGACGCCAAAGAACTGATTTTATCACGCCACAGCGTACGAAACTTTTTGCCCAATCCCATCCCCCCCGATGTTCTGAATGATATTTTGGAAGCCGGACGCCTGGCGCCCTCTGCGCAAAACAGACAACCCTGGCGCTATCTGGTCTACACGGATAATGACAAAATCCAAAAGCTGGCCTTGAATTGCGGCTTGATAGGGCTTTCCAATTTCTTCATCCGCAAAGCTCCCTGCCTGATCATCGCCTGTGCGGACAAAAAAGACAATCTGCAGTTGAATGGCCAGGATTATTATCTGGTGGATACCGCCATTTCCTTTCACCAGATGATGCTGATGGCGCTGAGTCACGGCCTTGGAAGCTGCTGGCTGGCTGCCTTTTCGGAGAAAAAACTGCGTAGCTATCTTCAGATTCCCGCTTCCTGGCGGATCGTGGCTCTTTCCCCCTTTGGCTACCCAGCGGAGAAAAGCCTTTACAGCAAAGCGGTCAGTGGTTTTGCCCAGAGCGCAAAACGTAAAGCTCTGGAAGAAATTGTCGAATTCAGATAAAAGGCATTCAAAACCGAAACGACCGGATCAACTGGTATCCCATAATTAATAGAAGATGGCAGAGCTTGTCAAAGCTCTGCCAAGACCTGTCTGGCATGCAATCTGAATCTGGTATTTCAGCCAATTACTTTCTGCGGAAGCTATCTTCGGCAACGATCTTATAAAAACCGCGAATCTCGCTGGCAGCCCCCAAATGCAGGTAGTTTGGCGAAGAGCTGCTGCCCAAAAGGCCAAATCCGGCATTGGGTAACTCCGAATGATAGATGTAATAAGTATCCGCACCCGGAACGCTATCCCAGGAAAGCATCAAATCGTTGTCGATGATTTCTACGTTTAGTTCCACCGGCGCTCTGGGCGTGGCATCCTGGGAGGTCCAAAATCTGCTGTAAGCGCTTTCCGTGGAGCGCCCAGTGCTGTCGATGGCTTTCACTTTCCAATAGTAAAGCGTACCCGGCTGGCAAAACTCGCCGTAAACCTGAGTTGCGTAGGTTAGTAAGCTGTCTGGGGCAGAAAAATCCGCACTCAGATCACGGTATACTGTATAAAAAACCGTGTCTCCCGGATCCGGATCGCTCGCGGGCTGCCAGGATAAAAGCGGACTGGTTAGCATCACAGTTTCATCCTGAGCTGGACTGAGAATGGAAAATGCCGAAGGATGTTCTGGAACAGCAGTATTGAAATAGAGGAAGGTTTCGTAGCTATTCGTGGTTTGCCCCTGGGTATCGGTAGCGCTTACCCGCCAGTAGTAACGGGTATCGTCGGCCAGGACGCCCTCTGGAACATGAAACACCGTTGAGCTAAGCCCGGGATAATCCAGCAGGCCACTGCTAAAGCTGCTGTTCAAGGCTAGTTGTAAATGATAGAGAACCAGGTCACCCGGCGTTGGATCGATGGCTTCCTCCCAGTCCAGAACAGGGACAAGGGTTTCCACCACAGCGGCAGATACCGGACTGGAAAGATGGAATCTGGCAGGAGCATCGCCGATATTGGTTTCTCTCCAGGGCGTGTAATCCACATTCCCGATTACCCCGTCCCCAAAGCGAGCTGTAGGCCCCTGATCATCACCCCACCAGTTATATTCTGCGTTTATCGTATTAGCGGTTGTGCTTTGGATTCCATACATTGTGTTTCCCACAATGGCATTGGCATCACCCAGGCTGGTTCCGATAAGTGGATTGGCGTTTACCGAGATATGAATGCCAACTTCATTGGCTAGAATGTGATTACGAATAATGCTGGGTTGTGAACTTCCTCCAGTTAGTTTTATCCCAAAATTTCCTCCCCTGATTACACAGCTTTCGATGATGGGCAGTGCGGAATTATTTACGAACACGTTGCCATTGGTGCCGCCATTCCGAATAACGCAATTGCGCAGATATGAGCCTGCCACGAGATAGTTTGAAAAGCGAACTCCATTGAAGGTACCCATCACGTCGCTCAGGGCTCCAAAGGTAGCACCTTCGGCCTGAAGTCCGCCCGTAAGAGATGGACTGCTGCTGTTTCCCACCGATAAACCATAGCCATTTTGAAACAAAAGCACCAAGCCGGAGTTTATCTTTAAAATGGGTGCAGAACTGCCGTAGATGCTGATATCACCTGAAACTTCCACAGGAATGGAGGGATTATCCCAGGTATAGTTTTGACCCAGGGTGGCACCGCTGATCAGAATGCGGTCGGGATTGTTGCCTGAGAAAAAGTTGCCCACTCCACTCACCACGTCGAAGGCTGCAGCGTTGGTTTTGATCGGATAACCGTCGTTGTTTATAAAACTGCAGTTATTTACGATGGGACGTGCAGAAGAAGTGGCCACGATGCAGTGTCCGGAGTTTGAGCTGAAGATGCAGTTTTCGAAGCGTGGTGCGGAGCTGTTTACATATATGGCACAATATTGAGAATTGTGTTCCAGATACTCGAAAGTGCAGTTAGTAAGCACGCTGAGCCCCTCATTCGAGTAGGGATTGAAGATCAATCCCAAGGGAACCTCCCCCCCTGCGCTACGGGTAAAGACGACTCCGGTTGCTTCCAGAGAGCCTCTCAAGGATGGAGAAGATGCACTTCCCACCGTAATCCCCACCAGGTTTGGAATTCTGATCACAGTTCCCGCTAGAATCTTGATATGCGGTAGAGAACTGTCATAAATCGAAAAATTTCCAGTAAGCAGATAAGGCACTCCTGCGTTTCTCCAGGTTCCGCTGGTATTTACGTTTTCAGCTCTTAATTCTATGAGGTCGTAG
>Ga0302250_1001610_pt1 | contig 16427 bp, 10 predicted proteins | sample AAG_RA_Asp_MG_FD_193536 | JGI IMG/M metagenome (GOLD analysis project Ga0302250, IMG submission 193536) | Enriched activated sludge microbial communities from anaerobic digester in WTTP, New Holstein, Wisconsin, United States - AAG_RA_Asp | ecosystem: Engineered > Bioreactor > Anaerobic >... | reverse complement strand
GGTGGTGTTGCCGGATGAAATCAGGTCGTAACTGGCCTTGTCGTCGTCCTTGAGCAGGGTAATGTCGAACTCCGGATCCTTGCCTGCCCGGACAAGTTTTACGGCATTGTCGATCACGGTCAGGTTCTTGAGGCCGAGGAAGTCAAACTTCACCAGGCCGACCATCTCGGTATACTTCATGGCGTACTGGGTGTTGATCGATCCGGTCTTCTGGTCTTTATAGACCGGAATGAATTCCTCAAGTTTGTTCGGGGCAACTACCACCCCGGCTGCATGGGTGCCGGCATGCCGGGCCAGTCCTTCCAGACAGAGGGCGGTATCCAACAGTTGTTTTACCTGCGGGTCTTCGTCGTAGAGCTGTTTCAGCTGCGGCTCCTGCTTGATGGCCTGCTGCAGTTTGATACCCAGGTCATCCGGCACCAATTTGGCGATACGGTCCACATCACCATAGGGCATGTTCAGTGCCCTGCCCACATCGCGCACGACCGCCTTGGCCTTCATGGTTCCGAAGGTGATGATCTGACAGACGCGTTCGCGGCCGTACTTCTCAATCACATAGTTGATGACTTCCTCGCGGCGGTCCTGGCAGAAGTCCACGTCGATATCAGGCATGGAGATACGTTCCGGGTTAAGGAAACGCTCGAACAGCAGGTTGTAGGGCAGGGGGTCAAGATCGGTGATACGTATGGCGTAGGCCACCAGCGAACCGGCCGCCGAACCCCTGCCGGGGCCGACCGGGATGCCCTGCTTTTTGGCCCAGGTGATGAAGTCGGATACGATCAGGAAGTAGGCCGGGAACTTCATCAGCTTGATACAGTCCAACTCAACCCGCAGCCGGTCATAGTAGGCCTGTTCCTGCTCCGGCGTCATATCGGGATATTTGGCGCGGATGGTGACCATACGTTCTGCCAGACCCTTGAAGGCCACATCTTCCAGCATGTCATCGTGGTTCTGCCCTGGGGGGGGCTCAAAGTGGGGGAAGTAATATTCCTTTTCCAGGGGCAGTTCCAGATTGCAGCGCTCAACGATCTCCAGGGTGTTACTGAGCGCCTGCGGTGCATAGGAAAAGGCGGCTGCCATCTCCTCCGGCGTCTTGACATAGAACTCTTCCGCCGAAAAACGCATGTGGGTAGGATCTTCCATGGTCTTGCCGGTCTGGATGCAGAGCAACACCTCGTGGGCGCGGGCATCCTCGCGGTTCAGGTAGTGGCAGTCATTGGTGGCCACCAGCGGCAGTTTCAGCTCTTCCGCAACCTGCATCAGGCGCTTGTTGACAATGTCCTGCTCCGTCAGGGTATTTTCCTGCAGTTCGATATAGTAGCGATCCGGGAACAGCTCACTGTACCAGCGGGCCGTGTCCAGGGCCTCATCCATCCTGTTGCGACCGCACTGCATGGCCACTTCACCTTTCAGACAGGCGGAAAGGGCGATCAGTCCTTCCGCATGTTGGGACAGCAGTTCGCGGTCAACACGCGGGCGATAGTAAAAGCCCTCCTTGTAACCGGCCGAGACCAGATAGGAGAGGTTCTTATATCCGACCATGTCCTGGCAGAGCAGGATCAGGTGATAGGCTGCATCAGAGATACCCTTGGCGTCTTTTGAAAAACGCGAATCCGGGGCCAGATAGACCTCGCAGCCGATGACAGGCTTGATGCCAGCCTTCTTGCATTTTAGGTAGAACTCGATGGCGCCGAACATGTTGCCGTGGTCGGTCAGCGCCACCGCCGGCATGTTGTGATCCTCGACCTTGTGTATCAGGTCTTCGATGCGGATGGCGCCGTCAAGCAGCGAATATTGAGTGTGCAGGTGCAGATGGGCGAATTGCGGTGTATCCATGGTGAATGTGGTTCCTGTTAGTCGTTTGGATGAATAGGTTGAAGGTGGTTTTTTACTAGCGTTCAAGCATTATGCGCCAGGGGGTAGTGGTGTGTCAATCTTGGTAATATATTGATATTGTTGAACTGTTTTGTAACTGCTTCAAATGTATGGGTAAAAAATATGTGTCAGTTTGATTGCTTTGACCTAAGTTGCGCCTGTTTCTCCAGCTTGGCATATTCCGCTTCCGAGGCACGCAGGTAGACTGGCAGCAGCTGTTCAGGTGGCAAACTCTTGCCGGCCAGGAGATCATGCATGACTAGCACCGCGCCGTTGGCGGCACGTCCGATGTTGCAGGCTAAAGGGGCGAATACGGCGCGATGCCGCAGTTTTTCAATGATGGTGTCCCTGTAGCGCACTGCGCCTTCGCCGCAAAAGATCACTTCTCCTGATATCTCGCTGCTGAGTTTTTCCAGAAATGCCTCCGGCTTCATCACGCAGTCTTCAATAACGGTTTGCGGCTTTGTTGTATTGCAGTTGTAAACAGCGGTATAAACTTCGCTTTTGCGGGCGTCCAGCATTGCACAGACAGGATGTGCGGCCAGCGGCAGGTTCATGGCCAGCAGGGCCAGCGATGAGAATCCGGCGCAAGGCTTTGCCGTGGCCAGGCTGAAGCCCTGGATGGTGGCGATGCCGGCGCGTACCCCGGTGAAGGAGCCGGGGCCGATGCCGGCCGCAAACAGGTCTATGTCGGAAATGCTGATATCCACGGATGCCGTTAGCCTTTCGACTGCCGGTATCAGCCGGATGGACAGGGTGCGGTCAGTATTGACAAGGGTTTCGGCCAGCACGCCGGTTTCGGAGGTGATTGCCAGCGAGGCCAGGTTGGTGGATGTGTCTATGCTGAGTATTTTCATGGCTACAACTTACTGTGAAAATGCGTGCAAAATCAAGCGGCATCCTTGTCGATGCCTGGATAGTTATAAACTGCATATTTTTTGGGCGAAACAACAAAAATTGCTTTGACGCTGATTCCTTGCGGGTGGTATAAAAATAACTTTTTGAAATAACTTTTTGTGATACGGACAAATGTTTCAGGGGAATGCCTGTTTTTAAGGCAATAAACAAAAATGAATGATCCAATGGAGGACATAATGAGCAGTTCTATTTTTTCTGCAGTTGAAATGGCTCCCAAAGATCCTATCCTGGGCTTAACCGAGGCTTTTAACTCTGATACTAGGGCAAACAAGGTTAACCTTGGCGTCGGGGTTTATTATGACGATAACGGCAAGCTGCCTCTGGTGGCGGCAGTCAAAACCGCCGTAGAAGCAATTCTCAAGGAGGCAAAACCTTACGGTTATCAGCCGATCGACGGTTCGCCTGCCTATAATCAGGCGGTACAGAACCTGCTGTTCGGCAAGGATTCTGCGCTTAGCTCCAATGGCCAGGTGATTACGGTTCAGGCGCTGGGCGGCACCGGCGCACTGAAGATCGGTGCTGATTACCTGAAGCGTCTGCTGCCTGCTGCCAAGGTCTATATCAGTGATCCTTCATGGGAAAACCATCGCGCCCTGTTTGATTATGCTGGTTTTGATGTGCAGACATACCCCTACTATGATCCGGCTACCCGCGGTGTTAATTTTGATGCCATGAAATCATGCCTGAGCAGTCTGGATGCAGGTTCGGTAATTCTGCTACACGCCTGCTGTCATAATCCGACTGGTGCCGATCTGACCGATGCCCAGTGGAATGAGGTCGTTGACGTCTGCCGCAGCAAAGGTCTGATTCCTTTCCTGGATATGGCCTATCAGGGGTTTGCAGACGGCATCGATGCTGATGCGTCAGCAGTACGCGCTTTTTCAGCTTCCGGTCTGCAGTTCTTTGTTTCCAGCTCTTTTTCCAAGAGCTTCTCGCTTTATGGTGAACGTGTTGGCGCTCTTTCCATCGTGACTGCCGGCAGCGAAGAGACCGCCCGCGTGCTTTCGCAGCTCAAACGCGTTATCCGCACCAACCATTCCAACCCGCCTACCCATGGCGGTGCTATTGTGGCCAAGGTGCTGAATGCTCCTGAATTGCGGCAGATGTGGGAGGAAGAACTGGCCGGCATGCGCGACCGTATCCGCAGCATGCGCATCGCCCTGGTCGAGGCGATCAAGGCCAAGGACGCAGCACTGGATTTTTCCTTTGTAATCAAGCAGCGCGGCATGTTCTCCTATACCGGACTTTCTGTGGAGCAGGTGGATCGCCTGCGCAACGAATTCGGCATCTACTCCGTATCTACCGGCCGCATCTGCCTGGCTGCGCTGAACTCACACAATATTGACTATGTGGCGAATGCCATTGCTACAGTTGCCAAGTGCTAAGACAGCGTCCATAGTGTTTTTTTAAATGATTGAGGCGGGGGCAACCCCGCCTTTTTTATTGCCGTTTAACGAATGAAAGTATTAAAATATTTTTCATTGCCTGACTGTACAAAATCAGCAGAAGGAGCTACCCATGTACGTTATAAAATATGTTTTGGCGGCAGTTATGATGCTGGCGGCAGCTAATGTGGCAACAGCAGCTCCGGCAGCATCTCCGTTGGATGATCAGTATGTGGTGGTTGAGGAAACCAGGGTGTTCGGACAGTTTACTGGATGCAACCCTCAGGTGGGTATCCCCATGAACGGCAGGATGTTTGTCTGCACGACATACGGTTACAGCCCTACACTCAGCTATCCCAAAGCCGTAGTGATGAAGAACAAGAAAGGCGAGTACAAGGTCATTATCAATGGCCAGGAGTACAAGGGATATTTTGCCGAGCAGAAGGATAACAATATCTCCTTCTGAATTGCATTGCATAAACGCATTAGCCCGTATTGCCGCTTCAGGTGATACGGGCTTTTTTGTGTCCGCCTGGCCTGGTTGTTAAACCCATGTGGATGGATAAACAAAATCTTATTGAGGTTGGTACGCTTGTGAATTCTGAAAACTGCGCAATAATATTTTAAACGCTATGTATAAATATCATTAATAACCTTGGAGGATATGGACATGGCTGCTCAGGAGAGTCTGTTTCAGCATGTGGCCGCAGTAAAGGAAGGCGCAAGAGTGTTCGAGAATGCATTCCAGTCGGTTGCCCGGATGATTTTGGGGGCCGGCTTTGAGAAGGTGGTCGTAAACGGACGTACCACCTATGACTTCAACATCTTCCGCAGCGGGCGCAAGCACACCATTGGCATGTACGATGAGATCAACAGCTTTGTCTCCTATGTCAAGGATGCCGCCGAGGGCGGTTCCAGCAAGGAGATGGCCTTTGTGCTGGTGGGAGAACCGGGCAACGGTAAAACCTTCTTTGTGGAGTTTCTTTGTTCTCAGTACCGCAGTTTCCTGGCTCTGGATATCAACCGCCGCTATACCTTCCGCTTTCACAATCTGCCGGAATTGGGGCATTACGGCCGGATCGGGCAGATTGAGTCCCAGACCTATGAAGACCCGATGATACTGGCCATGAATCTGTTTGAGTCTGCTGAAGAGAACCGTCGCTGGCTGGCTGATAAGGCGGGATTTGATGATGCCGGGCTGGACAGGCTGTATGAAAACTACCGCCCGCTGGGGGCCTGTAGCGGCTATATCTGGAGCGATATCCGTGCCTTCTGTAACGGTGATCTGGATAAGATGCTCTCCTGTGTTGAGATTATCCCGGTGCCGATGAGCGAGAGCCTGGGGACCATCACCGGCAAATATCCGGCTAAAGACAAGATTACCTCATCATCCGTGGACCTGCTGGGTGAGGAGTCCATCCAGCGGTTGCTGCACATCACCGACACCAACAATCCCTACCGTTTTGACCTGCGCCGCGGGGCGCTGGCCCGTGTGGCTGGCGGCGGCATCCACTTTTCCGACGAGATCTTCAAAAACAAGAAGGATCTGGTGCAGGTCTATCTGGGGGTGATCCAGAATCGCGCCATTGAGATCGACGGCTTCAGGTGGCCGATCGATTCGCTGATTATCGCCACCAGCAACAATTCCGAATTCAACCGTTTCCTAGCCGAGAAAGAAGAGGCGCCGATCGTTGACCGATGCCGTATCTGTTATGTGTCGCATAACACCAACTATCTGCTGCAAAACGGTCTGACCGCCTATGCCATCGGCAGTGAAGCCAAGACCACGCTGGCCAGGGAGACCCTGCATCAGGATCCGAATCTCAACTATGCCGCCTCGGTCGGTGTGGTGCTGACCCGTTTCCCTCGCTCTTCCAAGCTGACGCCCATCGAGATCATGAAGCTGGCGGCAGGGGAGGTGGCCGGCGAGAAAAGTATCAAAGCCCTGGCCGAGGTGATCGATACCCTGGGGCAAGACCCGGACATCACCAAGCGTTTTGGCCAGAAAGGGCTGGGGCATCGCAGCTTGGGGCGCGCCATCCAGCTGCTGGTGGAGAGTTCAGAAACCAACGAAGGGTGCTGCATGTTTGCCTATGATATCTTCAAGACCCTGGAGCGGATCGTGCTGGACTACGTGGTGGATACGGCAGACCGGGCCAAGTATCTGGAGGATCTCAAGATTGCCAAGGGGCTTTATCGTGAGCGCATCATGACCGAGATGTTCAATGCCTACATGGATGAGCCGTACGCCATCCGCAAGGATGTGATGAACTACGTCAATATGATCATCGGCATCGATGCCGAAAATGTCGGTCCTGACAGGATGTGGAAATACAAGGATCCGCAGACCGGCGAATTGAAGGCGCTGAAGATCGACGAGCGCTACGTCAAGAGCGTGGAGGAACGTATCGGGCTGAAGACCGGGGAGCAACGCGATTCTTTCCGCACCTCCATCCGCAAGATTTATGGACAGAAGATCACTATGAACCCCAACTATGACTTCATGGACAATCTGGAACTAGTCAAGGCGATTACCGATGTGCGGCTGAAATCGGATATCGCCGGTGCCGGCAGCCTGATTGGCGCACTTGCCAATCGTACCAACGAGGAAAACCAGAAACTGTATGACCGTATGATCAGCACCATGCTAGACAAGTTGGGGTATTGTCGGACCTGTGCGCAGAAGACCATCGAGTACTTCTGCACACAAGAGGATGAAAACTAGGGGGAAACGCGACTTTTTCATGATCTCGGCGTTGCTTTTCGTCGCAAAACGCTCAACGTACACATTGTACGCCTCGCGTTTGCTTCTCAAGCGCCTTGACCTCACGGAAAATTCACGTTTCCAGGGCAACGTGAGTGCTATGCGAAAAGATCTGGAAACATACCTGGCTGAACTTAAGGCCAGCGGCTTGTCGGCGGAGGAGGAGGCCAGATTCCTTGCTGAACTGGCTACGGCGGAAGACAGCCACGATCCGGTTGATGTTCATCTGGACAGGCAGGAGTCGTTCTATCGCTATTGCGATGCTGTGTTGCTGCAGCGGATGGCAGGTGTTGACTATGGTATCACCCACCTGATGAAATCACTGGATGAATTACTGGAGCGCGACAAGCAGCGCGAGGCTGACGGTTTTCCCCGCAAGATCCGCATGGGGCGTCTGGTCAAGCCGGGCAGAGGCAGTAAGGGCAAGGTCGTGGTGGTGCCGACCACCTACGAAGAAAAGCTGATCCACGATCCTGCTGTTAACCCAGAAAGTGATGCACCTTCATCCGGAGGAACCGGTGAGGGGGAAGAGGGGGAAGTGATCGGCGAACAGCCGGTGCGTGACGAGGGTGATGAGCCGGGCAGCGGCGCTGGTCAAGGCAGCGGGGAAAGCCACGAGCTGGAGTCTTCGGCATATGAATTAGGCAAGACCCTGACGGAAAAATTCCAGCTGCCCAACCTTAAGGAAAAAGGCACTAAACGCTCGTTTACCCATTACACATACGAGCTGACCGACAAAAACCGTGGTTTTGGCCAGGTGCTGGACAAGAAAAGCACCCTGCGCGAGATTGTTGAGACCAATATTGCCCTTGGTAATCTGCCTGATGTGGCTGACATTGATCCGACGAAATTTCTGATTGCGCCACACGACAAGATTTACAGGGTATTTTCACAGGAAAAGGACTATGAACCGCAGGCCATGGTTTTCTTTTTGCGTGACTACTCCGGATCCATGGCTGGCAAGGTCACGGAACTGATTGTGTCGCAGCACGTAATGATTTACAGCTGGCTGCTCTATCAGTATGCGGGGCAGGTGGAGTCACGTTTTATTCTGCATGATACAGAGGCCAAAGAGGTGCCGGATTTCTATACCTATTACAATTCACGGGTGGCCGGGGGGACACAGGTTGCCAGTGCTTACGCCATGGTTAACGGGATTGTGGAAAAAGAGAAACTGGCGCGGGATTACAATATCTATGTGTTTCATGGGACGGACGGTGATGACTGGGATTCTGGTGGCGAGAAAACCTTGCCTGAATTGAAGCGGATGCTTGCTTATGTCAGCCGCATGGGCATCACCATTGCCGAGCATGGTCAGGTGGCCAGTACCGAGGTGTCTAGATATCTGAAAGGTTCTGGTCTGCTGCAGGAAAAGCCGACTTTGCTGAGGCTGGATATCATGCAGGAGGATGCGGATGAGGCGAGGATTATAGAGGGGATCAAGGCGTTAATTTCATGATGCGGAAACGGTTCTTTTGCTCCCTGGCGGCTTAAGTCTTCGGGACTGCTTGTACGATGTAGTGCTGCTACATCTCCGCGCATTCCCTGGACAGCCTTGCCAGGAAGCAAAACTCCTCGTTCCTTGAGCGTCACAGCATAAATTTAGGTCATGCAAAGGGCACAGTTACACTATGGAACTGATCAACCAACATACCAAGCGGATCATGGAGGGATGCAAGGAGAGGGCCCGCGCCGCGGGTCTATCCTACACAGACGAGTCGCTTGAGTATATTGTTACCAACCGTGATTTGATCGAACTTGGTCCAAAGGTGATGATTCCCACTCTTTATGACTTCTGGGTGCATGATGTGGAGGTGCTTCACGAAAAGGGCAAATACGAACTATATCCACACAACCCCTATGAAACGGTGATCAATACCAGACCACCCATATCATTCTACAACGACAATAACCCGGATTGGCTGAACGTGATGATCTTTTATCATGTGCTGGCCCATATCGACTTTTTCCAGAATAACCTGTTTTTCCGCCATACCTGGGATTACGACTTTACCGGCGAGGCGCTTTCCGACAAGCGGCTGATCGCCAGGCTGCGCACCGAAAAAGGGCACTGGGTTGACTATGTGATCGAGTTTGCCCGCAGTATCGATAATCTGGTGGATTTTCACGGAGAGCTTGCCCAGATATATACCCCGCCCAATGCCAGCTGTTCAGGGCGGCTGGACTACTATTTCGATACGTTCCTACAGTCGGAAAAGAAGGTTCCAGTTAGCGAGTATATTAAAGAGGTTGAACGCTACAATGATTGCCTGAAAAAAATCGGGGACATGGGAGAAAAGACTTTTTTCCATGACACGGAAAAACGTTATCCCGAGTTTGACTCGCACTTTGCCCGTTGGCAGGAAAACCGCAGCGAGAAAAGCCGTGATCTGCTGCGTTATCTGCTGGAACATTCACCCGCCCTGCAGAAAGATGCTAACAGCTGGATGAAGCCGTTGCTGGAGATTGTAAGAAAGACTTCCATCTTCTTTCAGCCCCAGATCAGGACCAAGATCATGAATGAAGGGTGGGCCAGTTACTGGCACGAGACATTGTTTCTGAAGGATGACCGCATCAATGGGCATGAGGTGGATTTTGCCCGTGTACATGCCGGGGTCACATCTATGCCGCGTGTGGGCATCAATCCCTATGCCATCGGGCTGCGCCTTTTCAATTATATCGAGGAACAGGCGGACAAGGGGCGCATGTCTTATCAGTTTCAGCGGCTTGCTGATGCGACTGCCCGCAAGGAGTTTGATGTAGAGTCCGGAAACGGCAAGGCACATATTTTCAGGGTGCGTGAAAATTATTGTGACTACATGTTTTTGAAGGATTTCCTGGACCAGGACTTCGTTGATCTGCATCGCCTCTTTGTTGCTGGCAAGCGGCTTGATCAGCAGCGCATGGTCTGGCAGTACTTTGTTAAAAGCCGTAGGTCTGCCGACTATCGGGACATGATGCTCAATGCCCTCTACCATCCCCCGGTAATCACGGTCGATACGGAAAAGGGGCTGGACGGTTCCCTGTATCTGGTGCATAGCTTTGAAGGCAAACAGCTGATCCAGGAATATATTGCCAATACCCTGATGGGGATCGAATTCCTTTGGGGAGGGCCAGTGTATCTGGAAACCAGCGTGGCGCAGAAGGAAAGCGGGCATAGGCAGCCAGGTGGTGCTGAAGATACGGGACAGCAAGATATCCGCTGGCAGAGGGTGGTGTATTGTATGAATGAGAAGGTACTTTCAAGGAAGAATCTTTAAGGCCGGGCCGCATTCAAACGCTAAGTTCGTTGGCTTCGTCGTCGTCGCCTCAACGTACTTTCATGTACGTCTGCGTTGCCTCCTCCTAGCCGCCTGCTTATCATTTTGAATGCAACTCCGGCAAAAGGTCTACACAAACATGAGCGATATATCCAAAGCACTGCATCATCTGAATCGCAAGATAAACGAGCGCGAGCACAGCCAGATCATCTCTTTCGAAGAGTTTCTGCGGGTGCTGGCCAGTCGCCCCCATGCGGTGGTGCGCAATGTATTCCAGACCTTTCATGACATGATCCGCAGTTACGTGGGGGAGGGTCAGGACGAATATCCGGATGATCCGGAGTCGATCAATTACGTGAATTACGACTGCCGTTCCTTGTTTACCGAGAACACGGACCGTCCGTTTTTTGCCGATCGCCTGTTTGCCAACAGGCTGATCAACCATGTGGATTCCATGAAGTCCAGCTCTCAGCAGAACATGATCTATGTGTTCAAGGGGCCGCCGGGGTCCGGCAAGAGTACCTTTCTGAACAATCTGCTGCTCAAGTTCGAGGACTATGCCAACAGTGATGCCGGTATGCGCTATGAGGTAGTCTGGAGACTGGATCGCCGCTTGCTGGCCCAGATCAACGAAACACAGCTTTCTTCATTTGTTGACCGCCTTTCGGTGTTGCTGGATGAGTATGAACTGGGGCAAACCGAGTTGGCCGATGTGAAAGGCAGCATGCATCGCAGCAGCGATTATGTGGAGGTTTGCTGCCCTTCGCATGATAACCCGCTGCTGTTGATACCCAAGAAGGACCGCAGGCTTTTCTTTGACGACCTGTTCAAGAATAACGAGTTCAAGTGGAAACTGTTTACCGAAAAGGAATATGAGTGGGTCTTCCGCGACAATCCATGCACCATCTGCTGTTCCATATTCAATGCGCTGCTACAGCGCCTGCCTAATTCCATGGATATATTCCGCATGGTGCATGCCCGTCCCTACCGCTTCAACCGCAGGGTCGGTGAAGGTATCACGGTTTTCAATCCGGGCGATAAGCCGATGAAACAGAACGTGATGACCAATGAACAGGTGCAGAAAAAAATCGACGCCATCCTGGGGGACAGCAATGCTGTTCGCTACATCTATTCCAATTTTGCCAGGACTAACAACGGCATCTATGCCTTGATGGATGTCAAGTCGCATAATGCCGAAAGGCTGTTGGACCTGCATAACATCATCAGCGAGGGGATTCACAAGGTCGAGGAGGTGGAGGAGAATGTAAAGTCGCTTTTCATTGCCCTGATGAATCCGGAGGATGAAAAAATCATCGAAGGGTTCCAGTCCTTCAGCGACCGGATCGAATTCATCAATACTCCATACGTGATGGATCTGCATACCGAGGTGGATATTTACCGTAACGTCTTTGGCCGGCATATCGATGAGAGTTTCCTGCCGCGCGTGATGCACAATTTTGCCCGGGTGATCATTGCCACGCGTATGAAAAGCAAGTCTGAGGCGATGCTGGAATGGATTCCAGATCCTTCCAAATACAGTCTTTACTGTGATGACAACCTGCTGCTGTTGAAAATGGAGATCTATGCCGGGCATATACCGGGCTGGCTGACGGAAGAGGATCGCAAACGTCTGAATGCCAAACGGCGGCGGCGTATTATCGATGAGTCGGAAACAGAAGGCGTTTGCGGTTGCTCAGGACGTGATTCGATCAAGCTCTTTGGGGATTTCTATACGGCATTTGCTCGTCAGGACAAACTGATCACAATGTCCGGGCTGAACAGTTTTATTAACAGCTGGCGTAGTGATATCAAGGAGATGCTGCCGACATCATTCCTGGATTCACTGGTAAAACACTATAATTATACCGTGCTGCAGGAGGTCAAGGAGTCGCTGTATTACTACAACGATGAACAGATCGCCAGGGATATTCTGAACTATATGTTTGCAGTGAATTTCGAGTTTGGGGCTGCCGTGGTCTGCAGCTATACCGGAGAAAAGCTTGAAATCAACGATGAGCTGCTTAAATCCATGGAAATCAGGCTGCTGGGCAAAGGCATCGATGATGCGGAAAGGTTGCGGTTCCGACAGGACACGCAGAAGGAGTATGCCGCCAGGACACTTACCCAGGATATCCTGTTGGACGGCATGAATCCCCGTGAAACCAGTTTATACAAGACGCTCTATGAACGGTATGTTTACAATCTTAAACAGAAGGTGCTGGAACCTTTCCTGGATAACGAGAACTTCCTGCGGGCGATCAAGGATTACGACACGGAGGGGTTCAAGACATACGATCAGCGGATACGCAACGATGTGACCTTCCTGATCAGAAACCTTTGCGGTCCCAAGTATCACTATACCGAGCAGAGCGCCAAAGAGGTCTGCACCTATGTGGTGGATAATGATTTGGCGCGCAGATTTTCTTAGCAGTCCTTTAGAAAACTACTGCGGAGGGCCCTCTGCTGCGTTTCCGCTAGTCCAAAAGCTCAACGCACTGCCCTCATCCTATCCTTCTCCCGGAGGGAGAGGGTAGCCAAAGGCCAGGTGAGGGGGCCTCGTCTGCTCCGTTCCGTGCGCCTTGCATATGGCCTTCCTCATGACGTTTTAAAAGTCCTGTTAGACTTTTTGATGTCAGTTGAAAAAATAGCGCATGATGTCATTATAGAAGGCCAGCAGCATCATGGCCAGCAGCAGCGCAACACCGATCTGCTGTGCATATTCCCTGATCCGAATGGTTACCGGGCGGCGGAAAACCAGTTCAATTGTGTAGAACACCAGATGCCCGCCATCCAGCACAGGCACAGGAAACAGGTTCATAATCCCCAGGTTTACCGAAATCAGTGCCATAAAACCCAGCAGTTCCACCATGCCTGATTTTGCATTGGCGTCTGCCTGTTTGGCAATGTTGATCGGGCCACCCAGGTTGTCCAGAGATATTTCCCGCATTACCAGTTTTTTTAGCGAGATAATTGTGAACTGCATGACGGTGAATGTGCGCTGGGTGCCGTCCCTCAGGGCCTTGGTGAATGAGAAAGGACTCTTCTGAAGATCATCCTTGGACGCACCGATGCCGATTACAGGTCGTTCAACCGGTTTGTTGCTGCCGGAGGGGTCTTTCTCCACCTTAGTCATGGGTGTGATTGTAAAATTCAGCTGCTGCGGACCGCGCTGAACCTTCAGCTGAACAGGCGCAGGCGCAGCTTTGAAGATTAGCAGAGCGATTTCGCCAAATTCCGAGACAGCCTTGCCGTCAATGGCGGTTATGACGTCGCCTTTCTGGAGTCCTGCCTTTTCTGCAGGGGAGTGCGGCAGTATGGAACCCACTTTGGCCGGCAGATACAGGTGGCCGTTTATGGAAAGCGATGTATACAGGGCAACATAAAGAATCCAGGCAAAGATGATATTAAAGGCAGGACCGGCGGCGACGATGGCTATCCTGGCCAAGGGCGGTTTGTGGAAAAAGGAAACCTTTTTCTCTTCTTCCGTCAACTCTCTCTCTTCAGAGTCACTGCCTTCAATATAACCGCTTTCTCCGAACATCTTGACGTAACCGCCAAGCGGGAAGGCTGACACCAGGTACTCGGTCTCTCCCAGTTTTTTGCCAAACAGTTTGGGGCCGAAACCGAGGGAAAATTTTTCAACCCTGACCCCCATCCATTTGGCGACCAGAAAGTGCCCCAGCTCGTGTACAAAAATCAGAATACCCAGCACAATAATGAAATTAATTACAATCATGGCAATTAACCTTTTATAACCTGTTCACAAAATTCTCGGGCCTTGGCACGTCCCCACTGGTCGGCCTGGAGTACCTCTTCGATGGTCTTCAGGTCGTGACCGGCATGGGCTTGCATGGTTTCCTCAATGACCTGCGCGATCTGCATGAATCCGATCTTGCCATCCAGGAAGTATTCAACGGCAATTTCATTGGCGGCGTTCATTACAGCCGGCAGGCTTTCCTGCTCCTTGATGGCCTGGTATGCCAGCGCGAGGCAGCGGAATTTTTCCAGGTCCGGCTTGAAGAAGGTCAGTCCGGAAAGCTCCGTCAGATCCAGTGCCTTGATATTTGTTGTAATGCGCTCGGGATAGGCCATGGCATAGGCGATGGGGGCCTTCATGTCAGGGATGCCCAGCTGGGCCATGACACAGCCGTCAATGTATTCTACCATGGAGTGGATAATGCTCTGGGGATGAATGTTTACGGCAATTCTATCAACCGGTGTGTTGAACAGCCAGCGTGCTTCGATAACTTCCAGGCCTTTGTTCATCATGGTGGCTGAGTCAATGGTAATCTTTCTGCCCATGCTCCAGTTGGGATGGTTAAGGGCGTCACGTACAGTTACACTGGCCAGTTCCTTAATCGGTGTGTTAAGGAACGGGCCGCCGGAGGCGGTCAGGATGATTCTGCTGATATCTTCTTTACGGTGGCCTTCCATGGATTGGAATACCGCGCTGTGTTCACTGTCTACAGGGTAAAGCTTGACATTGTGCTGCTTCACCAGTTCCATGAAGATATTGCCTGCGGTTACCAGGGTCTCCTTGTTGGCCAGTGCCACGTCTTTACCAGCCCTGATAGCGGCAGCGGTGGGAACCAACCCTGCCGCTCCTACAATGGCGGCAACCACCATCTCTGTTTCAGCGGCAGTGGCAGCAGCTATAAGACCTTCTACGCCACCCAGAATCTCAACTTTCTGGCCGGGACACATGGCCTGCAGCTTCGCTACGTCATCCTGTAATGCCACGGCTGCAATTTGGGGAGAAAAACGCTTGATCTGCTGGGCGAAGAGTTCCAGGTTTCTGCCGGCCGTCATGGCGATAACCTTGAAACGGTCCGGATGTGCAGCGACTATTTCAAGTGTGCTGACGCCGATTGAGCCGGTTGAGCCTAATATGGAAAGGTTTTTCATGATGTGTCACCCTTTGAAGATATAGATTGCGTAGTAATACGTCACCGGCGCGGCAAAGATGATGCTGTCCATGCGGTCCAGCACGCCGCCGTGGCCGGGAAATATGGTGCCTGAATCCTTGACGCCGAAGCTGCGCTTGAGCATGGATTCAAACAGGTCTCCGAACTGCCCGATGAAGCCGACGAATACGGCGGTGATCAGAGCATCGGTAATGGTTAGCTGTGGGAAAAAAGTGAATTTGGCGACCAGTGTGCCACCGATGCTGCCGAAAAGACCGCCAATGGAACCTTCGACACTCTTTTTAGGGCTTACCAGCGGATAGAAGGGGTGTTTGCCGAAAGCGCTACCGACGTAGTATGCCGTTGAGTCATTAGTCATAACAATCAGCATGATGACTATCAGCCACTGAACGCCGTATGGCGTCTGGCGCAACAGCAGCAGGTGCATGATCATGGCCGGGATGTAGATGAAGGCCAGTGCTGCATAGGCGATGTCACGGGCTGCCGTCGAAATGTCGCGGATACGGAACAGAAAGAGCAGGGCAAACCCCAGGAATGAAAGCATGATCAGACAGAACATCAGTGTGTTGTTATTGGCAAGCGGTGTAAATACCAAAGCAGTGCCGCAGATTGCTGCAACCCATGATTCGGCTGTTCTTTCCGGGAGGGCCATCGAATAGAACTCACGCATGCCGACAAAGGTGCAGAATCCTAACAGTACGGCAAAATGAAACGCACTGCCTTTGGTGATGGTCAGTGCTACGATGGGAAGCAGTATCAGTGCTGTAATCAGTCTTTTGATATGTGATTCCTTTTCTGGATTATTGAAATGTTGATTTAGTTTTGCCTGAACTAGGCTGGTTTCATCACCTGGGAGCTGGTCATGCCGAAACGCCTCTCTCGTGACTGGTAGTCCAGCAGAGCTTTTTTAAGCTCATTGATCGTGAAGTCAGGCCAGTTGGTTTCGGTGAAGTATAGCTCAGTATAGGCTGACTGCCAAAGTAGAAAGTTGCTGATACGCATTTCGCCACTGGTGCGGATCAGCAGGTCTGGGTCCGGTATGTCACAGGTATCCAGATAGCTGGAGAATTTGTCGACCGTAATCTCGTCAGCAGAAAGCCTACAGGCGGCCACCTCTTGGGCCATTACAGCGGCTGCTCGGCAGATCTCCTGACGCCCCCCGTATGACAGGGCCAGGGTCAACACCATGCCTGTATTGGCAGATGTTTCTGTAATGGCATTGTCCAGCATGACATTAACGTCATCAGGCAGATCAGAACGGTTGCCGATCACATTGAAACGGATATTTTTCTTGACCATA
>Ga0302250_1001609_pt1 | contig 16437 bp, 16 predicted proteins | sample AAG_RA_Asp_MG_FD_193536 | JGI IMG/M metagenome (GOLD analysis project Ga0302250, IMG submission 193536) | Enriched activated sludge microbial communities from anaerobic digester in WTTP, New Holstein, Wisconsin, United States - AAG_RA_Asp | ecosystem: Engineered > Bioreactor > Anaerobic >... | reverse complement strand
TCGCTGTGGGCCATGATCATGCCGCCGATCAGCCGGGTGCTGACGCCCCAGGAGGTGGTCCAGACGTGCTGGAGCGACTGGTCCCGCCCCTCGAAGCGGATGTCGAAGGCCCTGCTGAAGTTCTGGCCGAGGTTGTGGCTGGTTCCCATCTGGAGGGCCTTGCCGTCCTGCATCATGCCCTCGATGCAGTAGGTCCGGACCGCCCCGGCGAACTTCTCGCTGTCGGTCTTCTGTCCCACCAGCACCGGGACCGCCAGGACCTCCTCGGCGAACTCCCGGTACACCTCCAGCATCCGCAGGGTCTCCTCCTGGGCCTCCTCGGCGGTCTCGTGGGCGGTGTGCCCCTCCTGCCACAGGAACTCCATGGTCCGCAGGAACAGCCGCGTGCGCCGCTCCCAACGCACCACGTTGGCCCACTGGTTGATCAGCACCGGCAAATCCCGCCAGGAATGGATCCACTGGGAGTACATGTGGCCGATGATGGTCTCGGAGGTGGGGCGGATCACCAGGGGCTCCTCCAGCCGTTCCCCGCCGCCGTGGGTCACCACCGCGCATTCGGGCGCGAAGCCCTCCACGTGCTCGGCCTCCTTCCGCAGGAAGGACTCGGGGATGAAGAGGGGGAAATAGGCGTTCACGTGCCCCAGGGCCTTGAACCGGCGGTCGAGTTCCCGCTGGAAGGCCTCCCAGAGGGCGTACCCCAGGGGCCGGATCACCATGCAGCCCCGGACCGGCGCGTAGTCGGCCAGTTCCGCGGCGGCGATGACGTCCAGGTACCACTGCGAGTAGTCCTGGGAACGGGCAACGATGTTCTTCGCCATGGCTTCCTCCAAGATGAGGGGCGACGGGGCCTTCCGGGTCAGGTGCCCTCGCCGTAACTGTCCCGGTAGCGGATCTGATCCTCGGTCAGGACGTCGATGGAAATGCCCAGCGTCTGGAGTTTCAGCGCCGCGATCTCCTGGTCCTGGGCGGGGGGGATGTCGTGGACGCGGAGTTCCAGGTTGCGGCCCTCCCGGGCCAGGCGCAGCATCGACAGGAACTGGTTCGCGAAGGACATGTCCATCACCTCCGAGGGGTGTCCCTCGGCGCCGGCCAGGTTCACCAGCCGCCCCTGGGCCAGCACGTAGAGGCGCCGGCCGTCGGGGGTGACATACTCGTCGTTGTTGGGGCGCACCTCGCGCCTCGACACCTTGTAGGCCTCGAGATGGGCGAGGTTCACCTCGCAGTCGTAGTGGCCCGTGTTGCAGACGATCGCCCCGTCCTTCATCGACCGGAAATGGCGGTCCACGATCACGTCCTTCATCCCCGTGGCGGTGATGAAGATGTCGCCCACCTTCGCCGCGTCGTCCATCCGGGCCACCTCGAACCCGTCCAGGTTCGCCTTCAGGGCGGCGATGGGGTCCACCTCGGTGACCAGCACCCGGGCCCCCATGCCCCGGGCCCGCATCGCGCAACCCTTCCCGCAGTGGCCGTACCCGGCGACCACGAACACCTTGCCCGCCAGCAGCACGTTGGTGGATCGCAGGATGCCGTCGATGGACGACTGGCCGGTGCCGTACACGTTGTCGAAGTCCCACTTGGTCTCGGCGTCGTTGACCGCGATGACCGGGTACCGGAGGGCGCCGGCCGCCGCCATGGACCGCAGGCGGTGCACCCCCGTGGTGGTCTCCTCGGTGCCGCCCAGGATCGAGGGGCAGCGGTCCGGGAACTCGCTGTGGAAGGTGTGGATCAGGTCCGCCCCGTCGTCGAGCGTCAGGTCGGGGTTCATCGCGATGGTCTGGCGGATCGCCCAGTAGAACTCCTCCTTGCTGAGGCCCCGCCAGGCGAAGATCGGGACCCCTTCGTCGGCCAGCGCGGCGGCGATGTCGTCCTGGGTCGAGAGGGGATTGCAGCCCGACCAGGCCACCTCGGCGCCGGCGGCGATCAGCGTCCGGATCAGCACCGCCGTCTCCTTGGTGACGTGCAGGCACCCGGCGATGCGGTGGCCTTTCAGGGGCTTCTCGACGGAGTAGCGCTTCCTCAGCGCCATCAGGACCGGCATCCGGGTCTCGGCCCATTCGATCTTCAGGCGCCCCTCCGGCGCCAGGGAGATATCGCGCACCTTGTGCTGCTTGCTTTCGGACTGCACGGGAATCCTCCTCGGTTCCTGGGGTCCGGGACGTGCGTGCCCGGCGGAAACGGGCCGAATGCTAGAGGACGTCCGCTTCCAAGTCAAACCGGGGGCCGGCTTGTCCTGCCGCGGGGACGCGGGGTTCTTGTCACGGGGACTCCCGGAGGCTATCGTACGCCCTTTCCGGGCCGGCGCCCGGGCGAACGGAAAGGGACGGCATGAGACACCAGGCTTCCTGGACGCGGGGCTTGCTGCTGGCGGTGTTCGTGGCCTGCGGGGACGGCCCCACCATCTGGAATCCCGGGAACCGGGAACTGCCCGGAGGCCCGGATGCGGCCCTGGATTTCCCCGGCGATTCGCAGGAACCCGATTCCGTGCGGGACGCCTCCGGGGAGGCGGTGGTGCAGGACGCTCCGGGTCCGGAGACCGTTCCGGGGGAGGCCGGGGGCGGCGAAGGCGATTCGCAGGCGCCGGACGGCGACGCGGAAGGTCCCGGGGACGATCCCGCGAAAGACGCGGCCGACGGTTTCGCGGAAGGGGATGATCCGGATGGAAGCCCGGAAACCGGTGGCCCCGATCCGGGCGCGTCGGACTCCGGGGGGGGAGAGGATATCCAGGGACCATCCGATCCGGGTCTCCCGGATCCGGGAGTGGCGGACCCGGCCGGCCGGGACGATGGACCGACCCCGGCGGGACTTCGCATCCGCCTGGTCGCGGCGAACCTGACCAGCGGCAGCGACCAGTCCTGGAACCCGGGTCACGGGATCCGGATCCTCCAGGGTCTCCGGGGGGACGTCGTGATGGTCCAGGAGTTCAACTACGGCTCGAACACGACCCAGGACTACCGGCGGTTCACGGACCAGGCCTGCGGTACCGGGTGCTCCTGGTCCGTGGGTCGGGGGCAGATCCCCAACGGGATCGTCAGCCGCTGGCCCGTGGTCGAGTCCGGGGCCTGGGACGACCCGAACATCGACAACCGGGACCTGGACTGGGCACGGATCGACCTGCCGGGGCCGAAGGACCTGGTGGTCGTCAGCGTCCACCTGCACACGAGCCCTTCCAGCGACCAGGTGAAGGCCGCCCAGGTGGTCGCCCAGAAGGTCGTCGAGTACCGGCGCGCCCATCCCGGCTGCTGCTGGTACGTGGTGGGCGGGGACTTCAACGGGACCGCGGCGGTGTCTTCGTCGGGCTTCGGCGCCTGGCAGGGGGAGGAGATCTTCCACGTCCGGCCGCCCCACCCGGTGGGCGAGGACGGGTCGATCCAAACCAACCGCAACCGGAGCAGCCAGTACGATTTCGTGCTGCTGGACACGGACCTGGTCCGGTACCAGGTCCCGGCCTGCTTCGAACCGGTGCAGGGTGACGGACCGGATCGCTGCTACCCGCCGGGCCTCGTCTTCGATACCCGGGACTTCTCCCAGGCGACCCTGGAGGCCTATTTCCCGCCGACGTTGACCTCCGACTCCAATGCCTCGAACATGCAGCACATGGCGGTGGTGAAGGACGTGGTGATCCAGTGACCGCAACGGCCGGGCAGTCGGAGACGGCAGACATGCCGGACGGGAGGTTCGGCTGCGATGACCGTCCGGTGCTGCTGGCCCTGGGGTCGAACCTGGGACCCCGCCTGGGGAACCTGCGGCGCGGACTGGCGGCCCTGCTGGCCGACGGCCGGGTCGTCCTGGAGAAGGCCTCGTCCCTCTATGCCAGCGACCCGGTGGAGGCCGAGGGCGGGGAGTTCCTGAACGCGGTGGTGCGCCTCCGGACGTCCCTGGCACCCCTGGAGGTCCTGTCCAGGACGCGCTTCATCGAGGCCCTGGCGGGACGCAGGGGAACCGGGCACGACGCCCGACCCCTGGACCTGGACATCCTCTACCACGGGGACGTCCGCTGCGTTGGCCCGATCCTGACCCTGCCCCATCCCCGCCTCCGGATCCGGCCCTTCGTGCGGCTTCCCCTGTGGGAGGTGTGCGGCGACCTCCCGGATCCCGAAACGGGCGGGCCCATCCGGGAGTGGATCGAACCCTTCGTGCCACAGGACCGGCAGGTGCTGCGCCGGTTCAGGGGGCCCGACTGGGTACTTGCGTCCGTGGACTCCGGGATGGAGTATGATTGCCCCGATCCCCTGGAAACAGGCGAGGACGCGAGCCGATGATCAGGCCCCGACACCGCGAAGTGCTGGCCCTGGCGATGCTGGCCGGGATGGCATCCTGCGGGCGCGACCGCCAGGTGATGCCCCTTCCCGAGGCGCCGGTGGACGGCAACCTGGTCCCCCTCCATTCCCGCCCCCTGGTCACCCACGAGGACTTCGACCGGGCCGAGCGGGACATCCTGGAACGGGGAACCGGCGACGACCTCTTGCGGCTCTATGACGACCTGGCCCGCCTGGCCCCCGGCAATGCCCGGGTCCTGGTCCGGGGAGCCCTGGCCGCCCTGGCGGTGGACCCCCGGAACCGGGGACCGGCGATTGCCGACGGAGTGATCCAGGTACTAGGGGACCGGGTCGGGACCGACCCGGACGTGGCGTGGCTCGCGATCCGGAGGGCGCGCTTGGCCCTGGCGGCCGCCGACCGGCCGCTGTCGGAGGCTGCCGCGTCCCGTCCCGGGGAGGTCGGCGACCTGGCCCGGCGCGCCGAGGAGTTCGCCCGGGCCTTCCCCGACTGGAAGGGGCCCCACGGGGCCACGGCCCAGGATGCCCAGCGGATGGCCCGGGAAGCGGGGACCGCCGCCGCGGGAGGGAATCCATGAACGCCGACGATCCCGTGCCTTCCGAAGCCAAGGGCCCGGCCGTCCCGGAACCCAAGCGGGTCCGGAAGGGGCAGGGCGTTTCCCGGAAGCGGAAGAAGTCCTCGTCGGACCGCCAGTTCCTGCTGGTCCTCGGGCTGGTGGTGTTCGGCGGGGGATTCCTGGTGGCGCGATTCGTGCTGGAACTCCCGGTCTGGCAGAGCCTCCTGGTCGCCCCGGTGGCGTTCCTGGCCCTGGTCCTGGCCCTGGCGACCTGGTCCTGGTTCACGCCGGCGGGACGGCGATAGGTGCGGTGATCCGGTTCGCTTCGGCGATTCCGGCGGGATGCATTCGCGTGGACGGGATCCCTGGCCAGTGGAGGTCCATGATGTCCAAGTCCTATCGGTGGCGCTTCTTCCGGGCCGGTGGCGTGGACCAGGTGGTTCTGGACCGGGGCGATGACCTGGTCCACCTGGGGGAGTTCGACCTGAAGAACTGGGTCGCCCTGGCCTGCCCGGTTCAGGGGGTCTTCTGGGATCCGCGCCTGACCCGGATGCTGGACCGGGACCAGGACGGGCGCATCCGGCCTCCCGAGGTGCAGCAGGCCGTGGCCTGGGCCTGCGAGGTCCTCGACGCGGACCTGCTGGTCCAGGGGGGAGACTCGATCCGGCTGGAGGAGGTCCGTCGGGACACGGCCGAGGGGCAGCGAATCGGGGCGGCCGTGCGCCGGGTCCTCGCGGGCCTCGGGAAGGCCGAGACCGATCCCCTGACCCTGGAGGACGTCCGCCTCGCCGAGGCGGAACTGGCCAAGGCCCCCTTCAACGGCGACGGGAAGGTCCCGGCGGCATCCCTGGAAGATCCCTGGCTCCAGGGGGTCGCGAAGGACCTCCTGGCCGCCGTCGGCGGCGAGACCGATGCCTCGGGGGATCCGGGGTTCACCCGGGAAAAGATCGACGCCTTCTTCCAGGCCCTGGAGGCGTTCCAGGCCTGGTACCGGCCGGCCCGGGACCCGGGGACCTCCCTGCTGCCCCTGGGGGCCGGCACCGGGGAGGCGTTCGCCGCGTTGTCGGCCATCCGGGACAAGGTCGAGGACTGGTTCATGCGGTGCCGCCTCGCCGCCTTCGATCCCCGGGCCGCCGTATCGCTGGGCCGCACCGAGGACGACTGGAAGGCCCTGGCCGCCCGGGACCTGGCAAAGGAGCGATCGGACCTGGCCTCCTTCCCCCTGGCCCGGGTCGAGGCGGGGCGGGCCCTGCCCCTGGCGGTCGGCTACAACCCGGCGTGGCACGACGAGATGGTCGCCCTGAAATCCCGGGTGGTGGAACCCCTCCTGGGACCCGGGAAGACCTCCCTGTCCGAGGCCGAGTGGAAGGATCTCCTGGGCCGCTTCGCCCCCTACGAGGCCTGGAAGGCCCAACAGCCGGGAACCACGGTCGAGTCGCTGGGGATCGAGCGAGTGGACGAGATCCTGGCCTCGGACGCCCGGGCGAAACTGCAGGAAGCCGTCGATCGGGACCTCGCCCTGGCTCCGGAGGTCGAGGCCCGGCAGGACGTGGAGCGGATCCTGCTGTACCGGAAGGACCTGGTGCACTTCCTTCACAACTTCGTGTCGTTCCAGGACTTCTACCGGAGGAAGACCCCGGCGTTCCAGGCCGGGAGGCTGTTCCTGGACGGGCGTTCCTTCGACCTCTGCATCCCGGTGCAGGATCCGGGACGGCACGGGACGCTGGCAGGGATGGCCGGGATGTACCTCCTCTACTGCGATTGCACCCGCCCCTCGGGGGAGAAGCGGCAGGTCGTGGCCGCGGTCACCGACGGCGACAGCGACAACCTCATGGTGGGAAGGAACGGCGTGTTCTACGATCGGGACGGCAGGGACTGGGACGCGACGATCACGAAGATCGTGGAGAATCCCATCAGCCTGCGGCAGGCCTTCTGGTCCCCCTACAAGAAACTGGTCCGGATGATCGAGGAGCAGGTGGCCCGGCGCGCCGCTGCGGCCGAGGCCGCCTCCACCGAGAAGATGGCCAAGGGGGCCGAGTCCGCAGTGGCCCAGGCGGCGGAGCCTTCCAAGGCCGCCCCGCCCCCGGTGAAGAAGATCGACGTCGGGACCGTGGCCGCCCTGGGAGTCGCGGTCGGCGGCATCACGGCGGCCCTGGGGGCCATGCTCCAGGTCTTCTTCGGACTGGGCATCTTCATGCCCCTGGGGATCTTGGCCCTGATGCTGGTGATCTCCGGTCCGTCGGTCTTCATCGCGGCGATGAAACTCCGCAAGCGGAACCTCGGGCCCCTGCTGGACGCCGGGGGATGGGCCGTGAACGCCCTGACCAGGGTGTCGATTCCCCTGGGGAAGTCCCTGACGCTGCTGCACCAGCTGCCTCCGGGGGCCGAGCGTTCCCTGAAGGATCCCTTCGCCCCCCGGCGGCGGCGCTGGCCCTGGATGCTGCTGGTGCTGGCGATCCTTGCGACGCTGGCGGGGATCGCATGGAAGGCCGGCTGGGTGGATCAGGTCCGGACCTCTCCCTCGCCGGCGGCGCCGGCCCAGGAGGCGGGCGACCCGAAGCCCCCGTCCGGGAACTGATCCGGCGGGCGGCGGGAACCCGAAGCGAAGCGGCTCCCTACAGGCCCGCGATCGAGACGAAGTCCTCGATGCCCACGAAGAGGTCGTCTTCCCCTGCGTCGTTCCCCAGGAAATCCCAGTCGAAGGGCAGCCAGAAGTGGCCCTGCTCGCCCCACCGGTGACCGAAGTGGTTGCGGCACTTCCAGGCCCGGCGCCTGCGGTCGTACCCGACCACCAGGTAGCAGTGGAGCAGGTTCCGATCCCGCCGGGGACGATAGATGCCGCTGTCGTACAGGAAGAAGTCCCGGGCCACGTGGGACTGGTGGATCAGGGGGCCCCGGTCCCGGAGGAAGCGCATCGCCTCTTCCACGTCGTCGATGTCGATGTAGCGACAGGACCGCACACGGGTCCGGGGACCGGGGAGGGTCCGGGGCTCCTGCTGGAAGCCGTCGTAGGGGTCCGGGTCCAGATGGCGGGGCACCAGGCCGATCTCCCGGGCCCGCTCGATGGCCTTGTCCAGGTTCCATCCCTCCCAGCACAGGCCGTCCCCGCCGAAGAAGAACTCGGCCTCCGAGAGGCTGGGGAGGTCCATGCGTCCCGTCCGGATGCGGGCGGTCGTCTCGACGGCGGCGGTGACCGCGAAGGAGACGCATGCCGCGCAGGCGCCCTGCTGCTCCGGCGGGTCGAGAGGACAGGGGCGCTGGAGGGTCCAGTCGAAGGTGTCGGGAAGGTCCGGCAAGATCGGTTGGACATCTTCCCGGACGGCGGGGGATCTCCTGCGGTCCTCCTGGCCGGTTGCCGGCGCGGCCTTGTCCAAGGACTTCGGGGCCTGGTGCCTCCGGGTGGCCTTCCGGGCGCTTTCCCCCTGGATCTGGCCCACCTGCCAGGGCTCCCGTGGATCCCGGAGAGGGACGCCGATCACGCTGCCGAACCAGCAGGTCTCCCGGAGCCGGTATGCCTCGGGATCCGGCCAGTCCTCGGCGATGGCGCGGCGCATTTCGTCCAGCGTGTTCCGGTTCAGCACCAGCAGGAAGAGGTCGGCTGGGTCCAGGCACGAATCCGGCGTTCGGGAAGACATCACGACCCCTGTGGGGCGGGAGAACCCGGGGGGATCAGGCGCCGACGACGTTGATGTCGTTGACCTTCCGGGCCGCCTCGGCGAAATCCCGGAAGTCGTCGATCGACAGGGACTTGATGAAGGCCCGGGTGGCCGCGGGCGGCAGTTTCAGTTCGTCGATCATCTCGGTCATGCGGTCCTTTGCCTTCTTCACCAGCTCCTCGTACTCCTTGTCCGTGTCCGGCCTGGCCTCGTACAGGTATTTGCGGAGCACGTCGTCCATCAGGCAGGCGGCGATGAACTTCTCGAACTTCAGGGGGGCGATGGGGCCGCCGAGGGGCTTGCCGCCGGTGACGGGCTTCTGGGTCGGGGACTTCTTGGTCACCGGCTTCTTGGGCGGGGCCTTCTTGGCGGCGGGCTTCTTCGGGGCGGGCTTCTTCGGGGGGGCCTTCTTGGAATCCATGGGCGACCTCCTTGGTTGAAAACCGACAGAATTCCGGGAACTCGGAACGTGGATAGCCGAACCACACCGCTGTGTCAAGAATTTTCGCAACCGTCCGGGAGCAGACCCAGGTCCCGGAGATCCTCGGGGTCGGCCCGGGCCAGGGGAACGAACCACCCGTCCAGTTCCAGCGCCAGACGTTCCTCCAGGGCCTGGCGCTGCCTGGGGGACCGGGGCTTTCGGGGCTGTTCTGCCAGCAGGAAGCGGGCCGCGGCGGCGCCCTCCAGGCACCGGAGGCCCTTGCGGGGCGACGCGGGCCGGGAATCCCCCAGGTACCAGCGGCGCCCCAGGCGGAACACCCGCAGGTCCGGCGGGACTCCCCGCCAGGCATCCCGCCAGCGGGCGACCTCCTGCACCAGGGCCTGGACCAGGTCGGGCCGCCGGTACCCGGCGCAGTCGTATCGCCCCACGAAGTGGCTGGCCAGGTTCCCGACGTCGGCGCCCTGCGGGAACAGGTCCCGGTAGCAGGGAAGCGGTCGAACGTCCCGGATGCCGAAGGCCGCGGGGTCCCGGTGGTAGGGGGAATCCCGGTCGATGCTCACGTGGTACACCATCCGGGGCGGGACCAGGTGGTGCAGCCAGGGGATCCGTGCCAGGGACCGCAGGTAGCCCTCCTCCGTCTCGCCGGGGAGGCCCCAGAGGAGGTTCCAGAAGGGGTGGATCCCCATCGACCGCAGGTTCCGCAGGGACCGGACCACCCGGGCGGCGGTGATGCCCTTGCGCATCGCCTGGAGGAAATCGCTGTCCAGGGCCTCGAAGCCCGGTTCGACGACCTCGATGCGCCCGCGGCGCATATCCCAGGCCAGTTCCAGGGGAACGTCGGGCGGCGAGCAGAGGTGCAGCCTGGAGGCCGGCGGGTCCCGGGCCAGCATCCGGACCAGGTCCGGGGGGGCGAGGGTGTCCGTCAGGAAGATCGGCCGCCCGGGATGCCGGTCGTTCAGGTCGGCGATCTGGGCCCGGACGGCGGCGACGGGCCTGCGCCGGAAGGCCCGCATCGCCCCGTTCAGCCCGCAGAAGGTGCAGTGGCCCCGCTCGCCCCGCAGGCATCCCCGGCTGCCCTCCGCGACCATCTCCAGGGAGTCAACGTCCGCCGCCCGGTCGGGCAGCCAGGCCTCGAACTGCTGCCGGAGGTCGTCGTAGCGCACGGGCGGCAGGGAGGCCATCACCGGGGCGACCCCGGGCACGATCCGGGTCCCGGGCTTCCGGCCCCGCAGCAGTCCCGCAAGCGCCTCCGGGAAGGAGACCTCGCACTCCCCCTCGAACACGTAGTCCGCCGCTTCCCCCCGGGGGTCGAGGGACGCGATGCCCCGGGCCGCCGGACCGAAGCAGTTGCCTCCGCCGACCAGGGTGATGCAGGCCGGCCGGTGGCGCTTCAGGGACTTCAGGATGGCCAGGGTGGCATTGATCTGGTCGAAGGAACAGGAGCAGCCGATGACGGGGAAGGGCAGCGCGGCCAGGAACCTGCCCAGGTCCTCGGCGAATCGGAAGGCTTCCCTTTCCAGGCGCAGCAGCGTCGGGAGTTCCCAGGGGGGAGGCCGCGGGTCCAGCAGGTCCAGGCCCGGCAGGTTCCCGGCCTTGGCCTTGCCCACCCGGGTGGAAAGGGACTGGAAGGTCCGCCCGTGCCTTCCCAGGGCCGGAAGGCCGTGGGCGGCCCGGGCGAAGAGTCGTTCCCCGGGAAACCCCGTGACGAAGGCGCTGTCCATGCAGAACCGGTCGTAGAGGTCCGGGCCGACCCGGGCCGCGAACCACAGGTTCGCGTAGAGGATCCGGACCCGGAGTCCCCGCTCGGCGGCGCAGGCCTGCAGCAGGTGGGGGCCGAAGGCCGCCAGCCGGGTCTGGGCGAAGGGAGGGATCACCAGCAGGGCGTCTCCCCCCTCGGCGAACCACCGTTCCGGCCGGGATTCCGTCATCCGGGGTCCCCGTCCTCGGCAGCGTTCGACTCCACGCGCCGGGTCATCCGGTCCACCAGCGACCGGAGTCCCCGGTGGGCCTCGAGGTGCCTCCGCCGGCGGGCCATGTGGGCCTCCAGGCGGGCCGACAGGAAGGTTTCCAGGGACGGGACCCGGAGTTCCCGGGCCGCCCGGACCACCGGGATCCACAGTCGATCCAGTGTCCCGAAGGCCCAGGGCAGGCCTTCCCGGATCATCCAGGCTCCCGGTCCGTCGGGGCCTCCCCGCCGGGCCGCCTCGTGGAGCAGCCAGGTGGGACGCCGGTGGGCCAGGTCCTCCCGCCAGTCGAAGACGTCGTCCTCCATCTGGTGCCACCGGCCGTACCTCGTGACGAAGCGGTCCCAGGCCGGGGCCTGGTCCCGGCGATCCAGACGGTGCAGCACCGCGAAGACCGGGATCAGCGCCGCCCGGGTCTTCCGGGCCGAACTGCGACGGTATTCCCGGGCGTCGATCCGGGCGGCCACGCCGTCCCGGAGCGTCGCCTCGGAGGTCTCCGTCCACAGCCTGCGGAAGTCGTCGAAGAACGGGTGCCGGTCCGGGAACATCCGCCGGTACGGTTCCTCGAAGACCAGGTGCAGGGGCCCCAGGGCCGGGAGCAGCGGGACCGTCGCGGCGCTTTCCCGGTCGGTGGAGTCGTCGATGAGCCGGATGTGGAGGTAGCCGGCCATCGACGACCGAATCAGATCCTGCTGGAACCCGGCATCGACCCGGCCCGCCAGGGCCTCCTCGGCGATCCAGGGGAGCCGGAGCAGCGGAAAGGCCCGGATGTCCGTGAGGTATCGCCAGGGTTCCCGGCGGCCCCGGAGGGAGGAGAACCAGCGGACCAGGCGGGGGCCGGTCGCGGGGCCCAGCGAACGCAGGTCCTGCCGGAGGAATTCCCAGGACCGACGCACCGCATCCAGGAAGAAGGCCTCGTCCATGGCGCCCCCGAGACAGGAATTCTCGTGGCGGCGATGATACCGGCAAACGGCGCGGATTCCACTCCGTCCCGACGATTGACATCGGGGGAAGGCGGCCTATAATCGCGCACCGGGTTTGTCCCGGGCATTGGACGCCGGAGTCGCGAGGGGTCCGGCGAGGAACGGGGAAGGCAAGATGAAGCAGACCTATCAGCCGAGCCGGATCAAGAGGAAGCGCACCCACGGCTTCCGGGCGCGCATGGCCACCCGGGGAGGGCGCGCGGTGCTGTCCCGTCGCCGGGCCAAGGGGCGCAAGGTGCTGGTTCCCGAGATTCCCGGCAAGCGATGACCCGGGGAAGGTGGTGAGGGCATGGGCCTGCCGCGATGTCGGCGGGTGCTCTCGAAACGGGACTTCGAGCGCGCGATGCGCTCGGGCCGGCGGGTCCGCTCCCGGAACCTCGTCCTCTACGCCGTGGCGAACGAGGGGGGAACCTCGCGACTGGGCCTGGCGGTCAGCCGGAAGGTGGATGAGCGGGCGGTCGGGAGGAATCGCTGGAAGCGCCTGATCCGGGACATCTTCCGGACCGAGGCCTCTGCCTCTCTTCCCGCCGTGGACGTGGTGGTGGTGGTCCGGCCACCCGAGGCGGCCCCGGACCCGGGGCAGGGCCGGAAGGCCAGGAGGCAGGCCCCGGACCGCGACGCCCTGGCGCGGGAGTTGACCGATGCCCTCCGCCGCATGGAGCCGTGGAATGGCCTGGGTCGTCCGCTGGCCGTCCCGGTCCCTCGCGGCCCTGATCGGCCTCTATAAGCGATGGGTGTCCCCGTGGCTGCCCCCCTCGTGCCGCTTCCACCCCACCTGCTCCGAGTATGCCCGGGAGGCCCTGCTCGCCCACGGCTTCTTCCGGGGCGGGTGGATGGGCCTTCGCCGGATCGCTCGGTGCAACCCTTGGAATCCCGGGGGGTACGATCCCGTGCCCGGGCCGGAGGACCCGGGGTTCGACGGAACCGACAAGGAGAATTCATGAATCCGAAGGCCCGAGGATTCCCCTGGATCCTGTTGGCGACCCTGGCGGCCGTGATATTGCCGGCCCGCCCCGCCGGCGCCGATCAGCCTCTGCCCCCCGAGGCCGGGGAACAGGTGGTCGTCCTCCACGGGGGAACCCAGGTCGAGGCCCGAATCAGCACCTATGGGGGGGCCCTGAAGTCCTGGCTGGTGCTGGACCCCCAGTTCCGGCAGGCGGAACGCAAGGCCTCCGCGACGGCGACCCGGCCCCCGGCCCGGAAATGGGAGGCGGGGCCCCTGGACCTGGTCACCACCTGGTCCCCCGCCTTCTATCCCCTCTCCCTGAACCTCGTGGACTTCCAGGGGCCCGAGGTCGTCCGCCACCGCCAGGACCGCCCGGAGGATCCCCCGTTGCGGGGGGACTTCTGGACCGTCTTCGGGACCGACCCCCGGTTCACCGTCGTGGAAGCCACCCCCACGTCGGTCCGCATGGTCTGGCCCGATCCCGCCCGGGATGACAGCCCGGTCTTCCTGGAGCGCTACTACCACTTGCTGCCCGACTACCGGTTGGAGGCCCATGTCCGGATCGTGAACCTGGGCGCCGATCCCGTGTCGGGGCAGGTGCGGATCCTGGTCCCCGCGTGGGAGCCCCCCAACGCGGCATCCGGGGGATGCGGGCAGTCGATGTTCTCGGCGCCGCCGGACCTCCTGGAAGCGGTCTGCTACCAGTCGGGCAGTCTCGAAAAGAAGAACCGGGAAAAACTGCTGGAGGAACCCGACTTCCAGGGGACCGGGACCGCGGTCTTCGGTGGGATCAACCGCCGGTATTTCCTGGTGGCGGTGGTCCCGGGACCCGACCTTCCCTCCCAGTGCATGGCCCGGGCCGATCGGAACGGCGTGGTCAACGCGATGCTCCAGTGGGGCGACTCCGAGGGCAAGGCCTTCGTGGTGAAGCCCGCTCCCGGGTCCTGTCTGCCGGACTACGTGCTGCCGGTCGGGCGGTTCGCGGGCCGGATGCCCTGCCGGGAGGCGGCTCGGATCCTGGGAGTCTCCGGCGAGGAAGGCATCGCCGAACTGGACCGGATCCCGGCCGGGGACGACCCCGAGGCTTCCCGGGCCAAGGCGGCCCTGATGGCCCGCCGCCAGCGGACCTTCGCCTTCACCGCCTTCGTCGGTCCCAAGGATTTCGACGCCCTGAAGGCCGCCGGGGCCCACCTGGACGACACGATCGACTTCTGGGTGCTGGGGTTCCTGGCGAAGCCGATGCTCTGGCTGATGCGCCTGTCCTACTCGGTGATCCCCTCCTGGGGGATCGCGATCCTGTTCCTGACGCTGGTGGTGCGGCTGCTGACCCTGTGGCCCACCTGGAAGAGCATGGTGTCGATGCGGCGCATGGCGGCGTTGAAGCCCAAGATCGACGCCCTCCGGGAGAAGTTCAAGGACGACCCGGCCCGGCTGAACCGGGAAACGATGGACCTCTACAAGCGGGAGAAGGTGAACCCGATGGGGGGGTGCCTCCCGATGCTGCTCCAGATGCCGATCTGGATCGCCCTCTACCGGACCATCTACGGCGCCGTGGACCTCTACCAGGCGCCTCTGTTCCTTTGGATCCGGGACCTTTCCAGTCACGACCCCTACTTCGTGATGCCGTTGCTGCTGGGGGTGCTGACCTTCCTGCAGCAGAAGATGACGCCGACGGCGGGCGACCCGGCCCAGGCCAGGATGATGCTGTGGATGATGCCCATCATGTTCACGGTCTTCATGCTGTTCCTGCCGTCGGGGCTGGTGTTCTACATCCTGGTCAACACCGTGCTCGGGATCGGGCAGCAGTGGTACATGAACCGCAACCTGCGCCCGGCGGGGGCGGCCAGGACCTGACGGGCATCGAGGAGGATCCATGCGGGAAGCGGAATTCGAAGGGAAGACCGAGGAGGAGGCCCTGCTGAAGGCCTCCCAGGAACTGGGGGTCAACATCGCGGATATGACCTGGGAGGTCCTGGACCGCCAGGAGGGCCTCTTCGGCATGTTCCTGAAGCAGGTCCGGATCCGGGTCCGGGTTCCCGAGGATGCCGCCCGGCTGGTCTACCGGGCCGAGTACGTCCCGGGCCCCGGGGACACCGGCCTCCGGGAGACGATGGGGGCGCGACGGCCCGACGAGGTCGCCCCGGCACCGGAGACCCGGCAGGAAGAGAGAAACGCCGCCGCGACGCCGCCCGTGGTGCCCGCCGGGGAGAAGGGGGCCCGGGCCCGGGACTTCCTCCAGGGCATCCTGCAACGCCTCGAGATTTCCGGCGAGGTGGCGTTGCGGGAGACCGACGACCAGATCCTGCTGGACGTCCGGTCCCCGGATTCGGACCTGTCGGAACGGGAGGACCTCCTGGGGGCCATCCAGTTCCTGGTCAACAAGGCGGTCAACCGGCAGCCCGAGGACCGGAAGATGGTGGTGGTGGACACGGGGGGAGCCCGGGACAGGCGCGAGTCGGCCCTCCGGGAACTCGCCCTCAGGCTGGGCCAGCGGGCCCTGGCGACCCGGAAGGCCATCCGCATGGCCCCGATGGACGCCCGGGACCGGCGCATCGTCCACCTGGCCCTGAAGGACGTCGCGGGGATCCAGACCCGCAGCGAGGGCGAGGAGAATCAGCGCTGCCTGATCATCGTTCCCGACGGGTTCGACCGGAAGTCCGCCTGAGGGGGCCACGGGCTTTCGGCACACGGCATCTCCACCAGCGCCGATAGAGGCACGACCCGGAAGGGAGGGGACGGGTCCGATCCCAGTTGCCGGAGGGCCTCCAGGGTGTCGGGCAGAGGGTGGCCGATGGCGACGGCGCATCCCAGCGTCCGGGCCGCCGCCGCGAGTTCCGACAGACGATCCCGGACCGCCTGGGGGCCGGGATCATGGTCCAGGAATACGTGGCGCCGCATCGCCGCGATTCCCCGGGACCGGGCGACCTCCTGGGCGACGCTGTCGGCCGTCGTGCGGCTGTCCAGGAAGAAGAGACCCCGGTCGCGAAGCGTGTCGGCGAAGGGGGTCATGGATTCCCGGGACCTCGTGAACCGGGACCCCATGTGGCTGTTGGCTCCCCGGGCGTCGGGGACCCGGGCCAGGGCCCGATCCGTCACCTCCCGGATCTCCCCGGGGGAGTGGGAGACCTTCAGGAATTCCTCCCCCTGCATGGCCTCGGGACGGTCGGGCTCCATCGGGACGTGAACCAGCACCAGCCGCCCCATGCCTGCCAGGGCCCTGGAAACCTCCGGGGCCGCCGGCCGCCCCGGCAGCACCGCGAAGGAAAGGTCCAGCGGCAGCATCCCGAAGGCCCGGGCCTCCGTGAGGGAGGTCCCCATGTCGTCGATCACGATGGCGACCTGCGGGAGGGAACCGGGAAGGTCCCGGGACGGGGGCGCAGCCTCCCGGGGCGGCGGGAAGGGAGGCGTTTCGGCGAGGCGCACCTGGGGCGCCTTCGCGCAGGCCCCCAGCAGCGCCAGCAGGATGATCCCGGCACGGGAGGCTCGGGTCCAGGGGGCGGTCATCGCCGGGTCCCTCCCCGGGACAGGTAGGGGACGGGGTCCACCGGCTGCCCCTGGCGCCGCATCTCGAAGTGGAGCCGGGCCGATCGCTCTCCGGGGCCGGCCCGGGTCGTC
>Ga0302250_1001608_pt1 | contig 16441 bp, 16 predicted proteins | sample AAG_RA_Asp_MG_FD_193536 | JGI IMG/M metagenome (GOLD analysis project Ga0302250, IMG submission 193536) | Enriched activated sludge microbial communities from anaerobic digester in WTTP, New Holstein, Wisconsin, United States - AAG_RA_Asp | ecosystem: Engineered > Bioreactor > Anaerobic >... | reverse complement strand
CAGCAGGAGATCGACGATGTGATCGTCGAGGAGGTTCACCTCGTCAACGTATAGGATGTTCCCGTTCGCGGATGCCAGCACACCCGGCTCGAATTTCTTTATGCCCCGAGTGATGGCATGTTCGATATCGAGGGTCCCGGCCACGCGGTCCTCGGTGGCGCAGAGGGGAAGCTCGACCACCCGCATCCGGGCCGGCACGGTCTCCGGCCGTGCATCCTCGGCAATTTTCTCCCTGCAGGAATCGCAGAGGTTCCGGATATCACCGGGGCTGCACCGGAAGATGCACCCTGCCATCACGTCCCGCTCCGGCAGGAGGTCGGCAAGTGCACGCACGGTCGTGGACTTGGCAGTTCCTTTCTCCCCGCGGATCAGGACGCCGCCGATGGACGGAAAAACAACATTGGCCAGGAGGGCATCTTTCATTCCCTCCTGTCCAACGATCGCTGAGAATGGGTATACCGGATTGTCAACGATCATGCGCTCTCCCCGCACAGGTTTTTCACACACCAGGCGCTCACCCATACCCAATTTTCAAGGATATTCTTTCTCTCATCAAGTGCCCAGCCCCAGTCAGGTTCCTTCTGCATACCGGCAAGTCCGGGGAGCGTCTTCATCATGGCGAACGCAGCCTTCTTTCCGGCTGGTTCCGGCACGAGACCCCATAAGATCTCATCACATATGTGGAGGATGGATGCCGTCATGGCGACAACGGCGGGGTCCCCCGAAAATTCCCGGAGGGTTTGGATGAACGGTTCTTTCCGGTTCTCGCCATCGAACGAGGACGATGATGCAACATCCCAGTATTTTTTCTCGTCAATCCCGAAACGCTCCAGGCGGACGAGCATGTTCCGCTGCGAGAGCGGCGAGAGGCCGGTCTGAAGCTCGAGCGCTTTGGTTGTGGCCTCGATGACGCACAGCGCGATAAGTTCGCCGACCTTGGAATGCTTGCCAGCCCAGGTCAGGACATCTGGGCTGTCCATCTTGGAAATGATGCAGATCTGATCTGTTCCGGAGCCGGTGGCGATCCCTGTCGAGTATTTACTCGGCGCCATCAGTTGCTGGATTGCAACAGTTTTTGCCTCGGTCGCGGTCATGACGGCGCGCGTGAGTGCATGGGCTGGAAGCCGGGCGTTGATCAGCAGGATGGTGTTGATGGTTCCGCCGACATACACCGACTTCCCATTCTCCTCGTGCCAGGATGCCGGGTCTCCGGCCCTGCCCCCGTTGACCTCGATCCCGCCAGTGACGATGGCCGTCACTTCGAGAGTCCGGAACGAGCGCGTGGCAATGGCTGCATTTTTCATCTTCGCAGCCGTCATCATGCCTGCGGTTTTTTCCGGGTCGAGGCCCAGCCGTCTGGCATGGATCGCGATATAGGCCTCGACGCTCCCTCCTTCCATATCCTCGGAACGGCAGCCCTCGGTTGGCGGCGGCTGGTGGTTGAAGACCGCTTCGAGATTTTCGGAATATCCCCCGTTCACATAGGATGTGATCAGGCAGTTCCGGTTCTTCGGGAGACGGACAACGATGGTATTCTCGTTCCGGTACACCTTCTCACCGGAGGTGGTCTCGTACAGCGGTTTTAAGGAATTTTCTGAAGTATCAGATTCACGATCATCGATAGTCAATGGTTTTTCCCTCCTTCATGTTCGATTTGATATGATGGTCCAGCGAATGCCACGATGACATTCTATAAGTGCAATGACCTTTTCAGCAAACAACAGTTTTTTTTAGTTAGAACAAATAAAGTTGATCCAAATGATTGTATTTAAATCACGTGAAATTTGCCGGGCAACTGGCATGCAAGATCAGTTCCGGTACCCTGTTCCCCCAGCGCTTCGGTGGGTAAATCCGCCAGACCGCGCAGGAACTCCCGGCTCTTGGGCAGGGACATCACGTGACAGCTGTACAGAGAAGAGAACCCCCGCTCACGGGTTACTATCAGATTGAGGTGAAAACCATGGCAAAGATTTTCGGTATCAAACCGCAGTCAGAAACGCAGAAACAGATCGAGAAGTTCGAAGATGAAGTGCTGATCCGGCACAAAAACCAGCAGCTGCTGGGGACCGTGTACGTGGACATGCAGGAAGATCGCTGGGCGGTTGCAATTGCGTACAATTATTCCCGGAAGCCCGGGCTGCACAAGCCTGAGAACCCGCTCGAAGTCCGTTATTCGGCCAGTCCGCAGGAGACGGGCAGGGTGCAGATGTTCCGGTCCGATGCCGCAGCCGAAACGGTATTAGATGCCGGAGCAATCAAAGACAGAGACGATTTCATCCGGTACGCCCTGACACAGGAGCGTATCTCTGCAGGCAAGGCAGCATAAGAATCCTGCAGATACGGTGACGAACAGAACACAGTCGGGACCTATACCCACGCGTACTTCAGCGATACATTCTGCCGGCGATTTGTTGCAGCGGCAGAAACGTTTCGCAGGAGCGGATACCGGGAGAACGGAAAAGAGAAGAAAAACATTGCCCGGGGTGGGACGACCATTCCGATCCGGGAACGTGCGGGAATTTCCTGAAGTACCCACCTATTAAGTATGGAGGGAACCCCCATGGAAGCTGATGTTCATATCCCGACACTCATCGAGCGTTTCATGGAAAATACCGATGAAACGGAACGCTGGGTAACGGTCCATGAGATCCGGACGTACTTCGGGCTGGATAAGACGGTATCACAGGCAATAACGGGCTTTTTGCACAGGTGTTATGCCAGGACGGACCGGGCGTTTCCTTACCCGGTAGTACGAATCGAAAAGAGTTCTCTTGAGGAAGTGCCGCATCCACGGGCTGTCAACAGATATCTTATCGTCAAAGGACTCGCTGGCCTGAAAAATATCACAATCTGCAAAACCGGGCGGGCCGATGAATACAACCGGGATGTTTTTACCGATTTTGATGCCATCGATCATTTTGACCGGGTGCTCCATAGAAAACGTGCAGCTAAAAAGCTGCAGAAATGAATCACCGGCTCCATGAATCGTGAATACTGCGGAGCAGTCCTCTCTCAGAAATGCCCATGATTCAGTTTTCCCTCTAATCGACAATTTTCACCCCATTTTTACAAACCGTTAAAAAAAATCCGGCAATACACTGTTTGTGGTTCGTAAACGAACCAGGAGCTACCACAACTATGGCAGATTTCGTACAGAAAACTGTAGTAAAGTCAGCGGTTCGCAATCTCGCGACACCGATTGCAGACGTGGCGGCGTTCAACACGATCGTCCAGTCGGTCATCACCGACAACCCGTTTGCCTGCACCGCTTATGAGACCGCCGGTGTCAACCACGCACCGGTCGAGAAGAGCAAGGAAGCCTACGTGGCGAAAGTCGTGTACCAGGACAATGAGGCAAAGACCGTGGGCACGGACTCCTCGAAGTTCAACACGATTGCCGGGTTCAATGCCGGTGCAACCGCCCTGCTGAACAACACGGCCCTTGCTACCGCCCACGGGGGCACACCGGTCCGGGATACCCCGAACGAGACCTATTCGGCGAGCCTCAAATGCCACGATGCCAGCGGTGAGATGTACACCGTGAACTTCTCCCGCGACCAGATCACCATCTCGTCCTACGAAGACGACGCGATCCGGACCCGGATTGAGACCTGGGCGGATACCGTCGCCGCTCTGGCCTGAGGCGAACCACTCTGCGGTGAGCCTGGAGAAGAACGCAGTTCTTCGACTTGCCGAGGGTCCAATGACCTAAGGCAGCCGACTCACCAGACGAAACGACCCGGAGGGGAGGTGACCCCCCGGTCCCCTCTCTTTTGGTTCTCTCGTCATTTTACAGAGGACCGTAATGGACATCGATACCTTGGGGATTCTGCTGGGAGTTGTACTCCCGATCTATCCCATGCTGTTTGCCATTCATCGGAAGATTGGCCAATATGATGAGATCGTCGAGGAGTTCAAGAGACTTCGGACGGAACACGAAAAATTCACGGAGAAGTATCATGCAACCTGAAACCGTAACGCAGCCGGTCGCGACCGTGACCGGCCTGTACCGGGGAAAGTTCAGCGGCCTCGAGCCCCTGACCCCGGACAAACCGCTCACTCTGGAAGAAGTCCACCGCAATCCCATTTTCTATGAACTGGACCTGCATCCCGAGCAGGGGGACGAGAACCTGATCATCGACTTGATTTATGATAATCTTGCACCGATCCGGCTGCAGGACCTGTACCGGGGAACGGATATCCCCCGCGGGGTCCGGTTCTGGCCGGACTGGTTCGATATTCCCGAATATGATGAGATGCGGGACGTGGATGGGCGACGAGTGTATCCCCGGGCCCCGGGAAAGCACACGGTCCAGATCCGCACGGGCCGCCGGAAGTGGGCCCAGATGGGCCGGGTCCGGGATTTCAGCCCGGAGAACGGGGGCTGTACCAGCCCGGTCTTCGAGATCATGATCGTCCGGGGCGTGGCTGCCGATGACTGACGGTTCGGCGGTCCACACGTTCTGGTGTGGAGTCCTGCACGCGATCGGGGCCTTCGACTTGTCGGGTCTCACCGATGCCGAGAAGGAGGTCATTGCCGGGCGGAGGACCTGGTTCTGGCTCGGCGAAGTGAGCATGGCCGGTGTCCTGGCTGCGATCATTGCGGTTCCCTCAGGGATCTGGTTTGCAGGCCGGACCGAGTTGTCCCTGGCATTCATCGGGGCAGTGGTCTTGTTCCTGCCGCTCTTCGTTTTCCTGCCGAAGATAATCCGGCTCGGGATGAAGGCAGACACCGATGCAGCAATCGATGCGTTCGGGAAGAATGAGCAGGTGAAGAAGGTCTTCTGGGCCCTCTTCGTCGCCATGGCCGGGCTGGTGCTTGCTCAGGTGCTGGACCCTGCGACAGCTCAGCAGATTGTCGGGATTATTACGGCGGCAGTGCCGTGATTTCTCGGGATTTCACCCAGAAAACAAAACTGGTTTTGGTCGGGACAACGATTCTGTTATGTCCCTTCGGGGGATAATGGGGGTAGACGGGCGGGGAGATATCCTCGTCCGGAACTATTTTTTTGGATTTTTCCGTTTGTTATTGGTGATTGGCATTACCATTTGAAAAGTTGTAAGTAGATACGAGATAGAATCACATAAAAGGAGGATTCTATTTGGGAAAGCCCTTTCAATCCGAATTGAATAAAATTCCAGATACCCTAGTTTGGGCGTTGAACGAAAAAATAGAGGGGATTGTTTCTTTTATTGAATCCTCTTATGACTCACCCCTCTACATAATTGGTTCAGGCGGTTCATTGACTGCGGCTCATCTTGTAAAATTACTTCACGAGGAGCTTGGATCTTTTGCACGAGTAATCACACCCTATGAATTGCTTACAATGGATGCATCGTTGAGAAATTCAAGCATCTTGATGATAACGGCAGGAGGTCGCAATCCTGATATTCTTTTTTCCTTTAAGCATGCTGCAAAGTCTGAACCCAAGAATCTACTTGCCGTTTGTATGCGACCAAATAGCCCGCTAAAGGAAATAGAGAAGTCGTACAACTTCGCGAAAGTTATTGATTTCCACATCCCTTCTGGCAAAGATGGTTTTTTGGCAACAAATTCATTAGTTGCTTTTTGTATGCTCTTTTCTCGTGCTTACAGCGAAGTAATGCAACAAAATACAACTCTTGATACTTCAATTACCCGCGATATTGAGATTTTCCCAGACAACTTTTTTATGAATCACCTAAAAATATTATCGACATTCAGCGTTCTTTATGGAAAGTGGAGCCTTCCAGCTGCCATTGACTTAGAATCAAAATTTACTGAAGCGGCTCTTGGAAATGTTCAGATTGCGGATTTCAGGAACTTCGCTCATGGGCGACACCATTGGTTGGCGGAAAGAGGCGAACAATCTGGAATTGTCGCAATTTATACTCCTGACGAAGAAAAAATTGTTAACAAAACGTTGGACCTTATTCCTAAAGAAATCCCCATCTTTAGAATCACATCAGATTATTCGGGCTCTAAAGGTGCGATTCAGTTATTGATTAAAAATTATTATTTTACAAATCTCGTTGCATCATGCCATGGAGTTGATCCAGGTTGTCCAACCGTCCCAATGTTCGGACGCAAAATATATCGATTAAATGTCAATCCAATAATTCCCAAAGAAAAAATCCCCACTGGGATGAATCATCAAGAGTATGTCGCAATTAAAAGAAAAGTCGATTTTTTTACGCTGAAAGATCAGGAAATTCTTTCTCTTTGGGTAAAATCATATCGTGATTTTCTGAAAAGAATCAAATTATGCAAATTTGGATCAATCATCCTTGACTATGATGGTACACTTTCTGCAAAAACTGATCGAGAATTGCAACTTCCTCCCGCGATATGCTCCGCCTTAACCAGATTATTGGAAAATGGTGTAATAATAGGTATAGCTACAGGGAGAGGTAAATCGGTTAGAATGGAGATGCAAAAGGCAATTCCTAGTGAATTCTGGAATTCTGTTGTCATAGGGTATTATAATGGCGCAGATATTGGTGATCTATCAGATGATGCACGGCCTGATCTACGAATTAAAACCGATCCGATTATTTTAAAATTTGAAGCCGCGTTAAAGCAGGATCCGTTATTGTCAAAATATTCTAAATGGGACTGTCGTCCCAAACAAATTTCAATATTTCTAAGAAGGGCGCATTTCAGGAATACCGTCAAATCCACACTGACTGATCTTTTATCCCAACCTGAATTTGCAAGCTTGAAGTTTTTCGAATCTTCACATTCTATCGATGTAGTAACCGATGGAGTGTCGAAGAAGAATCTAATTTCTTTTGTTAGGAAAAAAGCGGAGAGTATAGGAAGACCTAAGGAAATTCTTTGTATTGGTGATAAGGGCAAGATCCCGGGAAATGACTTCGAGCTTTTACAGATGCCTCTTTCCCTGAGCGTCGATGAAGTGTCAAATTGTTTCGAGAATTGTTGGAATATTGCCCCTGAAGGATATCGGGGACCTCAAGCAACGCAGAAGTATCTTGAATCAATTAAAACACATGCAAACTATGTGAAATTCAATTTTCATGTGGAGGGGAATCTAGATGAATGAGGATCTTACTAAGAAAATTCTCAGAACCTCCCTTGATTGGACGACGGATGAGATAAGAGATGAGATGCCCACAATCCAATTAATGGCCAGCTATAAATATGATAATTATCAGCGTTTTTTTCCAGGTATGCGTTTTATTGAGAGCCTTTCTCAGTGGTTAAATCAATTCAAAACGATCGAGGAACGAAAAGTCGCATATAAATTTATCAAAGAACGGTTGATTTTTTTCTCGGAGAGAGAGATCGAGCAACTCGTTTCAATGTCATATCCGGATCTCATCAAGCCGATTCTTTATGAAAAAACGGCGTCAAATTTGCATTGCTCTGATTATCACATTAAGAAAATTTTTGAGAGCACAGAGTTTAAAATTCTTCAAAGAAAATCCTTGTTTCTAGGTCTGAGTGACGGAGCCCGGATTGATTTGTTTAGGAGAATGAATCGTGATGAGGGGTTGAAACATGATCAAATTAGTATCGGCTATGATATTAATGCGGAGAAACGCGAAGACCTCCTCAAAGAACTTAAAAAAGATCTTGAGAAAATTCCAGGATGTTCAACCTCTCAAGAAAGCCTTCTTTTTAAAAATATTTTTTTAATAGATGATTTCTCAGCAAGTGGAAAAAGTTACTTTCATATTAAAGATGGCGAGAAAAAGGGGAAAATTGCAAAGGTAATGGATCAAATAAATAATCCCGATAGTGAAATTTCAAAAATAATCGACAAATCTGACCTATTGATTTGTGTTATTCTGTATATCGCGACCGACGCCAGTCTAAACTATCTTACACCATTACTGAATGAAATAGCTGAAGCATATAAATTCAAATTTAAAATTGTCTGCGTTCAGAAGCTAGAGGATCAAATAAAGATCCAAGCTGGGGACCCTCTTAACGATGCGTTTTTAAAATTGATTGAAAACGATGCTTATTATGATTCGGATGTGGAATCGAATGCGACCCAGGTGGGAGGCACAAAAAGTGTAAAATTGGGATTTGCCAATTGCGCTTTACCAGTGATACTGTATCATAATACTCCAAACGACTCTGTCGCAATTCTTTGGCTGCATGAATATTTGAAGATAAAAGGACTTTTTCCAAGAGTCACTCGCCATTAGGATGAGATTATGATCGAACCACGTAATCCATTCATGATACAAACATCGGAACAGATCGATTCCGAAAGAATATTTCTACGGCTGTTCTCCCCAGGCGTCCTCTCATTATTAACGAATAAAGAGCTCTGGGATAGAATCAGTCTGATATTAAGCTCTCCTGGTGGAGGAAAAAGTTCCCTGTTACGCCTTTTTACTCCAGGATCTCTGCTTGAACTCCATAACCACCGCACTCACGAATTATTTAAAGAACTGTATCAGAGGATGAATCAACTGGGTGTAATTAATGATAATGGGCCTCAAATTTTAGGAATTTCGATCTCCTGTGTCAGAAATTATGACTCTCTTGAAGATTTAACTCTCGAGGATGTTGATAAGAAGAGGCTGTTTTTTGCATTATTAGATTCCCGAATAATTATATCGGCGTTGCGGGGAATAATCGAATTAAATCATTTAAAATTTAATGAAGATTTGGAAAAAATTGCATTTGAGTTACCTCCAGACCTCCAATTACCAATCGATTTTCCTCAGAAAGGGAATGGGCAGGATTTATTTGCCTGGGCCCAAAAAGCCGAAGAAAATGTGTACTCTATCATCGATAGTTTCGGTCCGATTAAGAAAGAATCCTTGAAGGGTCACGATAGACTTATCAGTGCATTTGTTCTCAAACCAGATTATTTCAAATGCAATTCTAATCCTATCCCTCCCAGAGTTGTTGTGATGTTAGATGATTGTCATAAACTGACGACCACACAACGAAAATCGCTTTATGAAATAATTGACCAAAGACCTCCGATCGGGATATGGATTGCCGAAAGATTAGATCATTTTTCAATTGATCAGTTAATCAATAAGGGTGCCTATCACGGACGTGAAATAAATTTTATTGAGCTGGAGGATTTTTGGAGTCAGTCAAGTAAATTTGAAAAAATAGCAGAAAATATTGCAGATAAAAGAGCCCGATTTGCATCAACTGTAGATATTCAATCGTTCGCCGCAAGATTACAATTTGAATGTGACGAATCTGAACAAAAAAATCTTGAAGAAATTTGTAAAAAAATCGAAGAAAAAATTTTGAATAAGGGGAAAATATCAGAAAAATATATTGAGAGAATTGAATCTCTGCGAAAATCCCAAGAAAGATCCTTTGAAAGGGCGATATCATGGAGAGCTCTTGAGATATTGATTGATCGGGATTTGAAAAGGGAACAAAAACTAATCTCTGACTATTCCGAGGATCTTATTATCCCGATCGAAGAAGAATCTCTGGTTGACCGAGAAAATTCCGATGTAAGAAATGCTGCTGAATTATTCTTGTCGAAGGACTATAAACTTCCTTACTATTATGGCATGACTCGTCTCGTTAAAGTGTCATCATCAAATATATCCCAATTTTTGTGGATTAGCGGGAATATCTTCGAAGAAATCCTTGCTCAAAATTTAATGGATCCCTCCAAACGTGTCGGTCTTAAAACCCAGGAAAAAATTATTAAAAAAATTATTAGTGAGCGTTGGGAGCAACTTCCGTACCGTGTTCAGTACGGTCGTGAAATCCAAAAATTCCTGACTGCAGTTGGAAAATTTTGTGCGAATGAGACCTATAAAGCGAATGCCTGGAATGCTCCTGGTGTTACGGGTATTGCAATCTTAATGTCCGATGTAAAAAGGCTGAATGAAGAGAAGAAGTACAAAAAACTGAATGCGATCATGAGAGAATGCATCGCGAATAAATTGTTAGAGGCAAGTCCAGGGAAAAAATGCAAAAATAAGGAATGGATGGTTCTATATTTCAACCGAATGTATTGCGTTCATTTCAATTTACCTCTGCAATACAGTGGAAAATTCAAGGAGAAAAAACTGGATGATGTTCTTAGCTGGCTAGAGAATTGAATCTTGCGTGGTGGGGAAGAGATGGATGAGATTGTAACGGAAATGCGTTGGGAAAATTATTTTCTACGTCGAGGAATAGATTTCAAAAAGTATTGGAAAGAATTCCTCACGTCGAAACAAAGAGATGTCTGTTATATTCTAGGTCTTGGATTTGATCCACGGATGTGTTCAGCTATTGAGTATGTCATGAAATGCAACGGAGATGGTATCAGAGATTGTTATCTAATAAAATTCAATGAAGGGGAAACCTCCCCTTCGAAAAAATATGAACCTCAAATTGCTGAAAATGAAAAAAAATTGACAGAAATAGTATCAGACCGTGGGAGAGTAATCCCCAAAGAAATTGAAATGATCTCTTCTGATCGACGGAGAATTGGTGGGAGAACAATAATTAAATGTTTTAATGATGTTGATTTTTCAAAATATTCTGATATAATCGTCGATATAAGTGCCTTACCTCGCCCCTTATATTTTCCAGTTATCAGAAAATTCCTGCATGAATTTGATGAAAAACAAAAAAATGGTCAGCAGAAATTTAATCTTCACGTCGTTGTCGTTGAAAATCCGAAATTAGATTCACGAATAAAAGCATTAGGTGTGGAAGATAAGGCAGATTACATTGTTGGGTTCAGAGGACGTGTTGAATTAGAATCAACCGGAAATCTACCTACGGTTTGGATTCCAGTTTTAGGTGAAGGTAAAGCAATTCAATTAGAGAAAATACACACCCTGGTCGGCCCTCAAGAAATTTGTCCAGTTTTACCATTTCCTGCAATGAATCCCCGGAGAGGAGATGATATCATTATCGAATATCGGGAAATGCTTTTTGACAATCTGCGAATAGATCCGGTAAATATCCTCTATGCTTCCGAACAAAATCCGTTTGAAGTCTATAGGAAAATCGTTCGGACAGTATCTCAATATCATCGAACTTTGGACGTATTAGGCGGATGCAAAATCGTAGTCTCGATATTATCAAGTAAATTACTTTCAATGGGCGCCCTCCTTGCTGTCTATGACATATCTGAAGATCTTCAGCCAAAAATCCCGATTGCTATAGCTCATGTGGAAAATCAGGGATATGAGCTAGATCCATTCGATAGGGATGAAATTATGAAACATGAAGAACTATATTCTATGTGGCTAGCCGGCGAATGCTATGACGACTAATGAATTATTTTTTTTTGAAAATACGGATCCAAAGCCAATAGCTACCGGAACCGGGCTCATTGCACTAGATGTGATAATCAATGGCCATAATAGAAATGAGCCTTACTACATGACAGGCGGATCTTGTGGGAATGTTTTGATAATTCTTTCATATTTTGGGTGGCATACATTCCCCCTAACCCGTTTTAAAGAGGATAATTTCTCGAAATTTATTATCAGTGATTTGAAAAGATGGGGCGTAGATACATCATATCTTCAATTTGACGATAAGGCAAGTACTCCGGTAATTATCGAAAAAGTCCGGCAAAGGGAAAATGGCGAATCAACCCACGCGTTTAGTTTCTTTTGTCCTGAATGCAACTCGTTTTTGCCGAGATATCGACCCATCACGATAAAACAAGTCGAGTCTGTTCTGGATGATTTACCCACATCCGGTATTTGTTATATTGATCGAGTATCGGGAGGGACCCTAGAATATGCAAAATCTTGTAAAAATAAAGGATCTTTAATCTTTTTTGAGCCTACAAAAATTGATGATAATAACAATTTCCGCAAAATTCTTGAAATCTGTGATGTTTTAAAATATTCGAATGAGATTTGCATTACCGATCCAAATATTGTACGCGATAGCGATGTTCCGCTGAAAATTGAAACACTGGGTTCATCAGGATTATTGTTTAGTTTCAATAATGGACTCTCTAGAAAAAGAAACGAAAAATGGCAAAAAATGAGGGCGTTTTCTATCAAAGACTTTGTTGATGCGGCGGGTGCAGGTGATTGGTGTAGTGCAGGACTAATTCATTATTTAAATATGAAAAAAATAACGGAAATCCGTCAATTGGATGAAAAAACATTAAAAACGGCATTAAATTTTGGACAAGCTCTCGCAGCAGCAAACTGCAGATTTTTCGGTGCCCGGGGTAGTATGTATGCGCTCTCTAAAGAGGCATTTCACAATCTCGTTAATGATATTCTTAAAAAGAGGGGTGTCTCAACCTCCGATCTTCCACCCTTGCAATTAAAACGACCGAAAAAAAACAAAGGTTGTTGTCCAATTTGCAACGAAAAGGATCGTGTGTAAATATTTTGATTCTTTTTTACCCTTCAGGATTGTCCAATCGGGATTTTTATAGCCAACAGGTGTAGGAAGTCTTCTCCCGTAGGATTGTGAGGCCCATGGGCAGATAGATTCCTGAACAATGTCGGGATTGTCCGGGGTGAGGCAGGGGTTATGTCGGGCAAATGTCGGGAACGAACCGGTCCCACCCGGTGAATCGAGGACCGGGCACCGGCCATGGCGGGTTTGCCCAGGTCCTGATACCATCGTCCGGATATTTCATTAACTATATTTCTTGCCCGGTCGAACCTCACCAGTAACACGGCAGAATATGCCGGGGGAATTCCTTGTGAGCAAGAAAAAGACGGACCTTGCCATCTCCGGGAAGCCGGAAGATTCGGATCTACCATCACTGGTCCGGAGGATTGCGGATATCCACAATCACCTGGTTGAACGCGCGACAAAAGCCGTGAATGTGAGCCTGACCCTGCGCAACTGGCTCATCGGGCTCTCGATCCAGAACTATGAGCTCGAAGGGAAGGACCGCGCCACGTACGGAGACCGGTTATTCTCCAAGCTCGCCGCGGACCTTACTTCACGCGGCGTTTCGAATTGCAGCCGTCGCCAGTTGTACCATTACCGGGATTTTTACCTCGCATATCCTCACATTGTGGGTTCGCTGCCCCCACAATTACAGGACCTGCTGCCCCTCCCGGAAGATCCCGCCCCGGCAATTGTGGGTTCACTGCACCCACAATCCGGTGAAGGGTCCCAGGATCTCCTTCACCGTCTGTCATACACGCATTTTGAAGAACTCGTTGCAATCGAAGACCCCCTGAAGCGATCGTTCTACGAAGTTGAATGTGTCCGGGGGAACTGGTCTGTCCGGGAGTTACAGCGCCAGATCGGCAGCCTGTATTATGAACGGACCGCAATGTCGAAGGACAAAAAACGCCTCGCAAGGACCGTTCAGGGAAAAGCTGAACTCATGAACCCCGCACAGGTCATCCGGGACCCGTATATTTTCGAGTTTCTCGGGCTGCACCCCCATGAGGCACTCAGCGAAGCAAATCTCGAGAGTCAGCTGATTGACCGGCTGCAGGAGTTTCTCCTTGAGCTCGGCCGGGGATTCTGCTTCGAGGCCCGGCAGAAACGCATCCTCATAGGCGGGGAGCATTTCTTTGTCGATCTGGTCTTTTATCACCGGATCCTGAAATGTCATGTCCTGATCGAGTTGAAGGTTGACAGTTTCTCCCATGAATATCTCGGCCAGCTGAACACGTACGTCAACTGGTTCCGGCTCAACGAAATGACCGGGGATGACAATCCCCCGATTGGGATCCTTCTCTGCACGAAAAAGAATGAAGCCCTCGTTGAATATGCACTTGCGGGAATGGACAACAAGTTGTTTGTCTCAAAATACCAGGTCGCACTTCCGGAGAAAGAGGAGATCCGTCATTTCATCGAGGAGCAGATCCGAAACGAGGACAATACCTCGTGAAGAGTATCCCGACAATTACTTTTTTTTAATACTGCCCGGGTTAATTGCCGGATATACTTCGTGATTAAAGACCGGAGCCGGTCGCGGAGCGGTGCGAGCACGGCGCAGTCGTGCGAAGCGTGCGACGCGGGCGGCGATCTACGGGAGATTATCCTCCGGACCGCCCACCCAGGAGTCCCGCCCACCACGCCGAGGGCGGGAACCATCGTGTACGGCTTGTACGAAGACGCTCGGTCATGTTCACTCGTCCTCGCTGATGCTCCGGCTCGCTTCACATCACTTCGCTGTTTTCCGGAGTGCCCGGTTGATAGGTAAGACGCCCCTGGCTTGTCGCGTTGCTCCTGCGCCAGCGGCAGCAAGGGCCCGCTCCTCGCATACCGCTTCGGCGGAATGCTCGTCGCTGTTGATGCGACAAGCGCAGACGCTCGGTGACTCGTTCCCGCGACGCATCAGGGGCTCGGACTCACCGCTGATGCGGTTCGTTACCTTCGCACCCTGAAGCGGCGCTCACTCGGGCCGCTGGGCCCGGACGACCTTCCCCCCGCTTCGCTCCTCCCTCCCTTGAAAGGGAGGGCAGTAGAGGCGAGGGGGACGGAGATCGGTTTCAGGGCGGGGGCGGGAGGACAAAGCGACGGTTACCGGACGCATCAGCGGACGGTCGCTCGCTTTGTCGGGCGGGTCCAACCGGGGCGATCGCGTACCAGCAGAATACCGAGAGGGCGGGTCATGGCCACACGGCGCGGTTACGGGACGCATCAGCGGCCTGTCGCGCTGTGTGCCTGGGCGGGCCGTGCGTAAAACAAAATTCTGCGCAATGGCCTTATTTCGCAAATCGGAAAACGCACCGCCTTTACTTTCACCCCGTGCACGGCGGAGGGTTATATGCTCTCACGTCGATAGATGTATGGTGAAAAACACCATGACGCCAAACACAAAAACCGAAGTGACCTTCGAGCACATAGGGGCGGCCCGTCTCTATAACGGCTCGGTCCGTATCGACGTGAAGACCATGCAGGCAGTTATCCCCGCCGGTGAAATCCGCAGGCTTGAAGACCACTGGCCCGCATCAGTCTATGACATCTCCGATGTGATGAAGAACGCGGAGGCAGCCCCGGTCGGGAAGGCATGGATTACACGGTCCGGTAAGGCCGTGATGATCTCCATCAACGATGTGCGGTACGTTACCCCGCTTGCACAGGTCAAGGGGATGATCAAGGGAGAGCGGAAATATGCACACGTCGCAACCATGCAGCCCGTCGGGGTGACCGCATGAAGGCAGCTGACGTGAAGGCACAGATCAACGAGAGGATCATTAAATCTCTCTCGGAAGGAAAGATCCCCTGGCTGAAGCCGTGGACCGAGAATGGCCCGCGAAACCTTTTCAGCGGCAGGGCTTACACCGGGCTGAACCGTTTAATTCTCGGGCTCAGCTCCTACCCACTCCCCTTTTGGGCAACCTATCGCCAGTACCGGGCTGCAGGTCTTCAGGTCCGGTTTGGAGAACACGGCACCGGGATTATCTACGCGGGCCGGACCGTGAAAACCGATACAAAGACCGGTGAGAACGGTGAGGAGACCGAGAGCAGGAAACAGATCCGTTTCCTGAAAGCCTTCACGGTTTTCAATGTCGCCCAGACCGATTACCAAGAGAAAGGCTACCAACTGCCGGACGTGAAAGAGAACGCCCACCTTCTCGGATGCGATACTGTTATCCGGGAATACACGGGCCGGCACTCGATACGGATCACGGACGGGACCCGGGCCGCCTACTCCCCGCAGATGGATATCATCATCTGTCCGGAGATCGGCCAGTTCAGAACTTCAGAGCACTATTACGCGACGATGTTCCATGAGTGCATCCACTCCACCGGGCCGCGGCTCGACCGGTTCAAGCGGACCGATCCGGTCTGCTTTGGGTCCGACACCTATGGACGCGAGGAACTGGTCGCCGAGATCGGGAGTGCATACCTGGCCGCGCTCACCGGCATAGACTCAACGGCGATTATCCAGAATCAGGCAGCATATCTCCAGAACTGGACGACAGCGATCAAGGCTGACGCGGAGCTCGTGATGTATGCAGCGGGCAGGGCGGAGAAGGCAGCGGATTTCATGCTTGGGGTAAATACCCCCGCCCCCGCTAATACCGTGGAAGGGGTGCCTGCATGACCCCCTCCATTTACGACGCGATGCCAATCAAAGTCCTCGAAGAACTCGAACGCATTGAAACCCGGATACCTGTCATAGAGCGTCGGGCATTCATGCTGCAGGCTGAGGCACAGGATCTCCGTTTGAAGCACGACGAGATCATAAAATCGTGGAAAGACCGGGCCGCATGGGAGGGTCTCGACAACCTAATCACAGAACGGCACCGGCAGGATATGATAACATGGCACAGTGATCCTCTGCCGAGCGGGATCAGGACGGAATAGATCCTATGCTCAGTCGGCGCGAGTACTGGGAGCACAGAAAATACCAGGATACAATTTTTGGAATGGCGAAACGTCTCCGGTGGTGGCTGCACAGGATTAAGAAAAAAATCATTTTTCGATGCAGGAAATAGGTGGCCCGGGCAGGGACACCATGACGCCAATCAAGAGCCCTGCGCCGGGTTAGTACACTATCGACGCCTGGCATTATCTTTCTTGGCAAGGTTGGCCCCCCCCCCAGGC
>Ga0302250_1001607_pt1 | contig 16443 bp, 16 predicted proteins | sample AAG_RA_Asp_MG_FD_193536 | JGI IMG/M metagenome (GOLD analysis project Ga0302250, IMG submission 193536) | Enriched activated sludge microbial communities from anaerobic digester in WTTP, New Holstein, Wisconsin, United States - AAG_RA_Asp | ecosystem: Engineered > Bioreactor > Anaerobic >... | reverse complement strand
TGCGCCGCAGACAGCCCCTACGGTTGCCCCGCTCTCCAGCACCTCGCGGACCTTTGCGATGACCGGTGCCTGTTCCGGGTTCAGCCAGGTATCGGCTCCCGGCAGGAGGAGCAGGTCGCCCTCGTCCGGCTGGATCTCCCCAATCAGGACATCCGGTTTCAGGTGCAGCCCGCCCATGGTTGTTATCGTATCCCGGGTCCGCCCGCACAGGACAACGTCATACCAAAGTGACGGGTCTTTCAGGAACCGTCCCGAGTGAAGTTCGGCAAGGACATGGCCTGTCTCCCAATCAGAGAGCGTATCGAGAACCGCAAAATAGATCGAACTCATGGATATCCCGTTGATCAGCGGGAGGAAAAAAAGTTCGTGAGGGAAATTTTGAGGATTCCCTTACTCCATGGGCATGATGCCTGCTGCTCTCAGATCAGAAAGCGAGTAATCGCGGGAGGCGCCGGACTTGAAGTTCCCGTTTGTCATCTCTTCCTGGTACTGTTCCTCTCCGGCAGAAACAGCCTCCTCGAATGAAGCGGAGCCGGTCATCGTGGTCTCAAGGCAGGTGATCGCCTTCTCCCCGGGCATCGTGTCATAGCAGACAAATGCATGGGTCGGCAGGATGATGAGGTGGGGGTTCATGCCGATGGATTCCAGTGCGGAGGCGTACAGGACTGTACCGTCAACACAGTTGGCCGAATTTGCGGCAATGGCGTCTTTTGGCAGCCGGACACGCTGGGGATTGTCGCCCCCGGTCCCAAAGGCAATCGGCGAGTTGATGTAGGTGATCCGGTAATCGTTCTTGAGCGCGTTGAACACGGCCTTCACCTGGGCGTTCGAGTAATCGGCCCATTCCTGCTCCGAGCAGCTCTCCCCGCACTGGTATCCCGCAATCGACTTATCCGGGTGGTATTCAGCCGCCTTGCGCATCAGCGGATCGATCACGGCAGCATGCGGGGTCACCCATGCGGCAATGTATTCCGACATGTCGTACTCTTCATCCCCGTCTTTCACTTCCCAGACCATCGTATCTTTCGGGAAGACCTTCACGGGATATGTCTGTTCATCGATGCGTGTTCCGTCTGCAAGGCTGACCTTGTAATGGAGCGAGGCTGTTCTTACCTCTGCAGGGATCGCGCCGGTGCGGAGTGTCGGTGTCTGGCCGACCGTGATGTTCCCGTACGCCGGGACTTCCACGGTGTTGACTGCCTTGTCGGTGAACCCCGGGACCTCCGATTCCACGACCACCGTCCGTGCAGTGCCCGTGGGGTTGATGAGATCGAAATCGATGTAGGTAACGCCACGGTTGGCGAACTGGAGATAGGTCGAGGGCAGGATGGAATCCATTGCTGCGATATCGACACTGATGCCGGCATGACCGGCTCCTGCGGCACTCCCGGTGCCCGGCGATACGGTGTCCGTTGTGTCTTCTGTGCAGCCGGCAAGCAGGATGAGGATTGCGATGAACCCTGAAAACAGGAGTGAAGTTCGAATTCGCATAGGTTTTTTTGTTGTAACGGGATTCGATAAAAAGGTTCGCGCAGGCAGGGAAAAAAGGGAGGAACTATCCGGAGGAGGGGATGCCCCCGGCAACGGGAGCGTCACTTATTGATGTGCACGACTTTTGCGGGCGGGAACCCGTTGAAGTACGTGGACGAAGCATGCGAGTATGCCCCGATATTCTCGGAATAGACAAAGTCACCGATGTCGAGGTCCGGCAGTTCCGCGGAGAGCGTGATGGTGTCAAAGGCATCGCAGGTGGGCCCGAACACCGCGGAGATTTGCGTCTCGCCTTTCCTGAAGGCCAGCACCGGGTAATTGATGTGGTCGAAGACCTGCCCCGAATAGGTGTGGTACACCCCGTCGTTGATGTAATAGCAGGGCTTGCCGTCCCGGACCGCTTTCCCGACCACTTTTGCCACGACCGTGCAGGCATTAGCAACCAAAAACCTTCCCGGCTCGGCCAGGATCTGCATGTCTTTTGGGAAGAGCCGCTTTATCTCGGCATTCAGTTTCCGGGCAAGCGTCCGGATCGACCGGATACCCGGATGGTACTTTACCGGGAAACCGCCACCGATATCGAGGATGCGGATCTTTCTTTCGGTCCGGTCCTCGACTTCCCTTATGATGCTTGCCGCAATCTGGAGCGCCTGCATGTAGTTCTCGAAGTTCGTGCACTGGCTCCCGACATGGAAACTCAGTCCTTCCACGACAAGACCGTTATCGAATGCCTCGATGATCAGGTCCACCGCTTCGCCCGGGTGGGCCCCGAACTTGCTGGAGAGTTCCACCATGGAGCCGGTATTCGGCACACGGATGCGCAGGACAAGCCCGGCATGCGGAGCATGGTCGCGGATCTTCAGGATCTCGTGGTGGTTGTCGAACGTGACAAGGGGCTTGTACTTGTCAAGCGCCTTTAATGTCTCGATGGGCTTGATGGTGTTTGCGTAGATGATCTTGTCCCAGATAAACTCCTGCTGCTCTTTTTTTGGCAGGTGTTTGAAGTTTTCGTACACGATCATGAACTCGGGCATTGAGGCCACGTCGAAACTGCACCCGATATCGTACAGGGTTTTCACGATCTCGGGATTGGAGTTGGCCTTGACAGCAAAATAGACCTGCACATCGGGAAGGTGCTTTCGGAATTCCCGGTAATTTTCCCGGAGTTTCTCATGGTCAATCACAAAAATGGGGGATCCGTGCTGAGCCGCAAGGTCCAGCAGGAATTTCTTTTTCACATGACCGATATGAGGAACCGGAAGGGGAGCATCGCCTTCCGGTTTTTTCTTCCGCTTCTTCTTGGTATCAACCGCGACTTTTGTCATTATATGATTGATTTACTGTACAAATAAGAAGTTTTTGAATTGCCAGATATCTTCGCGGTCGTAATCGTTCTCCGGGTTCTCCTTGAAGAAGACCACGCGGTTCTTGAGCGGGGTCCAGTCGGAAGGCATGGACCGGAACTCGCCAAGGTACGGCTTTGCGATCTCCAGTACGAAATCGTGCGGGAGATCGTCCGGGAGGCAGAACCCTTCCCGCGGGTGCTTGATCATCCACATGACAGCGCTGACAACCCCGAGCGCGACCTGGATGGTTGTCGCGTTCTGCCCGGGAGCGAGTTTCTTTGCTTCATTGATCGGGAGGATACTCCCCGTCCACCAGGACTTGTAGGGATGGCCCATCAAAAGGGCGCCCAGGATATCGGCACCAGTGACGATCTCGCGGTCGCTCATGATCCGGAGCTTGGGCTGGAGAACGTAGTTCCGGGCGCGGAGCTCGTGGATGGATGCGATGGTGGCGTCGCAGGGCATGTACGCGTAATGGACCGTTGGGCGGTAGATTGCCTTGCCGTCCTTCCAGACCGTCCAGCGGTCAGAGATACCGAATGCTTCCCCATGCCGGATCACCATGCCGATGATCTCCTGGTTCGGGATCCAGGACCGTACCCACGTATTGAGCCCCATCTTCGGGATGAGGATACCGTTCTTGGGGCCGACAGGCGGCACGATGGCAAGCGGGGGCAGGGTCTTCTCGTGCGTGCCCCAGCCGATCTCTGCCGGGGCAACACCTTCCTCGCGGAGTCCCTCGATGCACCAGGTGCCGACAAACTCCCCCACTTTCTTGGGGGTCCGGGAGATCTGGGTGTCGTGCTCGGAGCAGTGGATCACTTTCACGCCGACTTCCATCGCCAGTTCCCCGAACTTCTGCTCCGTTATCAGCTGCTGGATCCTTGTCGGGTCCTCGGCGATCTTATCAGCAATCATCCGGTGGGCAATATCGACAAGTCCCTGTTTCGCGAAGTGGGAGATGAGCCCGGGATTTGCGCCATGGTCGACAACGCAGGTGGGGGCGTCATCCCAGTCCTTGGTCAGTTCCATGAGCCGCATCTGCCGGAAGTACAGTGTCTTCTCATAGGGGCTTGCGGTTTCAATACCTGAGTCCGGGTCCCACGCCTCGACCGAGGTGTTGACGTACAGGACCTCGTGGTCATGGCACCATTGGGCAAGATCGCAGCTGTCGATGTTCCAGGCCTCGTCGATCAGGAGCCCGCCGGGGGAGAGGTATTCTCCGAGGATCCCGGCAAGGTTATCCTGTGTGACCTTCTTCTTTACAAAGCGCAGCCCGCCGGCCGTCCATGCCTTGAGGTCGGCGGACTTGTCCTTGAAATCCATGATGGTGATCTGCTCAAGTGGGATGGTTACATGCCGGAGCAGGATCGGGAGCATACATTTGCAGACAGCGCCATATCCGATGATCAAGACCTTGTTTTTGAATTCCATTCTCTCCTCCTGCAGATCCCGTAAGGCCTGCACAAGTCTATAGGGCGTGAGTTGTATTAAACACGACGAAAATCTGTGATTTTCTGGTGGTGCGGGCAGGGCCGGCGGCCTTTCCAGGCAGATCTCCCGACCTTGGCCCCCCCGCCCGGAACGAAATCCTCTTATCCTGCCCGGCCAACTGTTCCGTCAGGAAGTGCGGCATGGGTGCAAAAGAGGAGATGGACCTGCTCCTGTCCCGGGAGGCCCTGGTGACAACGGTGGGGACGATCAAACCATATGCTCTTGCCCTTCTTGTTTTCACCGGGCTCCTCCTTGAGCTGGTGGTCCATTACCAGCTGAAGATCTCCATTGCATACACGCATTTCTTCTACCTGATCATCGCCATTGCCGGCCTGTGGTACGGGAAAAAAGCGATCCCGCTCGCCCTCTTTTTTGGCGGGCTCCAGATTGCAGTCAGCTGGATGATCACCGGATCGGTCACGCCCGATTCCCTTGTCCGTGCCGCGATGTTCTTTATTGTCGCGTACATCATCGGGTACATTGCTGATACCCTGAACAGTTACTACACCATGGTCGGGGCGCAGAACCGGGACCTAAAAGAGGTGAACGAACGGCTAGCTGCATCGGAGCATGCTTTCCAGACCGCAAACCGGAAACTGAACCTGTTGTCAAACGTTACGCGGCACGACATCAGAAACCAGCTCTCCGCTCTCCTCTCGTACCTGGAACTCTCCCGCATGCAGGTTACCGATCCTGCCGCAATAGCGCGGATCGAGAAGGAACAGACAGCGGCCCATGCAATCGAACGGCAGCTCGATTTCATGAAGACCTACGAGGAGATCGGCGTAGTTGCCCCGCAATGGCAGGATATCCGCACTGTCGGGGAGCGCCTCCGGGCCCGCCTACCGCAGAATGAGGTGAGTCTTTCCCTTCCTGCCATGGGGATCGAGGTGTATGCCGATCCTCTGCTGGAGAAGGTCTTCGAGAACCTTCTCGACAACTCGCTCCGTCACGGCGAGCGGGTGAAGCAGATAACGATCTCCACCCGGCCGGGCAAAGATGGCGGGCTTTTTCTGGTGTACGTGGATGACGGCGTGGGAATCCGGAACGAGGACAAGGAACGGGTCTTTGTGAAAGGATTTGGGAAGAACACCGGCCTTGGCATGTTCCTCTCCCGGGAGATCCTTGCCATCACCGATCTCGCGATCATCGAGAACGGGGTCTTTGGAAATGGAGTCCGGTTCGAGATCCGTGTCCCTGAAGGAAAACACCGGACCGCTGCCACGGGTGCGTGAAGACAGATCATTGGGATGCCGGCAGAGTGTCTGCTCACCACGGGATTCCTGCGCCGGATTCCTGATCTGTTGTCCGCCTTCCCGAACCGGCATCCGGTCACAATGATGTATTTATTGTGGTGGAGAACATACATATCAGGAGTCACAATCACCACATTAGTGGTTTTTTACGGGGTGGCGTATCTTGGCAGACAAAAATGCACCAATGGACCAGCGCGAACTGATGACCCTCCAGAATTATCTGCAGGAGTACGGGCAGCAGGCTGAACTTTTTGTCCAGCAGCTGCAGATGCTGGAGAACGGGAGGATGGAGGCGCATGCTGCCATCGAAGCACTCGAAGGAATGCTCGCCTCGGAAGACGGAACTGTCCTCCTCCAGATTGGCGGCGGGGCAAGTGTCCGCGCAAAAGTCGTGGAACCCGAGAAGGTCCTCCTCGCAATCGGGTCCGAGGTTGTCGTGGAACGCTCCAACAAGGATGCTGTTGAGTTCTTAAAAGAGCGGATCATGGAGATGGAAGCCTCGCAGAAGAAGGTTGCCGAGACGCTCGACCGGCTCCGGGCCCAGATGAACGAGATCAACAAACGGATCGAGGCCGGCTACCAGCAGGCCATGGCTGCGGGCCAGACCCCGGGCTGATAGCGGAGAATATCCACCCATGTTCGGCGGACTGCGGGAGAAGCTGAAAGCGGCACGCGAACGGCTTGGTGGCAGTATCAACGCCGCCGCAGCCCGGGCTGAACCCGGGGGAGAGATAACCCCCGCCGATACAGCGAAACCTCCCATACCCGCACCAAAACCGGATGCAGTGCCCGGCACAGCCGCTGCACCTGCGTCGGAACCTTCTGTCCCGACCTTTGTCCAGAAGATGAAGACGCTTATCATCGACCGCGAACTGATAGTCTCGGAAAAAGATCTCGACGATGCGCTCTCCGAGCTGGAACTCACCCTCCTTGAAAGCGACGTGGCCCTCCCGGCAACCGATGCTATCATCAGCAGCGTTGAGAAGAACCTTGTCGGCAGGCACCGCAAGATCGGTGAATCGGTCGACCACCTCGTTGTCCATGCGCTGAAAGCCGCCTTACTGGACGTGCTCGGGCAGGGGTTCGATCTCAAGGCGTATATCGCGAAGCACGAGCGCCCCGTGAAAATCCTGTTCACCGGCGTGAACGGCACCGGTAAGACCACGACCGTGGCAAAGATCGGGTCCTGGCTCCGGAAGGAGGGCTTCACGGTGGTCATCGGCGCAGGCGACACCTACCGTGCCGGGGCAATCGAGCAGATCGCCGTCCATGCCGAGCGCCTCGGCATCCGGGTCATTCAGCACCAGGAAGGCGCCGACCCTTCCGCGGTGCTGTTCGATACCGTGGAGTATGCAAAAGCGCACAAGATCGATGTGGTCCTTGCGGACACCGCCGGGCGCTTCCACAACAAGGCAAACCTGATGAGTCAGCTCGAGAAGATCAAACGCGTCATGAAACCCGATCTTGTCGTGTACGTTGACGAAGCGGTGGCCGGCAATGATGCCGTGACCCGTGCCTTCGAGTTCGACCGGACGGTCGGGGCAGATGCCGTTGTCCTCACCAAGGCAGACATGGACTCCCGGGGCGGGGCGGCGATCTCCATTGCCCACACCATCGGCAAGCCGCTGATGTTCCTCGGGGTCGGGCAGGCCTATGACGACATCATGCCCTTCGAGCCGGCAACGGTTGTTGAAGAGCTGCTGGAAGGGGGTGCGTGATGCTCGACAACCTCTCCTCTTCGTTAAAGGATGCCCTCAAGAAACTGGCCGGCAAGACCGTTGTCGACCGGGCAGCAGTCGACGATTTGGTAAAAGACCTCCAGCGGGCGCTCATCTCCTCTGATGTCAACGTCAAGCTCGTCATGGAGCTCAGCAAGGCGATCCGCACCCGGTCCCTTGAAGAGGAGCCACCCAAGGGCATGAACGTCCGCGAGCATGTGCTCCGCATCGTGTACCAGGAGCTGGTCCGCCTTGTCTGGGCTTCGACCGAGGTCAAACTCGAACCCCAGACCATCCTGATGGCCGGCCTGCAGGGGAGCGGCAAGACCACGACCACGGCGAAGCTCGCCCGCTACTTCCAGAAGAAGGGGATGAAAGTCGGGGTCATCTGCGCCGACACGTTCCGGCCCGGCGCCTTCGACCAGATCTCCACGCTCTGTACCAAGATCAATGTGCCCTGCTTCGGCAACCCGCAGGAGAAGGACGCCCTGAAGATCACCCGCGAGGGCCTTGCAGCCTTGAAAGAGCAGGAACTGATCATCGTCGATACCCAGGGCCGGCATGCCCTTGAGGCAGAATTGATCAAGGAGATCATCGACCTCAATGTGCTGACCAAGGCAACCCACCGCTGGCTCGTCATCGATGCGGCGCTCGGCCAGCAGGCCAGCGAACAGGCGAAGCGGTTCCACGAGGCGATCGGGATCGACGGCGTCATCATCACCAAGATGGACGGCACCGCAAAAGGCGGTGGCGCCATGTCGGCCGTTGCCGAGACCAAGAGCGGGATTGCGTTCATCGGTTCGGGGGAGACCATCGAGGATCTCGAACGGTTCGATCCCGACGGGTTCATCTCCCGCCTGCTCGGCATGGGGGACTTAAAGGCTCTCGTGGAGCGGGCGAATGAGGCGATCAACCCCGAGGACGTTGACGTCAACGCGATGATGAAGGGGAAGTTCACCCTCCGCGACATGTACAAACAGCTTGAGGCCCTCAACAAGATGGGCCCCTTAAAGCAGATCATGGGGATGCTCCCGCTCGGGAACATGCAGCTGCCCGAGGGCGTGTACGATGTCACGAGCACCAAGATGGTCCGGTACCGCATCATCATGGACTCGATGACTGCTGCTGAACTCGACGAACCCTCGCTCATCAACAGTTCCCGCATGCAGCGGATCGCCCACGGGGCCGGTGCAACGCCTGACGAGGTCCGGGAACTGATCAAGTACTACAAGATGATGCAGCGGACCTTAAAGGGCCTGCGGGGCGGGCAGGGCGGCGGCAAGTTCAACATGCAGCGCCTGATGAAACGCTTCTCCGGGATGCAGTGAGATACCAACCGATGACTGCGTTTGCAATTCTCGGGCATCTTGCCCGTACGGACGGGAGTTTTTCAATCAACGACCTGCCGGGCAGCGGGGGCCGGATGGACGTGCTCTGCCGGTGCGTGAACGCATCGCTTTTCCTCTCCCATGACCTGCGGCGGGATGTGGACTGCTATCTTGTCCTGCTGGGACCGCCATCGGGACCTAAGACGATAAAATTCTCGGGATCCGCCGTGCGGTCGCTCTCGCCGGATGAGCGGAGTGCTGCCGCCCTGATCAAGAAGGTGATCGATGTCCCTTGCGGCAGCGAATTCCGCGAGGTGGCGGACGGGGTCTCTATCCGGAAAAGGGGCCTCGAACGCCTTCTTTCGGAGATGCCGTTTGCCGTGCTCGATGAGACCGGGGAGGATGTCCGGAAGGCAAAGGACCTGCCGGGAGCGTTCCTCCTCTCCGATCACCTGAACTTCACGGACGCGGAGAATGCTCTCCTCGGTAGCAACCCGCGATATTCCGTGGGGCCGAAGTGCCTGCATGCCGATCATACGATAACCGTATTGCACAACGAACTGGACAGGAGGATGAGCGGATGGGAATGAACGAACAGGTGAAAGCGATCCTCGCGTACGGGGAGACGTGCGACCACTGCCTCGGGCGGTTCTTCGGGAAACGCTCGCACGGGCTCTCGAACGATGAACGGGGACGGGGCCTGAAGATCGCCCTTGCCCTTGAGGAGAACCAGCCGTACAAAAAGTTTGCCGGTACCTGCTGGGTCTGCGGGAACTTCTTCGATGATGTGCCGCTCTGGGCGGACCGCGTTATCTACGCAACGAAGGACATCGAGTTCTCGACGTTCCTTGCCGGTTGCCGGGTCCCACCCATGATTGCCGAGAACGAGGAGATGGTCTGGAGCGATCTCTCGCTTGCGGAGCCCGAACCCTTCAAGTCCGAGGTGAACCGGGAGGTCGGGAAGGCCGTATCGGCACGGACCGGCAAGGTCGTTGACTTCAAAAAGCCCGAGGTTGTCACCATTCTCGATCCTGCAACCGGTGGCGTGGAGGTCCAGATCAACTCAGTCTTTTTCTATGGGAGATACCAGAAGTTCGAGCGGGGCATCCCCCAGACGCACTGGGACTGCCGTGCCTGCAAGGGGGCAGGCTGCGAGAAGTGTAACTTTACCGGTGCCCAGTATCTCGACTCGGTCGAGGAACTGATCGGGCGGCCCGTGATCGAGATGTTCAACGCGGAGAATGCGATCCTCCACGGCGCGGGTCGCGAGGACATCGATGCCCGCATGGTCGGGACAGGGCGGCCCTTCATCCTTGAAGTAGTATCGCCAAGGAAGCGTTCCATCGACCTTGCGGAACTGGAAAAAACCATCAACAGCACTGCGGACGGCAGGATCTCCGTTGCGATCAGGCGCTGGGCTGACCGTGCGGAGGTGGAAACCCTTAAATCAAACAAAGCGCATAAAAAATACAGGATCCTGGTCGAGGTTGACGGCGAAATAGCGGCGGATGAGTTCGCAAAAGCCGTAAAAACCCTGGAGGGCGTCACAATATACCAGCGCACGCCTGAACGGGTTGCTCACCGCCGGGCCGACAAGGTCCGCGAGAGAACAGTCCTCGGAATCGAGTGTGTAGGGGAGCAGGACGGCAAGTTTATTGTCGAAGTCCTGGGCGAAGCCGGCCTCTACATAAAAGAACTCGTGTCCGGGGACTCCGGGCGAACCCGTCCGAGTCTTGCCGAGATCCTGAAACGAAGCGCTCGCGTCACCAGCCTCGACGTTACGCAGGTGGAAGGAGCACAGGAGGGAGAATAAACCATGGCACATCACAATGGTCCAAGGAAGAAGACACGGTATAAGTACAAGAAAGAGTTAAGAAAGCGCGGACTGCCGCCGGTAACCTCGGTTATCCAGCGGTTCGAGATCGGCGACCGTGTCCACGTTGTTGTCGAGCCGAGCGTCCAGAAGGGGATGCCCCACCGCCGCTTCCACGGAAAGACCGGCACCGTCATCGGCCAGCGCGGCCGTGCATGGATGCTTACCATCCGCGATGGCGACGCCGAAAAGACCGTCATTGCAAGACCACAACATCTAAAAGCGCAGAAGTAAATTCACTGTCAGGTGATTGGCATGAAAGTAAAGGGTATTATTAGCGAAGAGAAGGTCACGCTCCCCGAGATGCGCAGCGTCCTCTTACGGGTAGAGTCCGAGAGGCTGGCCGCCGAGAAGGAGATGTCCTACGAGTTCAGGCGCAGTATCGAGCATGCCAATCAGCTCTCCAAGACGGATCCCGAGAAATCCCGCGATCTGGTCTCTGAACTCATCAAGATGGAGAAGATGAAGCCCGAGATCGCGTACCGGATTGCCAATATCATGCCCAAGACCCGTGATGAGGTCCGGGCGATCTTCGCGAAAGAGCGGTTCACCTTATCTCCCGAAGAGATCGATTCCATCATCGAACTGGTCATCACACATTACTGAGGTGTTGATCATGAAGGCGGAGAAGAAAGAGGTCAACGCGATAGTGCTGGATGTCCTGCTAAAAGGCCACCCGGATGACCCGCGTCCCCCGTTCAAGCGGGAACCGATCGTCCAGGCCATGGGCCTTGAGCAGTTCAAGCTGCTAGAGCTTGTGCCAAAGCCGGGTGTCCGGATCGAACTGCACGACAAAGTCTACATAGGCGATGCCGAGCGCGACAAGGTCGAACGCGTCAAGCGCCGGATCGGGTACGAGGAGCTGACCCAGACGGCAAAGGGCGAGCTCCCGTTCATCATCGAGAAGATCGTAAAGGAGCGTGAGCCCGATTTTGTCACGTTTTTTAACAAGGCAATCTCGATAACGCCCAAACTCCACATGCTCCACCTCCTCCCGGGCATCGGCAAGAAGCTGATGTGGGAGATTCTGGAGTCCCGGAACCGGAAGCCGTTCGAGAGTTTCGCCGACATCTCCGCACGGATCAAGGCGATCCCCCACCCGGCAAAAATGGTCCAGGCACGGATCCTTGAGGAACTCCAGGACAAGGATACCAAGTACCACCTGTTCACCACGAAATGAAAGCGCAGCACGACCAGCACTTCCTCATCGACCCGAATGCGGTGAACCGCATCGCGGACCTGACAGAGGTGCAGGACAAAAAGGTGCTCGAGATCGGGCCGGGCAACGGGGCGCTGACCCGTGCCCTGCTCGACCGGGAAGCCTTCGTGCATGCGATCGAGCTGGACACCCGTCTCGTGGAACAGCTTACCGATACGTTTTCTCGCGAGATCGCATCCGGCCAGCTCGTGCTCCAGCACGGCGATGCCACCCGGTGCACCTTCCCCCCATTCGAGATCACGGTCTCAAACCTTCCCTACTCCGCCTCATCCAAGATCACGTTCCGGCTGCTGGAACAGAACTTCGAGGTCGGCGTCCTGATGTACCAGGCAGAGTTTGCAGACCGGATGGTGGCAAAGGCGGGGACAAAGGACTGCGGGCGGCTCTCGATCATGGTCCAGACCTACGCCGCAGTACAGCAGTGTTTCCGGCTCCCGCCGCAATGCTTCTCACCCCGGCCCCAGGTACATTCCGCGGTCGTGAAGATCTTCCCCCGCGAGCCGATCTTTTTCATCAATGACCGGCGCCTGTACGCCGATGTTGTCCGGGCGCTCTTCTCGCACCGGAGAAAGACCGTGAGAAACTGCCTGAAGGGATCGGCCGGCACCATGCTGGGCGCCGGGTGGGTGAAGCGTGTGCTCTCGACCCTGCCGGAAGAGATCCTGGCAAGCCGCCCTGAGGCATTGTATCTCGAGGACTTTGCCACCATCGCAAACATCCCGTGACGCTGGCCGAACGGTTTTTGCCCATGCCCCGCTGAATACTTCTTTTGGGATTGCCATGAAATGGAGAGGCTGGGAGATGGTATCGCTCGAAGCTGCTGACCCGGCGGTCCCTTACGGCAAACTGGCAGTTGAAGCGATCGCCCCTGTCATCGTCTCGGCAAGCCGCTCCACGGATATCCCGGCATTCTATGGCGACTGGTTCCTGAACCGGCTGAAGGATGGATACGTTCGGTGGAAGAGCCCGTTTGGCGGAAAACCGGTCTTTGTATCGTTTGCCCGGGCACGGCTCTTTGTGTTCTGGTCCAAGAACCCCGCGCCCTTCTTTCCCTACTTGGATACGCTCGACCGCCTCGGGTACGGGTACTATTTTCTCTACAGCTTAAACGACTACGATAAGGAACACCTTGAGCCGAACGTGCCGCCGCTCGTTGAGCGGATTGAAACGTTCATCCGCCTCTCCCGCCGGATCGGGCCGGGGAAGGTCGTGTGGCGGTTCGACCCCCTCATCCTTACGGAAACCATCACGGTAAGCGATCTGCTGGACCGGGTGGAATGCATTGGCGACCAGATCGCCCCGTTCACGAAACGGCTGGTCTTCAGTTTCGTGGACATTGAGAAATATACGAAAGTCCGGCGGAACCTGGATGCAGCCGGGTGCCGGGGCGCCCGCGAGTTCACGGACGCGGAAGTTGCCGAGTTCTGCGAGGGTCTCCGGCGCCTAAACGAGCGGTGGGGGCTTTCCCTTTCCGCCTGTGCCGAGGGGCGCGATCTCTCGCAGTACGGCATTGGCCGGGGGCAGTGCATCAGCTGCGACCTGATGACAACGGAGTTTGCTCACGACAAGGAACTGACGGCGTTCCTCAGGCCGGAAGACCAGCAGACACTTGAGGGGTCCTCACCCGATCCCTCGCGACGGCTGAAGGATCCCGGCCAGCGGAACACCTGCCGTTGTGTTGTCTCGAAGGATATCGGGCAGTACTCCACCTGCATGCATCTCTGTGGATACTGTTATGCCAATACGTCTGCCGCGGCCGTTCGCCGGCATTACTCACGGTATCTTGCAGACCGCGAACACGGGATGTTCCACGATACGATTGTCGGGTAATGTAACGGGCCGTTAGAAATTCCGCATTACCTTTATCGCACAGAACTTCCCGCACATCGTGCACTCCGTCTCCTCCCCGCAGAACTGCCGTGCCCTCTCCGGGTCCATAGCACACCGGATCTGTGCTTCCCGGTCGAGTGCGGCCCGGAGGACCGCTACTTCCGCATCCTCATTCTCCCTCCCCTGCTTGACGGTATCACCGACATGGGCGGCTATCCTGAATGCGATGAGCCCCTCTTTTACCGCTTGCGGGTCCGGAAGACCGAGGTGTTCTGCCGGGGTGATGTAACAGAGATAATCCGCCCCCGCCGCACTCGCGGTGCTGGCCCCGATGGCACCGGCAATATGGTCGTATCCTGCTGCAATATCCGTTGGCAGGGGCCCGGCAACAAAGAGCGGGAACGGGGAACGCTTCTTATACGAGCGGATGATGGGAGCAATCCTGTCGTTGCGGATATGTCCGCCTGCGCCCTCGATGATCACCTGGACTCCTGCGGCAAGGGCCCGGTGGGCAAGTGCACAATTCTGACGGATCTCGGCCTGCTGGAATGCGTCCGGGCGATCGTGGATACAGCCGCTCCGTGCCGTGTTGCCAAGCGACAGGACAATGTCATGCTTCCGGCAGATTGAGAGGACTTCATCGAAGTGCTCGACAAACGGGTTTTCGCAGTCGTGAGTGAGCATGAAGGCGCTCGTGATCGACCCGCCTTTGGAGACCATCCCGAGAACCCGTTTCTTTTTCTTGAAAACCCCGAGCATTTTCCGTGTCACGCAGTGGACGACAACCGAGCTGATCCCCTGTCCTGCCTGTCGTTTGAGGGTGGTAAGGATATCTTCTGCCGTCATGTTCTCGAGGCCGCATTCGACAACTGCCTGGTAGACCGGCACGGTAGTTACCGGGAGCGTGGTACACGCAAGGATCTCTTGGCGGATGGCGTCGATATCGCCTCCCATCGAGAGGTCGCTGATGGTGTCAGCACCGAACGTTTCGGCGATCTCCGCTTTCCTGAGCTCATCGCTGACGGAAACCTTTCCTGAGGATGTTCCCAGGTTGACATTGATCTTCGTGCGCAGACCGGTTCCAATGCCCGTGCAGCGATTTTTGCGCTGCATGATAACCACACTCCCCGCGGCTATCCGCCGGAGGAGTTCGTTTGGATCGACACCCCCCTCTGTGGCAACGGTCTTCATCGGGGGGGTCAGTCTCTCTTCGCGGGCAGAATCAACCAGGGTCTTCATTCCTTTTACAGCGCTCCGTGCAGGTATCCTTGGCGCTCCCGCCATATGGATAGTTACCATCCGCATCCGGTCTGGTGCACTGTAATCCACCGGCATGAAAAGCCATTTTACCGACCAATAAACTACCGGCAGGTTTATGAAAGCCGGATCGCGCAGCATATCGTGTCAGGCGTCAATCCGGCAATGTATCGGGGCCGGATTTCGTTGTGCGATCCGGATTGCGATCCTTTTTCCCTCTTCCGGTCTCCATCCCATCCCTTTTTTTCAGATACCGGCCAACCATTCCTTACTGTATGGACTACGACTCCTCGCAAGTGTACCAGCCCGAAGCCGACACGTATCTCCTGCTCGATGCCGCACGGGGCGAAGTGAGGCCCGGCGACCGGGTGCTGGAGGTCGGGACCGGATCGGGACTGATCGCAGCCGCGATGCGGAAGGGTGCCCGCACCATTGCCACCGACATCAATCCCCACGCGGCAATCGCTGCGCAGAAGGCCGGCGTGGATGTCATCCGCTGCAACCTCCTCGACCCGATCCGGGGAAAATTCGATCTCGTTCTTTTCAATCCCCCGTACCTTCCCACCGAACCCCATGAGCGGATCGATGACTGGCTGGAGTATGCCCTTGACGGAGGGAAGACCGGGAGGGCGACCCTTGAGCGGTTTGCCGCGGACGTCAAGCGGGTGCTGGCGCCCGGTGGCAGGATCCTTATCCTCATCTCGTCGCTTACCGGGCCAGGGGAAGTGAAGGAACTCTTTGCTACGCACGGGTTACAAGCGGAGCTTATCCGCGAGGAACGGGTGGAGGACGAGATCCTCCTTGTCCTCCGGTTTACACGATGAGGTGTGCTTCACACGATCAGCCGCTTCCGCATCAGGTTTATCGAGATGAGGCAGGTGATGGCAGTGATAACTGCGATCCATGCAAGGTGAAGAAAGAGCATCCACGAGAGTGATGGCAGCGTCAGCATCCGCATGATGGCGACAAGGTGCGTGAGCGGCAGCACGGCAAGCGCGAAGTACTGGAGGAACGCCGGCATCAGCGTGAGCGGGAAGAACGTGCCCGAGAAGAGCGCCATGGGCGTGATGAAGAGGAACGACGGGTAATTGAGCGTGTCGATACCGGGTGTCACGGACGTGAAGCACATCGCGATACCGGCAAACATCAGGCCTCCGAGGAACGCAAGCGGAATGGTGAGCACGGCGAGGGGCAGGGAGACGACACCGAACACCGCGAGTACCGGCAGCATGATGAGCACGTAGATGACGCTCCGGGTCGCCCCCCACAACAGTTCGCCCGCGATCACGTCCTCGATCGAGAGCGGGGTCGCGATCATGGCATCGAACGTCTTCTGGTAGTACATGCGGACAAAGGAGCCGAAGGTGCATTCGAAGAACGCCGAGTTCATCACCGCGATAGCAAGGATGGCCGGGGCAATGAAGTTGATGTACGGGATGCCGTCGATCTGCTGGACGTAGGTGCCGATGCCGATCCCGATGGCAAAGAGGTAGAGGAGCGCCTCGACAAGCGGGGGAAAGAAGTTCACCTGCCAGGTCCGGATAAAGACCACGAGGTTCCGGTACCAGACGATTCCGGCACGGCGGGTTACGTTTGGGATCGAGAAGATGTGCGGCATGATCACTCCCGCA
>Ga0302250_1001606_pt1 | contig 16448 bp, 21 predicted proteins | sample AAG_RA_Asp_MG_FD_193536 | JGI IMG/M metagenome (GOLD analysis project Ga0302250, IMG submission 193536) | Enriched activated sludge microbial communities from anaerobic digester in WTTP, New Holstein, Wisconsin, United States - AAG_RA_Asp | ecosystem: Engineered > Bioreactor > Anaerobic >... | reverse complement strand
TATAGAGCATCAGACCAATCGAGGGCTCGTGGTCTAGTTGGCTATGACGTCGCCTTGACATGGCGGAGGTCCTGAGTTCGAATCTCAGCGGGCCCATCTTCTTTGTTTTCTCAAAACGTTTTTTCTGACGGTGACGTTTGTCCGGCCGAAGCGCTCTGAAAAATTATCTCGCCCGTCCTATTGTATTGTCTCATAATCGATGGTGATCTCCTCGCCCGCAGCAATGTCCTGGCTTGCAAAGTAGCGCGAGTCCTTGTCCCGAAACGTGTTGGGTTCTGCGGAATGGTTCAGGTACCATCCGATCTCCATGTACCCGAAATCATGGGGCACATAACACCCCTCCTTTGTTTCTAATCCATAATGGCGGCTGAACACCGCCAGCACCTGATTGCCCGTCATGTTCGTTGTTGTCACAAGCCGGGGGTCCGGGCCGGGAAAGAGCCGCAAAAAGGTACCTTTCCGGATCCCGTGCGTGCAGAAGACCCCCACGCCATCATGGGGCGAGGGGCAGAGCATGAACGAGAGTTCGGTGGTCTCATCCTTCAGTATTCCTGAGGTATCGAGAGGAATATCGCGGATGTGCATCTGGTATTCAGTCCTGATAACTGGTTATACCGGGTAGGTGTTGAAAAGGATGGCGGTTGGGGGGCGATGACGATCTGAAAAAATGTACCATCTGGTCGAAGAATTGCTACGCAATTCTTCTCCTCCTCCAGGTCTGATGACCTGTCGGAGGTCGAAGAATACGTGGGGTTTTGTTTAGTAGCCGGGTTGTCTCTGGCTGCCTGAACGTTAGAAGAACTTCTTCCTCCACATGAACAGGCCGAGCAGCACCGAGATCATGACAGAGAACATGAAGATGATCTCAAACGCAAGCGGGACTCCGGAGAGCGGGAGATCGGCCACATTCATGCCGTAGAAACTGGCAATCATCGTCGGGATGGCGATGATGATCGTGATGGAAGCAAGGAACTTCATCACGATCCCGAGGTTGTTCGAGATGATGGTGGCAAAGGCCTGCGTCATGCCATTTAAGATGTGCAGGTAGATCTGCGACATCTCCATGGCCTGCTTGTTCTCGATGATGACGTCTTCAAGGAACTCGGCGTCATCCTCGTACATCTTCAGGGGCTTGGTGCGCAGGATCCGTTCGAGCACGGCCTCGTTGGACTTGAGCGATGTCGAGAAGTAGATGAGGCTCTTTTCCAGTTCCATCATCTGGAAGAGCTCCTCGTTCTTCATCGAGCGGTGGAGCTCAACTTCGATCCGGGAGATGGTACGCTCGATCTGGCGCAGGTGGTGCAGGTAGGCGGAGGCGTTCCGGTAGAAGATCTGGAAGAGGAACCGGGTCTTCTTGACCGTGTGGAAGTGGCGGACCTTGCCCGCGATGAAGTCGTCGAGTACCGGAGTCTGGCGGCTGCACACCGTGACGATCAGCTTCTCGGAGATGACAATACCGAGCGGAAGGGTGGTCAGGGTCTGGATCCCTGCTACCTCCGTCACCATGGGCACGTCGAGCACAACGAGGACCACGCCGTCCTCGGCATCGATGCGCGGCCGTTCTTCCTCATCGAGCGCAGCGCGGAGGAACTCCGGCGGGAGGCTGCAGGAGGAGGCGATTTCCGTCAGCTCCGCATCTGTGGGGGCGGTCATGCGGACCCATGCACCCTCGCAGGGAGTGTCGATGAGATCCGTAATGGCCGGTTCGATATCTTTCCGGGAACGGTAGATCTGGATCATCGCAACACCACCACCTGCCCGGGCCGGGCCGGAGAATATGATCAGCTAATGGTATCCGCTCTGGTTTATAAGCCTGCGTTCCGTATCCGGGCGGGAGGGAAAAACTGGTTCAGGGGTCTTTCCGGATCAGGAGCATTGCCCAGAGCATCGAAGCGCCGGCAGCGAGGAATACCAGCGCGTCCAGTTCTTCCGGCACTGCCAGCGAGAAGATACGGGTGCAGTTGAAGAGGACAAAAAGGGTGAATGTGAGGGCGATGAACCGGCCGTAAGCCTTCTTCTTCTGTACGGCAATCCGGACCGCTGTCAGTGCAACGAATGCCTCGGCAGAGGATGCGATGAGCTGGATTACCCCTGAGATGTCCATGGTATGCAGGTGGTGCGGTGTCGCTGATAAATTTGAAAGGCTGTCCCGTCTACTGTGACTTCCAGAGGAGCCACACGGCGCCGACCATCGAGATGCAGGCAATGAGGAGCACCAGCGCGTGCAGCTCGGCTGACATATCCAGCGCAAAGATACGGGCAAGGTCGAAGACAACGAAGAGGGCAAACGTAATGCCGATAAACCAGCCGTAGAGTTTCTTCTTCTGTATGGCGATCAGGAATGCAATCAGGGCAACAGCCACTTCTGCAAGCGTTGCGACAAGCTGGATGGTTCCGGAGATGTCCATGGTACGTTGGTATTTTCAGCCCTGCTGATAAACCATGCGAAAAAAACCGGGGAAACGGGGAGGATCAGAGGTGGCAGCGCCCGCCGCCCCTCTTTTTGAAGAACTGCTGGTGGTACTCCTCGGCGCGGTAAAACGGCCCGGCCGGCTGGATAGCGGTCATGATGCTGCGCGATCCATACCTCCCGGAGAGCTCGATGTCGAGTTTTGACCGCCGTGCAATGGTTCCCTGCTCAGCATCGTGGAAGAAGATCACCGAGCGGTAGTTCGGCCCGATGTCCGGTCCCTGACGGTTGAACTGGGTCGGGTCGTGGACAGACCAGAAAACATCCAGCAGCTTCTCGTAGCTGACGCGGGCGGGGTCGTACGTCAGCTGCACAACCTCGGCATGGCCGGTCTCACCGGTGCAGACCTGCTCATATGTCGGGCTTTCAACAAATCCGCCCATGTACCCGACAGCGGTAGTGATCACACCGTTGATTGTACGGAACGCCTCCTCCACGCCCCAGAAACAGCCGGCCCCAAAGGTAGCAAGCTTACGGGTACTTTCTGTCCCAGCCATACCGGTCTATTCTCTTTCTTGGCGTCCATCAGATAAACCTCTCGGTTGTTACTGCCCGAGATGAAGAAGCGAGGATTAATGCCCGAAGATCCCCATTCATCCGGTATGAAACAGCTTGTCCGCCCGCAGAATGGTCGCATGATTGCCGGGGTCTGCGCCGGGATCGGGAACCATCTCGACACCGATCCCACGGTCATCCGCCTCATCTGGGCCGCGCTCACGCTCCTCTCCCTGGGCACCGGCATCATCGTTTACCTCGCTGCATGGGTCCTTATTCCCGAAGAGCCTGGCGGCGAGACCCCATAATTCATCATTCATCAGGACAAACCTGTCCTGAAGCGCCGGAATGAAGATCCTCTTTGTGGTCTGCGGGGAGGGGCTGGGGCATGCGTCCCGGTGCCTCCACCTCGGGCATTTTATGGAAGAGCAGGGACATGCAGTCCACTATGCGGGGTACGGCAAGTCCTACACCTTCATGAACCAGCACGGGTGCTCGGTGCTCCACCGCGTCAGCCGCGAGGTCTGCCTCCAGGGCAAGGGAGGGTTCTTCAGCATGAAACGCACTCTCTGGCACTCGAAGTTCCTCCTCCTCGACCTTCTCCGGTCGGCGGGCCGCGTCTTCCTCCTCATCCGCGAGTACCAGTACGACTGCGTTGTCTTCGACACGATGTACGGCGGGGTGCTCGCGGCACGGTTGCAGGGCGTGCCGGTGGTCTTCATCACCAACCAGAACCACTTCTGCGGGCCGAACGGGAAGACGAACCCGCTCTGGCGGCTCCTCTCCCGCCTCGTCCGCGGGTACCTGCGTCTTGCTAAAAAAGTCATCATCCCTGACTTTCCCCCGCCGAACACGATCAGCCAGTACAATATCCGGATCCCCGGCGCAGAAACGAAGCGGTACCGGTATACCGGCCCGTTCTACATGCTGGACCCGGGCCAGTACGTCCACGAACAGAAGACCATCTTTGCCAGTTTCGGCGGGGAACCCTACAAGCTCCCGATGTACCTGATGCTTCGCGAAGTTGCCGGCCGGCACCGGGACGAGACCTTCGATGTTTTCTCCACAACCCCGGGGCTCCCTGAATCGTCCGGCAACTTCTTCACCCACGGTTATGTCAAAAACCTGTACGAGCACATGGCCGCAGCAAAAGTCGCGATCGTCCACGGCGGCCTGACAACGCTCCACGAGACCCTGAGTTTTGGAAAACCGGTCCTGATCATCCTGGACCCAAAGCATCCCGAGCAGCAGAACAATGCACAGAAAATCGTGGAGATGGGGGCGGGGGTCTCCATTGATGGAAGGAGCCTCACGCCGGAAACTCTGGAAGAGAAACTTGCCGAGACCATGAAGATTCCGCCGCAGCCCTTCCGGGCAACCAAGGGCCCTGCGAACGGCCGGGAGAAGGCTATGGAGATCATCCTTGCTGTTGCCGGGCGCAGGCAATGTTAATTCTGCAATAGATCCTAATCCATTCTTTAGTCCTATGACAGTACCCGGGCCCATCACCACGGTAAAAGCCGCAGGCGAGTTCCGCGTCTGCCCGTCCTGCGGGTACGAGCTGGGATTCCATACCTCGTTCCTTGGCACGAACGCCGACAAGGACAACCCCGTCAAGTCCACCCGCGAGGTGTACCGCGTCATCCTCATCTGCCCGGAGTGTGGCGCCCGTTTCGATGTCGGCTGGCGGGTCTCGTTTTCTGAGATGGAGAGCAAGTTTGTAAGGGCACCGGTCAAACCCGTGCAGGCCCCGGCCTCTTCCCCGCAGGTTACGATAATCACGAGTCCCCCCGCTCTCCCGTCCCATGACCCGAAAAACCCGGAATAATTCTCCTTCTGGTCCAGTCTTTCATCAAGAGGTGTGAGTACAGCGATGATCCGGTGTGCCGAGTGCAAGGGAAAAGGCCTCTGCGGGCTCCCCCGCTGCCCCATCGTGAGCCGTTTCCATGCGCAGGCAGCTGCGCTTGCAAAGCCCTCGGCAAGCTACCAGGGCAGCTCCCCGTCGGTCTTCATCGGGAGCTTCGGGTATCCCGATGTGCGGGGCGGGCCGCTGATGGTCGATGACTCGGACAACCCTCCCGACTGGCTGAAGAGAAGCCTCGGCATGGACGAGATCGTGGGAATCCGGGCACGCACGCTCCGCGGGAGCTCGGCCCTCACTTCTGTTGCCGGGGACCTGCAGGAGATCGCGCTCTCCTCCGTGCCGCTGGATGTGGACGTATCCTTCGAACGCCCGGTCTCGTTCTCGCTCACCTTCGACGGGACCATGGCGCCGGTCGGGATGATCGGCTCCGTGAAAACCATGGACGTGATCGGCAGCGCAAGGGTAGAACGGGTGGTTGACCGGATCACCTCTGATACGGATCTTCCCGCAACCGAAGCCTGCGTTGCGCTAACAAATGAATCCGTTGACGTGTACCAGGTCTCGAAGCTGATGACCGCGGGGCTCCTTGGGAAGCGGCGGCGGTTCGTTCCCACGCGCTGGGCCATCACGGCGGTCGACGACACGGTCTCGACTAACCTGAAAAAGGAGATCGCCCGTAACGCCCCGATTGAGGAGATCCTCCTCTTCTCCGCAGAGGTCTTCGGCAACCGCATCGCCTGCATCCTCGTGCCGGGCGACTGGCGGTACGAGATGGTCGAGGTCTGGGGGGCGCACACGCTCTGGGGCGGGGAAGAGGAGATGATCGTGCAGGACCGCGAAGGGATGAAAAAACAGGGCTACTCCCCCATCACAGGCGCGTATTACTCGGCCCGGCTCGCAGTCTGCGAGTACCTGGACCGCATCCGGCGGTGTGCCCGCGTCATTGTTGTCCGGAGCGTCTCGAACGAGTACTGGGCGCCGCTTGGGACTTGGGTCATCCGGGAGGCAACACGGAAGGCGATGGCTGCCCCGCCGCTGGCATTCCCGACGCTCGATGCCGCGGTAGCTCACACGGTCTCCGTGATCGGCTCCGACAGCTGGGTGCGCCACAGCACGCTGATCCCCGAACTGCGGACACAGCGGACGCTGGGGCAGTTTTTTTCGTAATGCCGAACCCCGTTAGGAGTGAGGCACGAGAAGAAACCAAAGGTTTCTTCGAGTTGCAAACGATTCGAGGAACCACGAGAAGAGTAAGGATTCCGAAAGAAATTCTTCAATTCTTTTCGTAAGCCTGCGCCGTGTTCACCTGCCGCTGGTACCGGGCCCGGATGCTCTCGATAGTCTCGATGTCAGCGATATCCTTGTCGTCCCGGATCCGGATAAACCGGGGGAAGCGGAGGGCAAACCCTGCCTCGTAATTCACGCTCGCCTGCAGTTCCGCGTATCCGACTTCGAAGACGAGCGTGGGCTCGAACGTGACCTCTTTTCCTGCCTTCCGTTCAACAGTGTCCTTGAGGAGGTCGTACACCTCTGCGAGCTGCTCATCCGAGAATCCCGTGGCAACCCTGCTTAAAGGGAGAAGTTTTCCCTGGTTCTGGCAGGCAACAAGGAACGAGCCGAAGACATGGGCGCGCTTCCCCTCGCCCCACTCGGCGCCGATCACCGCAAGGTCGAGCGTGTCCACTTCGGGCTTGATCTTGATCCAGTTCTTTCCCCGCTGGCCTGGCGTATAGGGCGATGACGGCACCTTGATCATGATCCCCTCGTGGCCTGCGGCAAGGGCATCGTTGTACGTCTTCTCGATGATTTCCTGACTGCTGCTGACGGTCTGCGGGGCGATAGACATCTTCATAACACTCTCCAGCTTCTTCCGGCGCTCGGAGAACGGGAGGTCAATGAGGGTCTCTCCGTCAAGGTACAGGATATCGAAGACGTTTGGCACCATCTCGATCTTCTCCTGTGCCTCTGCGACATCGTGCCTGCGCCGGAACCTGCGGAGCACGGACTGGAACGGCATCGGCCTTCCGTCCTTGATCGCAATAACCTCGCCGTCCAGGATCACGTCGTGGTCGGTTGCGCCCATCAGTTGTCCGATGACGTCCGGGAGCGCCGCAGTCACGTCCTCGAGCCTCCGTGAGTAGAGCCGGGCCCAGTTGCCTTTCTTATGGAACTGGAAGCGGGAGCCATCGTACTTGAACTCCGCCGCGATCTCGCCATGCTCTTCGATCATGCCGGCAATGGACCCGGCTTGAGCAAGCATCATCCGTACCGGATGGAAGAGCGTGATCTTCACGTCCTCCAGCGCAGCGGCCCCGGTCTTTGCAAGCCTGGCCACCTCGCCCATGTCATTGAGCGCCTGCTGGGCATGCTCCACAAGAGAGGAGTCGACCCCGAAGGCTTTTGCCACGGCCTCCCGCACGCTTCCCTCCCCTACGCCGATCCGCAGCTCTTCGAGCATGATCCGGGCAAGGTACCGTCCTTCGATCGGGAGGGCATTTGCGAGCAGGCGCCGCACCAAAAGTCCTTTCTCCCGCTGTGATTTCTTTCCTTCCGTGTCGGCGATGGCTATCAGTTCGTTGTACACCTGCACGAGTTCGAGATCCTCGTGGAAGAAGGTGGTCTGGGACTTGAGTTCAAGGAGTTCCTCGACTGCCGTACCAACATCGCCGGTTGCATTGATCTTGTCGATCACCTGCTCCTTTTTCACCCCGGCAACATACCCGACTGCTTCGTACAGAAGATTCGGGCCGATGCCAAGCTTCCTGCTGCTCCAGTCCGCGAAGATCCGCCCCATCACGAACCGGACAAAGACCGGCAGCTCCTCATCGGTCAGTCCGGGGAGCACCTGGCTGATGATCGCGATCATGTCGAGCCGGCCGGAGGTCTTCTCCAGCTGCCCGCAGGTCTGTGCAAAATCCTGGAAGCGCATGGCGGTGTTCCCTGCTGATCTTACATGGGTGGGGGGATGAACATAATCATTTCTTACCATTGAGGACCCGGGGATCCGTTCAGAGCCGGATCTCCTGCGGGGTTTCAGGGCAGCTCCCGCATTGCGTTGCCACGACAACGTGTTCCTCCTCGAAAAAGAGGCCGAGACCGTCGCGGGCGGTGCCCCGTGCCTTCTCCGGAGTATTGTTGATCTCGCTCAAGTGCGCGAGGATGATGTGGGGCACGTCCTTCCCAAAACCGTGGAGGCATTCCGCTGCCGCCTGGTTGGAGAGATGGCCGTGTTTTGACCGGATCCGCCGCTTGAGTGATTCGGGATACGGCCCGTTTGCCAGCATCTCCGGGCAGTGGTTGCTCTCAAGCACGATCCCGTCGCAGGGCCGGAGCAGGGCGTGCATCTGCGGTGTCATGACCCCGGTGTCGGTGCAGTACCCGATCCGGCAGTCCCCCTCGGTCAGGATGAACCCGCAGGGCTCTGCCGCGTCATGGGAGGTGGCGAATGGCTCCACGGAGATGTCCCCGATGGTAAATCGCTCGTGGTACCGGCAGGTATGGTGGACGAGCGGCTTTTTCGACACCTTCCGGAATCCCAGGAAATCCCGGAGCGTCCCTTCGGTTGCGTAGACCGGAACATCGAGTTTCCGTGCGGTCACGTCAAGCCCGCGGATATGGTCGCCGTGCTCGTGGGTGACGAGGATGGCGCTGATCCCTTCCGGGTCGAGACCGGCCATGGCCATGCGACGGAAGAGTTCCTTCGCGCTGAGACCCGCGTCGATCAAAAGGGTGGCGGATGAGCCTTCGATGATGGCACAGTTGCCTTTGCTCCCGCTGGCAAGCACAGTACAACGCATTACCCTAGTATTGGCCTTCTTCGTATTAGAGATTTGATTTGCGACAGTCCGGAACCGTTCGTGGCAGAAGTGCCCGCGAAGGGAATGCGGACGGGAGAAGCGGGAAAAAAGATTATTTCCGGGGTTTGAGGGTCTCGTATTCGGCAAGCACCGGCGCAATGGTTTTTGTGGATATGGAGCGGCGCACCAGTGTTGTGAGCTTTCGTGCATAGTGGATATGGGCAATCTGGAAGCTGACGATCAACCCGAAACAGAAGCAGGTGACCATGACCAGGGAATAACTCAGTATGTCTACCATGGTCCCCCTCTCACGACTCCCTCGCAAGCTCGTCCACGAGCGGGACGACCGAGTCCGCATCCGAACACTCCTTTGCAATAACGAGGAACCGTTTCGTGTAGTACATGACCAGCAGCTGGTACCCGAGTACCATTCCGATGGCAAACGTGATGACCCCGATACCGATATAGATCAAAAGGTCCGTGAACATATCCGCCATAGCATACCTTACTGACTGGTACAGTGAACAAACAGATAAATTTATTGAATACGTGCCCGACGGCGGATGGCAGGGCGGCTGGAAAGGTTAATCCCGTTCATCTCCTTTATTGTAGTAAACGCAAAGGATACTATCCTGTGACCCAGGCGACAGAAAAAATCCCCCCGCTCCCGCTCTCGTTCTCCCTCACGGAGCTTGCAGGATCGTTCGGGGACTTTGGGACCATCATCCCGCTCATCCTTGCCGTTGCGCTCGTCTCTGATGTTGACCCCCGCTACACCCTCCTCTTTTTTGGGATCTGGTTCATCCTCACCGGCCTGTATTACCGGCTGCCCATCCCGCTGGAACCGATGAAGGCGATCGCCGTCGTGGTCATTGCCGCAGGTGCGACCGGCGGGATCTCGGCCGGGGAGATCGCGGTTGCCGGCCTGGTCTTCGGCATCATCTTCCTCGTCCTTGGTTACGGTCGTTTCTTCGAGATCATCGAACAGTATGTGCCCCAGAGCGTTGTGCGAGGCATCCAGCTCGGCCTTGCCCTCCTCCTCTTCCGATCATCTGCCGGCTTCATTATCAAAGACCCCCTCTTTTTCGGGATCGGGATCGCGGTCATTGTCGGCTTCCTCCTCCTGGTCCGGTTCCGGGGGATCCCCGACCTCTCCTCGATCTGTGTCATCGCCGTAGGCCTTCTCGGCGGCATCATGCTCTTTGGCCTGCCCCCGGTCAGCCTGATCCCTGCACCACGGCTCGTGATCCCCCTCACCACGGATATCATCCCGGCCGTCTCGGAGCTCGTTCTTCCCCAGCTGGTCCTTACCATCGCAAACGCCATCCTTGCCACCTCGCTCCTGACAAAGGACCTGTTCGGGAGGGATGTGCCGCCGAAGAAATTCTCCACCACTATTGGCCTGATGAACCTGACCACTGTCCCGTTTGGCGGATTCCCGATGTGCCATGGTGCCGGCGGGCTTGCGGGACAATACCGGTACGGCGCCCGGACCGGCGGAGCGAATATCTACGCGGGTATCATCTTCATCGTGCTAGCTCTGTTCTTTACTTCGCCGCAGGTCCTCTCCCTCATCGCAGTCGGTGTGCTCGGCGCGTTGCTTGTCTTTGTCGGGATCGAGATGGGGCGCCACAGCCTGAAATCGGATTCTCTGGCTGTGACCGTGGTCATCGGCATCCTTGCGCTGGTCAGTTCGATGACGCTTGCCTTCATCGCGGGAATGATCCTCGCATACCTGCTGGCATGGCACGCGAAGAGGGCTGCACCGGCAAGCTGAAACGCCGGCCGGCCCGGACCGGCCCGGAGCGTAACCGTCTTCTTTCTTCGGATCGCATATCAGATCGTTCATGGCCCGGCTGCATTTCATCGACAACCTGCGGTGGATCGCTATCCTCCTGCTCTTCCCGCTCCACGCCGCTTTCGTCTTCTGTGCCGGATGGTACAGCTACTATGTCATGTCCCCGTACTCCTCCGTGGCAGCGCACTGTCTCACGGTTGCCATCGAGCCCTGGATCATGCCGCTCCTCTTCTCCATTGCCGGGATCAGCACCAGGTTTGCTTTACAGAAACGCACGCCCCTCGCGTACCTGAAAGAACGTGCAGAGCGACTTCTCGTTCCCTTCTTTGCCGGGGTAATCCTTGTCTGCCCTGTCATTGCCTACTTTGCCCTGAAATTCCACACCGGCTATGACGGGAGTTTTGCCGGGGCAGTCATGCATTTTTTCAGTTCGGCATTCACCATCCCGTATACCAATGGGCAGACCGGGGGCTTCAGCGTGGACCACCTCTGGTTCCTCCTGTTCCTCTTTATCGTCTCCCTTGCAGCACTCTGCCTGATCCAGCTCTCGCGGCGGCTTATCGGATCCCGGTTCACCTCCATCGTCATGCCCCTTCCGTTTCTCTTCCTCCTCTTTGTCCCGGCCTGGCTCCTGAACGCAGCCGGCCCGAACGTGGCTGGGTATTCGTTACTGTCGTACTTATTGTTCTTCCTCATCGGGTACACCCTGATTGCGTCGGATAAGGTTCAGGTTTCACTGGACGAGAACCGGGTACTTCTCGTTGCGGTATGGATCGCGCTCACCATAGGCGTCATGTGGGTTGGCGGGATTGTGCTCGGTCAATGGGAACTTTTCTGGGGATCATCTCCGCTCTTTGTCCTGACTGGCTGGACCGGGGCGCTCGCCCTCCTGGGAGCCGGGAGGCACCTGCTGGATTTTTCCAACGCGGTCACGACATACCTGTCCGCGGCATCATACCCGGTCTACATCATCCACCATGCCGTCCTGGTGGCTGTTGCGTACTACCTTATCGCCATACCTGTCCCGCCGGTAGTACAATACACGCTAATCGTCATCCTCAGTCTCTTTGTGACGTTTGCCTGCTACGAGATCATCAGAAGAATTCCGGTTGTCCGGGCACTGTTCGGTGTCGCTGTCCAGAAGAAGGATCCAGCGTAAGCGGCTTTGTAAAAAAGATGCGGCCCCGCCAGGAGCAGGGTGCCGGCTCGAAGGTCCGGGTCACCACAAAATTACATCAACGGTGCTGCCCTTCTCAAGCCCCTCGAACCCTGCCGGGATCCGGATCAACCCGTGGCTCCGGACAAGCGTGTTGAGGAGCCCGGACTTGCCAAAGAACGGGGTCGCGATTCCGTCTCTGACCTTCACGCGGACGTACTCCTCCCTCCCGCGCTGCGAGGGGATGTTCTCAGAAAGCGTTGCCCGCACGGTCCGGATGAGGGGCTCACTCTGCCCGAGCATCCGGTCGAGCAGCGGGCGGACGATCGCGATCAGGACGACAAAGGCCGAGGCCGGGTGTCCGGGCAGCCCGAAGACCGGTGTACTGCCGATCGTCCCGATAATGGTCGGCTTGCCCGGCGCGAGCGCGATCCCGTGGACCAGCACCTCCCCCTTCGATGCAATGACGCTTGCCGTCATGTCCCGGTCATCCTTGGAGCTTCCCCCGGAGAGGAGGACAACATCGCATTCCGCAACTGCCCTTGCGATCACGGCCTCGAATGCTTCACGCTCGTCCTTTGCGATCCCGTACCGCCGCGGCAGGCAGCCGCATTCAAGGAGCCATGCGGCAAGCATCGGGGCATTTGCGTCCCGCACCTGACCGGGCCCGGGTACAACGTCGGCCGGCACGAGTTCGTTACCGGTCGAGATGATCCCGACAACGGGTTTTTTTGCTACGGTGACATCCACACAACCACAGGCCGAGAGGACGCCGGCATCCTGAGGCGTGAGCCTGTGGCCTGCGGTAAAGACTGTTTCACCATACCGGAAGTCCTCGTCCTTCCTGATGATGTTCTCTCCATGGGAGGCCGCCTTTTTTACAAGAACCGTGTCCCCGGCCGTTTCAGTGTACTCGACCATCACCGCTGCATCGGCTCCCTGCGGGAGAACGCCCCCCGTCGGGATGTAGGCGCACTCAGCGTTACCAATCACAAGCAACGGGTCGGATTTTCCCATCGCGACCCGCCCCACGCAGCGGAGGAGCGCGGGGATCGAGTCTCCCGCACCGGTCGTATCTGCGGACCGGACCGCGTACCCGTCAACAACCGAACGGTCGAACCCGGGAATGTCCGTGTCCGAATGGACATCTGCTGCCAGAACGCGCCCGGCAGATGTATCGACCGGGATCTTCTCCGGCTGTGATGGTGGGGCGATCCTTTCGGCAGTCCTGACCGCGTCCTCTACGGAAATGACCGAGAAGAACCTGCTCATTTGAAGCAGCCCAGCTGGCACTCCCGGATCTTGATCCGGTTCTTTGTGCAGTACTCGCCCACGGCTTTCCGCGAGACTTTTGCCTTCTCGGCGATCGCAAATGCCTGCGGGCAGGTGATCTTCTCTGTTATTCCGGCTTCTTCCAGTGCTTTTTTGATCGTATCGTCACTCATAGTTGCTCATGTTTGGTGTACTTGCTTATTGGGTTTACTTCTTGTGATCATGCATGCCGACGCAGGGATTTTAACCCGGGACAAAACAATGAGAGATACCGTACTCTGCCCGAACCGGGGATTATTTGTGACAAACCAGAAGAAACTCGACATTTCCGGGACAATAAGCCCGTATTGCCTGTCTGTCGTAGAGAAGAACGCAAAGGCTTTATCCACCTCCGGGGAATTATTCATTACCTGCGATAATTTCCCCGCTGTTACGATCTCCATTCCGCGAATTGCACGGGAGGAAGGCCTCTTGATAGAGACCACACGATTGCCGGACGGGCACTGGGAGATCCGGCTGGCGAGAAAATGAGAGCGGTAAACGAATGAGTTCCGGACCATGACAACGCATTTTTTCCTCCTTTCCGGCAGCCTGTCCGTTGAACGGCTCTCGTGGATCGAGGAGTGTCTCAAGTTCTTCTTTGTCCAGCTCTACCCGGAGTCGCTGATGCACCGGGCCCCGGCCGAGAGCCCGGTTGTCACCTTCCTCCTGACCGGGGACGCATTATACAGCCTTGAGGATGCCGAGACCGTGCAGATCTGGTCGGTTATCCTCTCGCTGACCGCGGTCAGGATCATCTGCGACCGGCAGGAGCTGGACCTCCGCGGGATCCCGGTCGGCCGCCTGAAGATGAAATATCCCGACCAGGTGATCGACACCAACAGCCTTGCCGTGGACAACCACCCCTCCTTCTGGAAGGACGTACTCGGGCTCGTGCGGCAGAACCGGCCGCCGCTTCCCGATGGCATCGGCTGGTTCCAGAGCGAGTCGCCCTACATGCACCTCTCCGCCGTGTATGGCCTGAGGTGCCTGAATGCCGGCATCGAGGCCCGTCTCTCCCCGGAACTCTACGCGTACCTCGATGGCGTCCACATGGGCCACACAGCCCAGAGCCCGGCCGATTCAGAGAATGTCGGGCGCGGTCTCGAAGAGATCCATGAGCGTGCGGCAAAACAGAATTTATCAAGCCTCTTCCTTGCCTGCAACCGGTATGCAACGGCCCGGGGGTACAGTACCTGGGACGACGGCAAGGGATCGGTTGTCTCGACCTGCGCCATCAAGCCGTTCCATATCCGCGACCTCAATGCGATCATTGACCGGTTCGAGCGTCCGCACATCATCCTCTCCGCAAATGCCGGCTCGGTCAATTTCCCGAAAAAAGGGATGGCGGTCTCCTTTGACCGTGCCGAGAAGAGCAGTACCGCCCCCCCGGTGACAATCCTCATCACGACGTCTCCGTACAGCACCGGGATGGCGTTTGGGGCAGTCTCCTTAGCTGTTGCCTGTGCCCACCAGGGCGTGCTGACCCGCGTTGTCTTCCTTGAAGACGGTGTGTACTCGGTTGCCGGGACGCACCGGACACCCGCGGAAACCCCTCTGTTCACGATCCAGGACATTATCAACGCCGTGGCGGGGAGCGAGAACCTTCATTTCTTTGTCCTCGTGCAGTCATTGCAGAAGCGCGGGCTTGTGAAGAACAAGGACTTAAACGCCGTCCTTGATATCGGTTTCCCGGGGCTTGGCAAGATCCTCTTCTATCCGCCGGGAAATGTGCATGCCGAGCACCAGCGGGTGCTGCTGTTCTGATACCCGGTACGTTTTTTTCATTCCGTGCTGTTCAATGGAATCACGTGTACAGCCGTTGCCTTGAAGGTTGCATACGCCAGCCCCCCTTGTTCCAGGTCCAGTTCGCGGCAGCTCTCATGGGTGAGTAGTGCTGTGAGCGGGATCCCCGCATTCAGGATGCCCCCATTTTTCCAGGTATATCCGAGTGTCCCCCTTGGTAAAATTATCTCCGCTTTGCGGGCACATTTTTCGGATCGGAGCCCATTTTGAAAAACGGGTTTTTGGATACTCGCATTTTTTGGCGAATTAAAGGGTGATGTTTTGGAACGGGGGCTTTTTTAAGGCTATTTTGTGTATATGGGGGCCGTTTCAGGCTCCAAAAGTTGCCTAATTGGTGCCTTTTGGATGAGCGACTACTGTCGGAACGGCAGTAGGAGCTAGAGAATGTTGAAACTCATCAGATTTGAGACACGAGAAAAACGAAGTTTTTCGAGGGAGCACCGGAAGATACTCTTCGGCGCCTTGGAGGAATCTTTTCATGGAAGAGTGGAGCCGGAGGAACCGGGAGGGGTCGGATTTGTGGCCGGGATCACAGCACTTGGATCCGTGACGAGATCCTTGCTGTGATACGGGAACGCGGCGCTTTGTATGCCCGGGCTCTCACGCCACCAGAATCTGGTGCATGATCTCCGCTGGCATTGTTGTCTTCTTTGCGATCTCTTCTTCTGTCATCCCCTCGCGATGCATCCGAAGGATGACAGCCGGCATCGGTTCCCCGAATTCGACAATGAACCGGTCTGGATCATAGACCCGGAACACTCTCTGGCCCCATGGTTGCTCGCGGAGTTCGTGGACGACTTCGACCCCCTGCGAACAAACGGTTTCCCAGGCATCTTCGATGGACCCGGTCTCGAAATAGATCTCGATATCGTTTCCCTTGACCGGCGGGGTCTGTTTTCCATGGATCACGTTCAGGGCAAAATCCTTCTGCCAGAGTGCAAGGCCGTTCCTGAACCCCACGTTAACCCCGAGGTCCATCTCGATCTCAAGGCCAAGGAGATTTTGGTAAAACCGTTTCGATCGTTCAATGTTGCTGACAAAGAGGACAAACGCCGTAAGCCTGCAATCAGGTATCATGGTTGTCGGTATCGTTCCACAAGGAACAAGATAAAAGCGCGGCAGGGAAGGGTGAAAGTATTGCCCAGCGTTTTCTCACTCCGAGCGTTCATCCCCATTCATGGAAATCACGTGGACGGCCGTTGCCTTGAACGTTGCAAATACCCCGCTCCCCTCTTTCAGGTCAAGGTCACGACAGCTCTCGCGGGTGAGGAGTGCCGTGAGCGGGAATCCCGCATCCAGGCTCACCCGCACTGTGCTTCCCGAAGAAACGATCCCGGTAACGATCCCCCGCAGGCAGTTTCGGGCACTGGACTCGAACGGCGCTTTTGAGAGGATCACGTCCTCGGCATGCAGGGTGGTGACCACGTCTCCCGTGACGGGTGAGGCCGCAGTAAAGGCCGGGCCGCGTGTGGGTGTGATGCGGACAATATTCCTCTCACGTACCGATCTCCCCCGTATGATGTTGCTGATCCCCAGGAACTCGGCAACGAAAGTGTCTTCCGGGTGGAGAAAAACTTCCGATGTCTCTCCCACCTGCACAATCCGACCCTCCCGCATGATGGCGATCCGGTCGGCAAGGGCAAAGACATCGTCGAAATGGTGGGTGATCTGGACGATGGTTGTCCCGGTCACGCTCCGGATCCGGGAGAGTTCCCGGCGCATCCGCTCCCGGCTCCGGCTGTCGAGTGCGC
>Ga0302250_1001605_pt1 | contig 16454 bp, 18 predicted proteins | sample AAG_RA_Asp_MG_FD_193536 | JGI IMG/M metagenome (GOLD analysis project Ga0302250, IMG submission 193536) | Enriched activated sludge microbial communities from anaerobic digester in WTTP, New Holstein, Wisconsin, United States - AAG_RA_Asp | ecosystem: Engineered > Bioreactor > Anaerobic >... | reverse complement strand
TTTGAGTATCTTCCAGATTGGGTTGCGCTTGATCAAAAGGCGGCTGAAAAACGGCCTGCCAATCTTGATGAACTGGTGTCCGGTCTACGCGGTTGTAAAAGTGTCAGGTAGCTAGACCCAATACCCAATAACCGCTAACCAACCAGGTCCTCACAATGATCTTTAAAGACATCACCCTTCGTTGCACCGACTGCGGCCGCGAGTTTGTCTTTACCGCGGGCGAGCAGATGTTTTACGCGGACAGGGGCCTGCTGAACGAGCCCCGGCGCTGTCCCGACTGCCGCAACCGCCGGCGGCAGGAGCGGGAGCAGGGCGTCGAGTATCCCATTATCTGCGCCTCGTGCGGAAAAGAGACGACGGTTTCTTTCGTCCCCAGCGAGGACCGGCCCGTCTATTGCGAGGATTGCTACCGCAAGCTGCGTGCCCGGGGTGAGCTGGCGGACCAGGGCAATCCGTATCCCGATCCCCGCGGCCGGCGGGGCAAGCGGTCATCCTCTTGACAACTCTTTCCCGATATGCTACAGTACATCGTAGGACCGTGTTCCCCGGAGGCCGGCAGGAGGAGACCATGATCGAACAGGAGGACCACTCCTACGAAGTCTATGTCGATCGGGCGACGGGCCTCTACGACCGTCGGACAATGTGGTCCCGGCTGGCCGAAGAGGTCGCCCGGGCGCGGCGTTACCACTACCCCTTTTCCCTGATGCTGATTGCCTTTCAGGCTCCGGAGCCCCACGCGGCAGTCGCGGAGCTCCTGGAACTCGCCCGGCTCCTGAAGCTGCATACCCGGGCGGCCGACATCCTGGCCCGCTACAGCGAAGACACCCTGGCTGTCCTGCTGCCTTGCACCGACGAGCGCGGGGCCATGCGGCTGGCCGAGCGCGTCCGCCAGATTGTGCTGGGGGACATGCCGCTGCATCCCTCGCTGTGCACCCTGCACATCGGTCTGACCACCGCCGCGGAGGATTACACCGGCGACAAGGTCGCGCTGGTGGAGCAGGTGGAGTGGGCGCTGCGCAAGGCCCAGGTCGCCGGCCGGGAACACCGCACCGTGGTCGTTCCGGCGGCCGCCAGTGCCGCCTGATCCCCGATGGATCCGCGAATTGTGTTGATCGGAACCGGCGGAACGATCGCCATGGCGGACGACGCCGCGGCCGGTGGGGCTGTGCCCGTCTTGCGCGGCGCCGACCTGCGCGCTCGGTTGGCCGGCTGGGCCGGCCCGCTTGAGGTCATCGAGCACTGCCACCTGCCCAGCGCCCACTTTACGCTGGCGACGCTGTGGGGGCTGCGCCAGCGCGTGCAGGATCTGGCCCGTCAGCCCGACATGGGGGGGATCATCATCGCTCACGGCACCGACGTGTTGGAGGAGACCGCCTATCTCCTCGACCTGACGGTAGAAGGGGCCGCCCCTATTGTCGTGACCGGGGCGATGCGTACCGCCTCCGATCCTGGCTACGAAGGCGCCGCCAACCTGTTGGCGGCGCTGCGCGTCGCGGCCGACCCGGCCGCGCGGGGCGTCGGCGCCGTCGTCGTCCTGGCGGACGAGGTCCACGCGGCCCGGACCGTCACCAAGATGCACACGTCGAGCCCGGACACCTTTTCCTCCCCCTGCTGGGGACCCCTGGGGCGGGTGGAGGAAGACCGGGTCGTCTGGCTCGGCCGGCCGCCCGTCCGCCACGTCCTCTACACCGAGCGGCTCGAAGAGGGGGTCCTGCTGCTCAAGCTGGCCGTGGGCATGGACGACAGCCTCCTGCGCTACGCCGTGGAGTGGGGGATGCGCGGGGTGGTGCTCGAGACGCTGGGGGGCGGGCGCGTGCCGCCCTGGTGGATGCCGGCGCTCCGCGAAGCGGTGGAGCGGGGCGTGGTCGTGGTGATGACCTCGCGCTGTCCGGCCGGCCGCGTGGGCGACCACTACGGCTACGCCGGGGCGCACCGCGACCAGGCGGCGGCCGGCGCGCTCTTTGCCCGGGGACTGAACGGGCCCAAGGCGCGGATCAAGCTGATGGCCGCGTTGGGGGCTGGGTTGGCAGGGGAACGGCTGCGGCAGGCGTTCGAGCGCGAACCGTGAGCTGTGGCTGCTGTTGCCCTGCACCTGTCACGGGGCGCCGCATGGTCTGCCAGGCAACCCCAGCCCCCCGCTCCTGCGCACCGGGGTTGGCAGGCGCCGCGGACGCCCATGCCAGGCCGCGTAGGAACGGGGGTTCCCCTGTCCCTACGCGGCAGGTGATGCACAACCTTGCGAAAGGCGAGCGCTGTTGGGCCTACGGTGCGGGCGCGACCGCCGTCGGCGTGGGAGGCACGACGGTCGGGATCGTGTAGAGCCCGGGCGCGGCAGTCCAGGGGGCCTCCGTCGGGTCCGGAGTGATATAGGCCAGGGGGCGCGGGATCAGCACCGCGACGATCACGATGGTCAGCACGATGGCGATGACCGCCAGCAGCCACAGCTTGCCCCCCCAGTTGACCTTGGTCGATTTCGGTGCGTCCATCTGTTGACCTCCGATTTAGTCTGCGGGCCGTAGTGTACCACCTTCGCCAGGGCCTGTCAAGTGACTGCTCGATGCTGCGGTTGCAGCCGGGGTCCGGCTGTGCTATAATACACCTGCCACCGATCCAATGGACGGTGAGCGAGGTTCTTCTTGGATCGAGGATCGTCGCTGGGATCGCGGTGCGACCGAGACGGCGGAATAGGCGAATCAGCCACGCTGCCTTTCGGTATCACCGAGGGGCGGTTCTTTTTTTGAGGGTCCGTCGTGACCGATTGGCAAAGCGGTGAATCGGCGATTCAGCGGACCCCTGCACCGGCGCAGGAGGCGATAGCGCCACTGCTTCGGCTGCAGGGGGTTCACCATACCTACAACGCCGGCGCGGGCCGCGAGATCCCCGCGCTGCGGGGTGTCGACCTGGAGATCGCTGCCGGGGAGCATATCGCCATCGTCGGTGCCAACGGCTCGGGCAAGTCTACCCTGGCCCGCCACATGAATGGCCTGTTGGTGCCGACCGCGGGCCACGTCTGGGTCCGCGGGCTGGATACCCGCGATCCGGCGCACCGGCGGACCATCCGCCACACCGTGGCCATGGTCTTTCAGGACCCCGACACGCAGATCATTTCCACCGTCGTGGAGGAGGACACCGCCTTTGGCCCGGAGAACCTGGGGCTGCCGCGCGCCGAGCTGCGCGAGCGCGTCGACTGGGCGCTCGAGGTCGTGGGGTTGGCGGGCCTGCGGCGGCGATCGCCGCAGCACCTCTCCGGTGGGCAGAGGCAGCGCCTGGCGTTGGCCGGGGCCCTGGCCATGCGGCCGGCCTGCCTGGTGCTCGACGAAGCCACGGCGATGCTCGACGCGGCCGGCCGGCAGGCGGTGCACGCGATCGTCGGCCAGCTGCACCAACAGGGCATGGCCGTCGTCGCCGTTACCCAGGACATGGCCGAGGCCGCCCGCGCCGGCCGCGTTGTCGTCCTGGCAGCCGGACAGGTGGCCCGCCAGGGGCCTACGCGCGAGGTCCTGACCGACGCGGCGTTCCTGAACGAGCACGGGCTCGACATGCCGCCGGCCACGCGCCTGGCGCGCCTCCTCCACGCCCGCCGGCCGGCCTTCCCTCCCGACCTGCTCACACCGCAGGAGCTGGTGGCCGCGCTGCGGGGAGGTGCCCGATGAGCGCGCCGCTGATCGCGGTCCGCGGCCTGGAGTACACCTATCGGCCCGGCACGCCGTTCGCAACCGCGGCGCTGCGCGGCATCTCCTTCGCCGTCTACCCGGGCGAAGTCGTCGGGATTATCGGGCCGACCGGCTCCGGCAAGTCGACCCTCCTCCAGCACCTCGACGGACTCCTGCGCCCCCAGGCGGGCACGGTGCGCGTGGGTGACCTGGACCTGGCCGATCGCGCCACCGATCTCCGCGCCGTGCGGACGCGCGTGGCGCTGCTCTTCCAGAACCCCGAGGATCAGCTGTTCGAGCAGTATGTCGCCGACGACGTCGCCTACGGGCCCTTACAGCTGGGCCTGCCCCGCGACGAGGTGCGCGCGCGCGTGCGCCGGGCTATGGCCGCGGTCGGCCTGCCGGCGGAGGTCTACGGGGACCGCCTGACACAGGGGCTCAGCGGCGGCGAACGCCGCCGGGCGGCCCTGGCCGGGGTGCTGGCGTTGGAACCGCAGGTGCTCGTGCTCGACGAGCCGACGGTGGGGCTGGACCCGCGCGGTCGGCACGAGCTGATCGCGCTGCTCCAGGACTGGCGCTGCCAGGCAGACCGGGCCATTGTCTGGGCCTCGCACGCGATGGATGAGGTCGCCCTCCTGGCCGACCGGGTGGTTGTCCTGGACGAAGGTCGGGTGGCTCTGGAGGGCACGGCGCGGGAGGTGTTCGGGCGGGACGCCGCGCTGGCGGCGTTGGGGCTCGAGGCGCCCGCCGTGCGGCAGGTGCTGGGGGCGTTGGTCCAGGCCGGCCTCCTGCCGCCCAGCGACGCGCTGACGGTGGAAGAGGCGGTGCCGCTGCTAGAGTCGTTGGTGGGGCAAAGCGATCTGGGCGAGACCGCTGTGCCTACTGTGTCGGCATCTTGATGACAGCCGCCGCTGCACGGGCCGGGAAAAGGCCCTGCCCGCATGGGTGTGTGCGATGAGCGAGTTCGATGTCCTGCGCTTTCTGGCCATCGGGCAGTACCTGCCTTCCGGCTCGGTCCTGCATCGCCTGGACCCGCGGGTGAAGCTGACCGGCATCGCGCTGTTCGCCCTGGCGCTGATGCTGCTCGCCTCTCCGACCCGCGCCTTGCTGGGGCTCGTGTTGGCGCTGGCGCTCCTTGCCGCGGCCCGCGTCCCACTGGGCCACGCGCTGCGCGGCCTCCGGCCGCTCTTGCCACTGTTTGTGATCGCCCTCGTGCTGCAGGTGCTCTTCTACCCGCACCGCGAGGCCGTCGCTGCCGGCAGCCTGGCGGTGCTCGCGTGGGGACCGCTTGTCGTCAGTGGGGCCGGCCTCGTCGGGCTGGGGACCATGCTCCTGGCGATGGTGGATGTCGTTTTCCTGCTGACTCTCCTCACCGCGATCGCCGATGTCAGCGACATCACCCACGGGATCGAGGGCCTGCTGCGGCCGCTGCAGCGGCTGGGTTTTCCCGCCCACGAGCTCTCGTTGATGCTGGTTGTGGCGCTGCGCTTTGTGCCGCTGTTGGGACAGGAGCTGGAACGCCTGCTCAAGGCGCAGGCCGCGCGGGGAGGCGATTTTGGCCGCCGGCAGGGCGGGATCGTCCAGCGGGTCCGCCGCACGCTGCCGCTGCTCGTGCCCCTCTTCCTCGCGGCGCTGCGCCGGTCCGAGGAGTTGGTGGAGGCCATGGAATCCCGCGGCTACACCGGCGGCAAAGGGCGGACCAACCTGGTGCGGCTGCAGCTGCGGCCGGCCGACGCCGTCGCGCTGTTCTTGGTGGGGTGCGCCGGACTGCTCTTCCTGGTCGTCGATTTTGGGCCGGCCGAGGAGTCCGTGGCCGACTGGCTGCGCGGGCTGCTCACCGGCGCATAGGGTCGTTTACCTTTTCACCGTTCGCACGTTGGCACGTCTTGACGTCTGTACCTTTCGCCAGTCACGCCGAACAGATCACACCAGGAGGTCTCCCATGAAAATCACCACCCGGCAGATCGTCGTCACCGCGGCCATGGTCGCCATCGTCATCGTGCTCAGTGCCCCGCCACTGCGTTTGGGATACATTCCCTTTTTCCTGGGCGTGGCGATCACGGTCATCCACATCCCGGTCATCATCGGGGCCATCATGGAGGGGCCGCTCGTCGGGCTGATCGTCGGCCTGTGCTTTGGCCTGTCCAGCCTGATGTGGGCCTACCTGGCGCCGACCGGACCGATCGACCTGTACTTTCGCAACCCGCTGATCGCGGTGCTCCCGCGGCTCTTTATCGGCCTGGTCGCTTACCTGGTCTACCGTCTGGCGCGGGCGGACAAGCCGTGGAAGACGGTGCTCGTGCTCGGGATCATCCTGTGCTTGGCGGTCGCGGCTATTGTGGCGGCCTATGCGACGCCCATCCTGGGTGGCGACGCCGGCCTGCAGCTCCTCGTCCTCATCGCCTCCCTGGTGCTGGGTGGGCTGGCCGTCGTCGGATTGGTGTTGGCCGTGGTCCGCAGCAGTGCCGCGGGGGCGATAGGCGCCGCCGCGGCGGCTGGCACGTTGACCAACACCGTGCTGGTACTGACGGCCCTGGGGCTCTTGGGGGACCCGCCACTCCCGGCCGCCGCCCTCGTCGCGGCCGGCCTGGCCAACGGCATCCCCGAGATCGTCGCCGCGGTGATCATCACCGTCGCCGTCGTGGCCGCGTGGAAACAGATCGAGGTCGGGCGCAAGGGCTCCCATATTCTGAACGACTGATCGCGCCCCTCTGGCCCGGTTCGCCTTGAGCCGAATCCAGACCGGCCTGCCATGCGGCGTCGGACAGGAGGCTGCTATGCTTCTGTGCATCGATATCGGCAACACCAACATCGTCGTCGGGCTGTACGAGGGCGAGACGCTGGCGCACCACTGGCGCACCGCCACGGGCCGGGAACGACTGGCCGACGAGTATGGCCCCCTCCTGCTGGTTCAGCTCGAGCACGCCGGCCGCCGGCCGGGCGACATCCACGCGGCGATCATCGCCAGCGTCGTGCCCCCGCTGACCGGGGCCTTTGCCGAGCTCTGCCGGCGTTACATCGAGGTCGATCCCCTGATCGTGGATGCCGGCATCCGCACCGGCGTGCGGCTGCGCGTGGACAACCCCCGCGAGGTGGGCGCCGACCGGGTGGTGGATGCCGCCGCCGTCTTCCGCAAGTACGGCGGGCCGGCCTGTGTGGTCGATTTCGGCACCGCCACTACCTTTGACGCTATCTCCGCCGAGGGCGAATACCTGGGCGGCGCCATTGCCCCCGGTCTCGGTGTGGCCGCCTGGGCGCTGGCGGAGCGTACGGCCAAGCTCCCGCGGGTCGAGCTCGTGCCGCCCCCGCACGTGATCGGGCGCAATACCGTCCACAGCATGCAGTCGGGCTTGCTCTATGGCTATGTCGGGCTGGTGGAGAGCATGGTCGCACGCTTCCGCCAGGAATTGGGCCCCGAAATGCGCGTCGTCGCTACCGGCGGCCTGGCCGAGCTCATCGGACAGGAGACGGAGGTCTTTGACGTGGTGGACCCGTGGCTGACGCTGGAGGGCCTGCGGATGATCCATGAACTGAATCGCGGGGAGCGGTGATTGGGCAGCGGTGGTTGGTGATTGGGGAAACCAGGTTCTGGGAGCACCTGCCGATCACCAATCCCCAATCCCCAATCCCCAATCCCCAATCTACAAATCCCGCTTGCTGAATAGGTACACCGCGGCAGCCAGGGCCACGGCGATGTAGCCCACGGTATACCCCACCATCGCCGGGCTGGGGGGGCTGGTGGTGACAAAGGGGTTGACGCCCAGGTCGCGCAGGACGGCCGACTGCATCAGGTACGAGGCCCGCCGCCACATGGCCTCGCCCGGCAGGAGCAGGCTGGTGGCGATGCCGATATTGACGGCCGCCTCGTTCCGCAGGAGCGAGCCGACCTGTTCGATCCACCCCCCCACGAAGGAGACGCCATAGAGCATAAACACGACGACGCCGTTGCCCAGCGGCGGCAGGCGCGTTCCGCCGAGGATGGACAGTGTCAGGAAGACGAGCCCCTCCAACACCATCAGCCCAAACCCCGGGATGATGTGCGGCGGCAGGTAGCCCACCTGCGCATAGACGACGAGGACAAAGCCACTGCCCATCGCCAGGATAAAGGCGGTGAGCATGAGCGCCAGCCCCAGCCACTTGCCCACGACGATCTCCCAGCGGCGCAGCGGCTTGGTGACGATCGTCTGGATCGTTCCTGAAGCGATCTCGCCCGAGATGGTGTCCACCGACACCAGCACCCCGAGCATCACCGCCAGGGAGCTGACCCCGTACAGCCCCATCAGCAGGAGGAGGTTGCTGAACTGGCTCGCGATCAGCTGGACGTTTGTCGAGCTGGCCTGGATGTCGCGGTAGGTAAAATGAAAGCCCAGGGCAAAGAGGCCCAGCGCGAGCAGCCCGATCACCAGGATGATCCAAAAGAGTTTGCGCTGGCGGGCTTCTAGAAAGGTCAGGTGGGCGATCGTGAGAACGTTCATGCGTCCTCTTTCATGATCCGTAAGAACAGCTCCTCCAATGGCAGCCGCCGCGGCGACAGGGCATAGAGCCGCGCACCGCCCTCGACCAGGTAACGGGCCATCTCGGGCAGCCGTTCGCGATCCGCGACCGTGACGGTCAGGCCCCCGGCGCCGGCCGGAACGACCGCTCCCCAGGCAGACAGGCCGGCGATGATCTCGGGCGTCAGGCCGCCGGCGCGCACCTCGACCTCGGTGTCCGCGCCGGTCAGCTCGTCGAGGGTGCCGACGCGCACCACGCGGCCGCGCTTGATGATGGCCACGTGGTCGCAGGCGGCCTCGACCTCGCTCAGCAGGTGCGAGTTCAAAAAGACGGTCACCCCGGTCCGGCGCAACTCCCCGATCAGGTCCCGCACCTCACGCCGGCCGAGGGGGTCCAGCCCCGAGGTCGGTTCATCCAGGAAGACGACAGCGGGGCGATTCAGCAGCGCCTGCGCCAGGCCGATGCGCTGCAGCATCCCCTTGGAGAAATCGGTGAGGCGCGAACGGGCGCGATCGGCCAGGCCCACCTGCTCCAACAGCTCGGCGACCCTCCGCCGCCGCGCGGCGGCCGGCATGCGGTAGAGCCGGCCGTGCAGGTCGAGGAAGCCGGCGGCCGTCAGCCAGGGGTGGAAGCGAAAGTGCTCGGGCAGGAACCCGACGCGGCCCATGACGGCCGGGTCGCCGGGAGGGCGGCCCAGGATGCGGGCCTGGCCCGCTGTGGGGCGGACCAGGCCCAGCAGCATCTTGATCGTCGTCGTCTTGCCGGCCCCGTTGGCGCCGAGGAATCCGAGCACCTCGCCGCGCTCCAGGGAGAGGGTCAGGTCGTCCACCGCGACGGTGGGACCATAGACCTTGGACAGGGCGGTGGCTTCGATGACGGGCATCGTCTCGTCCTATTTCAGCGAATCGGCCATCCGCAGCAGTTCGTCGGCGGTGACGTCGCCGCCCCCCAGGGCATAGACGATGCCATCGCGCTGCCAGAGGACAATCTGCTCCGGGGCCCCGGTGTCGTTCGTGCCGGTGTATTCCAGCAGCAGCCCGATGGTGCCGTCCACCGCCACCTCGCGGAACTGGGCCAGGTTGGTGGGCAGGGGGATGATCATGGTGCCGGCCCAGTCGATCTGCTGGGCCAGGCGCTCGGCCTCGGCCTCGGGGGTGCCGAGCATGCGGAGGAGGGCCTCGCCCATCTGGGGCAGGTCGAGCCCTTCCGGCAGGGTCACCTCGGGGCTGGGGCTCTGGAGCAGCACGACGGTGGCCGAGACCACCCGATACACCTGCGATACGATGGGGTGGATGTCGGCGCTGACGGCCAGTGTCGCGGCATCCGGCAGGCGGATGTCGCTGATGCCGGCTGCTTCCAGCAGCTCCTGGGCGCGCTCGCGGTCGATGTCGACGCGGACGGCCGGCCCGCCCTCCACGTTCCAGCCCAGCAGGACGGCGCCGTCTGGCAGGTAGGCCGGGGTGCGCACGGCGAATCCGGCCTGCTCGGCCGCGGCGTCGGCGTCGGCGACGGCGATGGATGGGCCGGCCTCGCGGAGCACGACGGGCTCACCCAACGCCGCCATCACGACGTCCTCCATCCCGGCCAGCTGCTCCAGGCGGGTGGGGTCCACCGGGATGACGGCGAATTTGCGCACGCGGAAGAGGCCCAGAAAATCGGCGGCAGCCTGGCGGATGGGGGCAAAGCTCAGGAGCACGGCCAGGACGGCGACGGCTGAGAGGGCAATCCAGGCCGGCCGCCAGCGGGCTGCCGGTGTGGGGCGCGCGGCCGGCCGCGCCTGCTGCCAGAAGCGGGCCAGTGCCCGCTCCCGCTGCGGCTCCTGGCCGGCCGGCGGGTCGAGCCGCTGCATCTGGGCCGCGGCGAATGCGCCCTGGCTGCGGAGCCGCTCCACCGCTTCGCGGCAAGCCGCACAGGTATCGAGATGGGCGCCGACCGCGGCGCGTTCCGGCGCCGGCAGCGCTCCGTCGAGGTAGGCCTGCAAACGTCCTTCGTCACACTTCATCGGAACCTCCTTGGGCCCCGTAGCGGGCCCGGTACCCAGACTCGAAGGCGGTCTTGGCACGGGCGAGCAGGGTGCCGACGGACGTGGGGGCCACGCCGATGGCCTGCGCCAGCTCCTGGTAGCTCAGTCCCGCATAGTACATGAGGAGCATCTGGGACTGGCGGGCCGGCAGGTCCGCCAGGACCTTGCGGACGCGCTCCTGCTCCTCGCGGCGGACGGCAGCCTCGGCGGGGTCCGGTGCACCGGGTTCCGCCAGACGGGCGACGGCTTGCTGCCGCCGTTCCCGCCGCTGCCGGCCGCGCAGGCTGTTGTACGCCAGGTGGGTAGCCACGCGGTAGAGCCAGGCCCGCACGTTGTGTTCGCGCCACGGGGAAAAGCGCTGCCGGTAGAGGCGTATAAAGGTCTCTTGCGCCAGGTCGGCGGCCTCCTCTGGCGAGCCCACCAGGCGGAAAAGCAGCCTGTAGATGCCCTCGTAGTGGGCCAGGAAGGCGCTTGTAAAGTCGGCGTCGTCCCACGGTTTGCGGCTCACGTGCCACCAGGTGTCGAGCATGCTGTCAGCTCCTTGCTTGCCGTGCTTCTACCTGTATAACACCGCGCGGGGGCGCTGTGTGACAGGCGCGCGGCGCAGGAGCTGTCAGACCAGGCTGATCTGGCTGTCGTCCGCCAGCAGGAACTTGTGCGACCGGGGCAGGCCATCGGCGCGCTGCAAGCTGATGTTGCGTCCAAAGACGCTGTCGTCGATACGGCCCTGGATGTTGCCAATCGTGCAGCCGTCCATCACGATGCTGTGCTCGATCTCGCTGTGTTCGATCGTCACGTCCTGCCCAATGGAGGTAAAGGAGCCCACGAACGAGTTCACGATGTGGCTGCGGGGGCCGATGATGGCCGGCCCGCGCACCGTGCTGTTGCGGATCTCAGCGCCTTCCCCCAGGATGACATCCCCCACGATCGTCGAACGTTCGTCGACGAGCACATGCGCCTCGACCTTGGTCTCGATCTGGCGCAGGATGAGCCGGTTAGCCCGCAGCATGTCGCTAGCGTTCCCGGTGTCCACCCACCACCCGGGGACAAAGTAGGGCATCACCCGGGCGCCGCGGTCGACGAGTCCCTGGATGGCGTCGGTGATCTCGTACTCGCCGCGCTGCGAGGGCTTGAGCTGCGCGATCACGTCGAACACGAGCGGTTCAAAGATGTAGGCTCCCGTGAGGATCCAGCGGCTCTTGGGCTCCTTGGGCTTTTCCACCACGCGGACCACCTGATCCCCCTCCAGCTCGGCCACGCCGTAGGGACGCGGGTCCTCGACCTCGTAGAGAAAGGTTACGGCGTTGGGGCGGTGGGCCGCATAGAGTTTGACGGCTTCCTTCATGCCGGCCTGGAAGATGTTGTCCCCCAGGTACATCAGGAACGGCTCGTTCTGGACGAACTCTTGCGCGAATCTGGCCGCATGGGCCAACCCTTTGGGTTCTTCCTGGACGATGTAGGTAATCTTGATGCCCCAGCGTTCCCCATCTCCCAGCGCGCGGACGAACTCGCTGCGATTCTCCCCGACGATGACACCCACCTCGGTGATGCCGGCCGCGACGATCGCTTCGAGCCCATAGAGCATCACCGGCTTGTTGGCGATGGGAATCAGGTGCTTGGCGTTGCTAAAGGTGAGGGGGCGCAGGCGCGTGCCGCGGCCGGCACAGAGGATGATGGCTTTCATGGGTCCTCCTTTGAGCTGGGGGAGGGGGCAGAGAGCAGCGTGGGCGCAGGAAACCCCGGTTACACTGCGTCCGCGGCCGCCTCCACGCTCTCCGCGCTGTTTGACTCGATCAAGATACGGCGGGCCCGGGCATGGGCCCGCGGAAAGATCGTGTCCAGGTGCGCCACGATCTCTGGGCTCTGCTCCGGCGTCCAGGGCGCCCGCTGGGCCAGGCAGGGCAGCAGCCGCTGCGCCAGCTGCAGATCGATCGCCTGCCGCAGGTTGGCCATAGGGGTGCGGTCCAACAGCCCTTCTCCTTTGCTGGTAAAGGCGTTGGCCGTGTAGAGAAGCAGCCCCTCTGTCAGGACGGTATCCAGGGAAAAGTCCTCCGGCAGAGAGGCCAACAGCCGATGAAACTCGTTCAGCACCGCCAAGCGCTGCAGCCGCCGCCGGGCCCGCTCGGGATCCCGGATCGAGCTGCGCAGAAAGAGGCGCTGCCGGCCAACGGGTGGGCAGTAGGGGGCAGAAGGTGTCTCGCCCTGGCCCAGCGGCAGGGTGATCTCCACGATCCCCACGCGATCCAGGAGGTAATCAGGCAGGCACCAGGCCCCGCCCACGATGGGCACGATGGCCGTAACATAGAGGTTGGCCGGGAGCGGAGGGGGCGCTTCGCTCCCGTTGCTCTCACTCCCGTTGCGCTTCATCAGGTAGAGCTCCATATACCCGGCCAACTCCTCGGGCGTTGCCTGGTCCAATCCGAGGAAGTAGGTCTGCCCCTCGTTGTGGGGCATGCTCGCGTCGCTGAGCATGTCGATGTAGGCCATGGTGTTGAAGCGGCCCTGGATCGAGCCCAGCGCCGGCCGGGTGGCGCGCTCCTCGAGCTTGTCCGCCGACCAATAGGCCTGGGCCGGCAGCAGACGGATCTGCCCATCCGAACAGCCGGCAATCCCGCTGGTGAGGAGGTCAAAGAGGCGCTGCTGGCCCATACCCGGCCGGCCGATCAACAGGACCATGGGCCACGACTTGGCCGAGATGTAATAGTGCAATAAGAATTCCTGCGCCACCGGTGAAACGATCGGGCGCAGGAGTTGCTGCACCAGTTCCCACTCCCCTTCTGCCTCCGGCGCACGATAGGTGGGCCCGAAGAAGGCTGTCGGTCGCTCGCTCTTTTTTTCCACAGCCAATGGAAGCACCTTTGGGAAGACAGTTGACAGTCGACAGTTGACAGGTTACGGCTGCTGGTTCGCCGTCTTGATCTGCGCGTCGCGGCAGCGCCAGGCCTCGTACAGGATCACCGAGCCGGCGACGGCCGCGTTCAGCGAGCCGATGCGGCCGCGCATCGGCAGGCGCACCAACTCGTCGCAGCTTTCGCGCACAAGCCGCCGCAGTCCGAACCCCTCGCTGCCGACGACGATGGCCAGCGGGCGTTGCCAATCCACCGCGGTATAGGGGCTGGCGGAGGGGTCTTCTTCCAGCCCCAACACCCACAGGCCGGCCTCTTTCAGCGCCGCAATCGCCGGGACCAGGTTCCCCACCCGCGCGATGCGCAGGAACTCGCAGGCCCCGGCCGAGGCGCGCACCACGGCGGGCGTGATGGCGGCGGCTTCCCGCTCGGGCAAAACGACGCCCTGCACCCCCACCGCCTCGGCGGTGCGCAGGAGGGTGCCGACATTTTGCGGGTCCTGCACCCTGTCGAGCACCAGGAGCAGCGCCGCCGGCCCGGCCTCCTGCGCCGCCCGCGAGATCTCGGCGAGCGACAGATAGGGGTAGGCCGAGGCCTCCAGGACGACGTCCTGGTGCTCACGTGACCGGCAGATGCGGCCCAACTGGTCGCGGTGGCGCGTCTCTACCGGGCAGTGCCGGCGCTCCGCGAGCCGGGTGATCTCCGCCAGTTCGCGGTCGGGCCGCGCGTCGGCGGCGACGAGCAGCCGCCGGCATGTACGCCGGCCGGCCCGCAGCGTCTCGCGCACGGCATTGGTCCCGTAGAGTGCTTCGACCAGCGGCCCGCCCTTGCCGGGAGGTCCGCGGCGCTGCTTCGCGGCTAGCGGCTGAGGCGCCATCGCGTCCCCTCGGGGCCGTCCTCCAGGGCGATCCCCATCTGCGTCAGCTGGTCACGCAGGGCGTCGGCGCGGGCCCATTCCTTCTGGGCACGGAAATCGGCGCGCATGGCCAGGAGCAGGCGCATCAGGTCGTCCGTCAGGCCGGCCGGCCCGGCGCCGCCCAGTTCGTCGGGCACCAGGCCGAGCACGGCCTCGCCCAGCTCCTGGTAAAAAGTGTCGTAGGCGGCCAATGTGCCGTGGGTGGGCGCGCCCCCCTCGATGCGGGCATTGCTCTCGCGGCTGGCGTCGAAGAGGACCGAGATGGCCACCGGCGTGTTGAAATCCTCGTCCATGGCAGCGATGAAGCGCTCCCGATGGGCGGCCAGTTGGGCCGCGACCTCGGGGTCGGCCGGCCCGTCCGCGGCGGCCGCCAGACGCTCGCGCACGCGCCGCACCGCCTCGTGCAGGCGGCCCAGGCCGCGCTCGGCCGATTCCAGGCCGGCGTCAGAAAAGTCCAGCGGGCTGCGGTAGTGGCTGGACAGGACAAAAAAGCGGATCGCGGTGGGCGAATAGGCCCGCGCGAGGCGCGGGTGCTCGCCGCGCAGGGCCTGCTTGATGGTGATAAAGTTGCCGAGCGACTTGCCCATGCGCGTTCCGTCGACCGTCACCATGTTGTTGTGCATCCAGTAGCGCACAAACTGTACGCCGTTCGCTGCCTCGGACTGGGCGATCTCGCTTTCGTGGTGGGGAAAGATATTGTCGAGGCCGCCGCCGTGGATATCCACGGTCTCGCCGATGTAGCGCATCGACATCACGGAGCACTCGAGATGCCAGCCGGGAAAGCCCCAGCCCCACGGGCTGGGCCAGCGCAGGATGTGCGCGGGCTCGGCCTGTTTCCAGAGGGCAAAGTCCGCCGGGTGGCGCTTGTCGGGGTTCTGCTCGATGCGGACGGCCGCCGTGGTCTCCTCGATCCTCCGGCCCGAGAGCTTGCCGTACTCGGGGAAAGAGGGCACCGAGAAGTAGACCGACCCGTTCACCTCGTAGGCATGCCCCTTGTCGAGCAGCTTCCGCACCAGCTCGATCTGCTCGGTGATGTGGCCGCTGGCACGGGGCATAATGTCGGGCCGCTGTACCCGCAGGGCATCCATGTCCTCCAGGTAGCTGCGGGTATAGAGCTCGACGAGTTCCATCGGCTCGATGCGCTCACGGGCGGCGCGGCGCAGGATCTTGTCCTCGCCCTCGTCGGCATCGTCGGTCAGGTGGCCGACGTCGGTAATGTTCTGCACGTAGCGCACGCGGTACCCGCGGAAGCGCAGGTAGCGGACTACGACGTCGAAAGAGACATAACTCTTGGCGTGGCCGATGTGCGGGTGGTCGTAGACGGTGGGTCCGCAGACGTACATCCCGACCCAGCCCTCGTGCAGCGGTGCAAAGTCCTCGCGTTGGCGCGTTAGGTCGTTATAGATTCGCAATGCCACGGGATACCTCCAGACGGTACTGCTCAGTCCTGGGCAACGGGGGTCGGGAGAGGGCCAGGTTGCGTTGCCAGCCAGGGAACCGCAGGGCGAGGGGGCGGGGCGATCGGTCCGGACCCGCGAGGGGTCAGGCTCGATGCCCCCGCGAACACAGGCAGGTGCAGATGCGGGGAGCCGGACGATCGATCAGAGTCCCGGGGGAGGGAAATTCGGTTGCCTGCCTGTGTAGCACGATATCCGTCACGGTTACGCCTCGCCTGAACTGGAGGGAGCGGGGGCCGCGGGCGCTTCCTGCCCCTTGGTCGAATCCGCGGCGCCCTTGTCCGGAGCGACCGCCGCCGCCTTCTCCGTGGGGGCCGGGCTGGTCTTGTCGCCGTTGCCTCCCGAGGGGGACTTGTGGTCCGTCGCATACCAGCCGGACCCCTTAAAGATGATGGCCGGCGGAAAAAGCAGCCGATAGAGCGGCCCGCTGCAGCGCGGGCAGATCGTCAGCGGGGGCTCGCTGAACCGCTGCACGACTTCGAGATCTTGATGGCACTTCCGACAGCGGTACACATACGTCGGCATCGACGTTTCTCCTGCTCAACGAACAGACAAACCAAACCGGCCCCGCCGGTCGGTGCAAAATACCATTATACGCCGTCTGGCGTTTTTTGCAACATTGCGCCTGGTTTCACAATAGCGCCCAACTCATACCCTTCGTGTCCCGATAGACCGCGGGGATCACGCTTTGCAGACGCCGAGAAATCGGGCCTTGCGAAGCGCCATGGGGATCACAACGCGCGAGCACACCCGCCGCAGCCCGTCCCCCTCTTCCTCTGCCCGGCCCCGAAACTGCCGGCCTCTATGTGCGTACATTACTTGACACCTGTGTCGCCGAATGATATAATTTACGACGCAAAATATCAAGGCTTAAAAGAAAGCCGCCCGTTGTAAGGAGGGTTTGATGTTCCAAGCGCTCGGGGTCCGCCCGCTCTATATCGTCATCGCGCTGGCCGTGGCGTTGATTGCGCTGATCGTCCTGCGCACCGTCACCAGAAAGCGCGTCTTTGGTACCCTCGCCGTCCTGCTGGCCGTCGCGGCGGTGGCTGCTGTCCTGATCGTGCC
>Ga0302250_1001604_pt1 | contig 16456 bp, 17 predicted proteins | sample AAG_RA_Asp_MG_FD_193536 | JGI IMG/M metagenome (GOLD analysis project Ga0302250, IMG submission 193536) | Enriched activated sludge microbial communities from anaerobic digester in WTTP, New Holstein, Wisconsin, United States - AAG_RA_Asp | ecosystem: Engineered > Bioreactor > Anaerobic >... | reverse complement strand
CCGATGCTCGCGCGACACGGCGATGGTCGCCGTGTTACGGCTCGCATCCTCCCACCCCCAACCGGAAACCTCCCCCCGTGGTTATCGCCCCTGACTGCCCGCCCTTTTAAGGGCGGGAGGAGCGAAGCGGGCGGTGGGTCGTGGCCGCAGTGGCCCGAACGAGCACCGCTTCAGGGTGCGAACGTAACGAGCCGCATCAGTGGCGAGTCGGAGCCCCTGATGCGTCGTGCGAGTGAGTCACTGAACGTGCGGCATGAGTACGATCAACAGCGACGAACACGATGCGAAGCATGGTGTGAGGAGCGGGCCCTTGCAGCCGCTGGCGCCGGAGCAGCGCGACAAGCCAGGGGCGTCATCGTACCAACCGAACAATCCGGAAAACAGCGAGGTGATGTGAAGCGAGCCGGAGCATCAGCGAGGACGAGTGAACATGACCGAGCGTCATCCTATCAACCGGACACGAGGGGAGGATCGCCGCCCCGCTCCGCACGCTTCGTGCACCTTCGGCGCACTCGCACATGCTCCGCGGACCGGCTCCAGTCATGCGCGATTTCATCGTTTGGCACTGTGAGCGGAAATCCTGGTCAAGCAAATCGCGCGACTGAAAATAACGCGTAACGGGCCCGGATTGTAAGAGATTCAAACCTTTTGTCAGGAATCTGGTCGGGGGTACTCTGTTCATACACTCTTTCACAGGATTTCGCTTTGAAAAAAGCGATTCCCTCTCACTATTTCCTGCAATTCCCTGATTTTGTCATATCCCGTACACCCGGAATATCCAGAACAGCAAAAGGATCATTACCGCAACGCCCGCAACAACCACAACAGGTCGAATCCCGATCAGTTCCGGCACCGTCTCGGCCGGGAAAGCGCCGCGGTTCAGGATGGTACTCGCGAGGATCGGGTAAAGGCGTGCGAAGATCCCGGCCCCGATTGCTATCCCGACGGCCCCGAAGAGTGCGTCCAGCGCCCCGGTCCCGACTGCACCTGCGGCCGTGCCGGGACAGTACCCGAGCAGGGCAAAACCGGCCCCGAAGATAAGGCCACCGACTACCGTTGAGCCGATTGATCCACTCCGGCAGTGAAGGTGTGCAATTCTCGCCAACTTCATGGAATAGACTCCGATCATGCCGATGAGCACGGCCGAGAGCATCACCTTGACGACCGTAAAGTCCGTGAGGAGGAGCTGCCCGATGATCATGTCATAATTTGTCACTCCGGCTTTCTGGAGCAGGAAGCCGAACGCGATGCCGGTCAGAAGCCCGAGGAGCACCTGGACATTCCTGTTGTTCCTGATGGTTTCAATGGACATCTCTCCACCTCACGGGAACCGGAACCCGAACAGCAGCCCCGCCACCAGGATCCCTCCGATGAAGAAGCAGGCAGCCGCAACCCAGCTTGAGAGGGCGAGCTGGAGTGTTCCCGAGATGCCGTGCCCGGAGGTGCAGCCCCCGGCCCAGCGTGCCCCAAGGCCGACAAGGATCCCCCCGATGAGTGCAGCAGCGAACCGGAATGCCGCATCCGGCCCAATGGCCGCAGCAAAGAACGGGGGCACCGCTACGATTCCGAACGTGCCGGACAAGAATGACGAGAGGAACGCTCCGATCACAATCCCGATAATGAGCACCCAGTACCAGTCAATGCACGGGACGAACTTTTGGTAATACGGCATCTCCCGTGTCTTCCCGCCCGAGAGCCCCGCCTCTACCATGCCGGCCGTGCTCGAGAAGCCCGTTGAGCACCCAAGCGGGTGGTCGGAGAGCACAAATACTGTCCAGATCAGGACCCCGATCCCCGCGCCGGCAAGGTACGGTGACCAGCTTGCCATGGTGAACCATTCGATCATGGTATTCCTGCATGGAACGGGGCGCTCTCCGCACTTATACCCTTTCACGCTGACATCAGGTTCTCCTGCCCGTACCGAACATTTCTTAACCGGCCGCGACAAGTACCCGATCAGCAATGAAACAGATCTCGTTCCGGTTCCGTGTCTATATCATGGTCTTCCTCTCGGTAGTATGCCTCGGAACTCTCGGCATCAGCCTTGCGGAAGGGATGCATCCCTTTGACGCCTTCTATTTTCTCATCGTAACCGTCGCGACCGTGGGCTACGGTGACATCCATCCCGTGACGGTCCCGGGCAAGATCCTCACGCTTGCCATCATCACCGGAGTAGGCTGTTTTGTCGGCGTGGCAGCAAACTCCATCGAGTCCATGATCGATGAAAGGGAACGCAGGAGCCAGTTTGAGAAACTGAACATGATCATCGGGCTCTTCTTCTCGGAGGTCGGCACGAATCTTTTGAAGATCATGAGTTCCAGCGACCCGGCCGCAGCCGAAATCCGCTCGGCCCTGGTCGTCTCAAACAACTGGATCGATGCCGATTTTTCCAAAGCGCGTACCCTGATCGAGAAGCACACCTACACCATCGACAGCTGCGCCGTGCCCATGGACGAACTCTACCAGTTCCTCAAAGAGAAGAAGGGCTTTCTCCTGATGATCCTGGATGATGTAGTCGCGATGTTGAATGCCGCGTTCACTTCGGCGTGCGCGACAAAACCGCAGTACGGGCCTCGAAATGCTTCCATGTCCTCCGCCCGAAGTGCCCGCAGCGGCTGCACCGCTTGGACATATACTCCGGGTTCACGTAGATGACCGGGATCCCGCGATCGAGCGCCCGCCTCTCCATCTGGTGCTGCAGGGAAAAGAACGAGTCGTTCTCAAAGGAGAAGACGAACGGATTGGAAGGGTCCTTGCGATGCGAATACCGGGGAGAAAAGAGTCTCTCGAACTTGATGCCCGTGCCGAGCGCCTCGGCAAAGGAAACGATCTGACGGCAGATGGTATGGAGTGCCGACTTGAATTTTTTTCGTTCGCGGGTCTTGGCTTTTTTGAGTTTCCAGAGTTTTCCTTCTTTGTAGTGTTTTGTGCAGTTTTTTGTGGAGTGCGAATGGACATAGTGGATGTTTTTCCCGAGTTTCATTACTTTCCCACTCTTCGGGTCGGCGGCAACGGCCATGTGGCCGGTGGTGTTGAGATCAACGCCGATCCAGCGGGTCGTCAGGGATGTGGATGAATGAAATCTGATCTCCTGTTATACCCAAGTCTGGAGCTCAACCGCAGTACAAAACAACATTGACTTCATGAACAGACCTGTTTTGTTAACTCTCCTCCGTTACAGGTGAATGCTTCTCTCCTCACGAATATAGGTTGTGGTCGTCAGGGGCCCCGGATTCAAAAAAGTGTGATGATCCATCCAGGATTTAAAAAACGGCTGCAGGGGAACCCAGTACTCTCTGCAATTCCTATGGGCTCCAAAAAAACAGGTTTTCCCTGTTTGCTCAGACCATCACCGCATAGGCGACAAGCGAGAGGAGGAAGGCAAGGAGCAGCATCGCAAGCGAGAGCGGTGCAACGAATACGAGCATCGCGTTTACTGTGCTTGCAAGCTGCGAGATCCGGTTGGAGCCGAAGACCACGATATGCTCGCAGTGCGCCGTTGCAGCAGCGCTTTCGGCAGGGGTGAGATCGTCGATAGCCACCCGGACGGCCTGCATGATGTGGGGGAGGAACTCTTCGACCGGGACATTCAGCCCTATCGGGTTCTTGCCGGTGATGGTGTTCACGACGTGCGAATCAGTGGTCATCACCTCCGCGTTGTCTACGAGAGTGCGGACTTCCTTCAGGATAACCTCACGGACACCGGCTGCCATGTTGTTGCCGTCAATTAAGATGTAGGCGGTCTTCTGGCCGTCTGCCTCCACAAGCATCACCTGAATGCCGAGGTCCCCGAAGCCCTGCTCCCGGGTGTACGGGACCGTGACCTGCGAGACGCCGATCCGGAACGGGTGGAGGGGAGCAGCGCGGCACGCCTCCATCGCATCCATGGCTGCCTTCTGGTACTCCTGTGCGGTCAGCGTGGCGAGGAGGACCGGCGACGAAAGATCGGTCATGCAGTTGTGCGCATCCACGACCGCAACATGGGGGAACCAGCGGTGCCCCTCTGCCATGATGGTGGATCCGATCGAGAAGTCCACGTCTTCGGTCCGGTGCGGGAAGCGGGTCGTGACAAGGAGCACCGAGTCCCCGAACTTCTGGCAGAGCACGGTGACCGTCCCGACCGTTACGATCGCAGACCTGCCCGTCCCGGCCGAATAGGCGAGGTTCGTCCGTGACTCTTTCAAAGCCGCGATCACCTTGTTACTCTCGGACTCGGAGACGAGGTTGAAGTCGTGCGTGGCGCACCCGTGTGCCACCAGGGTCTCGTCCTCCATGCTCTCGTGCAGGATTTTGGGGAGGTTTCCCCCGCCGATCTCGCCCATGGGCCCGGGATGGAGGTTGGGGACCGTGAACATGACCGACTTCTTCTTCCCGCGACGGAAGAAGAAACTCACCTGCGGGACAAAGATCTCTTCGCCAATCTCCCGGAAGAAGTCCTCCATGCCCTTCGAGCCGTCCGTCATGTGGGCGATGAACGCGTTGATGAACGCGAGCCCCCGTATTTTGAATGCTTTTTTCAGCGGGCGCTCGATCATCCAGATGAGGATGGCAAAACCCAGCCCAAAGACAAGGTGGAGGACGAGCGCGAAGATGGCAAACGAGGAGGAGAAAAGGAGCATGCCGGCAAGGATCCCGATTCCACTCTGCGTGATGGCCGGAAGCACCATCCACGGCACGCGGTAGTCCGCGATAGCGACCAGCACGAAGAGTCGGAGCCCGAAGATGAACCCGAGCGAGATGGCATAGAAGAGCGGGAGGTGGGTAATCGAGACAGCTATCGAGGCAAGCGTGATGATGACTGCAAAGACCGTGCAGGCAAGCGCAAGCAGGGCCGAGCGGTTCCAGGTCATGGTCTTGCCGCTCCACTCGATGATCGGTTTTGTCAGCACGAATGCGGCAATGGCGGGGATGGTGAACGCGATCGTACCCGAAAAGAGGAACTTCTCCGGCAGGGGGAAGAGGTCGGAGAGGAGGTCCGGGACGGGGAACGCGATGATCCCCGATGAGGGCAGGCTCAGCCATGCCCGGGCGTTCGCTCCGTCGATGATAAGGCCGAGGAGGATGATTAAGATGAGCGACCGCTGCCACGTGGGTGCGGTGAAGATGTATTTCGTGAGCTGCCCGAGCCGTACATCGTGTCCCTGCGACATTTATGCAAAACCTCCGAGGACCAGTTCGTGGCGGTCGTTTTCCGACCGGACGTGTGCGGTCGCGTAGGTGACCGGGCGGGAGTAGAACGGGGCATTGAGTGTGATGCTCTCGTACTCCCCACCCTCGCCGGCAATGTTGATGCGTCGGGTTGCGGCAATACGTTTGAGCCGGCGGATGAGGGCGTCGTCAAACCGTGCGCCGAGGAAGCTGGCATCGAGCCCTTCCGCTGCCGTGACGATGATCCGGGCGTCCAGCCGCTCTGCCACCTCATGGAGGAGGGCCTCCGGATCCATGTGCCAGAGCGGGGTGAATAGTTCCAACTCGAGCCTGTCAGTGATCGCCTTCACGCGGGCAGCCTGGTACTCCGAGGCCACCGCACCGGCTACCACGCCCTCAACATCGAGCGCTGCAAGGCCTGTTTCCAGGTCCTTGAGTTCCTCCTCCTTGTTCCCCTCGGTGGCAATCTCCACGTACTCAATGCCCGCGACCTTCGCGATGACCGGCACAATGTCGAGGTTTGCCGAGTGGAACATGTAGGAGTCGCGGTTCTTTGGCCGGGCGGTTACGAGATACCGGACATCCTTTCCGCTATCAATGGCCTTCTGGCACGAGAGGATCGAGTCTTTTCCTCCGGATGTCAGCGCCGCCCAGCTCATTCTTCTTCTCCTACTGTTTTGGGGCCGGCAGTTCCCCGAAGTTCTTCTTATACCGGGCTTCCATGGTGTCCCACGTGGGCAGGTGGGTCTGGCATCCCACGTGTTCTACGACATGCGATGCGGTAACAGTCCCGATCTTACAGCAGGTAAGCGGGTCGTACTCCCGCACATACGCGGAGAGGAACCCGGCCCGGTACGAATCGCCGGCACCGGTGGGATCGGCAAGAGTGACCGGAACGACCGGGATGAAGTGCTCCTTTCCCTTCGTGTAGAGCGTGCTCCCATCCCCGCTCATGGTGAAGATGGCCATGCCGACCCGGGCAATGAGGGCATCCCTCGTGATCCCGAGCGTTTCGCACATCTGCTTCACTTCGTGCTGGTTGGCGAAGAGGATGTCCGCATTCGAGATGATCGAATCCAGCTGCTCTTTATTGTACCAGAAGACATCCTGCCCCGGGTCGAATGAGACGAATTCGCCCTTGTCGGCAACTCGGCAGTTGAATTCCGGGTCTGCGGTTGCCATGTGGACGAGCGGGAGGGCCGGTGCCTCGGAGGTCCGGAACGCCCTTGACGCACCCCATTCAAAGAAGGTCATCTGGTCGCCCGTTTCGTCGGTGAACATGAAGGCCGTGGGCGTGTGGGCGTCCGGCACAATAAAGAACTGCTGGCCAACGCCGAGTTTTGTCATCCACCGGTCATAGTCGCTGCCTTTAAAGTCGCTCCCCACGCAGGAGTGGAGCGTTACCTTCTCACCGAGCATGGCGATACCGGCCGCGATATTAGCCGCCCCGCCGCCATAATAGATCTGGCGGTCGGTGATATGGGTCGAGCAGTTCTTCTCCGGTAAGTGGGCTACTTTCGATATGTGGTCGATGGCCGTGTGGCCGACGATATGGATCATAGTTCCTGCACATCCACGAGTTTTAAGGGCACGTCGCGGAGAGCCTTGCCGATGGTCGACTTTGCGATCCGCTCGGCATGCTCCTTACTTTCGGCCCTGAAGACTTTCATCTCCAGGACGAGCCCGACGAGCGCGGTGTCGGCGACAACGATCGCGCTCGAGAGCGTCTCCTCGCAGTACGGGCAGGTCAGGAACCCTTCCTCAACTTCAACGAATTTTGCGGCCGGGTTCAGGCGTTTGCCTGCCTCGCTGATCGCGATCCCGATGGCGTCGTCCAGCGTCTTGACATCGCGGACAAGCCATGCCGCTTCCATAGTAACCAGGTAATCTCCCATACTATTTCCTCACCAGTTCTCGTGATGTACGTGCTCCCCGACAGCCATCCGTGGCGGCGACTGTGCGGGCTCTTTTCCCTTCCCCACGACCAGCAGGGCAACAGGCCGGAGGTGTTGCGGCAGGTCCAGGACCTCGCGTACGCCCTCATCGTCGAACGCACCGGTCCAGCAGCTTTCGAGGCCCCGGGCCCGGGCGGCAAGCATCATATACGTGCAGGCGATCGTTGCGTCTTCCAGCGCATAGAGGATCCCCCTCTCCCCGTACCGCGACATGGAGCGGACATAGTTCGAGCAGACAATAAGGATGAGCGGTGCCTGCCCGACATGCTCCTGGTTAAATGCGGCCTCAGCGAGTGCTTCCCGGGTCTCCTCTTCCGTCACCACAACCACGTCCCACGCCTCCAGGTTCCCAGCGCTCGGGGCGGTGCTTGCGCATTTCAGGAGGTAATCGAGATCCTCTCCCGATACGGGCTCGCCCGTAAAGTCCCGGACCGATGCCCGCCCGGCAAGGAACGCGTAAAAATCAGAGGAGTCCATGTTCCGAGAGTACCTGCCATGCTTCCTGCGCCGGCGTTGTCGCGGCGCTGACAGCCGCCCCGATCTTCAGCGATGCCTGGTCCGGCTGGTCGCTCTCGACAAGGGAGATCGCTTCGCTTAAGGAATTGATTGCCTTCTGGAATGACGAATGACCAGTACTGTGGACCGCAAACTGGAGTTCGGCCCTTGTTGCCTCCATCACCATGATGAGCATGCGGCGGGCCCCGGTCTTTTCCGGGTCCTTGAACCCGGTGAGCGCAACACAGAGCTGGGACACCATGATCAGCTCGGATTTTGCCCGTTCGCCGAACTGGTAATTCTTGACTGCAGTTGGAAGATCCATAGTCACCATAGTCATTGGGATAAAAGATAGTTATCCTTGGCGGAATGAAGCGGGTGGTAAGCCTGCAGGAGAAATGTTCAGGAAAAGATTGTTTGAGGTATTTTTAGGGAACCTCAACCCATGATGGGCCCGTTATAAAAAAAGGATTACCGGGAAGACTTGGCCTTTGCACCGAGCGCGGAGACCTTTGCCCGCTTCATGTGCCGGCGGATCATGGGGTTTGCGGTGGACTCATTCATGCCCGAGCCGCCCGAGCGGTCGCCGCCGCGCCTGCCGCCGCGTCCGCCACGTGCACCGCCGCGGCCTCCCTGTGCCTCGGCGATCATGTCAAGCTGCTGTACTTTTGCTCCTGCCTTGAAGCGCTGGTTTGGACCCGGGGTTTTTGCCTCGCCTTCCTTCTTGGGGACGAGCCGGATCTGGCCCTTTACGCCTTTTACCTGAGCCCAGAGGGTTGTGCCTGTCTTGCCCATAATAAACTCCTTACTTTATTCGTCCGTGCCTGTGATAAACCTTTAGGCTCCGAGTGGTTCGAAGAACCACGAGGAGGAGAAGATTTTCCATGAGGAAAATCTTCGACTTCCGAGTGGCCATCAGGCCAGGAGAGTTACTTGGTTCCTGATGCCCGCTCGATCTCCTTTCTCAGGACCTCGCTGACCAGTTTCCCGTCAACGGAGCCCCGCACCTCTGCCATAACCACGCCCATTAAGGGCCCGAGCGCCCCTTTGCCCTTCTGCGCGACAAAGTCCGAGCGTTCGGCAATAATCTTCCGGACAATCGCTTCGAGTTCTTCGCGCGAGACTGCGGGCGCCAGTTTCTTTAAGGACTCCTCAAAGGAGCTGCCGGCCGCAATGCTCCGGAAGATCTCGGGAATTGCCTCGCGTGCGGCCTTCCCTCCCTCAACGGCATGCCAGGTATCAAGATATGCCTGGTCGGGGATTTTCGCGATGTCGATGCCGTCCCTCCGCAACTCTGTTGCGGTCGAGAGGATAGTGAACGCCGCGAGCTTGGCCCTGATGCCTTCTTTCACTGCCCGCTCGAAGAGCGGGAGCTTCTCGGAGCCGGCCAGCTGGAGGGCGTACGGCAGCTCGATCTCGTACTCCTTTGCGTACCGCTCTGCCCGGGCCGTCAGGAGCTCGGGAATCTTCACCGCATTCCAGCGTGCCTCGCTGATGGTAACCGGGAGCACGTCCGTCTCCGGGTACATCCGGGCAGCGCCCGGCAGCGGGCGCATATATGCGGTGCTTCCCGATTCGAGCATCTTCCGCGTCTCTTCGGGAACCGGCTTGTCGGAGAGCGCGATCTGCGCCCTTGTCACGACCTGGGCAATGGCACAGGAAGCCTGTTTCTCGCTTGTGCCGGACGCAATGATGACGCAGTCCCTCTCTCCGGCCTTCAGGTGCGTACGGATCATTGCGACCTCTTCTGCGGTGACGCCGTAGGCCGGCAGCTCGTCCGTGTGGAAAATCCCGCCCACGCCGCACTTCTTGGCGTAATCGGACATCTCGCTCCCGAGCCTCCGCTCCGGCTGGATCTCGCGGCCGACAAGGCCCGCAAAGCCCGGGAGCACGATGGCGTGGATCTTCTTTGCCTTCTTCAGCACTGCGGACTTCGTCTCTTTGAAGAGCTCCGTCACATCAGTCCCGGTTGTTGCACCGATTGTTGCGCCGCGGCCCTTCAGTTCGTCGCGGATAGCGAGCAGGTTCGTCTGCCGCTGCACCTCGCGCCGGACCACTTCGGCAATCAGGTCCAGTTCCTGCACACCCTTGATCTCCACGCGGGCGCCGGCCGCGATCGAGATGTTGACGTCCTGCCGGATCGTCCCGATGCCGCGCTTGACCTTGCCCGTTGAGCGGAGCACCATGCCGATATACTCCGCCACCTTCTGCACATCCTCGGGAGTGTGCATGCAGGGCGATGTGGTGATCTCGATTAAGGGGATGCCGAGCCGGTCCAGGGAAAAGACCTCGTCCTTCACCCGCTGGCAGGCCTCCTCCTCGAGGCAGATCGTCTCGATCTCCCCGCTGTTCGGCAGTTTCCCGTTCAGGGCAACGAGCGCCGTCCGCTGGAACCCGCTGGTGTTGGAGCCGTCGATGACGAGCTTCCTCATCGTGTGCACCTGCGGGACGGGCGTCATGCCAAACATCTTCCCGATGGTGAGGCAAACCGAGAGTGCCTCATCGTTCATCGGTGCCGGGGGCTCCTCGTCATTCTCTACCAGGCAGGTGGTGTCGTACGCATAGTAGAGGAACTTTCGGTCGCTCTTCATCTCCTCTTTTGCCGCCCGGTCGATCTCGCCCATCTCGGAGACGGTCGCCCGCAGGTAGCGCGAGAACTCGCCGTTATGCTCCGCAATCTCGCGGAGCGTTGTGGGGCAGTGGCAGAAGAGCTTCTCCGCTGTGTCGAGCTGCTGGTGGATCTCGATCCCGGCAACCAGGCCGGCCTTCTTATAATCCATGGCCGCTCCTCCGCGTGCACTCGCCTTTGAGAGCGGTCTGCATCATGGCAGCCGCTTTCGTTTTGTCCTTCTCATTGCCCAGCACCCACATCAGCTTGACGAGTGCCGCCTCGGGAAGCATGTCGCCGCCCTCGATGACGCCGGCAGCAAGCAGGTCGCGGCCGGTGTCGTACACCCGGTCGCAGACCCGGCCGTGCATGCACTGCGAGGTCATGACAATGAGCGTCCCGCCCTCTGCGAGGCGTTTCAGCCCGGGGATGAGCGCTGTGCTCGTATGCCCGAGCCCCGTTCCTGCAATGACGAGCCCGTGGTATCCCTCGTACGCCTTCAGGATATCGGGTGACAATCCCGGGAAGAACTGGATGAGGGCGCAGTGCGGGTCGAGCTGGTCGCGGAGGGCCAGTTTGTGCGTCCCGCGTTTGACCGCATCCGGAGCAAGCGTCACCTTCCGTGAAGAGTACTCAATGCTCCCGATGGCGTCAGCACCGAGGCTCCGGAATGCATCGCGCCGGGAGGTGTGCATCTTGCGGACCCGGGTGCCCCGGTGGATAGCGCAGGTGTCGTCGTTCGTGGTCGCGTGCATCACGACTGCGACCTCGCCGAGATCGCTTGTTGCTGCTGCCGCCGCACAGACCGCGTTCATGGCATTGTCGCTCGAAGGCCGGTCGGCCGAGCGCTGCGAACCGACAAAGACGATCGGCACCGGGGTGTCGAGCATGAAGCTGAGCGCTGCAGCGCTGTACGCCATGGTGTCGGTACCGTGGGTGACGATGATGCCCTTTGCGCCCCTTTTGATCTCCTCGTACACCGCCCGGGCCAGCTGCTGCCAGATGGCGGGCGTCATATTCTCCGAGAGGATGGTGGCGAGCGGGATCGTCCGGTAATTGGCAATCGAGGCAAGTTCCGGGATGGCAACAAGGATGTCGCTTGCATTGAACTGGCTCGTGACCGAGCCGGTGCGGTAGTCGATCCGGCTTGCTATCGTGCCGCCCGTCGAGACGATCGAAAGATTGGGGAGGCTGCTGTTCTGCGTAACCTCGTATGGTTTTACTCTGGCAGGTGCCGGGCGCTCCACGAACGTGCAGGCCTGTGGCGGCACGCCGATATTGTAGCCCGATCCGAGCTTGATGACGGCCATGCCGTCCCGCCCGGTGATGTAAATCCCCTCCAGCAGCTTTCCGCCATAGGCACACTGTACGATATCCCCGGATACGAACTCTGTTGTTATGCTACCAGCCTCCGTGCTGTGTCGGTGAGGTCAGTGGATCTCTTTTTTTGGTTCGTGAACTTTTCCCGGATGAGTTCACTGTCCTTTGCTGCCTGTTTCTTCCGGGCGGCAATTGCCTTCTTTGTCGCCTTCGGCGCCGGTCCGCCGATAATGTCCCGGACAGCAACCGAATAGCCTGCATCAAGGACTTCGGTTATCTCTTTCTGGGTGAGCCCCATCTTCTTCAGTGAAATTCCCGGTGCAACTTCGGTGGCTGCCTTTTCGAGGGTTGCAAGCGTGAGGCTGCCCTTCTGCACCGCCCGGCCTACGATCGAGTGTGCCGTGCGGAACGGGATGTCGTACGAGCGCACGAGCGTGTCGGCAAGTTCCGTTGCCGTGGAGAAGCCCTGTCCTGCCTCCTCCCGCATCCGCTTTGTGTCAAATTTCGCGGTCTCGAGCATGCCAAGGAGGATCCACGTGCTGATCCCCGCGCTGTGCACCCCGCGCCAGAGGTTTGGCGTCAGTTCCTGGAGGTCGCGGTTGTAACTCATCGGCAGGCCCTTTGTGATGGTGAACGCGGCTGCAAGAGAACCAAAGACCGTGCCGGTCTTCGCCCGCATGATCTCGGCGGTGTCCGGGTTCTTCTTCTGGGGCATGATGGACGAGGTGGAGCAGTAGGTGTCGTCCATCTCCACGAACTTCACAAACGAGGTGCTCCAGATCACAAGCTCCTCGCAGAGCCGGCTCGTGTTCGCCATGTGGATGGAGAGATCGGCAAGGGTTTCGAGCGCGAAGTCCCGGGTGGCGACAGCGTCCATGCTGTTCTCGACAAGCCCGTCGAACCCGAGGAGAGATGCGGTGTACTCCCGGTCAATGGGGTAGCCGGTGGAGGCGAACGCGGCTGCGCCCAGCGGGCACAGGTTGACGCGGGCGTACGCGTCCTTCAGCCGGTCGAAGTCCCGGCTGAATGCCTGTTCGTAGGCAAGGAGGTGATGGGCAAGGGTAGTTGGCTGGGCGTGCTGGAGGTGGGTGAACCCCGGCATGATATTCTCCGTGTGCTTCTCTGCAAGCTCAAGGAGGATGTCCCGCAGCCCCGCAATGAGGATCATCTGGAAGAGCAGTTTCTCCCGCAGGGCGATCCGGATGCAGGTCGCGACCTCGTCATTTCTCGACCGGGCCATGTGCATCCGTCCCCCGGCTTCCGGCCCCGCAGCTTCGATGACAAGTGACTCGATCCCCGCGTGCACGTCCTCGAACCGATCGTCGAAGACGTCCTCCGGTATCCCCTTGTCGGCGAGCTTCAGCAGCACCTTAAGGATCTGCTTTGTGGTCTTCCGCTCATTGATCTTCTGCCGGTCGAGCATCAGCACGTGGGCAATGTCCACGAGCAGGTCGGCCTCCGCGAGATAGCGGTCCGCGTCCATCGAGGAGAGGAACTCCTGCATGTCGGAGTCCCGCTCTCCGGAGAGGCGCCCCCGCCTCACAACATCCGTTCGCATCCGTTCACCCTTTTTCATTACCGTTATTATTGGTCATAATGCCATTAAAGCCACGCCTTGCGTGCCGCGAGCTCGATCGCCTGCTGCACGGACTCCCGGGGGATGATGGTCGCAACCGGGACGTGCACGAGCTGCTCGATGATGCTCGAGACGATCGGGGCACAGACGATCGCGATCGCCCCTTCCCGCTCAGCCCGGACCGCGGCAACGATTGCGTCCTCCATCGTGTGGACAGGATACTCCCGCACCCGCATGCGGTGGCCGTCGATCTCCGCCATCCGTTCCTCTACGCTCTCGAGCACCGGGCGTGCAGCGATGAGGCCGATGAAGTCCTCGTTCCCTACGTGGTAGAGCTGCCGCAGGGCCCTGACGATCGCCCGCAGGGTCGAGAGGTTGGGCGACCTCCGCCCGTGCAGGATCTTGTAGAGCGAGCTCTGGGCGATCCCGCTCTTCTCCGAGAGTTCCCGCACGTTGATCCGCAGGTCGTGCCTGAGGAGGTCGTTTAAGGCCGTAACGAACTCCTCGTCCGAGACGAGTGCAGCGCGCATGATCCGGTCAATCGGGTCCACCTGTACCATATGATAGACACAAAAGGGCCAATCAAAGAAAAATATTTTCTTTTTGTCCTAAAATGCGCCGGGTGAAAACCGGGGAAAATGGACAGTAATGCCAAAAAACCTCTCTTATTGTAGAACTTTTGCAGACTTTTAAGACAAAAAGAGAGAAATTATGGCCGAATCGGGTAGTTTTTAATAATCCCCGGACAACACTCCCGTATGAAATCTTCCACAATCATGGCAATCGCCTCCCTTGCGGTTGTCCTCCTCCTGCTTGTGGCCGGCTGCACCCAGCCGGCAGGCACTTCTGACACGAAGACCAGCAAAGCACCTGTCGATGAACTCGTCATCGGTTACCAGCCCAGCACCCACCAGATGGCCTTTATCACTGCCATGGAGAAAAGCTGGTGGCAGCAGGACCTCGCTCCGCTCGGCGTTAAAAAGGTCTCCGACAAGGTCTTCCCGAGCGGCCCCTCCGAGATGCAGGCCATGCAGGCCGGCGATCTCGATGTCGCCTATGTCGGCGCAGCCCCGTTCCTGACCGCGGTCAGCACCGGCCTTGACGCAAAGATCGTTGCCGGTGTCAACACCCAGGGATCAGACCTTGTCGTTGCCAACAACATCGAATATACGGGCCCCGAGAGTTTAAAAGGCAAGACCATCGGCACGTTTGCCGTTGGCAGCATCCAGGACACCATCCTCCGCGACTGGCTCAAGAAGAACAACATCGACCCCGACAAGGACCTGACGATCGCCCCCATGTCCCCGGGTGATGCGGTAACGGCCATCCTGGCCGGCAAAGTCGATGCCGTCTTCCTCCCGACCCCGTCCCCGAGCACCATCGTCAACCAGGGCAAGGGCAAAATCGTTGTCCATTCCGGTGAGATGTACCCCAACCACACCTGCTGTGTCCTTGTGGTCAGTGGCAAACTGATCCGCGAACACCCGGAGATCGTAAAGCAGATCATCGCGACAAACGACAAGGCAGTTGCCTGGAACATCCAGAACCGCGACGAGGCTGCCGTCATCTATGCCAACAAGACCAGCGCAAAACTCGAGGATGTCAAGGTCTCCCTTGCAGAGTGGGACGGCAACTGGGCCTCGGACCCGAACATCATCGTGGACCCGGTCTTAAGCTATGCAAAGATCCAGTACGACCTCGGGTACATCAAGAAACCGCTCACAAAGGACGAGATCTTTGACCTCTCGTTCTACCAGAAGAGCTGAATTAACCAACCCTTTTTTTCCCTTGAACTCCTTTACTATACAGGAAAATCCGCACTCTCTTGAGGACACCCATGGGAAAACATGCGAAGAATGGCAGGGACTGGCGGCTTGGTGTGCTTGCCATCGTGTTAGCACTCATCGCCTGGCAATTCATTGCGTCAGTCATCATCCGCTACCCGTTCATCCTCCCGGCGCCGACCGATGTCGCGTCCGCGTTTGTCAACCTTGTCCAAGACGGCGATATCTTCATCGACCTTGGGACAAGTCTCGTCCACTTCGCCATAGGCCTGTTCCTTGCGCTCATCGTCGGCATCCCGCTTGGGATCATCATGGGGTGGAACCGCCGTATCGAGGCGCTGGTAGACCCGTTGATCGAGCTCCTCCGGCCGATCCCCCCGCTTGCCTGGATCCCGTTTGCCATCATCTGGTTTGGGCTCACCTCGTTCTCGGCCGGTTTTATCATCTTTATCGGGGCGCTCTTTCCCATCATCATCAACACCTACAGCGGCTTCCGCGGCGTGCCCCGCGTCTTTGTCGAAGCGGCAAAGATGCTCGGGTGTACAAAAGACCTCCCGCTGATCCGGTACATCGCGTTTCCGGCAGCCCTTCCCTCTGTTGCCGCCGGGATCCGGATCGCAACGGGTGTTGGCTGGATGTGCCTTGTCGCCGCCGAGCTCTTCGGGGTCTCGAACTACGGCCTTGGCCAGAAACTCTGGTTCTACTACTCCCTCCACCAGATGGACAGCGTTGTCGTGTACATGATCCTGCTTGGCCTCATCGGCCTTGCGTTCGACATGGTCTTCCGGCATTATATCGACAAGAAGTTCCTGAAGTGGCGGACCGGGGAGGTGGCGTGAGATGGGCGACTTGGTGATCCGGAACCTGAACCAGTCGTTCCCCCGCGACGACGGGTCGCGGCTCGTGGTGCTGGATGACCTCAGCCTCACGGTACAGGACAAGGAGTTTGTCTGCATCCTTGGCTCCTCGGGCTGCGGCAAGACAACGCTGCTCCGCATGATCGCCGGCCTCGACACGGCGGAGTCCGGCTCGGTCGTGCTCGACGGCGAGGAGATCCGGGGCCCGAACCCGAAGGTCGGGATGGTCTTCCAGGAGTACTCCCTTTTCCCGTGGCGGACGGTCATCGACAACATCGCCTTCGGCCTTGAGATGCGGGGCATGCCAAAGGGGGAGCGGCACCGGGTTGCAGAAGAGTACCTTGAGCTGGTCAACCTCAGCCAGTTCCGTGACAGTTTCCCCTCGGAACTCTCGGGCGGGATGCGGCAGCGGGTGGCCGTTGCCCGGGCGCTGGCGCTCGACCCGGTCCTCCTTTTGATGGACGAGCCGTTCGGGGCGCTCGACGCCCAGACCCGCAACAAGCTCCAGATCGAGCTCCTCGAGATCTGGGAGAAGACGAAAAAGACGGTGGTCTTTATCACCCATAGCGTGGACGAGGCGGTCTTCCTCGCGGACCGGATTGTCGTCATGACGCCACGGCCGGGCCGGATCTGCCAGGTCTTCGAGATCCGGCTCCCGCGTCCCCGTGACCGGACGGACCGGGAGTTTGCAGAGCTCCGGCGCGAGGTCCTCG
>Ga0302250_1001602_pt1 | contig 16465 bp, 15 predicted proteins | sample AAG_RA_Asp_MG_FD_193536 | JGI IMG/M metagenome (GOLD analysis project Ga0302250, IMG submission 193536) | Enriched activated sludge microbial communities from anaerobic digester in WTTP, New Holstein, Wisconsin, United States - AAG_RA_Asp | ecosystem: Engineered > Bioreactor > Anaerobic >... | reverse complement strand
ACATCCGGAAGAAGTAGTTGGCCTCCTGGATGCGGAAGACCTCCCCGCCGGTCTCGGGGCAGCGGCCGTCCACCAGTTCCTCGGCCGTGAAGAACTTCTCGACCCGAGGGCTGTAGAACCCCTCGTACTCGCCCCGGTAGATCTCCCCGGCCTCCCAGAGGCGCTTCAGGGCCTCCTGCACCACCGCCTCGTGGCGGGGCTCGGTGGTCCGGATGAAATCGTCGTGGGCGACGTGCATTGTGGGCCACAGGTCCCGGAAGTGGGCCTGCATCTCGTCGCAGTGGGCCTTCGGGGACAGCCCCCTCTTTGCGGCCGCCTCCTGGACCTTCTGCCCGTGCTCGTCCACCCCGGTCAGGAAGAAGGTCTCCTGCCCGAAGAAGCGGTGGTACCGGGCCAGCACGTCCGCGAGGACCGTGCAGTAGGCATGGCCGATGTGCGGCCGGTCGTTCACGTAGTAGATCGGCGTCGTGATGTAGAACACGCGGTCTTCCGCCACGTCCGTCCTCCCGGGAAAGTCCTAGAAGCGCTCGGCCACGCTCTTCGCCTGGAGGAACAGCAGCAGGTAGTCCCGCCCGCCGGCCTTGCTGTCCGTCCCCGACAGGTTGAAGCCCCCGAAGGGATGCGCCGAGACCATCGCCCCGGTGCATTTCCGGTTCAGGTAGAGATTGCCGACGTGGAACTCCCGGCGGGCCCTTTCCAACCGCTCGCGGCTCCGGGAATAGACCGCGCCCGTCAGGCCGTACACGGTCCCGTTGGCGATGGCCAGGGCGTCGTCGTAGTCCCGGGCCCGGGTGCAGGCCAGCACGGGCCCGAAGATCTCCTCCTGGGCGATCCGGGCCTGGGGCGCCACCTCGTCGAACACGGTCGGCTCCAGGAAGTACCCAGGGGCGTCCAGGCGGCCTCCCCCGGTCAGCAGTCGCCCCTCGGACCGGCCGACGTCGATGTAGGACTGGATCGTCGCCATCGCCGAGTCGGTGATCACCGGCCCCATCCGGTTCGCCGGGTCCTTCGACGGCCCGACGGTGATCTTCCGCGTCAGGTCCACCACCCGTTCCACCAGGGCGTCGTGGACCGCCTCCATCACGATCAGGCGGCTGCACGCGCTGCACTTCTGCCCCTGGTAGCCGAAGGCGCTGGCCACCACCCCGGCCGCCGCCTCGTCCAGGTCCGCGTCGTCGGCCACGACGATGGCGTCCTTGCCGCCCATCTCGGCGATCACCCGCTTGATCCAGATCTGCCCCGGCTGGGCCTTGGCGGCCAGTTCGTTGATGTGGAGCCCCACGGCCATGCTGCCGGTGAAGGCCACGATGCGGGTCTTCGGGTGGGCGACCAGGGCGTCCCCCATGGTGCCGCCGCTGCCGGGGCAGTAGTTCAGCACCTCGTCGGGCAGTCCCGCCTCCCGGAGCACCTCGACCAGCAGCCAGGCGATGGCGGGGGTCGGCGAGGCGGGCTTCAACACCACCGTGTTGCCGGCCACCAGCGCCGCCGTGGTCATCCCCGTGGTGATCGCCAGGGGGAAGTTCCAGGGGGGGATCACGACCGTGACCCCGCAGGGCAGGTAGTAGAGGTTGTCCTCCTCCCCGGGCATCGTCGTCACGGGCTGGGGTTCGCCGTACCGCATCGCCTCCCGGGCATAGAACTCCAGGAAGTCGATGGCCTCGGCCGTGTCGGCGTCGGCCTCGACCCAGGGCTTGCCCGCCTCCAGGATCATCAGCGCGTTGGCCTCGAACCGCCGTCGCCGGAGGATCGCCGCCGCCCGCAGCAGCACCCTCGCCCGGGCCGCCGGTTCCCACCGGGACCACGACTGGAAGGCCTGGTGGGCCGCCTCGACCGCCTGGGCGGCCTGCTCCGGCGTGGCCTTGGACACCCGGGCCACCACCTCCGACGGATTCGACGGATTCCGGGAGAAGATGGCCTCGCTGGTGGTGATCTCCTTCCCTCCGATCCGGAGGGGAATCGACCGGCCGAAGGAGGCTTCGACCCTGGCGATGGCGGCCTGCTGGGCCTGGTGCAGGTCCGTCCGGGAGAAGTCGGTCAACGGCTCGTTCTGGAACGGAGCGATCATCTGTTTCCTCCTGGCAAGGGGCCTCGGGTCGCCGCTCCCCGGCGACCGCGCGAAAGCATCCCCCACCCCGGCCATTTTGGCAACCGGGGGACAGCCCCCTCTTTGCCACATCCAACCTCCCGTCCCGACTCGATATCCCGCCGGATGCCCCTGCGGCACCAGGGTGACTGTCCCCGTTTCTGACCCGTTTCTGCACGAGCCTTGCCAGGTTCCGGCAAAGACGGCATCCTTGGGGAGGACCTTCTCGAACAGGGACCCGGGATGTTCCAGAGCCTTGCCCCCACGCTGCTGCTGGCCACCCCGACGCTGCTGGACCCCAACTTCCGCCAGACCGTCGTGCTGCTCTTCGCCCACGGCGAGGAAGGGGCCCTGGGTCTCGTGGTCAATCGCCCCTCCCCCGAGCCGCTGCACAAGGTCCTCGAGGCCACGGGCCTGCCGAACCCCGGCGAGGAGATCGGGAAGCGGCCGGTGTTCCTGGGCGGTCCCGTCCAGCTGGGCACCGGGTGGGTCCTCTTCCAGGGAACCGACCCCCGGGGCGAGTCCTTCCCGGCCGGACCCGACCTCCGGGTCACGGGCAGCCATCGGGTGTTCCGGGACCTGCTGAACCGGAGCCCCGTCCCTCCCTTCCGCTTCTGCCTGGGGAACGCCGGCTGGGCCCCCGACCAGCTGGAGTCCGAGATCCGCGAGGGGGCCTGGATGACCGCCCCGGTGGATCCCCGGATCCTCTTCGACCTCCCCCCGGACCAGTGCTGGCGGCACGCCTGGATGACCCTGGGGGTCGATCCCTCCCTCTGGTCCTTCTCGGTGGGCGACGGCTGACCGGGCCCTCCGTGCTATGCTTCCCCGCCATGAAGACGTCCCTGAGGGCGCAGGTCGGGATCGGGCTGGCCACCGAGGCGGTCGTCTTCGGGCTCGCCATCGGCTACCTGGCCTGGACCACGGACCGCCTGCTGGAGGAGGTGTCCCTGCTGAAGGGGACCATCTCGCCGGCGGTGGAGGACCTGACGGCGCTGCTGGCCGAGACCCGAGGCATCGAGGATCTCCTCGGATCCCCGCGGTCCGTGGACCTGGACCGGTCCCGCCTGCTGATCCAGCGTCTCCACCTCTTCGACCGGCTCCGGGCCGCCGCCGAGGCCCTGGAGGCGGCCTCCGAGTCCGGGGTCTTCTCGGACGCCCGGTCGGCGGACTTCGCCGGTGCCGCGGCCTCGGCGCGGCAGGCATCGACGCTGCAGCGCCGGACCCCCGGCCAGGACCCCGCGATCCCTCCGGCGGCCGAGGAGGCCCTCGGCTTCCTGGTCGAACGGCTGGATGCCGCCCAGCGTTCCGGCGCCGTCGGGGAGGCCGAGACCCACGCCCGGGGGATCCTGAAGGTCCTCCGGCTGATGCGCGGCGCCACGCTGCGGGTCCAGAGCCAGGCCCTCGCCGCCCTCCGGGAGGCCGAGGCGGACCTCGTGGCCCGGCGCACGAAGGTCTCGCTGCTGGTGATCGGCGTCTCGGCCCTGGCGCTGGTGGTGGCCCTGGTGGTGCTGCTGTACTCCCTGAGGGCCCTGCGGCCGGTCGGGGACCTGATCGCCGCGATCCGCAGGCTGGCGGCGGGAGACTACGCACCCATCACCATCCGGGGCGCGCCCCAGGAGCTCGCGGGACTGTCCGAGGCCCTGAACGGCCTGGCCCAGGCCCTATCCCAGCAGGCCGAGCAGCAGGCCCGGGAGGCCGAGGACCGGATCCGAACCGAGCGCCTGGCCATGGTCGGCCGGATGGCCTCGGTGGTGGCCCACGAGATCCGCAACCCCCTGAACTCCATCTCCCTGAACGTGGACCTGCTGGCCGAGATGGCCGCATCGCGGAACCCCGACTCCTCCCGGATGCAGGAACTCCTGCGATCGGTCCAGGGGGAGGTCGATCGCCTCTCGGAGATCACCGAGGAATACCTGCGGTTCGGGCGGATGCCCCGGGGCGTGCTGGCGCCCTGCGACCTGGGCACCCTGGTGCGGGAGACCCTGGCCTTCGTCGCCGAGGAACTCTGCGCCGCGGGGGTCCAGGTCCGGCCAGAAACGCCGGATCATCCCGTCCGGGTCTCCTGCGACGAGGGGCAGTTGCGCCAGGCGCTCCAGAACCTCGTGCGGAACGCCCGGGAGGCCATGCCCGACGGCGGCCTGCTGGAGGTGGTCATCGAAGAGGCCGGGGACGAGGCGGTGCTCCGGGTCCGGGACCACGGGGTCGGGATTCCCGAGGCCTTCCGGTCCCGGATCTTCGAGCCCTTCGCCACCACGAAACCCCGGGGCACGGGGCTGGGGCTTGCCTTCGTCCAGCAGGTGATGCAGGAATCGAACGGCCGGGTGGAGATCGAGACCCGGGAGGGAGCCGGAACCACGGTGAGCCTGTTCTGGAAGCGCCAGGGGGCCTGAGGAGGGGACGATGGGACGCCGGGTCGGATCGTGGCTGGTGCTGGGGATGGTGGCCTGCGCGACGGGGGCCGGAAACCGGGAGACGCCGATGACGGGTTTGGACCAGCAGGAACTGGCCCGGCGACGGGCCCAGTTCGCCGACGTGGAGATCACGGTCGATCGGAGCGCCGTTCCGCCCGAGGACCTGGAGGTCCTGCGGCCGCTGCTGAAGGCGGCGGCGGTGATGGACCGGATCTTCTGGAAGCAGGCTTCCGAGGACGGCCGGCAGGTCCTGGAAACCCTGCGGCAGCGGACCGATCCCCTGGGGCGCCTGCTGGCCGAGTACGTGGAAATCCACCGGGGACGCTTCGATCGCCTGCAGGACGACGAGCCCTTCCTCGGGGTCGCCAGGAAGCCCCGGGGCGCCACCTTCTACCCCGAGGACCTGACCGTCGAGGAGTTCGAGGCCTGGATCGCCGCCCATCCCGGCGATCGGGAGGCCTTCCTGTCCCCCTTCACGGTGATCCGGCGCGACGGGGACCGCCTGAAGGCCATTCCCTACAGCGAGTTCTACCGGGAAGACCTGGAGGAGGCGTCCCGGTGGCTGCTGGAGGCGGCGTCGAAGACCCGGGACCCGATGCTGGCGCGCTTCCTCCGGACCCGGGCCGAGGCCTTCCGGACCAACGACTACTTCGAGAGCGACATGGCCTGGATGGACCTCCACTCGGGGCCCCCGGAGGTCTCGTCGTCGCTGGAGGTCGTCATCGGACCCTACGAGGTCTACGAGGACGGCCTGATGAACCTGAAGGCCTCCTTCGAGGCCTTCGTGACCCTGCGGGACGCCGGGGAGAGCCGGAAACTGGAGGCCGTGTCGGGCCTGATGGACGAACTGGAGGCGGCGCTCCCGGTGGACGACCGCCACAAGAATTTCAGCCGGGGGAAGTCCTCGCCCATCGCGGTGGTGCAGGTGATCTTCACGTCCGGGGACACCGCCGCCGGCGTGCAGACCACCGCCTTCAACCTCCCGAACGACGAGCGGGTGCGGACCGCGAAGGGATCCAAGAAGGTGCTGCTGAAGAACGTCGGCGAGGCGAAGTTCCGCCGGAGCCTGGTCCCCATCGCCCGGACCCTGCTGGACCCCGCGCTGCTGGACCGCATCTCCTTCGACGCCTACTTCAACTTCATCCTGATGCACGAGGTCAGCCACGGCCTCGGGCCCGGGGTGCTGGCGCTGCCGGGGGGCGGCACCACCACCGTGAACCTCGCCCTGAAGGAGACCTATTCCGGCATCGAGGAATGCAAGGCCGACGTGCTGGGGGTCCTCAACGCCCTGTACCTGGTCCGCAAGGGGCTGCTGCCCCGGGAGGTCGAGACCGCCATGGGGCCGACCTACCTGGCGGGGATCTTCCGGTCGATCCGGTTCGGGGTGGCCGAGGCCCACGGGGTCGCCAACATGGTCCAGTACAACTGGCTCCGGGAGCAGGGCGTGGTGACCTGGGACGCCGAGGGGCGCCTCCACGTGGACCTGGCCCGCTACGAGGAGTCGCTGCGGCAACTGGCCCGGCGCCTGCTGACGATCGAGGCCGAGGGGGACTACGACGGGGCCCGCCGGTTGCTCGACACCTTCGGGCCGATGCCCGAGGAGGTGCGCAGGGCTCTGGCCCGACTGTCGGCGGTCCCCGTGGACATCCGGCCCCGCTACCCCCTCGCCGAGGTCCTCCTCCGGGAGTGACCTCCCTCTCGGAAATCCGGGCTCCCGATCGATCGAGCCGCCTTCTTCCAGGCGGCAGGACGTCGGTCCACCGGCCAGTTCCGCGGTTGACCCAAAGAAATCCGGTTCACGAGCCTGCAAGCGCGGTAGTCGGGACGCCTTATTATACTACATGAATCTTATATCTTGACTTTCAATTCCGCGGTCCGATATTGGTCGCTGCGTCGATCGCAGCGCGTCCTGCTGGAGATGGCCGTGGACGACAGGACCTTCCACCGGATCGGAACGGCGCTGGGAGATTCCCGGCGAAACGAGATGCTCCAGGCGATCGCCCGGGAAGGGGAGATCTCCTGCATGGCCCTGGCCCACCGGTTCCCGGTCGGCATCTCGACGCTCTCGCTCCCATGGAAGGTGCCGGCAGAATCGGACCTGGTCCGGGTCCGTCGGGAAGGACGGCACGGCTTCTTCACCCTGGACCGGGAGGTCCTGGAGGAATGGCTGCGGTCGCTGGCCACGCGCCTGTCGGGGGAGGTGCCCTCGACGGGCGAACCGGGCGACGGGAACCGTCGGCCCGGAAACACCGCAAGACTCTCCAGAGGAGGAAGATCATGAGAAAGGCCATCGGCACTGCGGGGTTGTGGACGTTGCTGGCATGGACGGTCGCGGGCCCGGCCCCGGCCCGGGCCCAGACGACCTGGAAGGTGGATCCGGTCCACTCCCAGGTCCTGTTCCGGGTCCTGCACCTGAACATCGGCCACGTCTGGGGCTGGTTCCGCCAGTTCGAGGGAACGGTGGTGCTGGACGCCCAGCGGCCCGAGGGGAACCGGATCGAGTTCTCGGTGGACGCGGCGAGCGTGGACACCCGGGACGAGAAGCGGGACCAGCACCTGCGGGGCCCCGATTTCTTCAACGCGAAACAGGCCCCGAAGTGGTCCTTCCGGTCCCGAACGGTGAAGCCGGCCGGCGCCGATTCCTATGAGGTGTCCGGGGACCTGACGTTGCGGGGCGTGACGAAGCCGGTCACCTTCACGGCCCGGAAGGTCGGGGAGGGCAAGGATCCCTGGGGCAGCCAGCGGGTGGGGTTCTCGGCGAGGTTCCCCGTGGACCGCTCGGCCTTCGGCATCTCGTACATGCCCGAGGGACTGGGCCGGGAGGTCGAGGTCTTCGTGGACTTCGAGGCCATCCTGCAGAAGTGAGGCCCGAAAGCGGCCTGGGAGGCTGACGATGACACCGGCCCAGGACATGGCCCTGGCCCTGGCGATCCGGGCGGTCGGGCTGCCCCTGCTGGCGACCCTGCTGGTCCTGGGGGCCCTGCGGGTGCAGGCACGCTGGCTCCGACGACCGGGAAGCCCGGCCGGCCAGCCGGAGGACCCGGGACCCGTGCTGGCCGCGGCGATCTGGGCCGGCGTGGTCGGAGTCCGGGGGCTTCCCCGGTGGCCCGTGGCCGACACGCTGGACCTCCTGGGCCCCCTGGCCCTGCTGGCATCCCTGGCGGCCCGGACGATCGGCGCCGTTCCGGAGTCCCGGAAACGGGCGGCCGAGTGGGCTCTGGGAATCCTGGCGGCCGTGGCCATCGGATGGCTGCTGATGGTGCCCCCGGGGGTCCCGGGAGCCGTCATGTCCGTCGGACCCGGAGCGCTGGCCATCGGGGTCACCTGGGCCCTGGGCGCCTTGGGGCGAACCGGGGGCCACCCGGGGACCTGGCATGCCGTCTTCGCGGTGTCCGCCGCGGGGTCGGCCACCATGCTGGCCGTGTCGGCAAGCGCGCTGCTGGGACAGGTCGCGGCGTCCCTGGCCCTCTCGGGGGGCATCCTGGCCCTGATCGCCTTCCTTCGCCCGGGAATCGCCCCCGGACCCTCGGCGACGGCCGCCCTGGCGGCAGCCCAGGGAGGCCTGCTGGCCTACGGGTGGGCCTTCACGGAGGCCCCCCGAATCCCGCTACTGCTGGCCCTGGCGATCCCGGCGTCGGCCGCCGTCGGGCGTCGGGGCCACGGCTGGTGGACCTCCCGGGGTCTCCCCGTCGGGATCGCCCTGGCGCTGTCCGGAGCCGTGGTGGCATGGTCGTTGCTGGCCGCACCGGACCCGTCGCCCTACCCCTACTGACGAATCCTCGTGGAACCGGAGGGACGGCGGGTCCCGGGAACCCCTGCCCAGGGCCCCTCCCGGATCGGGGCGACGGAAAGAATCCAGTCGGGTTCACGGAACCGGGGGATCCCTTCAGCCGCAGCCGCAGGAACCGCTGCCGCACCCCCCGCCCCCGCTGCCGCACGACCCGCAGTTCGACGAGGTGCATCCCGAGCACCCGTGGGACGAACCCGTCGTGCTCATCCGACCCCCGACGGAGAAAGCGGCCGTGGAGGCCAGGCGCTCCACGTCGGCCGATCCGCACCCCGGACAGGTCGCGCTGGTGGTCCCCATCGGCACCAGGTCCTCGAACTCCCGCTCGCAGCGATGGCACCGGAACTCGTAGAGGGGCATCGGTCTCCTCCCCGCACGCTTGTGCGCCGCCGATCATGGGGATGGGAGGTCTTCCTGAAAAGGGGGGATCCCGGAAGACGGGCGGATCTAGTCCTCGGGGGAAGGGGATCGGCGGCCGGCCTTCACCTCCCCCCGGAGGCGTTTGTCTTCCAGCATCTTCTCCCGGGACCGGCGACTCCGCCGCCGCTTCTGTCGGCGGATCTTCTCGGCCTCCTGTCTCCGGGCGCTCCGTTCCCCCAGCATTTGTTCCTCGATGGCCTCGGCCAGGATCTCCCGGGCCCGGAACCGGTTGATGCCCTGGGAGCGGGACTCCTGGCACTTGACCAGGCGCCCGGTGGGCCGATGAAGGATCTGGACGCAGGACGACGTCTTGTTGACCTTCTGGCCCCCGGGACCGGCGGACCGGATGAAGGTCTCCTCCAGGTCCTCCTCCCGGATGCCCAGGCGATCCATCCGGGCCCTCAGGGCCTGCTCCTTTTCCGGCCGGACGGGAAACATCCCCAGGATCCTCATGTTCGCACCCGGAGGCCCGGGATGCGTTTCCCCCTCGTTCCGTTCGGCACCCCTCAACCCGAACGGACCCCAGGAAGCCGGTCCCCGTTTCCCCGGTCATTCGGGGAACGGGCCGGGACCGGCGCAAGGCCACAGGACGTGCGGATCCCGCCGTCAGCGCACGACCATCACTGTGCAGGCGGCGCGGTCCACGACCTTGTCGGCCGTCGCGCCCACCACCCGCCGGCGCAGCACGCTGTGGGGGTTCGCCCCCAGCACGATCAGGTCGGCCCGGACCTCCTTCGCCACCCGGATGATCACGTCGCCGGGCTTCCCCATCTCGACCCTCATCCGCACGGCGATCCCCTTGCCGGCCAGCATCGCCGCGGCCTCCTTCACCCGTTCCTTGTAGAAGTGCTCGGCCTGTTCCCTGGCCTCCTCGACCTCGCTCCGCGTCTCGGCGTATTCGGGCAGGCGCCCGACCGCCAGCACGTGCACCTCGGACCCGCACCTCGCCGCGAACTCGGCGACCCTGGCCAGGGCGACCTTCGCCCCGTCGGACCCGTCGTAGGCCAGCACCACCCGGGCGAACATCAGGCACCTCCTTCCGGCGACTTTCCAGCAACGCCGTCCGCGGGACCCTGCATCATGGCCTCGGCCTTCTCCGGACGGAACCAGCGCTGGGCCGCGATCGTCGGCACGATGGCCGTCAGGATGACCACCGTGACCAGGATCGAGTATTGCGCCTGATCGATGATACCGCGGTTCAAGCCGTAGAGCGCCGAGATGCTCCCGAAGGTCAGCCCGGTGGACATCATCAGCGTGGTGTAGGCGTTCACGCGGAACGGCATCCGCAGGGCCCGGACGACGGGCCCCACCCCGGCGAACTTCGCCCCGACCTTCCCGACGAAGAAGACCAGCACCAGTCCCAGGCCGGCCGCCACCAGCGCCAGGTCCACCAGGGATCCCGCCTTCAGGAAGTAGAAGGGGGTGAGCAGCGCGAAGGCGGTCGATCGGAGCCGCGTCAGCAACTGCTTGTGTTTCAGCAGGGCGTCCGCCAGCACCATGCCCACGAGGTAGGCCGGCAGCACGCCCTCGCTGCCGCCCCGGACCGCGAAGAACGCCAGCAGGCCGAGGATCACGAACAGGTATTTCACCTCCGGCTCGCCGATGTGGGGCCGGATCCGGGACAGCACGCGGGGGGTCAGCCATTTCAGCACCGGCATCGCCACGACCAGCACCCCGACGAACACCCAGAACCACGTGTCGAAGTCCGTGAACAGCAGTCCCAGGGCCACGACCGTCCCCAGGTCCGTGACGAAGCAGGCGGCCAGGATCAGTTTCCCGAGGGGCGTGCTGTTGAGGCCGCTTTCCAGCATCACCGCGTAGACCACGGCGACCGAGGTCGTGGACAGCGCGATGCCGGCGATCAGGGACGCCTCCGGTTCCCACCCCAGCAGGCGGGCGATTCCCCAGCAGATCGCGAAGGGGAACAGGAACGACACGAAACCGATCGCCAGGCCCGCCTTCCAGTGGCGCCTGAGCACCTCCGATTCCAGTTCGGCCCCCGCCAGGAAGGTCAGCACCAGGGCGCCCAGGCTCGCCAGGAAGGTCACCCACGGGGTCACCTGGGGGTGCAGCGTGTTGCCTGCCGCGATGCCGACGACCAGTTCCACCAGGGCCACCGACACCTTCAGGCGCATCGCGACCAGCGCGGCCGCGAGGGCCAGGGCGGCCCAGACGAGGAAATCCCACCAGATCTGTTCCATCGGTCTCTTCCTCCGCTCTGGCAGGAGTCATCGGCCACGGTCGTGGCGGTCGAAGGCGGACTCCACCGCCCGGAACGCTAGCGCGCGACCTTGAAGGGCCGCGGCCCGGCGAAGCGGGCCTGGGATCCCAGTTCCTCCTCGATGCGGAGGAGCTGGTTGTACTTCGCCAGGCGCTCGGCCCGGCACGGGGCGCCGGTCTTCAACTGGCCCGCCCCGGTGGCCACCGTGAAGTCGGCGATGAAGTCGTCGGGCGTCTCCCCGGACCGGTGGCTGACATTGATGCCGTATCCGCCGGCACGGGCCTCGGCGATCGCCTCCAGGGTCTCGGTGACGGTGCCGATCTGGTTCAGCTTGATCAGGGCGGCGTTCGCGATGCCTTCCTGCACGGCCTTCCGGATGATCCGCGGGTTCGTGACGAACACGTCGTCCCCCACCAGCTGGATCCGGCCCCCCAGGCGCTCCGTGATCAGCCTCCAGCCCTCCCAGTCCTGCTCGGCCATGCCGTCCTCGATGCTCCAGATCGGGAACTGGCGCACCCAGTTCTCCCAGAAGTCGACCATCTGCGCCGGGGTGAGGCGGCTGCCGTCGGACTTGCGGAAGACGTAGAAGCCGTCCTCGAAGAACTCGCTGGCCGCCGGGTCCAGGGCGATGACGATGTCGCTGCCGGGCTTCAGGCCCGCGCGCTCGATGGCCCGCAGGATGAGTTCAACGGCCTCGACGTTGGCCTTCAGATTCGGGGCGAAGCCTCCTTCGTCGCCGATGGCCGTCCCGTAGCCGGCCTTCTTCAGCGTGGCCTTCAGGGCGTGGTAGGTCTCGGCGCCCCAACGGAGGGCCTCGGCGAAGTTCGGCGCGCCGACGGGGGCGATCATGAACTCCTGGAAGTCCACGCTGCTGTCCGCGTGGGCACCGCCGTTCAGCACGTTGAACATCGGGACGGGCAGCAGGCGGGCATCGACCCCGCCGAGGTAGCGGTAGAGGGGCAGTTCGGCGCTTTCGGCCACCGCCCGGGCGACCGCCATCGAGACGCCCAGGATCGCGTTGGCGCCCAGGTTCGCCTTGTTCTCGGTCCCGTCCAGTTGGCAGAGCCGGGCGTCCACCGCGGCCTGGCACTCGGCATCCATGTCGCAGAGGGCCGGGGCGATGATCTCGTTGACGTTCTGCACGGCCTTCCGGACGCCCTTCCCGCCGTACCGGGCCGGGTCCTGGTCGCGCAGTTCGATGGCCTCCCGCGTGCCGGTGGAGGCGCCGGAAGGCACCCCGGCCCGGCCGAAGCTGCCGTCGTCCAGGACCACGTCCACCTCGACGGTCGGGTTGCCTCGGGAATCCAGGATCTCTCGTGCATGGATCGAGTCGATGTGCGCCATCAGGACACCTTCCTTTCTTGCAAGGGGCCCGAACTGCCGGGAGCGCCGTTCCGGGCGGGAGACTCCCACGGCCGAACCGGCCCTGCCCCAGGAGTCATCGTCCGTCCCCCGGAAGGGGACGGCGGTCATCGGCGGTCCCCACCGCCGGCAAGTGGCGGTCTTGTCGCACACTTCCCCCGTCGGGTCAAGGTCCCGCCCTGCGGATGTCCCAAGGAATGAACAGGTTGCCGGGGGTCCGGCCCTCTCCGATGCCCCGGAGACCGACGGGTGGCCGGAGACCCGAGCCGGCAGGAAGGCCCGGTTCGGGACCTGGCGCGAATCCGACGATAATGGGCCCGTCGAGGGACCGGGGCCAGGACCGCATGCCGGAGAATGCCGTCACGATCCGGGTGGACCGGCTGGTGCACCAGGGAATGGGCCTGGGGCGGGTCGGAGGACAGGTCTGGCTGGTCCCGTTCACCGCCCCGGGGGACCTGGTCGAGGCCATCCCGGAGAGGACCCACCGGGGTCATGTCGAGGGCCGGATGGTGCGCCTCGTCGAGGCGGGGCCGGACCGTGCCCCGGCGCCCTGCCCCTGGTACGGAACCTGCGGGGGATGCCACCTCCAGCACGTCCGGGAGGACCGGCAACCGGCCCAAAAGGCCGAGGTGCTCCGGGACGTCCTGGCCCGGATCGGGGGAGTGGAGGCCCCGGAACCTGCGATCCGGGCGGGCCATCCCTGGCACTGGCGAGGCCGGGTGGAGGTCCACGGCGAGGTCCGGGAATCGCGGTGGAGACTCGGTTTCTTCCGGCGGGGGTCGAGGGACCTGGTGGAGGTCCGGGGGTGCCGGATCGCGCACCCGGTCCTGGACGGCCTGCTCGAAACGCTCCCGGATGTCCTCGAGGGCGTCCCGGCCCGGGGACCCGTCACGCTGGAGATGGTCCGGGGGGAGGACGACCGGGCGGTGGCCGTCGTCCGGGGATCCTTTCCGTCGCCGGAACGGGTCGCGGATCGGTTGACGGGGCTGCCTTCGGTCCGCGGCGTGCTGGTCCGGGACCGGGGGACCTGGCTTGCAATGGGGTCGTGCCAGGTCCGGGTCCCCACCGACGACGGTTCGGGAGGCCGGACCGCCGTGGCGACCGATCCCCGGGGGTTCTCCCAGGCGCACCTGGACCTCAATCCCTCCCTGGCCGCGAGGGTCCGGGAACTGGCCGGCGCGACCGGGGGAGCGACGGTGCTGGAACTGCACGCCGGAAGCGGCAACCTGACGCTGCCGCTGGCGCTGGGAGGAGCGGCGGTGACCGCCGTCGAGGTCAACGGGGAGGCCGTTCGCCTGGCCCGGCAGGAGGCCGCCGCCCGGGGGCTCCAGGTCCGCTTCATCCCCCTGGCGGCCGAGGCCCTGGCCGGACGCCCCGACCTCCTGGAGGGGCAGGAGGTGCTGGTGATGGACCCTCCCCGGACCGGCCTCGGCCTGGACCTGGCCAGGACCCTGGCGACCCGCCCCTTCCGCACGATCGTGTGGGTCTCCTGCGATCCGGCCCCCCTGGCCCGGGATCTGCGGCCGTTCCTCGAGGCCGGATTCTCCCTGGACGCCCTGGAGATGTGGGACCTGTTCCCCCAGACCTTCCACCTGGAGACCCTGGTCCGCCTCCGGCGCGCCTCGTGACCCCCAGGGACCAGGAACCGCGCCTCCCGGCCCCCGGAATCGGCCCGACGGGCCCCCTCGAGGGAAGCCCGATGCCTCTCGGGGGACGGGCGACCCCTTTCCCCCGGATGTTTCCAGCCCGTGCGCAGACCCGGGACCCCGTCGGTTGACTTTCGGCGGTCGGGGGGCATCATTCCACGGACCGGTCGTTCCCGGGAGGGCACCGTGAGGGCCGAGATCGTCAAGGAATTCCACTTCGAGGCGGCGCACCACCTGCCCGAGGTCGGACCGAACCACAAGTGCTCCCGCCTCCACGGCCACCACTTCCGCGTCGAGGTCGCCGTGGAGGGCGAGGTGGACCCGGTGATGGGCTGGGTGATGGACTTCGGGGACCTGGCCCGGGTCGCCCGGGAGGTCGTCGCGGCCCTGGACCACCAGGACCTGAACCGGCTGCCGGAACTGCGGAATCCCACCTCCGAGAACCTGGCCCACCTGCTCTTCCGCCAGTTCTCGGCCCGGGTACCCGGCGTCTGCGCGGTCACCGTGCATGAAAGCCCAACGTCCCGCTGCACCTACCGGCCCGATCACCGGGAGGCCCCCCGGGAGAGCGAAACCCGGGTGACCGTGGACGGGTTCGTGTGGTCCGCGGCCCATTTCCTGCTGGTCCCTCCCGGCGGGCGGGAGCCGATCCACGGCCACGACTACCGGGTGATGGCCTCGGGAACGGTGCCCGCGGGGAGGACCGAGGAGGCCCGCGCCGCCATCCGCGAGGAGGTCTCCCGGCTGCTGGAGGCCCTGGATCATCGCCTCCTGGTCCCCGGCGACCCGGCGATCGGGACCCTTCAGGCGGAAGGCGAGTCGCTGATCCTGGCGATCCCGGGATCCCCCCGCCTGGTCCTGCCCCGGACGGACTGCGCCGTGGTGCCGGTGGGAAACACCTCCACCGAACTGCTGGCGGGTCTGCTGGCCCAAGACCTGGCGGCGTCGCCCCGGATCCGGGCGATGGATATCCGGCGGATCGAGGTGACCGTCCGGGAGGGGCTCGATGCCCTGGCCCGGGTGGAGGCCCTGGTCCGGGGATGAGCCGACGGGGGACGCTCGCTCCCCGGACTGGACAAGACCGGGCACAACCGGGAAGATGACCTGCGATGAGCGACGATGCCCCGATGGACCTGCTGGATCGCCTGCCCTCGGAGATCGCGCTGCTGCCGGCCCTCGAAGGGGAGCCTCCCTACCGGGGTCTCCAGGTCTTCCAGTGGGTCCACCAGCGCCGGGTCGCCGACTTCGACCGGATGACCAACCTGTCCAGGTCGTTGCGGGAGAGGCTGGCCCGGTCGGCCCGGATCTCCCGGTTCGAGCCGGCCCGGGTGATCCGGTCCCGGGACGGAAGCGAGAAACTGCTCTTCGACGGCCCCGACGGGCGGTCCTTCTCGGCGGTGCTGATGCCCTCGGACGACCGGGTCACCCTGTGCGTCAGCAGCCAGGTGGGCTGCCGGATGGGCTGCCGCTTCTGCCTGACGGGCCAGGGCGGCTTCGTGCGACACCTCTCGGCCCGGGAGATCCTGGGCCAGGTCCACGCGGCGATGGATCGGCTCCCCGAGGGGAGGCGGGTCACCAACGTGGTCTTCATGGGCATGGGCGAACCGCTGGACAATCTGCCCGAAGTGCTGCGGGCGGTTCGGGTGATGACCCACCGGGAAGGGCTCCGGGTGGCTCCCCGCCGCACCACCCTCTCGACCGTCGGGCTGGTGGATCGGCTCCCGGAGGTGGTCGCGTCGGCCACGGGGGTCAGCATCGCCCTCTCCCTCTGCGCCACCACCGACGAGGTCCGGAACGAGGTGGTGCCCGCGGCCCGCCGCCACGGGGACCTCCGGACGGTGATGGACACCCTGGCGGGACTGACGCTGCCCCACGGCCACGTCTACACGATCGAGTACACCCTGATCGCCGGCGTGGGCGATTCCCTGGACGATGCCCGGCGGCTGAGCCGCATGCTGGCCCGGTTCCCCCACAAGGTGAACCTGATCCCGTTCAATCCCTGGCCCGGAAGCCCGTTCCGGCGGCCCGACGATGCCGCCGTGGAGGCGTTCCGGCAGTTCCTGGCGGACCGGCACCACCCGGTCACCGTGCGCCGGAGCCGGGGACAGGACATCGGCGCCGCCTGCGGCCAGCTGGAACTGGCCGCCCATCCGCAAGAGGTCGCCCCATGAAGGCCCGGCTCCCGGGGCTCCTCTGCCTGGTGACGGGCCTCCTGGCCGGGGCCTGCGACGGTGGCGGCAACCTGCTGGACCGGAGGGACCTGGCCTGGATCTGGGACCTGGGCGGGGAAGCCTCCCGGGAGGATGCCCCCGCACCGGCGGACGCCGAAGAAGACCTCCGGCCAGGGGACCCGAACACCCCGGACGAGGACTTGACCGGCACCGGACAGGACCCCGGGCGGGACCCCGGCACTCCCGACCCCGGAACCGATCCTTCCCGGGACCCCGGGACGGACCCCTTCGCGGACCCCGGAACGCCCTCCCCGGCAACCCTCCTGGTCACCGACCGGGAGGTCCGGCCCGCCCTGAAGGAGAT
>Ga0302250_1001600_pt1 | contig 16472 bp, 12 predicted proteins | sample AAG_RA_Asp_MG_FD_193536 | JGI IMG/M metagenome (GOLD analysis project Ga0302250, IMG submission 193536) | Enriched activated sludge microbial communities from anaerobic digester in WTTP, New Holstein, Wisconsin, United States - AAG_RA_Asp | ecosystem: Engineered > Bioreactor > Anaerobic >... | reverse complement strand
TTGCCGATCTCGTTGACCCCGGGTGCCAGAATGGTGGAGACGAAAATGGGCAGGGCCGCGTTCTTCGAGCCGCTGACCGTCACCTCTCCCTTGAGCTTTTTACCGCCTTTGATGATAAGTTTGTCCACGTAAAGCCCTTTAAAATCCATCTGTTTTTTATAAAACCGCGGCCTGGCTAATGGCTGGCATGCTGCCAGCATCCCCTTGCCCGACCACCTGAAAATAGTTGATTATAATAGCCTATGGCACCGCTGATGTAAAACGGAAATGTGACCGGCTGCCACTCCTCTGGCCAGCAAGTTTTTTCTGCAAACTTCGCCAAGTTACGCTTGAAGCGCATCTTATCATTAAAATTGCGCATTGGATGCCATAACTACTCAAAATAGCTTTTTGAATATAAAAAATATGGTATAGTTTGCCTTAAATTTATCCCACACCATTTGCATGCAGGGAAATCAAGACATGACATCTCCTTTAAAACCGTCTCTCCGGGCCAAAATGACCCTGTACCTTCCTCTCACCACCTGTTTTGTTCTGGCCGCAATTCTGTATGCCATCCTGCACTATTTTGAGAGAACCATCAAAGAAACCGTAGCCGACCAGCAGAACTTTACCGTGACAGTCTTGGCAGAGGATCTGGACCGAAAGTTCGAGACCGCCCACAACCTGCTGATTGATGCTGCCCGCAAGGTCAACACATCGCACCTGGAAAGCCCGGAAAAGGCCCGCGCTTTCCTGCAGGATCGTTCAGAGTACACCAAGATTTTTGATGACGGGCTATTCCTGTTTGACCGCGAAGGCAATATTGTTGCCGCCCTCCCCTTTAACCTTGCCCGACTGAGCACCGACTATTCCTTCAGCAAGCAGATCAAAAAAACCATTGAAACCAGATCGCCGCACATCTCCGACCCCTACCTGCCGCCCCAAGGCGACCGCAACCCCAACATGATGTTTACCGCGCCGGTCTATGACGCGTCCAGAAAGGTGGCCGGCGTACTGGTGGGCAGCATCGACCTGGTTCAAGCCGGATTCATCGGCTCGCTGATCTCCCACAAGATCGGCAATACCGGCTACATGTACATGTTCAACAAGGACAGGGTCATGGTTTACCATCCTGATCCGGGCCGCATCATGAAAAAGGATATCCCGCTGGGGGCCAATCCGCTGTATGACAAGGCCATCAAGGGATTTAACGGCACCGATGAAACGGTCAACTCAAAAGGCGAGGAGATTCTGGCATCATTCCGCCACCTGAAAACCAACAACCTGATCCTGAGCGCCAACTACCCCACAGCAGAAGCCTATGAGTCTCTCCGGCGGCTGCAGAAATATTTTGCCATGGGCATTATTCCGGCCATGCTGGCAATCTTCCTGATTATGCGCCGTTTCCTGAGCAGGATTACCGAACCGCTCACCCAGTTCACCCGACACGTTGAAAATCTGAATAGCAAAACCGGCAAGGAGCGGCTCTATCCGGAAAGCTTTGTCGGCGAGGTGGACACACTGGGCACCGCTTTCAACAACCTGATTACGCAGATTGACAAGAGCCATGAAGAGATCGAAAAACGCGAGCAGATCTACCGCACGGTCGTGGAATTTTCTTCAGACCTGTCCTTCTGGCTAGCCCCCGAAAGCCGGGAGATCAGATACATCACCCCCAGCTGCCTGCAGATCACCGGCTACAAGGATGAGGAATTCTATCAGGATGCCGCCCTGCTTGACCGCATCATCCATCCCAACTACCGCGATATCTGGGCACAGCACAAAGCTGTGGAAGGTAGCTGCGAATGTCTTGAACCGCTGGAAATAGCGTTGCAGGCTCATGACGGCAGTATTGTATGGGTCAACCATATCTGCAGGCCGGTATATGACAGCACCGGAAATTTCTGCGGCATCCGCGGCAGTTTCGACGATGTGACGCAGATCAAGCAGGGGGCGCTGGCTGTCCAGGCCAGTGAAGAAGCACTGCACCGGCAGAACGACTATCTGATCGCCCTGCAGGAAACCACCATGGATATTGTCGGCCGACTGGAGTTGCACAGCCTGCTGTCAGCCATCATCACCCGCGCCGCAAAACTGATGAACACGGAGCACGGTTTTATCTACCTGCTTAATGAGGCCAAAACCGAGATGGTCCTGCAGATCAAACTCGGTCATTACAAAACCCTGCCGGTACCCCCACTGAAAAAAGGACAAGGTCTGGCCGGTCATGTGTGGGAACTGGCCCAACCGTTCACTATCAGCGACTACAGCAGCTGGGAAAAAGGGCTGAAAGAGCCGGGCTACGAGCAGATCAAGGCCACAGCCGGCATCCCGTTGATCTCCGCAGGCGAGGTGGTCGGCGTCATCGGTCTTGGTTATCTGGACAGCCACCACTATTTTGACCGCAATGAGCTGGATATCCTGCAGAGATTTGCCGCACTTGCATCGCTGGCCCTGGAAAACGCCCATCTCTACCAGTCGGCCCAGCAGGCGCTGCAGGATCGTATCAATGCCGAGGCCAGCCTGCACAAACTTTCCTATGCCGTCAAACAAAGCCCGGTTTCGATCATGATCACCGACCTGGAGGGCCGGATTGAATACGCCAACCCCCATCTGCTGGAAGTAACCGGCTACACTCTGGAGGAGTTGATCGGTCAGAAGGCGAACATCTTCAAGTCCGAGTTCACCAAACCGGCCGAGTATAAAAAACTGTGGGACACCATCATGTCGGGCAATGTCTGGCACGGCGAGTTCCATAACCGTAAAAAGAACGGTGACCTGTACTGGGAGTTGGCGCAGATATCCCCCATCAAGGATAACATGCACAACATCACCAACTTCCTGGCCGTCAAGGAAGACCTGGATGATCGCAAGGCCCTGGAAGACCAGTTGCGCCACTCGCAGAAGATGGAAGCGGTCGGGCAGCTGGCCGGTGGCATCGCCCACGACTTCAACAACATTCTCACAGCCATTATCGGCTATGCCAGCATCATGCAACTCAAGCTGCCAGCTGACAGTCCTTTCAAAGACACCGCCAAACAGATCCTTTCTGCGGCAGAGCGCGGCTCCAGCCTGACCCAGGGACTGCTGGCCTACAGCCGCAAACAGGAGATGAACCCGGCCAAGGTAGACCTGAACGATATCATTACCCGCTCCAAAAAGCTGCTGCTCCGGCTGGTCAGCGAGGATATCCAGATCCAGAGCGTACAGGGCAGCCAGCCGCTGATGATCATGGCCGACAGCATCCAGATCGAGCAGGTGCTGATGAACCTGATTACCAACGCCCGGGATGCCATGCCGGACGGCGGCACTATTTCCATCACCACCGAGACGGTCAACATTGATTCGCAATTCATCGTCGATAACGGGTTCGGCGTAGTCGGCACATTTGCCCACCTGTCAATCTGCGACACCGGTGAAGGCATGGACGAGGAAACACTCAAGCGTATCTTCGACCCCTTCTACACCACCAAGGAGACCGGCAAGGGGACAGGCCTGGGGCTTTCCATCGTTTATGGCATCATCAAACGCCATGGCGGATATATCAACTGCCGCAGCGAACTGGGCAAAGGCTCCTGTATCAGCATGTATCTGCCGCTGATTGTTGAACAGCAGACCGAGAATAACGCTGTAAAAGAGGAAAAGGAACCGGCAGGCGGCACAGAATTAATCCTGATGGCTGAAGACGACGAATCCATGCGCGGGCTTTACCGCGAACTGCTGGAAGAGTTCGGCTATACCGTGATTGAAGCGATTGACGGCCTGGACGCCCTGAACAAGTTTAACGAGCATGCCAACGATATCAGGCTGGTTATACTTGATGCTGTCATGCCGGGCATGAAGGGGCTGGATGTATACCGGGCCATCCGCAAGGAAAAACCGGATACGAAAGTGCTTTTCTGCAGTGGATACAGTATTGATATCATTGAAAAAGAGCTAAAAAAGGATCCTTTGCTGCAGTTCCTCGGCAAACCGTACATGCCCAAGGAGCTGCTGATGAAAATCAGGGAGATATTAGGCAATGATCAATGAGCAGTTGGGTAACATCTTCATTGTTGACGATGACCGCTATGTGCTGGACAGTGTCACTACACTGCTGAAAGAGCACGGTTTCAGGGTAACGGCATTTTCCAACGGCCAGGAGGCCATCCGGCAATTTGTCACCGAGCCGGTGGATCTGGTGCTGACTGACGTGAACATGCCGATCATGACCGGTATCGAACTGCTGGAAAAGATCCGTTTTCTGGATCGTGAAACCCCGGTGCTGCTGATGACCGCCTATGCGGACCTTGATACGGCCGTACAGGCGATCCAGATGGGGGCCTTTGATTTTATCATCAAGCCCTTCCGCCCACCCTACCTGATCCATGCAGTTGAAAAGGGGATCAACTACAAACGCCTGACCAACATTGAAAAGAACTACAAAAAGGAACTGGAACAGACCGTCAAGCAACGTACCAGCGAATTGAACGAAGCGCTCAGCAAGCTGACCAACATGAGCCGCGAGATTATCGAAAGGCTTACGGCAGCGGCCGAACTCAGGGATGAAGATACCGGCATGCACATCTCCCGCATCGGCCTTTATGCGCGCAGTATCACCCGATATCTGGGGCTCTCAGAAGATTTTATCGATAACATCTCGGTGGCCAGTGCCATGCACGATGTGGGCAAGATCGGCATTCCCGATTCCATCCTGCTCAAACCGGGCGCTCTGACCGCAGAAGAATTTGAAGTTATCAAAACACATACCGCTATCGGCGAAAAGATCCTGCAGGGTTCTTCCCACTCCATGCTGCAGATGGGTGCGGTTATTGCGTCCACGCACCACGAGAGATGGGATGGCAGCGGATACCCCAACGGCATCAAAGGTGAGCAGATACCGCTGGAGGGCAGGATCGTCATGCTGGCAGACCAATACGATGCCTTGCGCAACAGCCGCGTTTACAAACCGGCTTTCAACCATGCCAAGGCGTGCGATATCCTGATCAACGGCGATGGCAGGACCATGCCGGAGCATTTTGACCCGCAGGTACTGGATGCCTTCAGGGATATCAAGGATGTGTTCGAGGATATCTTTGATTCAAGGCAGACATGATAACGGTGCATCAAGCGCACTCCACAAAAAAAGACGGACAGGGCTTAGCCCTTCCGTCTTTTTGTTTGAAATAGATGCACAGAGCTTATCGGGCGTAGCGCATGCCTCCGGCATACACTTCCTGCGTACAGCCGTGCAGCACAATCTGCTCTGTCAGCTGTCCCGCTTCCTTAGCCCCCTTGATGCCACCGACCACCTGAAAATCTGCCCGCTTGCCAACCTCCAGAGTCCCTCGGCTAGCAGCAAAGCCCAGCGCCGACGCACCGCCAGAGGTGGCCATGGCAAACAGTTCCGCAGGTGAAAACTGTCCAGAAAACTGATCAAGGGCAAAGCGCATTTCATCCCACATGGAAAGAGAATCGTTGCTGGCCAGGGAATCCGTACCCAGCACCATCGGCACCCTCAGCTTTTTCAGCAGCGCGACAGGCGCCCGGCCCACGTTGAGGCGTTCATTGCTGCGAGGGCAGAGCACGGCAGTAACCCCCTGCCGCTTCAGCAGTTCAGCATCCGAGCGGCTGACATGCACACAATGAATGGCCAGCATACCGGGCTGAAGCATGCCACTGCGAAACAGTAATTCCGTTGAACTGCGCCGGCGAGGTGGCACCAGATATTGCGACCACGACACAAACGGATAAAACACATCCGCCATTTCACCGGATGAACTGAAAACCAGTTCGCTCTCAGCCTCGGATTCCGCCAGATGAATAGCCATCTGCAGTCCTTTTGACCGAGCACACTCTCTTACCAGCGCATAGTTTTCATCGCCGATGGTATAGGGGGCATGGGGAGAAACACCGCAGGCCATGTTCTCTGTTTCAACTTCCGGCATAACGGCAACAGCCCGTTCCAGCATCTTTTCAAACCTGAGTGGATCGTGCCCCAGCACCTCAAAAAACAACCGGCCTCCCAGCATGGAGGCGGAATAGCTATCCGCAACAGAGGGGATACTGACAATCTCGCCCACACTGGTGGTGCCGGAATCAAGACAGATATGGACACCTTCCTGCAATGATGCGCGGAAGTCATCGTCAGCCAGCCCGCGCTTGATCTTGACCAGCAGGATCATCCAGTCCACAAAACGGTGCGGATGATATTCTGCATGATTTCTGATACGCCAGGCCGGGAAATGGGTCAGTTCTAGATGGGTATGGGCATTGACAAAGCCGGGGATAATGGCGCAGCCGGGATATTCTGCCAGCGGCAGGGCATGTCTGCGTTTCAGTTCCTTCAGCGTGCCTGTTTCCCGGATAACACCGCCGGAAACCAGCATGGCACCGCCTGGCACAGGATCGGTATGCGGGGAGAGCAGCCAGGAAGCAGCAACAATATAGGGCTCTGCTGCCGTTCCAATGTCCGCCTTTTTCATCTGTCCTCCCTGTCTTCTTCTCCGACAGGATAACCCCAGGCATAGGAAGCCAACTGGGACTGCAGGGCACTGTCGACTGAAATTCCCAATTCGTCCAGCAACTCTGCCACAGCATCGAAGTCCATAGCCTCGTTTTTTTCTGCCAGTGTCAACAGCTTGCCATAAACACCTTCATGCTCCGCCAGGGCACCGATGACATCGTCCCCTGGATTGAGCCGCTGATTGAGTTCATCGAGCGGTATATTATAGATGCGTGCCAGCAAAGAAAGAATCCCGGTCAGGAAAGCCTTTTCCGTGCCGTCCGGCTCTGAGGACAGGTGAGGCTGAAAACCGGCCAGCTGCTCCATCAGCGCCCCCCTTACCGCCGCCATGTCCACCAGCGGGTTCTCACCCCCGCTGTTTTCGTCTGTGGCAAAAAAAGCCAGTTGCACCCAGCGCTTGACCTGGTTACGACCAATCAAGGCCAGCGCCTGATGGATGCTGGTGATCTTTTCCCGGGCCGCATAGGCCGCCGAGTTGGCCAGCAGCAGCAACTTATAAGTCAGTGAGGAACTGCCCTTGATGGCATCTTCAATATCTTTGGTGTCAGCATCCTGGTAAAGCAGGTGCATCAGCCTCAGCAGCAATGCGCCGGACTCCCCTAGCTGCCTTTTCTCCAGCACCGACGGCTTGGCAAAAAAGTAGCCTTGGAACAGATCAAACCGCATGTGGCGGCAGGCCATAAACTGGGCTCTGGTTTCCACCTTTTCCGCCAGCAGTTTGACCGGGTAGGAGCGCAACTGACGTACCATTTCCGGCAGACGCGGAATAGGGGTCTGAATCAGGTCTATCTTGACAATATCCGTGATCTTGTACAGTTCATGAAACTGAGGGCTGTACTCATGGTCATCCAGCGCAAGCGCAAACCCCTGTGCCTTCAGGTCACGACAACGCTCCACCAGCTCCGGAGTCACTTCAAGGTTTTCCAGCAGCTCCAGCACAATCTGCTGTTTGGGCAGCAGTTCGAGCACATCACTCATCAGCAGTTCGTAGTCCAGGTTGATGAAACCGTTGCGATCCCCCAGCAGGTTTTCGATGCCGAAGTTAGTAATGGTATTGTTGATCACATTGGCAGTAGAAAAGGTGGCATTACGCACATCCGCCCTGTTGGCGGCAGTTCCCACCGCCCTGAACAGCAGTTCGTACGCCACAACCCTTTCATTGATACTGATAATCGGCTGCCGGCCTATCAGACAGTTTTTGCCCATCGAAACCCCGGATACAGAAATGTAATGACATTCCCATCAAATTTGCGGATTGAAATATAATTATATGTTGAATTTACTTTTAATCAACCTCTATTGACCGCATTTTAACGACTATTTGTTTGACTCTGCATAGCTATGAAAGTAAATTATACGCGCAATTTTGGAGCGTTCATGATCCGCGCATACCTTTTTCTGACATTTTTTATCCCGCTGACCCTTATCTTTGCCACCAGTGCCCTGCTCTGTACCCTGTTTGACAACAGCGGCAGACTGTATGCCGCCCACGCCAGGGTATGGGCCAGGATTTCTCTGGCCATGGCCGGCGCTCAGGTGGAGATGCACGGAGTGGAAAACATACCCCGGGGCCCGGTCATCTTCATGAGCAACCACCAGAGTAATTTCGATATTCTGACCATGCTGGCCCACATGCCTGTGCAGCTTTACTGGATTGCCAAGAAGGAGCTGTTTGACATACCGGTGTTCGGCGCCTCCATACGCCGGGGCGGCTATATCCCCCTGGACAGAAGCGATGGACGCAAGGCATTGAAAAGTATGGATAACGCCGCTGCCATCATCCGCGCCGGCAAGAGCGTAGTCATGTTTCCGGAAGGCACCCGCACCAAGGACTTGAAACTGCTGCCATTCAAGCGGGGCGGTTTCATGCTGGCCGTCAGGGCCGCAGTGCCGGTGGTGCCTGTCACCATCAACGGCACCGGACTTATTAACCCGGCCAACCGCAAACGTCTCTATAGCGGCACCATTTCGGTGTTCATTCATCCCCCGGTGCAGTTGCCGGACAACCTGTCCAGAAGCGATGCCGAGGGGGTGCTGATGGAGCAGGTGCACAGCGCCATATCTTCACGGCTGGAGGCATAAGCATGTACGCAGGGCTGAAATTTCTGCCGCTGGTCATGCTCGGGGTAGGGGCGATGTGCTGGGCTTTGCCCGCATCACATACGCTGACCAAGCCTCTGGACATTATCGCTGCGCTGACGGCACTGGCCGGTATGGCCCTGTTCCTGCTAGGCATCCTGTTATTCTTTGTACCCGGTTTCTTCAGCAACTGATGAACAACAAAATCCTGGGCATAGCCGTCAACGGCGCATTAATACTAATCATCAGCCTGGCGCTGATGTTCGCCACCGTTTGGTGGCGTATGCAGACACAGTTCAAGGCCGGCGAAGCCGCTTGGAAAAAAGGGGATTTCGTGGCTGCGGTGGCCGGATACGAGGCCGCCATCCACATGTATATCCCTGGCAGTCCCCTGATCGAGAAGTCTGCCGCCCGCTTATGGGAGATCGGTGAAAAAAACGAGCAGAGCGGTGATCTCACCAGGGCACTGATTGCCTATCGAGCATTGCGCAGTTCCTTTTACGCGGCAAAGTGGTTGAAAACACCGGGCCAATCCTGGATAGACCGCTGCGACAAGAAAATTGCCGCTTTAATTCCATATCAGAGAGAAAAATGAATACTCAGCAGCAAAATGCACCATTACAGATTATCTCGCTGGGCGGGCTGGGCGAAATCGGCCTCAATATCATGGTCTACGAATGCGGTGATGACATCTTTATCATCGATTGCGGCCTGATGTTTCCGGAACCGGATATGCTCGGCATCGACTATGTCATCCCGGATATCAGCTGGCTGCGCAAGCGCCGTGAAAAGGTGCGCGGTATCTGCCTGACCCACGGCCACGAAGACCATATCGGCGCGCTCCCCTTTGTGCTGCAGGAACTGAACGTGCCGGTGTACGGCACAGCGCTGACCCTGGGACTGCTCAATGAAAAACTAAAGGAATACAAGCTGGACGGCCTGGTGGAACTTGTAACCGTGAAACCAAGGGAGACAGTGCAGCTGGGTTGTTTTTCCATCCAGTTTCTGCGCGCCGCCCACTCTGTTGTGGACGGCTGCTCACTGGCTGTCACCACCCCGGAAGGGGTGGTCATTCACACCGGTGATTTCAAGATCGATCAGACCCCGGTAGATGGAGAGCTGACCGACCTGGCCTCGCTGGCCCGTTATGGAGAGGCCGGCGTACTGGCACTGTTTTCCGACTCCACCAACGTGGAGCGGGAAGGCTACACCCTTTCGGAAAAATATGTCGGGGAGGCCTTTGAAGAAATCTTCCCCAAGTGCGGCGGGCGCATCATCGTAGCGGCCTTCTCCAGCAGTATCCACCGCGTGCAGCAGGTGGCCGACATTGCCGGGCGCTGCGGCCGCAAAATACTGCTCAACGGGCGTTCCATGATCGCCAACGTACGCATCGCACGTCAGCTGGGCTATTTGTCCATCCCGGAAGAGCTGTTGATGGATCTCCGCGAACTGCCGCATCTGCCTCCGGAGCAGGTCTGCATCATCTCCACCGGCAGCCAGGGCGAACCGATGAGTTCACTGACGCGCATCGCCATGGATGACCACAAACAGATCAAGCTGGAAAAAGGAGACACCGTCATCCTCTCTTCCCGGGTCATCCCAGGCAACGAGCGCACCATCTCGGAACTGATCAACCACCTGTACCGCCGCGGCGCCGAGGTATTTCACGAAAAGGTGTCCGAGGTGCATGTCTCCGGACATGCCAGCCAGGAAGAACTGAAACTGATGCTCAACACGGTGCGTCCCCGTTTTTTCATCCCCATGCACGGCGAATACCGCCATCTGGTCAAGCATATCGAGCTGGCAAGAAAAGTAGGGATTCCGGATGAGCGCTGCCTGCTGGCCACCAACGGCGACGTGATCTCCTTTTATGCGGATACGGCCGCCATTGTGGAAAAAATCGAGGCAGGCCGCGTATTCGTTGACGGCAAAGGGGTTGGCGATGTCGGCAACATCGTGCTCAAGGACCGCAAGCACCTCTCGGAAGACGGCATGGTGGTGGTCATCATGGGGATCAACCAGTACAGCGGCGAGATCATCTACGGCCCTGACATCGTTTCACGCGGCTTCGTCTTTGAAGACGAAAGCCAGGCATATCTGGAGGCGGCGCGCAATGTGGTCGCCGAGGCGCTGAACGAGATCAACGCCGAGATGCGCTGCGACTGCGACGAGGTCAAACAGGCGGTGAGACAGGCCCTGCGGCGTTTTTTCAAGAAGACCATTGAACGCCGGCCGGTCATACTGCCGTTTATCATGGAGATGTAGTAAACGCACATCAGCAAACTTACACAGGGGAGCAGGCAGTGAGCCTGTTCCCTTTTCGTTTTTAACAGAGGAGCTACGTATGACGCAGCATGAAAAAAGGGTTGTGGGACCGGAAACTGTGCGGATGTTGGAACTGGGACACCCCTGGGTGGTGGCGGACAGCTGGACGAAGCGCTGGCCAGCCGGTCAGCCCGGCCAACTGATCAGCCTGACCGACGAACAGGGGCGCTTTCTGGCTACCGCACTGCTCGACCCGGCCGACCGGATTGTGGCACGGGTACTGTCCCGCAAACGGATCAGCCTTGACCACGCCTGGCTCACACGGCAACTGCTGTCCGCCATCGACCTGCGCCGCAACCATGCCGACCTGGGCGACACCAATGCTTTCCGGCTGGTCAATGCCGAAGGGGACGGCCTGCCCGGATTGACGGTGGACCGCTATGCCGGTTTTCTGATGGTGCAGATCTACTGCGCCGGCTGGCGACCGCACCTGAGGCTGGTTACGCGCGTACTGCAAGAGTTGCTCACGCCGCAAGGCATCTACGAAAAAATACGCCCCCAGAACACACGTGAACTGGAGGCCACCGGCAACAGCAAACGCTATGGCAAACTGCTGGCCGGCCAGGCTGCGCCTGAACGTCTGGAGGTGCGCGAAAACGGCTTGAGCTTCCTGGTCAGCCTGGAGCAGGGTCTCAATACCGGGCTGTTTCTGGACCAGCGCCGCAACCGGCGCGACCTGATGACCCGTGTGGAAGGCAAACGGGTGCTGAACCTTTTCTCGTACACCGGCGCTTTTTCCGTAGCCGCCGCTGCCAGCGGGGCCGGACGGGTAACCAGCGTAGACGCCTCTGCCGGCTATAATACCTGGGCCATGGACAACTTTGGCGCCAACCGCCTCAATCCCAAGCGTTACGAATTCATCACTGCCGACTGCCTGACCGCCCTGGCCGACCTGACGGCACAAGGCAGGGCCTTTGATGTCATCCTGATGGACCCGCCCTCCTTTTCCACCACCAGCAAAAACCGCTTCACTACCCGCGGCGGCACATCCGAACTGGTGACGGCCGCCCTGCCGCTGCTGACAAACGGGGGACTGATTATCACCTCCTCCAACCACCAGAAGCTGGATGTGGCCGAATACCTCAAGGAACTGCGCCGTGGTGCGATCAAGGCGGGTTGCGAGTTGCAGGTCATCGGCCTGGCCGGCCAACCGGAAGACTTCCCCTACCCTGTTACCTTCCCGGAAGGGCGTTATCTGAAGTACGTCACCTGCGTCAAGCAGGCCTGAAATTGTCGCCTGAGTTCCGGGAAAACAATTTTAACTAGCCGTACACAAATTATCCTTGCAAATCAGGGAGCCAAACTCCATAATTGCAAACATGATTACGCGTTCACTTACAAACACCATATCGGACGCACTGGCCAACTCATCTGCCGTAGCACTGCTTGGCCCGCGGCAGGTGGGCAAAACCACGCTGGCACTCGGAATCGTGGAAAAACGCAATGCGCTGTATCTGGACCTTGAATCCGAGCAGGACCGGGCCAGGCTTGCACAGCCGGAGCTGTACCTGGCCGACCACCAGGACAAGCTGGTCATTCTGGACGAAGTGCACAGGCTACCGGGAATTTTTCCTGTCTTGCGCGGGTTGATCGACAAAGGACGCCGCATGGGACGCCGCACGGGGAACTACCTGCTGCTGGGGTCCGCGTCTCTTGATCTACTGAAACAGTCCGGCGAAACACTGGCCGGACGCATAGCATACCTGGAACTGACACCATTTCACCTGTTGGAGACAGACGCATCAGCAGCGGATCAGCTATGGGTGAGAGGCGGTTTCCCGGAGAGTTACCTTGCACAGACAGTTAACATCAGTCTCCGCTGGAGACAGGATTTTATCCGCACCTATCTGGAAAGAGACATCCCCCAGTTCGGTCCGCGTATCGCCGCCGAAACACTGCGGCGTTTCTGGGTCATGCTGGCTCACAATCAGGGGGGATTGCTGAACAACGCCCAGTTTGCCCGCAATCTGGGGGTGGATGTCAAAACTGTGAGCGGCTATCTGGATCTGCTGGTTGATCTGATGCTGGTTCGTCGCCTGCTACCCTGGCATGCTAATATTGGAAAGCGCCTGGTAAAGGCGCCCAAGGTATATGTGAGAGACAGCGGGATTGTTCACGCACTGCTGGCTATCCAGGACAAGGAATCGCTGCTTGCCCATCCGGTTGTCGGCAACAGCTGGGAGTGCTTTGCCATTGAAAATCTGCTTTCAGCCGCAGCAGGACAGGTTCAGGGCTTTTTCTACCGCACCGGTGGAGGGGCCGAAATCGATCTGCTGCTTTCATGGCCTGATGGCCGATTATGGGCCATCGAGGTCAAGCGCAGCCTTTCCCCCAAACCGAAGCGTGGCTTCTATACCGCATGTGAAGACCTGACTCCGGCGAGAAAGTTTGTCGTATATCCCGGCCCGGAGCGTTACAGGATTGCCCCGGATATCGAAGCCATATCCATTGCCGAGCTGGCAGCTGAGGTTGCCGGTAACGCAAAACGATTCTAACTTCCATGCTTAGTAGACACAAACGCTCCGCTGCCACCAGTCAGTTTTGTATCAGCCTTTTGTAGCACAGTATTTACATAGCTCGACGAGCGCACACGAGCTATTACTGTCCCCCAAAGCAAACCCCCGCCAGACAGCAACTGACAGGGGTTTGCTTTTATTGTCATACGCGGGTCAAAGCATCCTGCCTGAAAACGGCCGGACAGCATCAGCACCCGGCACCACGCGTCATTCAGTCAGCGTGGCAGGCTTCCTCAGCGAGGTCCAGCCGTCCGTATGACCATTCCCGTATCATTATCACGCATAAATGGCAGAAGCGGAGATGCTGCTCGAGGAGCCGCCTTGTGCATAACCGGTAGAACTTGAACTCTGCTGCAGGTAGGTCTGGATTGCAGCTGTCAAGGCATTCTTCATCTCGTTGCTGAGCGCGTTTGATGTTTCAGAAGATTCATCCTCCAGCGACTCCAGCAGCGTCTTCAATGCGTTGGCTACGGTATCCTGAGAATCGGATCCCGCAGATTGAGACCCGTCAGACGGCGGCGGAGGGGGCGGGCCCTGTGGCTTCATCTTTTCCTGAATGCCAGCCAGCACGGTTTCGGCATCTTCCGTGTTGCCAGAGGCAATCGCCTCCTCAAGTGTCTCCAGATCCTTCAGAAACGGGTTGTCTGCGCTGGTGCTGCCGTTGGAGGCCGCCTGCTCTTCCAGGGTGCTCAGTACATCCTGAGCAGTTTCCGTATCGCCGGATTCCAGGGCGGCGCTAAGTTGTTCCAGCAGGCTTTTCACGCTAGAATTATCTGAAGAGCTGTCCTCTTCCGACTCCTCCGGCTTAGGCGGTGGTGGCCCCTGTGGCGGGCCTTGCTGGGCCATCTTGGCGATGGAGGCATCTGACTCAAGCCTGCTGATTGCGCCATCCCCATCGGTATCGATCTGGCTGAACATGTCCGCGCTGGAGCTACCCCCCTGCGACTTACCGGCAGCGGCCATCTGGCTCATCTCGTCTGAACTGATGACTCCGTCACTGTTCTTGTCAGCCTTGGTGAACATCTCCTGTTGCATCTGCTTCAGCATGGAAGCGGACAAGCTGCTGCTTGTGCTGCTGATGGAACTGGTCATAAAATGCTACCTCCTGTTTAAGATTTGTCTGACTCATGCTGCTGTTTGCGGTTCTGCCTGTAATATTTGAGATATCCTCCTTTCCCGGTACAGACCAGCCGCTATGGATATCCTCTGCAAGACTAACCTGTGTCTCAGTTACATCTATCGGCCCTGATTATGGAGAGAATGTGCAAACAATGTGGATTTGCATTGAGGTATGAAAAGTTGACACGACTTGGCACGCCAGTTGTGCTAAAACGCTAACTGTTCGGCATCCATCCAGGGAGCAAACATGAGGATCAGCATCACCCACAAACTGTTTCTGGCCATACTGACAGCTGCTGTCATGACGGTGTTGACACTGCTGGTGGCCATGGAGTGGAACCTGAAGCGCGGCTTTTTGCGCTATAACAGTTCACTGGAGCAGGCGACCCTGCCCAGGCTTGCTGCTGAACTGGAATCAATCTATGCACAGAAGGGCAGTTGGGATTTCATCCGCAATGACCGGGAAACCTGGCCCGTCGCCGTATCCAACGCATTGCAGGTACCACGGCATGACCTGCAGAGACCGCCTCGGCACGGCATACCAGCAGGACCGCCGCACCATGAACCAGAACGCCTTCAGCACACCCCTCCGCCCATACCGCCCTTCGGGCCTCCACCGCAGCATGCGCCAGACAGCCCGCCTTTTGCTGGCCCGGTGAGAGACTTGGCCCATTTGCCGCCGCACATGGCACAAACCCTCTTCGAGAGGCTGTTTCTGCTTGACGCCAACAAATCCCTTATGACTGGTCAATACGCGCCTGAAGGACGTTTGATAACGCTGCGAACAGGCAACAAGGTGGTCGGTTATCTGGGGATTCTGCCTCTGCCTGGCAACTTCGACCTGTTTCAGCAGCGCTTTATGCGTGAACAGAAAAGTGCCTTCGTTATCGTCGGCCTGGCGGTCGTCATCCTGGCCGCCGCATTGTCTATGCTGCTGGCCTCACGCATGATAAAGCCCTTGAAACTGCTGGCTGAGGCAAGCCACCGCCTGGCATCCGGTTCACACGACGTACGCGTGCCGGTCAGTTCCCGTGACGAAGTGGGGCAGTTGGCCGACGACTTCAACAAACTGGCGCAGACCCTGGAGAGAAATGAGCAGACTCGCCGTCAATGGGTGGCGGATATTTCCCACGAGCTAAGGACACCGCTATCGGTCCTGCGCGGTGAGATCGAGGCCTTCCAGGACGACATTAGGACGCCGACACCGGAGGCCATTGCCTCGCTGCATGTTGAAGTCATGCGGCTGGCCCGGCTGATCGAGGATCTTTTCCAGCTTTCCCTCTCCGACGTATGCGCCATGAGCTGCCAAAAAACGGAACTGGACTGCAATGAGATACTGCTGGACGCCATCAATACCTACCAAGGCGAGTTCACCGCCAAGCAGATCACACTGCAGACAGCGATTGAAACCCCTGCGCCGGCTGTTTTTGCTGACGGCGAGAGAATGCGCCAGCTGTTTGACAACCTGCTGGAAAACAACCTCAAGTATACCGACAAGGGCGGCAAGCTGCTTATCCACACCGCATACAACGACAACTGGGCAGAGATATACTTTGAAGACAGCGCACCCGGTGTCCCCCCCACATCGTTGGAGCGGCTATTTGACCGTCTGTATCGCGTGGAGAGTTCACGCAACCGGACGCTGGGCGGCGCCGGCCTGGGACTGTCCATTTGCAAATCCATTATCGAAGCCCATAACGGCAGCATTGAGGCGCGTCCCTCCTCGCTGGGGGGGCTGTGCATATTAGTCAGACTGCCTTTACAGGGAGGTGCAGCATGAACGGAACCGTGCTGATTGTGGAAGATGAAGAAAAACTGGCCCGACTGCTAGCGGACTATCTGGAACAGTCCGGCTACCGGACATTCTGCATGGGCAGCGGACGGAACGCAGCTGCACTGGTGCAGACCAGCACCCCGGACATCGTGCTGCTGGACCTGATGCTTCC
>Ga0302250_1001599_pt1 | contig 16476 bp, 15 predicted proteins | sample AAG_RA_Asp_MG_FD_193536 | JGI IMG/M metagenome (GOLD analysis project Ga0302250, IMG submission 193536) | Enriched activated sludge microbial communities from anaerobic digester in WTTP, New Holstein, Wisconsin, United States - AAG_RA_Asp | ecosystem: Engineered > Bioreactor > Anaerobic >... | reverse complement strand
GACAGCCCATTACCATCAATTCCGCTTCTGCTTTAACTGATTATCAAGTTAAACTAACCGTGGCTTATGATACTGACATGCAACCTGATTTTGACGATCTCCGCTTCACTTCATCAGACGGAACTACCGAACTAAGCTATTGGCTAGAATCAAAAACAGATTCCACCACTGCCACGATCTGGGTTAAAATCCCAAGCCTGGCTTCTGGAGACAACACCATTTACATGTATTATGCCAATGCTTCCGCCATCACTGCTTCTAATGGCGACAATACTTTTGCGTTTTTTGATGATTTCTTGGGGACAACTTTAAATACAGTAAAATGGGATGTTTTAAATGTTCCTGCCAATGTAACAGTATCTGGCGGAATTTGTACTATAACTGGACATGCTAGTGTTCCAGTAATAAAAGGAAAAACATTTTTTTCAACTAATTATGCTATTAGATTTAGATATTCACCATCAGCGGTTGGCGGGGCAAATATTCAGGCAGGGTGGTATGATACTTCTAAATATTTAATTATTTATGGATCTGTAACCGCTGGTCAAAGTTCGTATACTTGTTGTAATACTTCAGAGGTGCGGCAATATTTTGCAGCGGATACCTCTTATCATATATATGATATTATTAGAAACGGATCAGTAAATACTCTTTGCTATAGAGACAATCAATATATGTTTACTAATAATACTCAAATTCCTACGGTAGACATGAAGCCAACTTTTGTTAATGCTGCGGCTGGAACCACTGAAAATATTGATTGGGTTTTTGTCCGTAAATATAACGCCACAGAACCGACTTCATCTTTTGGCGCTGAACAAAATAACTAATATTAATTATAAAATTACATAGAAGAATAAGAATGTTTGGGAGTTTAACTCCCAAACATTTTGTTTTCAGACGAGCACTTGCTAAATTATGTTTTTTTGGTATAATTAACAATATAAATCAAGCACCTTGGGTCAAATAATTTTATTTTATGGACAAAATTACCCTTTATGTAACGATTGCCCTGTTTGGAATAATTTTTATTTCTATTTTTAATTTTTTTTATCTTGCTGTTAAAACAACAAAGCAGACGAAATCCGCGGTGAAAGAGATTAAAAGCGAAATAAAAAACAAATTAATTGAAAAATTAATTTCTATCGGATTTTCAAAAACTAAGAATATTTGTAAATGCGGCGGATCGACTTTTAAAAAATTTGCCGGCCCAAACGGTTTTGATTTTTCTTTTTTCCGAAAAAATAAAACTTCAGAGAAAAAAGAAAAAACGTCTTCAAAGAAAAAAACAAAATCAGTTAAAAAAATAATAAAATAAAAACAACATCCTCTTTTAAAGGGGAATAAAAAAAATATGGAAACAATATTTTTAATCGTTATCGGCCTTGTCGTTGTAATTGCTTTTTGGTTTTTTGCTATTTATAACGGTTTGGTTACAAGCCGAAACCGCACTCAAGAAGCTTGGTCTGATATTGATGTTCAATTAAAAAGAAGATACGATTTGATTCCTAATTTAGTCGAAACCGTAAAAGGATATGCTACTCACGAAAGCAGCACTTTTGAAAAAGTGATTCAAGCTAGAAACATGGCTATGTCTGCTGTTGGCGCCAAAGAAAAAAGCGCTGCGGAAAATGCTTTAGCCGGCACATTGAAAAGCTTGTTTGCTGTAGCAGAAGCTTATCCAGAGTTAAAAGCTTCGGATAATTTTGTTGAATTACAAAGAGAATTGCGTGACACAGAAGATAAGATTCAGGCAGCTCGCCGATTTTATAATGGCAATGCTTTGGATTTAAAAACAAAAATAGAAACAGTGCCTTCAAATATCGTAGCGTCTTTGGCCGGATTCAAGCCAATGGACTTTTTTGAATTAGAAGACGCAGCTCAAAAAGAAACTCCTAAGGTTGATTTTAAAAATTAAAAAAATAAATTGCTAATAAGATTGGCTGGAAAAAAATGAAAAATTTCAAAAAAACAATTATCAGGCATCACAAAAAATTGAGGAAAAAATTCAATAAATTAAGCGAAAAGGATCAGAAAAGAAAAGGCATCCTAAAAACAAAATAAAAAAGAATGCCCGGCTAGTTCCGGGCATTTTAAAAATATGCCAACTTTATATAACCAAGCAGCTGGAAATGTGCGAAAAACATTTTTCTTAATGTTTCTTTTTTCTGTTTTTCTGATTTTTTTGGGCTGGCTTTTTAGTTATCTGATGGAAACAAGCTTATTTTTATATTTAGCTGTTTTTATAAGTATTGCTATGAGCATTTCTTCTTATTGGTTTTCCGATCAGATTGTTTTAAGCTCTGTGGGCGCTCAATTGATTGAAAAAAAAGATAATCCCGAGCTTTATCGATTAGTTGAAAATCTTTGTCTTTCTTCAGGAATGCCCTTACCCAAAATTTATATTATGAACGAAGAACAGCCAAATGCTTTTGCCACTGGTCGAGATGAAAAACATGCAGTAATTGCTGTAACTAGGGGATTATTGAATAAATTAGAAAGAGCAGAATTAGAAGGAGTTTTGGCTCACGAGCTTTCTCATATTAAAAACAAAGATATTCTTTTACAAACAGTAGTTGTGGTTTTGGTGGGAGCAATTGTAGTTTTATCAGATATTTTTTTACGCACAGGATTTAGTAATCGAAGAGATCGAGAAGGGGGAAATGCGATTTTTCTTGTTTTGGGAATTGTTGCTGCAATTTTAGCTCCTATTGCTGGCACGGTTTTACAAATGGCTGTTAGTCGTCAGAGAGAATTTTTAGCTGATGCTTCTGGTGCTTTAATGACCAGATATCCAGAGGGTTTGGCTCGAGCTTTAGAAAAAATTGCTAGCGATCCTAATCCTATGAGCAGGGAAAATAATGCTACTGCCCATTTATTTATTTCTTCTCCTTTGCGAAGCAGAGAAAAAATAAGTTGGTTTTCTAAATTATTTATGACCCACCCCTTAACCGAAGAAAGGGTGAATGCTTTGCGAGGAATGCGTTTATAATTAAATTTTAAATCGTTCTAAAAATAAAAAAATCGCCTCTCCAAGTAGGGGATTTTTAATTGTTTTTAATTTGACAAAGTTGTTATATCTTTTATAATAAAATATGGTTCTCTGAACCTTAACAATTATTAGGAGCTGAAAGATGCAGTTTGTTTGTGGCGGGATTCGACCGTTGGCCGGATTGGTTCTTTCCAAGGACAAGGGGATAAAAGAAGTTGTCCGAAAGATCAGAAAAGAAATGAAGAACACCAATGAACCAGTTTTGGTTCGAATTGCCGGTGGCTCGGCTTCGGGCAAAACAACGATTGCGGAAATTATCCGCAACAAGTTTGTCCGCGATAGTGTCTTGTTAACACAGGACAACTATTATATTGGTCGGGAATATTCCGAAACCAATGGTTTCAACTTTGATCAGCCAGAATCTCTTGATTTGGAAAAAATGAAACAAGACATTTTGGACTTGAAAAAAAACCAATCAATCCAAGAACCGATTTATAGTTTCTTGGAAGATGGGGGAAAGCGGATTGGATACAAAACCGTTGAACCAAGAAAACTGATCATTGTTGAAGGACTTTTTGTTCTCAACGAAAAGCTTTCTGGATGCGGTGGATTGAAAATTTTCGTGAAAACCAACTGCCATGGCCGGTTTGTGCGCCGGATTATTCGGGATATTTCTCGAACTTGCTGGGAGCCCAATAAAATCCTGGGATATTTCCTGGATATTGTTGACCCAATGCACAAGCAGTATATCGATACCCAGGAATGTTCCGCGGATATCGTTATTCTGAATCAGTATGATTCGGCGATTGAGCCGAAAAAAGTTTCTTGCCAGGAGCACCAGGTAAAAATAAAAATATCCGGACCGCTGGCGATAAAAACACTTCATACTGTTGGGGCGGAATTTATTTCCCGCGTTGATCAGAAAGATGTTTACTTCTCGGTTCTGGGGAAACAGGAGAATGAAATTTTGCGTTTGCGGAAAGAAGGATCAAGTATTCTTTTTTCCTATAAAGCGCCGGCTACGAAAAGTCAGGTACGCACAAAACGCAAGGTGGAATTTCCCATTTCAGAGAATGAAGAAAAAACCATCCAATCTTCTTGCCGGGAAGAATTAAGGATATTCAAGTCTCGTGATTTGTTTCTCCTCGACGGAATTGTTTTTTCACAAGATTGCCTAGTAATTCCAGGAAAGCAAACAGAGTATTTTTTGGAGATTCGGGAGAAAAGTATTCAAAAATCCCGCTTGCTTTTGAAAAAGCTGGGTATTGAATCCCCAAAAATTTTAAGAAGCTCGTATTACGAACTTCTTAAATAGTTGATCTTTTTTAGAGGGCTACTTTTGTAGCTTTTCTTTTTTATCTTTTTGTATTATATTAACCATATTGAAAATTATTTGGAGAGATGCAGGAGTGGTTGAACTGGCAGTCCTGGAAAGACTGTATGGCGAAAGTCATCGGGGGTTCGAATCCCCCTCTCTCCTCCATTCGTATTTAAAAGACACCTTAAAAGGTGTTTTTTAAATACGATGATAAGAGAAAGCAGGGGATTCGAAGGTTTTGCCTCGACGGAGGCAAAAGCCGGCCCTGATGATTTTTCAGCAGAAAAATCAGAAGGGCGAATCCCCATTAACATCAAAACAAAATAGACACATTTTAGGGTCTTTTGTTGTTGAGGTGGGGGATTCGAAATTTATATTTGAAGAACAATTAAATTTTTGATAGAATTAACCAATGTTAAAGATTTTAAAATTATTTTTAATTATTGCCGGATTTTTTTTGGCATTTTTTTTGTTTATTTTTTTTACTTATTTTTGGACATATCAAAATTATGATCAGAAAATATTTCCTAATGTTTTTGTCGGAGACATTAATCTTGGCGGAAAAACAACTAGCGAGGCCAAAGATTTGATTTACGATCGTCTTGATTCAGCTAATGCCGAGGGAATTAAATTTACTTATCAAAACATTGAAACAACAATTTACCCTTTAAGGCCATATTTTTTAAACAACAACTCTGCCAACATTTTAATTAACTTTGATGTAGAAAAAGCTGTAGCTGAAGCCAAAGCGATTGGTCGAAAAGAGAACATAATAAACAATTTTTTTGATGTTTTTTTTACTTTCTCTAAAAAAAGAATTAGTTTATCAATTCAACTAGACAAGGAAAATATTTTAAGAAGCCTAAAAGAAAGTTTTGAAAAAATAGAGCCTGCTGATGCTGGATTTTCTGTTGTTGATAATAATTTAATAATTGAGCCTGAAAGAAAAGGAACAAATCTTGATTATGAAAAAGCCTTAGTTCAGGCTGTGGAAAAATTAAAGTTTTTAGATTTTTCGCCAATTGTTTTAAGGCCAGGCAAACAATCCAGTCCAAAAATAACTGTCTCTGATTGCGAAAGCTTAAAAGATCAGGCCACAAAACTGATTAAATTATCGCCAATCGGTTTGCGTTATGAAAATAAAAATATTGACTATATTACTGCCTCTATTTTGGCGGATTGGGTAAAAATAGAAAAAACAGAAACAGGAGAATTATCCCTTAGCTTAGACGAATACAAAATCAGGGAATATTTGAAAAACAAAATAGAACCCCTGGTAAAAAAAGACCCTGTTGCTACTAAATTCAGTTTTCGCAACGGATCTTTGCAAAAAACAAATGTTGCTAAAACCGGATTAGAATTAAATTTTGATTTAATTGTTAGTACTTTGAAAGACTTGCAAAACAACCCAGTGCGAACAATAAATTTATCAGTCACCAAATTGCCAATCGCAGACATTAAAAGCAGTTCGGTTTATGGAATAAAAGAATTAATTGGAAAAAATTCTACGGAAATTATCAATTCTTCGGAAAACAGATTGAAAAATATAAGAAACGGAGCTTTTTTAATTTCAGGATTGCTAATCGCCCCAGGAGAGGAATTTTCTTTATTAAATGTTTTACAGCCCTTTGATGATACTAATGGATTTGTTAAAGAAGCAGTAATTCAAAACGGGGAGATGGTAGCTGATTTTGGCGGAGGGTTATGCCAATTAAGCACCACTTTTTTCCGAGCGCTTTTAGATGCAGGAATGCCTATTACCGAAAGAACTAATCACACTTATTGGCTTGTTTATTATAATCCGCCTGGTACTGATGCTACAATTTTTGATCCTGCGCCAGATTTAAAATTCATAAACGATACCAATAATTATATTTTGATCCAAGCCAATGTGGACAGTAAATTAAATTTAAACATAGAATTGTGGGGGACAAAAGATAACCGAATTGTGGAAAAAACCGAACCAGTTATTTATAATATCGTTTACCCTGGCAAAGCAAAAATGATTCCATCTTGGTATTTGCCAACAGGGGAAATAGATTGTTTTTCTCAGGCTTACAAGGGAGCAGACACATATTTTGATTATATTGTTACTTATCAAAATGGAGCAATAAAAAATCAGCGCTTTCGTTCCCACTATATTCCTAGTCGGGCAGCTTGCTATATCGGGCAATAAATTATTTTAGCACTCTCGCCCCTTGTTTGCTTTTTTTTAATTTTTATTATAAGATGATATAATAAATATTATTGATTATTATTTTATTTAAATAAAAAACAATGGAAGGAATAAACTTTACCAACAAAGCTCAAAGAATGGTAATGAGCGCTCAAAATATTGCGCGAGAAATGGGACAGCAACAAATCGATGCCCTGCATTTGCTTTTAGCTATTATTTCTGATCCAGAAAATATTGTTATTACTTTGTTGAACCGTTTTAATATTGATCTTCAGGATTTACAAAGAAAAACACGCCAAGCCTTAGGACAGATTCCACCCGTTCAATCCGAACAATTATTCGGCCAGGTTTATCTTACCCAGGATATGGCCAAAGTTTTAGAGCGAGCGAGGGAAGAGGCCATGAATATGACCGATGAATTTGTTTCTTTAGAACATTTATTTTTAGCAGTTCTAAGTTCAGAGAATTATGCCAGAGGATTATTAGAAAATGCTTCTCATTTAAGAAAGACAACAATTGAAAGCGAAGAAAAATTTTTGGAAAAATTGGACTATCCAAATGCTTTAAAGGTTTTTGCTCAGCTTCGAGGCGGAGAAAGGGTTACCAGCCCCAATCCCGAAGCTCGCTATAAAGTAATTGAAAATTATTCTCGTAATTTAACTAATTTGGCCAGACAAGGCAAGCTTGATCCTATTATCGGCCGAGAAGACGAAACTAGAAGATTGATGCAGATTCTTTCCCGTCGAACCAAAAGCAATCCGATTTTAATCGGAGAAGCAGGCGTGGGAAAAACTGCGATTGCCGAAGGATTAGCGCAACGGATAGTAAAAGGAGATGTTCCAGAAAGTTTAAAAGAAAAAGAAGTAATCAGTCTTGATTTGGGATTGCTTGTTGCTGGCACTAGGTATCGCGGAGAATTTGAAGACAGGGTAAAAGCTTTGTTAAAAGAAGTACGCAAAGCTGAAGGTCGCTATTTGCTTTTTATCGATGAGCTTCACACCTTAATTGGCGCTGGTTCAGCCGAAGGAGCGATTGACGCTTCTAATCTTTTAAAACCAGCTTTAGCCCGAGGAGAATTACGAGCTATTGGTGCTACTACCTTAAAAGAATATCAAAAATATATTGAAAACGATCCAGCGCTAGAAAGAAGATTTCAGCCGATTTATGTTTCTGAGCCCACGATTGACGATACGATTTCAATTTTGCGAGGGATCAAAGAAAAATACGAGCTTCACCATGGATTAAAAATAAAAGACTCTGCTATTGTTGCTGCCGCAGAATTATCAGCCCGCTATATCCCAGACAGATTTTTACCCGACAAAGCAGTTGATTTAATGGACGAAGCTTCTTCTGCTTTACGTTTGGAAATAGAATCCAATCCTTTGGAATTGGAAGCTTTAAACAAAGAAATTCAAAAATTAGAAATCGAACGGGAAGCCATTAAAAAAGAATTGGCTGGAAACTCAAAAGATAAAGAAAAAGGAGGTTATGAAAAAAGAGAAAGAGTGATTGCCCGCGAACTAGCCGAGCTAAATGAAAAAGCAAATTCTTTTTCTGGGCGTTGGAAAACAGAAAAAGAAACAATGTCGCAAAGCAAAGAATTAAAACGTGAGATCGAAGAACAAAAATATCAATTGGAAAAATTATTGAAAGAGGGCGATTTGCAAAGAGTGGCAGAAATAAAATACGGAATTTTGCCCGACTTGTTTGCCAAATTAAGAAAGCAGGAAAATAAGCTGGAAAGATTACAAAAACAAAATCCTATTCTAAAACAGGAAATCGGGCCAGAAGAAATTGCCAAAGTTGTTTCCCGCTGGACTGGAATCCCAACTACCAGATTATTGGAATCAGAAATTGCTAAATTGGAAAATATGGAAAAGTTTTTAGGCAAAAGAATTGTCGACCAAGAAGAAGCCATTAAAGCCGTCAGCAACGCGATTAGGCGTTCTCGGGCTGGAATATCTGAAGAATCCCGTCCCCTGGGCTCATTCTTGTTTTTAGGGCCTACGGGCGTGGGTAAAACCGAAACCGCAAAGGCTTTGGCTGAGTTTTTGTTTAATGATGAAAATGCTTTAATTCGGGTTGATATGTCCGAATATATGGAAAAATTTGATGTTAGTAAAATGATTGGCAGTCCTCCAGGATATGTTGGCCATGAAGAGGGTGGGCAATTAACTGATAAAGTCAGACGAAGGCCTTATAGTGTAATTCTTTTGGATGAAATTGAAAAAGCTCATCCCGAAGTATTTAATATTCTTTTACAAGTTTTAGAAGACGGGCGTTTAACTGATTCTCGAGGCCGAACCGCTTCTTTTAAAAATACAATTTTAATAATGACCAGTAATGTTGGCTCTGATATTATTGCCCAAGAAGCGCCTTTGGGGTTTGTAAACCACAACAAAGCTGGAAAGAAAATTGAATTAAAAGCAAAAGTTCAAACTGCTTTAAAAGAAAAATTTAAACCAGAATTTTTGAATAGGATTGATGACATTGTTGTGTTTGATTATTTGGGCGCAGAGGAAATAAAACAAATTGTTGATTTAGAAATAAGCAAGGTTCAAAAAAGATTAGCAAAAAAAGAAATTAAAATTTCTGTTTCTGAAAAAGCCAAACAGTCCTTAGCGAAAAAAGGATTTGATCCCCATTTGGGAGCCAGACCATTGAAAAGAATTATTCAAAAATTGATTTTAGATCCAATGGCTTTAAAAATAGTAGTTGGCGAAATTAAAAATGGAGTTAAGATTTTTATTGACGCTGACAAAAACGAAGAAATTATTATTACTACTGCTATTAAAGAAAAATCAAAAAAGATAAAAGCTGGTTCTTCAAAAAAATAAAAATGGAATTTTCCAAAAAAGATAAAATAGTATTCTTAAAAGACAAAATCCTCCATCAATCTGCCGGAGGCTTTGTTTTTTATAAATCATTCAAGAATGAGCTTTATGTAGCGCTTTTAAAAAACGAAAAAGGAAAATTTATGATTCCCAAAGGGCATATTCAAAAAGGGGAAAATTCCGAAACAGCAGCTGTTAGGGAATTGCGCGAAGAATTGGGCATAAAAACAAGCTTAAAAATTATTGGTTTTGCTGGCCAAAGTCGCTATAAATACAAAGATTATGATGATGATAAAACCCATTTTAAAAGAGTAAATCTTTTTGTTTTATCTGTTCGAAAAATGGCCACGCTTTCTCCGCAAAAAGAAGAAGGGTTTATTGATGCCAAATGGTTAAAAATAGAAGACGCTGTGCGCAAGCTGGCTTTTGATAAAAAATTGCTTTTAAAAGCTGTAGATATTTATAACCAATATTATTCTAATTCAAAATCAACAGAAACCAACCAAAGCAAATTTTTAAAAACTTAACCAAGCGACAATTCAAGCTGATTTTTCGGCTTGTTTTTTTATTCAAAATAATAAGGTATAATAAATAATGTCAGTGTTAATAAAAAAATAATTTTAATTTTAAAAAATATGGAAATAGCGATTAAAAGAATCTTAGGAATTGCTTTAATTATTTTTGGTCTGGCGATATTTTTTTGGAGCATTTCCGAATCATATTATTATTTTAGCGCGCAAAAAGAGTTTCCAGCTGTTTTTGTCCAGCCTCAAGCTTCGGTTGCTGTCCCTTCGGCTTCCACCGGAACATTACAAGATCAAATGAATGCTTTGGTTGGCGATCAAATTAATCAAAAAATAAAAGAAATGCTTCCTGCTAATACCATTACCGAGCTTTTGAATTCCACGATTTGGATTGCTTTTGCCACTTTTTTGGTTTATGCCGGGGCCAGAGCAGTGGGAATGGGGCGGGACTTTCTTAATGATGCCAGCAAGCAGGCGCGTGAAGAAAAAAATACTTTAAAGCTTTAAACCCATTTTTTCTTAGGATTTTCTGTTTTGAAAAAAAACAATCTCGTGGTATAAATAAGCCAGTGCTGTTTGTTGATAATGTTTTCGACATTCGGCTTTTACAATTAAAAGAGGTGACAAGATCTTGGAATTGCCTTTTGTTTTAGATTCGGAAAAAGATTTGCGAATTAATCTTCCCAAAAAACATAAAGGCATTTGCCTTTTTGCCACGGAATCAAGTTTATATCAGCTACGATATTCTCGGTGGGGGTATTCGCTTAATCATTATGCCCGAATTCCAGAAGCAACCAATGCTTTTGAAGCAGAGTATGGAGAAATGAACAAGCGCCAGCAAGAGCTTTCTTTTTTTTCTGTTGAGCAAAAAGAAATCGCCCGGCTTGGCCCATTGACCAATATTTTTTGTAATTCCTTTTTAGGGATTGGTGATGATATTTTTTGTCCCATGGTAATTGACCATATTTGTGAAACCAAATATGGGCAGGTTTTTCATATCAGGCAAATTGAATCACAAAAATATCAATGTGCCGAGTATCTTCTTACTCAGCTTCCAAAAATTTGTCCGGCCGATAAATTTATTCCTGGCCAGGCTCGGCTTGGTAATAATGGCAAAATTTTTAAATGCCAATGGATTGCCCGCCAAGCCAGAATAAAAAGGAAAAAAGTTAATTTTGGAACAGAGAAATATTTAATTCTTTATAATAAAGGCAAAAAACCTTTAATCCAAATTGGACCTCTTTTGTCCTGTCGCTTCGATCAATATTACCTTTCTAATATTGATCAAAACCAAACCCTTTTGAGCGATTTTTATTAAAAAATCAAAAATAGGGAAGAGCTTGCTTTATTGGCAAGCTGTTTTTTATCCATATTGACAATATTATCAAATATGTCATAATTATTTTAGCGCTATTAGCATTTAACAAACAAAAATTGTTTCTTGCTATGGCTATTTTACAAGTGCAAGTGATAATCATGATTGAAAAAGTTCTGAACAAGGGGCCCGGGTTTATCAGAATTACAACCAATAGGGCGATTTGTTTGTTTTCTTATTTCAGGGAAAAATTCTCTGAAGCTGGAAATCACATAATGGTTGTTTGTGGCGAAATCCCAGACAAGCCAAGGGTAAGGAATTTTGACCAAATCAAAGAAATTCGGGGGCGATTGATTGCCTCTAATTTCGAACAAGAAGCGATTAACTATGGAAACATTGTCGATCGCTTTGATCTTTCTGGCAGGGAAACCTTAATCAACTGTATATATATTAATTCGGATCTTTCAATGATTAGAGTTATTGAAAGGCCAGATCAAAAATTTATGGTTGAGCATTGGGGGAAGATTCCTCGCGATCCCATTTTTTACAAAGGAGATGGAATTTCAAAAATTAGGGGAGAGACCATTACTATCTATAATGGTCTTGATCAAAAGGAATTCGGGCCTTTTGGGTCTGGAATGTTTTGCAACACAATCATCAAACTGTCCGGTCAAGCAACTTTGCCAATCAAAATATAGGGGTTTTGCTAAAATAGCGCCCCATTTTTTTATTTTTTCAAAAAATTATCCGCAATTTTTATGGTTGACTTTTGTCTTTATATTTCCTATAATGTGCCTATAATTATTGTCTATAATTTTTGCGTTTTTATGAAGGAGGGGTTGGTAAAAATAACAAATGCGTTATACAAAGTAACGGGTCTTTTTCCCGCCAAAGAACCGCTAAAATTTGCTATTCGGAAAGAGGCTTTAGATGTGCTCTTTTTTTATATTATTTCAGAAAAACAAAATGCTTCTCAATTAGCGCAAAAAGAATCATCTTTAAAAAAATCTTTAGAATGTTTGGGTTTGCTGAAAACATATTTTGAAATTGCCAAACAGCAAAAATGGGTGGATGCCCGTAATTTTTTAGTCTTGGAAAAAGAATATTTATTTATTGAAGAAGTGATTGAACACGATTTATCTAAAATTAACAACACTCAAAAACAACAACAAGAACCAACTACTGTCCCCGAATCTTTAAAAGAAGAAATAATTCAAGAATTAAAAGAACAAGCAAAAGTTGAATTAAACTCATTATCAAAACAAGAAGAAAAAAAACAAAATAATATTTATTATTCAGAAAAACAAAATCAGTCAAAAGACCAGGGGTTGCAAAATCTTGATTCAGAAAAGCCTTCTGGTGAAATAGACTACGAAAAGCTTACCAGTATCCAATTAAAGCTTTTAGAGCTTTTGCAGGGCAATGGACAATTGCGTCCGAATGAAATCAACAAGCATTTTCCTAATCTTACTTCCCGATCTATTCGTCGCGAATTAAAAGGGTTAAAAGAAAGGAATATTGTTGGAACAATCGGCACCGGTCGGTCTGTTAGCTATAAAATCAATTTAGAAATTTAGTATTATTAGATAGATTTTTTAAAAGCCTGAAATAGGGCTGGGCGATTATTATGCAAGAGCAACCTCAAAAATTTAAAGAACAATTTTTTTCTCAAATCTACGATGAACATATAAACAAGATTTACCGCTTTGTTTTTTTCAAGGTGGAATCAGATTTAATTGCTCAAGACATCACTTCTGAAACTTTTACCCGCTTATGGAAGCAGATTTATTTAAACAAAGAGATTAAAAATCCTTCGGCTTTTTTATACAAATCAGCGAAAAACTTGGTCATTGATTATTATCGCACTAAAGAAAAAAGGCCAGATGACCTAGGCGAGGCTGCTGTTTTAATAAAAGATGAAAAACAAAACCTTGCCGAGCAAGCAATGCTTGATAGCGATATGGCCCAAGTTCAAAAAGCTTTGGCGCAATTAAGCGACGAACATCGCCAAGCTGTTTCTGCTTATTATATTGAACAATTGCCAATTAGCGATGTTGCCAAAAGTTTGGGCAAATCTGCTGGAGCTACTCGGGTAGTTATCAGCAGGGGAATGAAACAGCTTCGCCAAATTTTAGAAGCCTAGTTTTAAATATTTTTTAAAAATAAAAATACCGCTCAATCAGGCGGTTTTTTAATTTTAAAAAACAAAACAATTAAAACAAAATAATTATTGTATCAATTAAAAAGAATTGAGATTGACTTTTCTTAAAAAAATATTTAATCTGATTAAGGAGCCCTTTACAATGAAGAACATTAGAAAAGAAATGGTTTTTCCGCCCATTTCTCAAATTTTTGAAAAATGGGATCGCGGATCTTATCTGTATAGCGTGGTTGAAGAATCAATCAAAAGAATTCAAAAAGGAAAACATTTTGGTGAAAAAACTTTAAACCTTTTAAGTCAATGCACAATTTGTCCGGTTGGGAATAGCTCCTGCTGTCATTCTTTTGAAATTATTATTCATGGTTTTCATCCCCAGCTTCCTGCGGAAACAAAAAAAATTCGAATTTGCCCTTATGGTTGCAACAAGAGAACCTGTATTCTCAATAAATAGCTTTTTGCTATTTTTTTGTTTTTAAATTATTAAATTATGGTATTATATAAGAGTAGGAATAATTAATAATAAATTAATATTGCTATGGGTCAAAATTCACAAAAAAATCCATATACCAATCGTACTAATTTTGTTTCTTCGGGTTTTAATGTTTGTGGCCGGGCGTTTAATAAAGTTTTTCGCGGATGTAAAAATTCGGGAAAATTCTTTTTAAAAAAATCAAAAGAATATAATCAAAGATTTATAAAATTTGTTGCCAAAGATTGGAAAAGGAACCCTTCCGAAAATAAAGATCAAAACAAACAAGACTAAGAATGTTTAGGATGGTGTTTAGGCGTGTTTAGGGGTGTTACCCCTAAACATGGGTAATCAGAACGCTTAGGGGCTTGATTGAATGTTTGGGAGTTTAACTCCCAAACATGAGCCCGCAATCAATCAAGGGCGGAAGCGCTCCGCCAGCTGGCGGAGAGCGTGAGCCGGGTCTGAGAGCAATTTTACCAGAATGTTTAGGGGTGTTACCCCTAAACATGGGTAATCAGAACGCTTAGGGGCTTGATTGAATGTTTGGGAGTTTAACTCCCAAACATGAGCCCGCAATCAATCAAGGGCGGAAGCGCTCCGCCGGCTGGCGGAGAGCGTGAGCCGGGTCTGAGAGCAATTTTACCAGAATGTTTAGGGGTGTTACCCCTAAACATGGGTAATCTTAGGGCTTGATTGAATGTTTGGGAGTTTAACTCCCAAACATGAGTTAATCAAAGAATGTTTAGGGGGTAACCCCATAAACATGTACTCCCAAACATGTTCCAAACATTAGTTGTTTGTTTGATGATAATAAGTATTGGTTTTTTGCCTTAGATAAAGAATGTTTTTTCTGTAATTTAACCTTATTTATTAAAATATTTGTATAATTGAGTAAAAATTTATGTGGACATAAGAAATGTCCACTAATGTCCACTAAAATGTCCACATAATTTATGTGGACATTTGCATTTTAAGCGTATTTATATAATAATGCCTAAAAATCATTATTTGGTTTAAATTGCTATATAAAATATAGGGTTTATTAAATAAATGTTTTTATAAATAATGTTTTTCAATTATAATTTATGTGGACATAAAAAATGTCCACTAATGTCCACTAAAATTAATTCCCTAAAACTGCCAAAAACCTTGTAAAATCAACAAAAATAGTGTAATAAAACAATGTTTTTTTCGTCTTATTATTAAAGGGAACAAATTTTTAAAATATGATTGACGAATTTAATTTAATCAAAAAACTTCAAAAAATGCAGTCTGTAAAACCCAGCCAAGAGTGGGTTGATTTTAATAAATCGCAGATCATAAATAAAGAATTTGAAAAAAAACAATCAGCATCTTTTCAAGAAATAATTTCTTCTGTAAGAAGTCTTGTTTCTTTCCCAAAGCTGGCTACTATATATACTGCTATTACCATGATTGTTTTTAGCGGATTTGGTATTGTTATTGCTTCTAAAAATTCTGTTCCAGGCGATGCCTTATATATCGTAAAACAAGCCGAGGAAAAAATTAAAATAGCAATGATTGTTTCCCCAGAACAAAAAACCGCTGCTCAAATTGCCCAAGTTTCCGCCAGGCTAGAAGAGCTTGACATTGTTTCCAAACAAGCGGATAATCAAGAAAAAAAAATAGCAGCATTAAATGAAACAAAGAAAGCAGTTGTTAGGGCTACCAAAGAAATTGCCGGGCTTTCTAAAAATGAACAAGCCAGCTTAATCAGTGCTTTAGCAGGTAAGATTCAAGAAGTTGAAAAAACTGCAAACGCTGTTATAATGGAAAAAGAGAATCCAAACTTTGAATCAATTTATAAATTTTTAGCAGAAAGTGAAATCAAAGAATTTGAAGCTAATGAAAAAAATCTAACAGAAAAACAAAAATCGCTTCTTGATCAGGCAAAGGAGTTTTTTGAGGTTAATAAATACAGCGAAGCTTTAGATCTGCTTTATCAGATTCAGCCGAATAGCAATATTGAAGAATTAGACAATCAATCTTCGGAAATAGAATAATTGACAATTTAATAAATAAAAATTTCACAACTGTTCAGTTTTCATTTTTTAAATAAAACGAACGCTTATCATTTGTGAAAGAGGTGATATAAGTAAAATATTTTGCAATCCGATTTCCAATGAGGTTCAACCAGTGGAATTATTTCTATTGGTCTACTGGTTGAGCTTTCAGAGGAGAGAGAGATTGTAAAAGAAAAGTCATTTAACCGTATTGTTATTTCTTGCCTTCTGTTTTGTTTGTCTCGTCTGTTTATCAGATTGGGATTAAGCAAAGCAGAGAGGCAAGAATTAAATGATATGGCTCTGCGGTCGACAAATGACTATATATAAAAAAATTTAAAATCAAAAAAACGCAAAAAAAAATGAGTACAAAAAAATTCACAATAATTGCAAGTGTTTTATTTGCTTTATCTGTGGTAGTCACTCCGGCTTTTGCGGCTTGTGATTTGCAAAACTTAGACCAATGCGACAACGCTGGCTTATTACAGCTTATCGCTAGTTTAGGTGGTAGTACTACTCCAACAACTACTCCAACCACAACCCCAACCGGAACTATCGCTGCTATTCCTGCTGGATTCCAATTCACTCAAACATTGAAACAGGGATCAACAGGAACAGAAGTAAAATACTTACAGATTTTCTTAAATTCTGACCCAGCTACTG
>Ga0302250_1001597_pt1 | contig 16484 bp, 11 predicted proteins | sample AAG_RA_Asp_MG_FD_193536 | JGI IMG/M metagenome (GOLD analysis project Ga0302250, IMG submission 193536) | Enriched activated sludge microbial communities from anaerobic digester in WTTP, New Holstein, Wisconsin, United States - AAG_RA_Asp | ecosystem: Engineered > Bioreactor > Anaerobic >... | reverse complement strand
TGTGGACATCTGCCAGGCCAAGACGTAACGGCTCCACCAATCCATAATGGCCACCAGATACATAAAGCCTCGCGAAAGTGAAATGTAGGTTATGTCGGAAGCCCATACCTGATCCTTTCTCTCTATGAGTCAATTTAAGAGGCGGACATCCGCACAGCCAGGGCGTTTTCGTTAGCCGGTTTCAATCGATCAACCCAAAATTTCCGACCAGATGACACGTCCTTGACGTCTTGCCGCATATTAGTCTATCTTTCCCTTCAGTTTCATCAGCCAGCAAATGAAAAATATTTTCTTGACTTACTGACCTGAATATGCAAATCTTCATTCGACGAAAGGAGTCTGTCATGGATCTGAAAGAATGGGCCAAATTCCAAGAATCACTCCTCAAATCACAACTTAAAATCGTCCGAGAATTCCTCAAAGACGAGGCGGAACCGGAACCCCCTCCCATAAGAAAACAAAGGTCACAGATCAGAACTGTGTATGATATACTGACTGAAGCAAAGGAACCCCTGCATCTGACGGAAATCATCAAACGCGCCAAAAGAGATTTCAATATGGTCATGGAGCCCGGAAGCCTCGTTTCCGCCCTGACCAAAAAAGTCAACAGCGGCAGCATGTTTAAAAGGGTGGCGCCCAGTACCTTCACGATTCTGGAAGTACCGAAAAAGGCCCCCTGATCTGCGTGCGCCGCTATCCCTTTTGAGGAGGCGGTGGATTGAGGAACCTGATCCCTTTCAGCATTGGAAGGATCATCAACAAGCTCAATCATATCCATTGTCAGATCAGCGTCAAGCATCAAAACCCATTTCCCAAGCCGGAGGTATTCTGGTTATCCAAGTACGTATATGAGCGGCGGTATATCCGCATCCACGAGGACGGAAGGATCGAAGGGGGAATCTCAAGATTTGTATCCTCCCTGATAGACTTCTCCTTCATCCGTTCCCTGGTCGCTCATAGATATTCCGTAGCCGGAATCGCCTATGATCCCGTCAGCCTTTTTCTTCTCGATCTTTTCCGCTACCTTGAAAAATACCCCGACATGAAATCCTTCGCGGAGGTCCTTCGGGATCGGGAACGGGGAAGACATTACCGCCTTTACGCTGGGATCAACTTTGAAAATATCCCCTGCGAGGCCACCTTCACCAACTTCAAGGAACGTTTGGGGGAGGAGCTTTACAACCGAATCTTTCACGTCCTGGTGGAGATCGCCGAGCTGCTCGGATTCCTCTCCTACAAGATCATCGCCACCGATGGAACCCTCTTTCCCACCAACGCCCGATACAAGGGCTGCACCTGGTTCGAGAGAGACTGCAACTGCGTCGAGTTCATCGGCATTATCGACAATGTCCGCAGAAGGGTGCTCTATCGGTTGAACGATCCGGACAGGAAATCTCTCTTCAAAGACATGCGGGTAAAGGTTGAATGCCCCTCCCAGCGATTTCCCGATCATGCCAAAATACCCCGCCCCAAGGTGGAGATCCTTACCCTCTGCCTGAGGGAGGCCGATCCGGAAAAACCCAGCATCTTTAACCAGATATTTGGCGTCAAGGAAGAACTTCAAATAGCAGGGCTCGATCTGGAGGTCAAAAGAGGGATCTTTACAGAAATTATCATGCGGGACTCCGCCAAAACCGATTCCTTCTTCTTCAGATGTCCCAAAATGCCTTACGACCCCGATGCGAGAATCGGCGTCAGAAGAAATCCCCAAAACCCCGACCGCAAAGAAAAGATCTTCGGCTTCAATGCCATTATCGACACCTCCATCGAACTGGATCTGGGAATAGAGCTTCCCGTAGCCTGCACCACCATCGCCGGTAACGGCGAAGAAGGAAGGCATTTTATCTCGAACAAAATCCAGATCCTGAACCATCACGGCAAATCCTCAAACATCCATCTCGCCGATGCCAAATACGACGAAATCAACAATTTTATGTTCTCCCGTGACCAAGGCGCCATCCCCATCATCGACTATAATGTCCGTTCAGAAAACGTCTCCCCGGAAAACCTCAAAGAAAGGGGCTATGACCAAAAAGGATGGCCTTATGCTCCCTGCGGCCTTCTCACCCATCCCAACGGCTTCGATCATAAATGTAAAAGAGCTTCCTTCTCCTGCCGGCGTCAGTGCGTCCATTCAAATGATCCGGATATCATCAAATATTCCCTGAACTGCAAACACTGGATCAACTACTATGGCTACACCAGACACATGTCCATCAAGGATTTCCCCAGGCTGATCAACGAAATTATCCGGGGCACCGATCGCTACCAAAAAATCAAGGCCCTCCGCTCCGCCTCCGAAAGAACCAACGCCGCCGCCAAGGAGGATCTCTGCATCCTGGCCAAACCCAAAATCCGAAGACTGAAAAACGCCGCCGTCCTGTCGCAAATGGCCGTAATTACCCTGCTTCTCAAGCGCATCGTCTGCTTCATCGTCAAAGTCACCCTGGCACTGAGAAAACTTGCCGGCAACAATCCCCTATCCAAACCATTCCTCCCCGGTCCGGAAGTGCCCAAATTTATCCTCAATATCATCCAACGGGAGTAGCGGCGCTGGCGGTTGTCTTCATCCGGTTTCCCTCATAACGCAATCATCGGATAACTTTTGCCCTTTTCGAATGTCGCCCGAGAATCCGTCGTACATCCATCCCAACTCTCCCTGCCCTGCACTAAATACTCCCGGCTTTTCCGCAAAAAACGACCGCATATCCAGGCCGCCGCCTTCGACTTGGCCTCTGACCACCCCTGGGGATCCATCATCGGAAGAGTCTTAAATTGGCTCAGCGATTTGTGGTCGGGTTCGTAGTGGGGTCAGGACTTTATTATTACTCAAACCATCATGCCCGTTCCGGGCACAACGAAAAGTGAAAATATCCGGCTATTTGTGGACATTTTCATATAAATTTTAAATACCTGACCCCGCATGATTGCAAGGCTCCGCCCTCTCGGTTCCCTGGCGGACCGCTGGACGGTGTGGATCAATAGGGTAGTTTTTGGGATGCATAGGAAAATTACCGGTACAAATGCCACAGACGAAATTATTTTTCAAGCAGATAAATTATTCAATTTATGAGGCATTTTATTTATTTCACTTATGTGGAAGCGAATGTTATATTTTTGCACATCTATAATCTATCTTTTATTAGTAATAAACTAACATACATTTTGCGGACGGTCCGGCGGCGCCGGGGGCGCGGGGCCGTTTTCCCCATCACATGACGGGATTTTTAGCGTCACCGCATAATTGGACTTTTTGCGTCGGCGGCGGTCATTCTTTTTCAGCGCGGGAGACACGGCGAATTTGACATCAAATTCCTTGTCTTTGGCAATGAATCCTGATATGTTTCACGGTCGTTGGTGGCGGGGCGGGAAACGCCGGCGCCTTTGCGGCATCGCCAAATCTATCAAGGAGATTTTAGGATATATGCACAACCCGAATTTCAGCTCCGGCCCGTGCAGCAAGCGCCCGGCCTGGGGCCTCGACGCCCTGAGGGACGCGGCGGTGGGGAGATCCCACCGGTCCAACCTGGGCAAGGAAAAGCTGGCGAAGGCCATCGCGGAAACGAAACGCATCCTGGGGATTCCCGAGGATTATCTTTGCGGCGTCATGCCGGGCTCCGATACGGGGGCCTTCGAGGCGGCCATGTGGAGCCTCCTGGGGCCGGCGCCGGTGACGGTGCTGGTGTGGGAGAGCTTCTCCGAAGGCTGGGCCGCGGACATCGCCAAGCAGTTGAAGCTCAAGCCGACGGTGATGGCGGCGGACTACGGCAAGATCCCCGATCTTTCGGCCATCGACTGGACGAACGACGTGGTCTTCGTCGCCAACGGGACGACGAGCGGCGTGAAGGCGCCGAACTGGGACTGGATCCCCCCCGCGGCGGGGACGGGGCCAGTTACGGGAGGCGCCGGGGGTGCTGATGCGGGTGGCGCGGGTGCCGCCGGGGTTGCTGCCGGGGTTGCTGATGCGGGCGGCAAGTCCGGGGCGGCGGATGCGGGCGGCGGCACCGGGAGTAAAAACGCGGGCGCCACGGCCGCAAACGCAAACGCCGTTACCGGCGCGACCGGCGCCGCCAAGGCCGCCGGCAAGGTCCGCCTCGGCCTAACGCTGTGCGACGCCACCAGCGCCGCCTTCGCCATGGCCATCGACTGGGCGAAGATCGACGCCCTCACCTTCTCGTGGCAGAAGTGCCTGGGCGGCGAGGCGGCCCACGGGATGCTCGTCCTGAGCCCCCGGGCCGTGGCGCGCCTCGAATCCTACGATCCCCCCTGGCCCATGCCGAAGATCTTCCGGATGAAGAAGGGCGGGAAGGTCAACGCCGGGATCTTCGTGGGCGACACCATCAACACCCCCTCCATGCTCTGCGTCGAGGACTACCTGGACGCCCTGGCCTGGGCGGACGCGGTGGGCGGCCTCAAGGGCCTCATCGCCCGGAGCGAGGCCAACCTGAAGATCGTCGAGGAATGGGCGGCCCGGAATCCCTGGGTGAAACTCCTGGCGGCGGACAAGGCCATCCGCTCCAACACGTCGGTCTGCCTCACCGTCGCCGACCCGAAGCTGGCGGCCCTCCCCAGGGCGGAACAGGAGAAGTTCCTCAAGGGCCTGGCGAGCGAACTGGCCAAGAAGAAGGTCGCCTTCGACATCAACGCCTACCGGGACGCCCCCCCGGGGTTCCGCTTCTGGTGCGGCCCCACGGTGGAAGGGGCGGATCTGGAGCGGGCACTGGCGGAGCTGGAGGCGGCGTGGAAAAAGAAGCAGTGATGCGAAAGGGAAACCCATCCTGATAGAAACCCATCCCAGGCTAACCCTCCCCCCCTTGAAGGGGAGGGGATAAATTCTCTGCATTGGACAGGGAAGGGAGAATATCGCCATTGGAAATAGGATGGATAATATTCTCCACGGGGAAAAGGCGATGGAGATTGCCTATGAGGAAAAGGGACCGGGGAATTCCCCCCGTGAAAAACAGGAGAGCGAAGACAAGGGTCAGGGAAACAATCAACCTTGTCACGGCCAGCCGCGAGATATCAAAATTTCAAGAAATGAAGCCAGCTTCGGGGTATTTACCCGGAGCGATTAAATAGAAAATAAAAGAGAGAAGACAACCATGAAGAAGGTGCTGATCAGCGACACCCTTTCCAAGGAAGGGATCGAGATACTGAAGAATACGCCGGGGATCGAGGTGGACGTCATGACCAACCTCACCCCCGACGAGTTGAAGGGCGTGATCAAGGATTACGACGGCCTGGTGATCCGGTCAGCAACGAAGGTGACCAAGGAGATCATCGCCGCGGCGGACAACCTGAAGGTCGTGGGGCGGGCCGGCATCGGCCTGGACAACGTGGACGTGGCGGCGGCGAGCAAACGGGGCATCGTGGTCATGAACACCCCCGGGGGCAACACGATCACCACCGGGGAGCACGCCATCGCCATGATGCTCTCCCTGGCCCGGAAGATCCCCCAGGCCACGGCCTCCATGAAGGGCGGCAAGTGGGAGAAGAACAAGTTCATGGGGACGGAGGTCTTCAACAAGACCCTGGGCGTCGTGGGCATCGGGCGGGTCGGGGCCATCGTGGCCAGCCGGGCCCAGGGCCTGAAGATGCGCGTCGTCGCCTACGATCCCTTCATCTCCCCGGAGGCGGCCGGCAACCTGGGGATCACCCTGGTGAGCCTCGACGAGCTCCTCAATGAATCCGACTTCATCACCGTCCACACCCCCATGACAAAGGAGACCCGGGGGCTGATCAACGCTGCCGCCTTCGCCAGGATGAAGAAGGGCGTGTTCATCATCAACTGCGCCCGGGGCGGGATCGTGAGCGAGAAAGACCTGTACGACGCGCTGGTCGCCGGGAAGGTGGCCGGGGCGGCCCTCGACGTCTTCGAGGAGGAGCCGACGAAGAACGCGGACCTGGTGGGCCTGGAAAAAGTGATCTGCACGCCCCACCTGGGCGCCTCCACGGACGAGGCCCAGGTCAACGTGGCCATCGCCATCGCCGAGCAGGTGGCGGACTATCTGATCAAGGGCGAGATCCGCAACGCCGTGAACTTCCCGTCGGTGAGCGCCGAGCTGCTCACGGTGATCCAGCCCTACCTGGTCCTGGCGGAGAAGCTGGGGCGCTTCCACGTCCAGCTTGTCCAGGGCGGCATCGAGGAGGTGATCATCGAATACAGCGGCAAGATCCTCAACTACAACGTGGCGCCCCTGACCATCGCGCTGCTCAAGGGGCTGCTGACGCCGATCCTGAAGGAGAACGTGAACTTCATCAACGCCCCGGTGGTGGCCAAGGAGCGGGGGATCAAGGTGATCGAGGCGAAGAGCAGCGACATGAAGGACTACACGAGCCTGATCAGCCTGACCATCAAGACGGCCCAGGAGACCTCCTGCACGGCGGGGGCGCTCTTCGGCCTCCAGGACCCGCGGATCGTCCAGCTCAACAAGTTCACCATGGACGTGGTGCCCCTGGGGCACATGCTGGTGATCTACAATTACGACCGCCCCGGCGTCATCGGCAACATCGGCTCGACCCTGGGGGCGAACCAGATCAACATCGCCCGGCTGCATCTGAGCCGGGAGGAGGCGGATCAGGAGGCCCTGGTCATCCTCAGCACGGACGGCTCCGTCCCCGAGGAGGTAATGGACAAGCTCCTGAAACTGCCCCATGTGATCTCCGTCAAGGACGTGGAGATGTAGGAGGGCTGGGGTGGGGATGGGTTTTGGGCAATTTTGAATTATTCGGGAAAAGGAGATGAATTATGGCCAACGTGATCGTGGTGGGAACGCAGTGGGGAGATGAGGGCAAGGGCAAGGTCGTGGACCTGTACGCCGAGAACGCCGACGTCATTGCCCGTTTTCAAGGCGGCAACAACGCCGGCCACACCCTGGTCGTCAAGGGGGTACAGACGATCCTCCACCTCGTCCCGTCGGGGATCCTCCATGATCAGAAACTCTGCATCATCGGCAACGGCGTCGTGGTGGACCCCCAGGTCCTGATCACGGAGATCGACGCGCTGAAGGAGCGGGGGCTGTTCCCGCCCCAGACCCAACTGTACGTGAGCGAGAAGGCCCATCTCATCATGCCCTACCACAAACGCCTCGATCTGGCCCGGGAAGGAAAGCGGGGCGGCGGGAAGATCGGCACGACGGGCCGGGGCATCGGCCCCGCCTACGAGGACAAAGTGGCCCGGACGGGGATCCGGGTGGGTGAACTGACGGGCGACGGCGACGCCTTCCGGGAAAAGCTGCGCCGCAACCTGGAGGAGAAGAATTTCCTCCTGACGAAGTACTTCGGCGAGGCGCCGGTGGACCCCGAGGCGGTTTACGAGGAACACCGGGCCTACGGCGAGCGCCTGCGGGAATATGTGGCCGACACCTCCGTCATCCTCTACCGGGAGTTGCGGCGGGGCAAGCGGATCCTCTTCGAAGGGGCCCAGGGCTGCCACCTCGACATAGATCACGGCACCTATCCCTTCGTCACCTCGTCCAACACGGTGTCCGCCAACGCCTTTTCCGGCACGGGGGTGGGGCCGTCGGCGGCCTTCGCCGTCGTGGGGATCTGCAAGGCCTATACGACCCGGGTCGGGGGCGGCCCCTTCGCCACGGAGCTGGATGATGAAATCGGGCGGCGGCTCCAGGAGGTGGGCAAGGAATTCGGCGCCACGACGGGGCGGCGGCGGCGGTGCGGCTGGCTGGATATGGTCCTGGTGCGCCACTCCGTACGGGTCGGCGGGGTCACGGGGATCGCCCTGACCAAGCTGGACGTCCTGACGGGCATCGACAAGATCAAGATCTGCATAGGCTACCGGACGGCGGCGGGAGAGCAGGTCAACCTGGCGGTCCCCGCCGATCTCCGGACGCTGGCGGGCTGCGAACCGGTTTACGAGGAGTTGGAGGGCTGGACGGAGGACATCAGCCAGGCCCGACACCTGGAGGAGCTGCCGAAGAACGTCCGAAAATATCTGGAGCGGATCGAAACCCTGGCGGACGTCCCCCTCGTCCTCGTCTCCGTGGGGGCGGCGCGGAACGAAACCATCATTCTGAAGAATCCCTTCTCATCATAAACATTAAATTCTTGACAATTCAGCGCCGATGCTGATATGTGGGCAGGCTTTCAGTGAGCAGACGGGACGTTAGCTCAGTCCGGTAGAGCAGCGGACTTTTAATCCGTTGGTCGCGGGTTCGATTCCCGCACGTCCCACCACTCAAAATTAGCGAGGAAGGGGTTAATAGTGGGCAGCGTCGTAAAGAAGAGAAAAAAGAAGATCAGCAAGCACAAGTACAAAAAGAGACTCAAGGCCAACCGCCACAAGAAGAAGTAAGACTCGTCCCGACCGAAGCGGACAACATTGACGATGCCACCCGCGGATAAGCTTGCCGATGCCGCCTACGGGCAACATTGCCGATGCCGTCACCTGATATCCGGGGGGAAACAATCCGGCAACGTAAGAGGTAAGGTTGATACTCGCCGCCCCCGATATCCGGGGGGATACTCCTTGCTCACGAAAAGCAATCGACGAGTCCAGCACCTCCACCACATCATTGTGCGTAAACTCCTTGCGCGCGGGACGCGATCACCACGGTCGGGCGCGGCATTCGTGAGTGCCGGCAAGCAAACCTCCTCGCAACAAGCCGCGAGGGATCAAAACTTCGGGGTAAAGAACCGCCCCATATTCGCCCCCATTTTTGCCTCATCCATGATGCGCAACAATGCATATGTATGCGGGATTGCATAGGGCGTATTTGCCCATCCCCTCCGCCGCCGTTTTATTAACTCCCCGTATTTTTGCACGATATTTGAATTTTAATTCCCTGGCACAATAATTGCTAAATAGCGGGCAGCCCCACCTTTTCCGACACGCTAATCCGGGGTGGGTTTTCGCAATAAAACGTTTGCAAATAGTTTGGATGTGGCATACATACAGGCCTATCGAGGCCGGCAAACCGATATCTACATCCCGCCGCCGGCCCGAAATTCGTCGGTAATCATGAACATCCATCAGCTTCGCTGAATTTCGTTACAGTGAGGTTTTGCCAAAAACGCTAAAATGCAAGACCCGGCCCCCTTAATAAAGGAGGTAGCTGCATGTCAAAGTACGGAAACAAGTTAGCCACGCCCGAGCAGGTCGCTTCCCTGGTTCGGGACGGCATGTGGGTGGACTACGGCACGGTGCAGGCGCCCCGGGCCTTTGATCGCGCGCTGGCCCAGCGGGTCGGCGAAGTGAAGAACGTCAAGATCCGCGCCCTGGGTCATCTGACGCCCCTGGAGGTCATGGAGAAGGACCCGGAGGCGAAGAGCTTCTGGATCGGCAACTGGCACATCCTGGGCTGGACGCGGAAGTACATCGCCGAAAACCGGGGGACCCACATCCCCTACAATTTCGGCGAGGCGGCACGCTATTACCGGGACGGCCTCGACGTGGACATCGCCGTCCAGATCGTCACCCCCATGGATAAGCACGGGTACTTCAACTTCGGTCCCCTGTGCAACTTCAAGAAGGCCGTTTTCGAACGGGCCAAGATCATCGTCGTCGAGGTCGTGGAGGATATGCCCTGGTGTTACGGCGGCTACGACGAATGCATTCATATCTCCGAAGTCGATTACGTCATCGAGAACAACACGGACAAGTTGATCGCCATCCCCACCCCCCAGCCGACAGAGGTGGAAGAGAAGATCGCCGGTTACATCGCCGAGTTGATCCCCAAGGACGGGCCAACCCTCCAGGTGGGCATCGGCGGCCTGCCGGACACGGTGTTGCGGCTCCTGGCGGACAGCGGCGCCCGAGACATCGGCATCCATACCGAAATGGTCACGGAAGGAATCGCCGATCTCCACGATGCGGGCCTCATCACCGGAAAGAAGAAGACCCTCCTTCCCGGCAAGATCGTCTGGGCCTTCGCCATCGGCAGCCGCCGGCTCTACGACTGGATCGACCACAACCCGGCGCTGGCCATGTATCCCGTGGAATTCACCAACGATCCCAACATCATCGCCATGAACAAGGACCTGATCTCCATCAACGCCTGCCTGGGGGTGGATCTCCAGGGGCAGGTGAGCTCCGAATCCCTCGGCTTCGCCCAGTACTCGGGGACGGGAGGACAATTGGCCTTCGTCCGGGGGGCTTATTACCGGGCCACCAAGGGGCAGCCGCCGCTGGGGTATCCGGAGAACAAGTCCGTCCTGGCCTTCCAGTCCACTTACACGGACAAGGAGGGGAAACTGAAATCGAAGATCACGCCGACCCTGCCGCCGGGGGAGATCGTCACGGTGCCCCGGGTGGACGTGTCCTATCTGGTCACGGAGCACGGCGTCGCCTATCTGAAGGGCCTCTCCATCCCCGAGCGGGTATTGGCGATAACCAAGCTGGCCCACCCGGACTTCCGGGACGAGCTGCTGGAAGAGGCGAAGAAGATGCACTGGCTGAATAAGCAGTGGTTCCTGGGAGCGATATGAAGGCGGCTTAAAAATATGGGAAGTGTCCCTAAATTTTAAATTTTTCCAAATCATAAAGGAGGAAGTAAAGTATGGAAATTAAAAAGATTTGCGTTTTGGGAGCGGGCCTTATGGGCAATGGCATCACCCAGGTGTGCGCCCAGGCGGGCTACGAAGTGGCCATGCGGGACATCGAGCAGCGGTTCATCGACGGGGGGATGAAGACCATCACCCGGAACCTTTCCAAGGACGTGGAAAAGGGCAAGCGGACCAAGGAGGATATGGACGCCATCCTCGGGCGGATCAAGCCGACGCTGGACCTGAAAGAGGCGGCGGCGGGGGCCGACCTGGTGGTGGAGGTGGTCATCGAGGTCCTGGAGGTAAAGAAGCAGGTTTACAAGGAGCTGCTGACCGTGGTTCCCAAGGACTGTCTGTTCTTCACCAACACCTCCGGCCTGAGCATCACGGAGATGGCGGCCATTACGGACCGCCCCGACAAATTCATCGGCACCCACTTCTTCAATCCCGTCCCCGTCATGAAGCTCCTGGAGATCATCCGGGGCCATGAAACCTCCGACGAGACCGTGGAGATCGCCAAGGCCTGGGGCAAGAAGATCGGCAAGGAGGTCGTGGTGGTAAAGGAGGCCCCGGCCTTCGCGGTGAACCGGATCCTCTGCACGATGCTCAACGAGGCCTTCTTCGTCCTGGACGAGGGGATCGCCTCGGCGGCGGACATCGACAAGGCCATGGTGCTGGGCTGCAACCATCCCATCGGCCCCCTGGCCCTGTCGGACCTCGTGGGCAACGAGACGCTCCTGCGGGTCATCGAAGGCATGCAACGAGAGCTCGGGGACAAGTACCGTCCCGCGCCGATCCTCCGGAAGCTCGTCCGGGCCGGCCGCTTCGGCCGCAAGACCGGGAAGGGCGTTTACGATTATTGAGGGGGTCAGGTCTTTAAAATTAGCGTTTTTAAAATAAATGGCGACGGTAATCATTTTCAAAGCTCTTGTTTATAGCGGCGGATACGACAATAAAAAAATGAGAACCGTCCCCATTTTTACATTAATTTGAAAAGGAGAAACAATTATGGATTTTGAACTGTCCGAAGAACTCAAGATGTTGAAGGATATGGCCTACAAGTTCGCCGTAACGGAGATTACACCGAGCAGCAAGGAATGCGACGAGCATGAGAAATACACCCCCGAGATCCGGAAGAAAGCGGCGGAAAACGGCCTGGTGGCGGCCTGGATCCCCGAGGAGTACGGCGGCGCCGGCGCGGGCATCCTGGGTAACGCCATCATCACCGAGGAGCTCTCCAAGGTCGATATGGGCATCGGCCTGAACATCGTGGCCGCCTGTTTCGGTTGCGAGTCGATCTTCCAGTACGGCTCGGAAGAGATCAAGCAGAAGTATCTGCCCCCGATCTGCCGCGGGGATTGGGTAAGCGCCGGGGCCTTCACGGAGCCCAACGCCGGCACCGACGTGGCGGGCTACAAGACCCGGGCCATCAAGGACGGCAGCGACTACGTCATCAACGGCAACAAGATGTTCATCACCAACGGGACGGTCTGCAACTTTTTCGTCGCCCAGTGCATCACCAATCCCGAAGAAAAGAAGCACAACAGCTTCAGCCTCATCATCGTCCCCGCCGACGCCAAGGGCTTGACGCGGAACAAGATCCGGGGCAAGATGGGCATCCGTTCCTCCGACACGGCGGAGGTAGCCTTCGAGGATGTCCGGGTTCCCCAGGCCAACCTGGTGGGCAAGGAGGGCCGGGGCTTCTACCAGCTCATGCACTTCTTCGACACCACCCGCATCATGGTGGCCGCCCAGGGGCTGGGCCTGTCCGAGGCGTGTCTGGAGACGTCGATAAAATACTGTAAGGAGCGGACCGCCTTTGGGACGCCTCTGGGCAACTACCAGCTCACCCAGAAGAAACTCACCGAGATGGCCATCATGATCGAGGCCCTCCGGGGCCTGGTTTACAAATCCGGTTGGCTGATTGACAAAGGCACCCCCGACTACACCTTGGCGGCGATGGCGAAGTTCTACAGCGGCCAGACGGCGGTCTTCTGCGCCAACAACGCCGTGGAGCTCCACGGGGGCTACGGCTACATCGACGAATACAGCGTCCAGAAGTGGTACCGCGACGCCAAGATCCTCGAGCTCTACGAGGGGACCAAGGAAGCGGAGATCCTCACCATCGGCCGCTATCTCATGGCGAAGTTCGGATAAACGGAGGAAGCCCCAGGTCTTGCCTTGCGGCACATCAGCCCATCGCCGACATGCGGGACCTGGCCGGGAAAAAAATATGGGGAGTCTCCCCAAAAGTCTCCAATCCCCCTCCCCTTCAAGGGGAGGGCGGGAGTGGGGATGGGTCTTACGCCGTCCTTAAAAGATGTGAGCCCATCCCCCCTCCTAATCTCCCCCTTGAAGGGGGAGGAAGGAGATTTATCTCTTAAGCTTCCCCTTGATAGGGGAGGAAGAACAGGGAAGCGGGGAATGGGAAAAAAGAGAACCGTCCCCATTTTTACCATTTTTTACGCAAGGAGGCCCGGGATAGGTCTTCGTTAAGGAGGGGGAATTAAATATGGGGACACTCCCTATATTTCAAAAAAAGCGTATGTCATTATTAGAATATGGGAAGTGTCCCTAATCTAAGTTTTTTGGCAGATGTAGTTGTATAAACGAAAGGCTTTACTGAAAACAGGAGGGGAAATATGGCAGCAAACTGGGCACCGCTTACGGAAGAAGAAAAGTCTCGCTACAAGGTAATCAACAAGGAAAACCTGGAATTCTTGATGAACCGTTACAACAAGGTGAACCGGTGGGTCATCGCCGACATGATCCGCCGGAGCGCCTATCATTACCCGAACAAACCGGCGCTCGTTTACGGGGACAAGACCCTGACCTACGCTGAGCTGGAGCGGGAGTGCAACCGGACCGCCAACGCCCTGACGGCCCTGGGAGTAAAGAAATACGACCGGGTGGCGATACTCGCCCACAACACCATCCACCACGTCCTGACCTGGATCGGCTGCGCGAAGATCGGCGCCATCTATCTGGCGCTCAACTATCTCCTCCGGGGAAAGGACCTCTCTTATTGCGTCAACCATTCGGAAAGCAAGGTTTTGATCGTCGAAGACGCCCTTTATGATCTGGTGAAAGACGTCATGGACGACATGCCCACGGTCAAAAACTTCATCTGGTCCGATCAGGTGGCGGGCCAGCCCCCGGCGAGCGACCGGTTCCAGGCCTTCGACGCCTGGTACGGCAAGTACGGCGATACGGAGCCCGACACGATCCTCCACATTGAGGACCCCTGCCAGATGACTTACACCAGCGGCACGGAATCCCTGCCCAAGGGGGTCATCATCAGCAACCAGGCCCTAATGGCGGAATATATGGGGAGCATCGTGGACGGCCAGTACGACGAGGATGACATCAACGTCAACGCCCTGCCCATCTACCACTGTGCCCAGCGGGACGTCTTCATGAATCCCGTCTTCTGGGTGGGGGGGACGAACGTCCTCATGATGCCCGATATCGGCCAGATCCTGAAGAATATCGCCGCCTACAAGGCCACGATGTTCTTCGCCCCTCCCACGGTCTGGATCGGCATGCTCCGCCATCCGGAGTTTGCCAAACAGGATCTCTCCAGCCTGAAGAAGGCCTACTACGGGGCCTCCATCATGCCGGTGGAGATCCTCAAAGAGATGATGGAGCGCCTGCCGGGCGTGAAGATTTACAACTACTACGGCCAGACGGAACTGGCTCCCTACCACACGATCCTCAAGGCCAAGGACGCACTGGCGAAGCTGGGTTCGGCGGGCTTGGGCGGCCTCAACATGGAGACCCGCCTGGAAGAAGACGACGGCACCCCCATCGCCAAGCCCGGCCTGCCCGGCGAGATCTGCGGCAAAGGCGCCCACGCCCTGATCATGTACTTCAAGGAGCCGGAAAAGACGGAAGAGGCCATGAAGGGCGGCTGGTTCCATTCCGGAGACATCGGGGTCATGGACGATGACCGCTATATCACCGTGGTGGACCGGAAGAAGGACATGATCAAGACGGGCGGGGAAAACGTCCCGACCCGGGAGGTGGAAGAGGCGATCTATCTGGAGAAGCGGGTCCAGGAGGTGGCGGTCATCGGCCTGCCCGATCCCAAGTGGGTGGAGCTGGTGACGGCGGTGGTGGTCCTGAAGCCCGGCGAGACCATGACGGCGGAGGAGCTCATCGCCCATTGCCGAAAGGAGCTGGCGGCATTTAAATGTCCCAAGAAGGTCTTCTTTGTCGATGCCCTTCCCAAGACACCGACGGGCAAGATCCTGAAACGGGAAATGCGTGTATCGTTCAAGGACAAATAAGAACGTGGCCCCATCTCCACCCTATCCCTCCCCTTGAAGGGGAGGGTAAAGAAGCTACTCATCACCCTCTCTGAAGGGGGATGCTGCAGAAAATTCTCCTATCCCTCCCCCTTCAAGGGGGAGGCGAGGAGGGGGAGGGGCTACAAAGAAAGAATCTGATTTATCCATACAAAGGAGGTTTTAACGGATTATGAAGGAAGTTGTTATCGTATCGGCCTGCCGGACGGCCATTGGCACTTTCGGCGGGAGTTTGAGAAACATGGACGTGGCGACCATGGGCAGCGTGGTGATGAAAGAGGCGATCAAAAGGGCGAACATCGATCCGGCGCTCATCGCGGATGTCCGTTTCGGCTGCTGCCGGGAGCCGGTGGATTCGCTGAACGCCACACGCATCTCGGCCCTCCTGGCGGGGGTTCCCGAAACCTCCATGGCGGCGACGGTCAACCGGGTCTGCATCTCCGGGATGGAAGCGGTCATCTCCAGCATGGCCTACATCCAGAGCGGCTTCTACGACGTCGCCCTCTGCGGGGGCATGGAGCACATGTCGGGAATCACCTATTCCGTGCCGTCCGCCCGCTGGGGCTGCCGCTTTCAGGATCAGGTGTTTGTGGATGACATCGTCCACGCCCTCTTCGCCGGCTCCCGTATCCTGCCGGGCCTGGAGCAGGGCCCCATCAAGGAAGGGGAAATTGTGGAGCGCTTCCGCGGCAAACCCTACATCATGGGGATCACGGCGGAGCTCATCGCCTACAAGCACGGCCTCACCCGGGAGGAGATCGACGAGGTGGCCCTGCGGAGCCACAACAATGCCGAGCGGGCCACGGTGGAGGGAGACTTCAAGGAGGAGATCGTCCCCATCGAACTGCCCCAGAAGAAAGGCAAACCGCCCAAGATCTTCGACAAGGACGAGCATTTCCGGCCCGGGCTCACCATGGATGAACTGGCAAAACTGCCGCCGGCCTTCATCAGCAAGATCGGCAAGGTTACGGCGGGGAACTCCTCGGGGGTCAACGACGGCGCGGCCGCCATGGTGATCATGTCGGCGGACAAGGCCAAGGAACTGGGGCTGAAACCCATCGCCCGGATCAAGGCGGTGGGCGGCGGCGGCTGCCACCCCTCGGTGATGGGCCTGTCGCCCGTGCCGGCGGTGGCGAACCTGCTTAAGCGCACGAACTACAAGATCAGCGATTTCGAACTCGTCGAACTCAACGAGGCCTTCGCCGCCCAGTACATCGGCTGCGAACGGGAGATCGGCCTGAACCGGGAAATCACCAACGTCAACGGCTCCGGCTGCGGTCTGGGCCACCCCGTAGGCGCCACGGGCTGCCGGATCATGGTCAGCCTGATCCATGCCATGAAGAAGCGGGGCAAGACCCTGGGCATGGCCACCCTTTGCGGCGGCGGCGGCGTTTCCATGGCGACGGTCCTGGAGATGATCTGATGGCCGGCCGCCGGGCCGCGCTGATGGCGACACCGTCACCAGCGGTCAAAAGGCCGGCCGGGATAATGGTTCGCGAACGGTGGAGCGGCTAATTCCCCCGTTCCGAGAGTAAAACAAGTTAACGTCGGTCCTCCTTTTCAACCCCGGAAAAGCCCCCTCGCAGTCAGAGGGGGCTTTTCATTATTTCCATTAGACGTTGTACTTCCTCTTCTTCCTGGTGAGGGTGGAGAGGTCGATCTGGAGACGGCGGGCGG
>Ga0302250_1001590_pt1 | contig 16559 bp, 15 predicted proteins | sample AAG_RA_Asp_MG_FD_193536 | JGI IMG/M metagenome (GOLD analysis project Ga0302250, IMG submission 193536) | Enriched activated sludge microbial communities from anaerobic digester in WTTP, New Holstein, Wisconsin, United States - AAG_RA_Asp | ecosystem: Engineered > Bioreactor > Anaerobic >... | reverse complement strand
GACCTATGCGAGTAAACGATCACTATGTCATGTTCTATACAAAACCCAAAAGCTTCGTTTTGAAAGAAATGGAGCATCAAGGAGGCAGATTATGGAATTCAATGTAAAGCCTAGAATGTGCCATTGTGCCATTCTTGTTATAGTGCTACCACTGATGTTGCAACTTATCATCCACCATAAGGAGTGCCACTAATGAATCCTTCGATCATCCTCACGTTGGCAATTGCTGTAGCAACCGCCATTAAAGACACCATAGATTCAAATAAAGATCATCAATAATGCTTTAGTCCATCAGACTTTCAAACCAAACTATCCATAATCTAAAAAGGAAATAACAATGAGCGTAAGACCACTCACCAATGAACAATTAAGAGCACAAGCACCTTCCATCTTTTCAGAAACGCCTATTGAAGGCGTTTCTGAAAAATATGCTTTTGTACCAACCTATGCAGTGTTGGATACATTCAGACAAGCAGGCTATTACCCCATTATGGCAGGAGAAAGCCGTGTGAGAAATCATGAGAATAAAGGCTACCAAAAACACATCATTCAGTTTAGAAGCCTAGAGCATCTACTGCGTCCTAATGCCAATGAAGAGTATGCAGATATTGTGCTGACCAATTCACACAATCGAACCTCTTCATTTAGTGTTGATTTAGCCGTCTTTCGTTTGGTATGTGCCAATATGTTGGTTGTTCCATCACATACCTTTTCACATCACTCCATTATTCATGCTGGATTTAACTTTGAGAAAGTCCACACAGCCATTGATGAAGTTACCTCACATATGCCACGCATTCAAGAAGAGGTTGAAGCCTTTAAAGCCATTGAGTTATCTATTGCAGAGCAACACTCCTTTGCAAAAGCAGCATTAGATATTCGCTTTGATAAAGAGGTGCATCAAGTGGATTTTAAAGAGGTGTTGCAGATTCAACGAGAAGCAGATGAAGAACCAACGCTATGGAACGTCTTTAACCGTGTGCAAGAAGCCATTATTCGTGGAGGCATCAAAGGATCAAACAAAGTAACAGGGAAAACCTTTACCTCTAAAGCGATTACTGCCATAGATGCAAACCTCAGAATCAACAAAGAGCTTTTTGCCACTGCACAGATGATCGCGGATTTAAAAGCACCTTCACTCATGCTTGCTGCCTAAAGGATAAATGATGAAACTACTCAATTATCAACTGCAAACCCATATTGAAGGCTTATCTGGCACAAAATCCACACAGTTCTTTGGAGATTATATTCGCACTATCTTGCAAGACACCACCAAGCCTTACTATCAAAGAGCCGATTACGTAGGCTTATCGCTTCAAGAGATCAAATCAAAGATTGACACACTCTCAAGTGATATTAAAGAGCTTCAAAACCTCAAAAAGAGGCTATCTGAGTCGCTTGAAATTGCAAAAGAAATCATTGCTACAGTGTTCTTAGAAAACGGCGTAGATCGCATTGATGGCAATATCATTAGCTCGATCACTCTTAGCAATGAAACATCCTCTACACAAACCTCTTTCACCATTTTAGACACAGAAGCCGTGATGCGATTAGGCTATATCAAATACGAACCTGATATGGAAGCCATTGAACAAGCAATGATGAGCGATGAAGGCAAAGAGGAGTTAGCAGCATTTGTGAAAAGTGAAACTAATACAACCACAACGCCTGCCAAAGTAAAGGTCAATGCCAAACGTATTGGTCTTGGTACCCAAGCAGAAGAACTGCTCAATATCGTTGAAGCAGCATAGGGAGACAGCATGTTTGATCAACTACAAAACCAAGCTCTCGCACAAGAACTTGAAAGCAATCGTATTAAAAATCGTTCCAAAGGTGATGTCGAACTCTCCTACTTAGAAGGGTTTGATGTCATCGATACGGCTAATCGCATCTTTGGCTATGGCAATTGGAGTTATAACATCTCCACTCTGGAGCAAGTATCCCAAGAGTCTAACCAAAATCAAAACATCGTGATTTGTTATAAAGCCATTGTTTCGGTAAAAGTATCAGATGCAAAACACGAACATCATATTAGTCGTGAAGATGTTGGCTTTGGTACTGGTATTGCCAAAACACTCTCTGATTCCCATGAAAGTGCCGCCAAAGAAGCCGTCACCGATGCACTCAAACGCTCCCTACGAAGCTTTGGAAATCAGTTTGGTAATTCACTCTATGATAAAAGCAGACAACATCAAAGCTCTAACCCTGCACAATCACACAAACCATCCAACAAAGTGAATACACCTTCACAAGATTACTCAAAACTCTCCAATTTAGGATTGAGTGTCATGCAACAAGGAAGCAATCTTGTTGTGATTGGAGATGATATCTTTGCCAAGAAAGATACCATCAAAGCGTGTGGCTTTAAATGGGATGCTCGCTTAAAACATTGGTGCAAACAACAAGAGGCGGCATAAGATGAAAGAGCAGATGTTAATACCCTTTTCACTACGTGATAGCATCCCAACACTCTATGAAACAGACGGACAGAGTGATCCTATCTGCCACATTAAGCTCTTCACGCCTGATGCCAATTGGGCATGGTATGTGATTGAATTTTCCAAAGCCAATAAAGATATTTGTTATGGCTATGTGCAAGGACTGGAGAATGAGCTAGGCTATTTTAGTTTAAACGAGCTACGCTCTATCAAAGGAGGATTAGGACTCAAAGTTGAGCGTGATGTGTTGTTTAAACCTACACCACTTTCGCATATTAAAAAGAGTCATGAATGAAGTATCTTTATATCAAAAAAGAAGCCAAATCCAACTTCAAAGGCTGGACAAGGCATGGTTTGGTCTTTCTGCTTAGCGATTCTATACTAAGTCAAGATGTAAAAGCACAGATTCGTCACAAACTCAACTTACTTCATACAGTAGAGTCCTAATGGTCTCTACTGTATGGATATTATCTTTTTTTTGTTTAGTTCCTAACTTTGTATATCATCCATTAAACGAAAATGCCGAGGAAACCTTAATATCTTACATTTGTATACCTAGTTATGTCGTCAGTTTTGTATAGAGCGACTTTAGGTTATTAATGCTATTGATATTATTTTATTATTCTTTACTGCTTTATCTATCTACTTCTAACATACACTTAATGTACATGATGCAATCAAGATATATATTTTTTGTATACATACTTTTATTGAGATAAATAAATTCATAAAAGGATAGACCATGCAAAACAGTAAGACAACTAACAAACGAATCGATAGTACCAAGAAGTACATCGATGCACTAAGCAACAAGCATTCAAAGCTTAATATTGTAAGAGTTGATTTAGGCTATGAAAAACCACATAGTCAAACGACTACACTTGAAGAAGTCAACAACGATTTCAATCATATGTTAAGGAATGCACGTTCAAAACCATCTATTTTTGAGCATAAAGTAGGCTATGTGTGCAAAAAAGAGTACACAGAATATAAGGGCACGCACCTTCATGCTATTTTTATATTTGATGGTCAGAAAGTACAAAAGGATGCGTTTAAAGCAGATCAGATTGGTAAGTATTGGGGAGAAATTACAGAAGGAAAAGGAAGTTACCATAACTGTCATCGCAACAACTATGAACGTAATGGAATAGGCATTTTAGAGCATGGTGATACCGAGAAACGAAAAATACTCTACGACGATGTTATCCCCTATCTTTGCAAAGAAGATCAAGCTATAGATCCCTTAAAAGATACCAAAAAAGATAGAGCTTTTACACGTGGTACGCTTCCTACGAAGAAAGGAAACAAAGGCAGACCGAGAAGCTGACTTTATAAGAATTGATAATGAACACACTATGCTTTATCTATGCAATACCTCCATAATATGGACAGCAATACTTTTTAAGCAAAGTGTATTATGCTAAAATATGCCCAGAATGAATTGTATGTTAGGATGATCTATCAATGGCAAAAGAAAAAAATCAAAAATCAATGGAAGAAACTCTTTGGGAAAGCGCCAATAAGCTAAGAGGTTCTGTTGAGTCAAGTGAATACAAACACATCGTTTTAGGGCTTATCTTTTTAAAATTTGTCAGCGATACGTTTGAGGAACGAAGAGAAAAACTCTTAGCAGAGGGTAAAGAAGCCTTTATCGATATGGTTGAGTTTTATACAATGGATAATGTTTTTTACCTTCCTGAAACTTCACGATGGTCATACATAAAACAAAATGCCAAACAAGATGATATTGCTCTTAAAATCGATACTGCTCTTGCCACAATAGAAAAAAACAATCCTAGCCTACAAGGTGCATTGCCTGACAACTACTTTTCAAGGCTTGGACTTGATGTGAGTAAGCTCTCTTCCCTCATAGACACGATCAACAACATCAACACGCTAGAAGACAAAGGACATGATGTTGTTGGACGCGTTTATGAATACTTTTTGGGAGAATTTGCTCTTGCAGAAGGAAAACTTGGAGGACAATTTTATACTCCAAAATCCATAGTTAATCTCATAGCCAATATGATAGAGCCTTACAAAGGGAAAATATATGATCCTGCGTGTGGAAGCGGTGGTATGTTTGTACAATCTATCAAGTTTATAGAAGCACACAAAGGCAATAAAAAAGATATCTCTATCTATGGACAAGAGTTTACAGCAACAACGTATAAACTTGCCAAAATGAACTTAGCCATCAGAGGCATCTCCGCCAATCTAGGAGCCGTCCCTGCCGATACTTTTTTTAAAGACCAACACCCAGACCTTAAAGCTGACTACATCATGGCAAACCCTCCCTTTAACCAAAAAGAGTGGAGAGGTGTGAATGAACTACTAGATGATCCACGTTGGGCAGGCTATGAAGTACCCTCAGCATCCAATGCCAACTATGGTTGGATACTCCACATGGTCTCAAAGCTCTCAGAAAACGGCATCGCAGGATTCGTTCTAGCAAAGGGAAGCTTGACAAGTAACTCAAGCAACGAAGGAGAAATACGAAAGCAACTCATTGAGAACAATCTTATTGATGCCATAGTCAATCTTCCTGCAAAGCTCTTTTTCAACACTCAAATTCCAGCGTGTCTTTGGTTTATCAAAAAGAACAAAAAAACAAAAGACATCCTCTTTATAGACGCAAGAAATCTAGGACATCTTATCAACAGGCGCAATAAAGATTTTAGCGAAACAGATATAGAGCAAATTGCATCTACTTACCACAACTGGAAAGTGGGAGAAAACTACGAAGACGTAAAAGGTTTTTGTAAAAGTGCACGTTTAGAAGAAGTAAGAGAGTTAAGCTACGTGCTGACACCTGGACGTTATGTAGGGCTAGAAGAGAGTGAAGATGAGTTTGACTTTAAAGAGCGTTTTGAGTCTTTACATGTAAAACTTCAAGAGCAGATTGCAGAAGAGCAAAGCCTCAATGAGCGCATCTTGGAAAATCTGGCAAAAGTAAACTTGGCGGTAGTGGATGAGTAGTTGGCGAGAGTATAAGTTGGGGGAGATAATATCTTCAAATAACAAAAGTATAGATAAAAACTATGAACTTGAAAATATACAATATCTAGATACTGGTTCAATTACAAATGGTAAAATAGATGCTTTTCAAGAGTTTAAAATTAGTGAAGCACCGAGTCGAGCAAAAAGACTTGTTAAACATCAAGATATAGTTTATTCTACCGTTAGACCTATTCAAAGGCATTTTGGTTTTATTGAAAATTCACAAAAAAACTTAGTAGTTTCAACAGGCTTTTCAGTCATTGAAACAAATCAAAAATTGGCTTATCCTAAATTTGTATATTATTTTTTATCATCAGATGAAACAGTAGAAATTTTAGATGTAATTGCAGAAGCTTCAACATCTGCTTATCCATCTTTAAAACCATCAGATATTGAAAATCTTGACATTTCCCTTCCACCCCTTGAAGAACAAAAAGCGATTGCAGAGGTGTTAAGCAGTCTTGATGACAAAATAGACTTTCTCCACCGCCAAAACAAAACCCTCGAAGACCTCGCCCAAACCCTTTTTAGACAATGGTTTATCGAAGAAGCCAAAGAGGAGTGGGAAGTTGGAAAACTTCCTGATGAATTTGATCTTACTATGGGGCTTTCTCCATCAGGCGATACATATAACGAGGAACAAAATGGTATGCCTATGTTTCAAGGAAATGCTGATTTTGAATTTAGGTTTCCAACAAATAGAGTTTACACGACTGACCCCAAAAGAATTGCAGAAAGGTTTGATACTTTAGTAAGTGTTCGTGCTCCTGTTGGTGCGCAAAATATGGCAAAAGAACAATGCTGTATAGGTCGAGGGGTCGCAAGTTTTAGATATAAATTTGATAATTCATTTTATACATATACCTATTATAAAATGCACTCACTGATGGAGGAAATAAAACAGTTTAACGAAACTGGAACAGTTTTTGGGTCTATCGGAAAAAGTGATTTTGAAAATATAGAGATTATCAAACCACCTTTTGAATATGTATCAAAGTTTCAAAATGAAGTAAAACCTATCGATGATAAAATAATTTTAAATTGTGAACAAATTAAATCACTTAAAAATTTGCGAGATACACTCTTACCAAAGCTTTTGAGTGGAGAAGTGAAAATAGACAATATTCGAGAAAATAGATAATTTAAAGGGGACGAGCATGAATTTTTATCAAGGTACTGAAGAATTATTAGAAAAAAATAAATTAACTGCTACAGATAAAAAGCTTGCTTTTTTTAAACAGAAAATCACAGATTTTCTAAACATAAAAAATATACATTTCTTATTCGGAGCAGGTGTTAGTTCGGATTCAATTCCAACTATGAAAAAATTTATAGAAAAGATTGAAGAACAACTATCTGCAAATCAAGCTACTTTAAAAATATTTCAAACACTAATTTCTAATACTGACAATAATCTTGAAAGTGTTTTAGGAGTTTTATACTCAAAAAGAGACTATCAAAAGGGCATAAAGGAAGAAGATTCAGATACCGAAAATCTTATTAAGATAATAGAAAAAACAATATTTAATGGAATTAATGTAGATATATTTGATCGTTCGCATGAAGAAACCATAAAACAATATGAAACTTTTTATCACAAAATCACATATAGAAGCAAAGACTTTAATAGAGTGAATATCTTCACTACTAATAATGATCTCTTTAACGAAAGAGTACTAGACAAGTTGAATATTAATTTTAATAACGGATTTGGTGGAGGATTAGATAAATATTTTAACCCTGCTAGGTTTAGCTACACTTTTTCTAAAAAAATTGAAGAGAGCATTGAAAAATATGAGCCATTAGATAATATGATCTATCTATATAAATTACATGGCTCTATTAACTGGATTGAGGAAGAAGGCAATGCGTTATTTAATATCAAAGAAATCAATATTAATAAAGACTATGAATCTGGCGATAAGAATGTATTGATTTATCCAAATCCTTTAAAACAAGGTAAAAGTTTAACAGCGCCATATTCGGATATTATTAGGGAATTTCAAAGAAAATTATTACTCCAAAATAGCGTACTTTTTGTTATTGGATATAGCTTTAGTGATGAGCATCTTAATAATATAATTTATCAAGCACTATCTACAAATTCATCTTTATCAATAATAATATTTGGAAATTATCCAGATAAATCAATTTTTAAAATAAACGATAAAAGAATTTATAAGATTTATGGAATAACGGAAGATAGTAAAAAAATTCATTACTTTGATTATATTGTTAATGAATTGATTCCAAATCTAAATGAAGATAAAAATGAAGAAATTTTAAAAAGTTTTATTGACGCTTTAAAAGTAGAAAAAAAGAAAGAAGAAACAAACTCATGAATATAGGAAAAGTAGTATCTATAAACTTTAATCAGTTTAAAGTAAAAATCTTTTCAGAAATAACAGGTGGATCTGTAAATTTAAACGGAGATACTTACTATTTTGGAAATATCGGTAGCTACTTAAAAACTACAAATGCAATAGGTGAATCCATAATTTGTGAAGTTGTTTCTATTTTTGATTCAGATTTATATAATGAAAAAAAAGCTTTCAATGTAGATGGGCACAGAGAATTGATGCTCAAACCAATAGGCATAATAAATAAAGAAAATAAATTTTCATTAGGTGTTGGGATTTATCCAAGTTTATATACTAATGTTGATATTGTCACTAACGATGATATGCACATTATATTATCAAATGAAGATGATGAAGGTGGAACAGAAATACATAAAAGCTTTGATCTGGGTATAAGTAAAAATTTAATTAATTACCCTATATCAATTTCAATAGATAAATTTTTTAATATCCATTCCGCAGTCTTAGGGAATTCAGGGAGTGGCAAATCAAATACAATTGCACATATTATTCAAACTATTTATCGCAAAAAAGATAATTCAGCACAAGGTTCAAAACTAATTATATTTGATGTAAATGGAGAATATAAACAAGCATTTACAAACGAATTGAATGATGAAATTGCAATAAAATATTTTAAACCTAATGTAAGGCAAACAACAATAGAAGAGAATGTAGAAGAATTTTTTATGCCTCATTTTTTGATGTCTTTGGATGAGTGGAGTGCTTTTTTATTGGCTACTGATGCAACGCAAAGACCATTTTGGGATAAAGTTCTTCAAGAGTCTTACAAATTTTATAAAATTGCAACTTCAGAAGATGAGAGTGATAGAAAAAAATTTATCAATTATCTACGATACAAATTATGTATGTTACTTGACAATGTGTTGAGTCAAGCCGATACTGACACTTCAAGAATAACAACTGCGGGTGCATTGATATTAAAAATTCAGAATATTATCAATAGTAATCAAGAACTAAAAGAAAAATGTGAAGAAGAAGGTTTATATTCTGATATAACTAATTTACATGCAAGTTGTTCTATTAGTTTTGGTCAAAATCACGATAGATTGGCTAGCGCTGTAACAACAGTGAATGCAAGAATTGATTATGAAGAAATACAAAAGATATTTGATGAAAAACTAGAAGATGGTGAGTTTTTTGATTATAAATTTTTAAAAATTTCTGCGGAAATGATATTATTAGAAGAAGACGCTAGAGGTAACAGGCTTATGAGAGGTTATACCTCGACAATGCTTAATAGACTTGATTATTTTATTTACAATACAGATTGTAAATTTATGAGAGAAATTCCAGAAAATGTTATAAATGTAGAAACATATTTTAAATATCTTTGGGGTGATATAAACTCATCTCAAACACAATTAGTCATTATAGATACAAGTGAATTAGGTATTGATATTTTAGAAACTTTAACAAGTGTTGTATCCAGATTAATTTTTTCACAAAGAAAAGAGTTAATTGGCGATGAGAGGCGAAAAAATCCAGTACATTTAATACTTGATGAAGCACATAGATATATTAAAAAAGATTACAAATATCTCCTGAGAGAAAATATTTTTGAACGAATAGCAAGAGAAGGAAGAAAATATTCTTTATATTTATTAATATCCTCGCAAAGACCATCCGAATTATCAGAAACCGTTCTGTCTCAATGTTCCAACTTTATAATTCATAGAATACAAAATGAAATTGACATGAAATATATTAATGCGGTACTCCCATATTTTTCTGAAGATTTTGTTAATAAGATCAAACAATCTATTCCAGGAGAAGCATTAATCTTTGGAAACTGTGTATCAATGCCATTATATGTAACTGTTTATAAATCAATTCCTGAACCAAATAGTAAAAATTGTGAAGTTGCTAAAGAGTGGTTTGGAAAAATTACTATCATAGATGAAACAATACAAAATACTGGAATATAATCATGGGTAAATTTACAGAAGAAAAATTAGAGCAAGCATTTATAGAATTGCTTCATGAACAAGACATCACCCATCAAAACGGAAAAGAGCTCATACGGCATGAGAGCGATGTTTTGCTCCTTGATGATTTAAAAGCGTATCTTGCTTCCAAATATCAACCCGAGCGTATTACCCCAAGCGAAATCGATCAAATCATTCGTACATTGGAAAACTATCCTTCCAGTGATTTGTACGATAGCAATAAAGCCATCATGAAGCTCATATCGGATGGGTTTATCTTTAAACGAGAAGATGCCAATGAAAAAGACATCTATATAGAACTCATAGACTATGAAAATGTAGAAAAAAACAGCTTTAAAATCGTCAATCAACTTGAAATCATGGGCTATGAAAAACGCATCCCTGATGGTATCCTCTACATTAACGGTTTACCGCTTGTGGTCTTTGAATTTAAAAGTGCGATTCGTGAAGAAGCGACCATCCATGATGCGTATGTTCAGCTCACAACACGCTACAGAAGAGACATCCCTGAGCTATTCAAATACAACGCATTTTGTATCATCAGTGATGGTGTGAATAATAAAGCAGGTTCATTTTTCTCTCCTTATGAATTTTTCTATGCTTGGAGAAAAATCACAGGTACTGAAGTAGAGGTAGATGGCATTGCTTCAATGCACTCTATGATACAAGGTATGTTTAATCAAGAACGCCTCATTGACATCATTCACAATTTTATTTACATGCCCGATAAATCCAAAAAAGAAGAAAAAATCGTTTGTCGATATCCTCAATATTATGCTGCTAAAAAGCTCTATGACAATATAAAAATCCACCAAAAACCACACGGAGATGGTAAGGGTGGTACGTATTTTGGAGCAACGGGGTGTGGTAAAAGTTTTACGATGCTTTATCTTTCACGGTTGCTGATGAAAAGCATCCATTTCTCAAGTCCTACGATTATTCTTATCACCGATAGAACAGATCTTGATGTACAGCTTAGCAGTCAATTTTCAAATGCTAAAGGGTTTATCGGCGATGATGGCATTGTGAGTGTTGAAAGCCGAGAAGATCTCAGGCAGAAATTAAGAGGTAGAGAAAGTGGCGGTGTTTTTTTAACCACCATTCACAAATTTACAGAAGATATTGCATTGTTAAGCGATAGGGCTAATATTATTTGTATCTCTGATGAAGCCCATAGAAGCCAAATTAATCTTGATCAAAAAGTAAAAACCACAAAAGATGGTGTTAAAAAGACATTTGGCTTTGCAAAATACTTGCATGATTCATTGCCAAATGCAACGTATGTTGGCTTTACAGGAACACCGATTGATGCAACGTTAGATGTTTTTGGTGATGTCATTGATAGCTATACCATGACAGAATCGGTTCGAGATGAAATAACCGTAAAAATTGTGTATGAAGGAAGAGCTGCGAAAGTACTGCTCGATAACGGTAAGCTCCATGAAATAGAAGAGTACTATGAAGAGTGTGCCAATCTAGGAGCCAATGAGCATCAAATTGATGAGAGTAAAAAAGCTATGGCTAACATGGAGAGCATCCTTGGTGATCCTGATAGATTAAAAGCTTTAGCCAAAGATTTTGTGGAGCATTACGAAAAAAGAGTCAGTGAAGGTGCAACACTTAAAGGCAAAGCCATATTTGTTGCCAGTAGCAGACCGATTGCTTACGCTCTTTTTCAAGAGATTATTGCGTTAAGACCACAATGGAATGAAAAGCATATGTGTGATGAACATGTAGAACTAAGTGAGAAAGAGAAAAAAAAGATACTGCCTCTTGAAAAACTCAAAATGATCATGACACGAAACAAAGATGACGAAAAAGCGTTATACAATCTTCTAGGAACGAAAGAGTATAGAAAAACACTCGATACACAATTTAAAAATGAAAAATCAAACTTTAAAATCGCCATCGTTGTTGATATGTGGCTTACTGGATTTGATGTGCCATGCTTAGACACGATTTATATCGATAAACCTATACAACAACACAATCTTATCCAAACCATTTCACGGGTCAATAGAAAATACGCCAATAAAGATAAAGGGCTTGTGGTAGATTATATCGGTATCAAAACCGCTATGAACAAAGCTTTGAAGCAATTTTCAAAGATTGATAGTCAAAACTTTGAAGATATACAAGCATCTATTGTCGTAGTGAAAGATCATTTAGACTTACTTTCAAAACTGTTTCATAAATTTGACAGTCGTTTGTACTTTAGTGGATCTACGCTTGAACAACTTGAGTGTTTAAACCTTGCAAGTGAATATGTTCAATTGACTAAAGAGCTTGAAACACGCTTTATCTATCTTGTAAAGAGGTTGAAATCTGCTTATGATATATGTTGTGGTAGTGAAGTATTTACGCAACGCGAAAAAGATTTTATCCATTTTTATTTAGCTGTTCGCTCAATTGTAGTAAAACTAACTCGTGGCGATGCCCCTGATACAGCACAGATGAATGCAAAAGTCGCAAAAATGATAGAAGAAGCTCTAAAAAGCGATGGCGTTGAAGTCATCTATAAATTAGGCAGTGAAGAAGAATCAAAAATTGATATTTTTGATGAAGATTATATAAACAAAATCAATAAAATAAAGCTACCTAATACGAAGATCAAGCTATTGCAACAGCTTTTAGCCAAAGCATTGGAAGAGTTTAAAAAAGTAAATAAAGTGAAAGCAGTTGATTTCTCAAAACAATTTACAGCATTAGTCGCAAAATACAATGAAAGAAAAGAAGAAGATGTCCTTGTCAGTGAAGTCCTTGAGGACTTCACTGATGAGATTATTGACCTTTATAATGCACTGAGAAAAGAGAAAGAATCCTTTGGTGATTTAGGCATTGATTTTGAGGAAAAAGCGTTCTACGATATCTTAAAAATGATCTCTATCAAATATGATTTTTCATATCCTGAAGATAAATTAATAGCCCTTGCAAAAGAGGTCAAAATTGTCGTTGATGATAAATCTAAATATACCGATTGGAATATCAGAGAAGACATAAAAGCTGAACTCAAAGTGGACTTGATAATGTTGCTTGCAAAGCATGGCTATCCACCCATTACAAAAGATGAAGTGTTTAAAGAAATCTTTGAACAAGCTGAAAATTTTAAAAAATTTAGAGGATAAAAGGGAGATACTCTATGGGGCTTAAACCTAAAGATAAAACAATTTCAAATGTTTTTGAACAAATTGACTATGCTATTGATTTCTATCAAAGAGAATACAAATGGACTGATGATACGAGTGGTTATAAACCAATCAAATCACTTTTAGACGATATTTTCTACAGATTTAATTTAGATTATAAAATGAATCTTGATCCAACGCCACAAAATCTCAATGAATTTGAATGGTACTATTTAAATTCATTTATGACAAATACAGTTGATGGAACCAAGTTCATTGTCGATGGACAACAAAGGCTTACGACACTTACATTAGTTCATATCAATCTTTATCACTTATCAAAACAATATCAGCTACCTGAAAATCTTATCGAGAGCCTAAAAAAATCCATTTATGGTTCTACTGATTTTGGTACGTCTTATTGTATGGGTGTAAAAGATAGAAGATCAAGTATCGAGAACTTATACAACAATCATTTGAATAACTTTAAAGAAGATGGCTATAGTAATATCTCGGAAAAAAATATTTATAAAAATTATAAAGTGATTTATAATATTTTGAACGAATATTTGGTTAGTGATGATTTTGAGAAAACAAAACATAAATTACATTTTTTTACTTTATATTTTAGAAACAAAGTTTATTTAATAGAAATTGAAATTGAAAAAACTAAAGATGTTCCTATGGTATTTGAGGTAATCAATGATCGTGGAATTCCACTCAAACCATATGAAATATTGAAAGGCAAAATATTAGGACAAATCAATAAAAATGATATTCATACATATCTGAATTTATGGGAAAGTAGAATTATTAAACTTGAAGAATATAATGAAGATGAAATTGATGAATTCTTTAGTTTTTATTTTAAAAGCCAGTATGCTAATAGTTCAGATCAATATAAAAGACTCGACAAAAGTAAATATTATAAATCAATATTCATGGAAGATTTTAACTCAAGAATAAAGCTAAAATATAATGAAGAAAATGTGAAACACTTTATACAAAACCATTTTTCTTATTATTGTGATTCATACCTTTTTACGCTTAATGAATATTGTGAATATAATAAGGAATATGAACATATTTACTTTAATAGACTCAATGACATTGATGGTCAATTTCCATTAATTCTATCATCTCTAGTACCTAATGACTCTAAAGAAAAAGAAAAAATAAAACTCGTTTCAAAATTATTTGATAGAAATTTTGTTGTTCTAAATTTAACAAATAGCTATGATTCAAATTCATTCAATAGTTCATTAATGATTCTAATAAAAAAAATACGTGGAAAAGATATTCTAGCAATTAAACGAGAATTTGATATCGAATTATTAAAAGGTATTAAAAAATCGAAAGATATCGATAGTTTAATAGAACCATTCAAATATGAATTTTTTAGAAATATTGGATATAGGACACTTGGTAAGAAATTTCTAAGATATTTTTTTGCAAGAATTGAATATTACATATCTGATATTTCAAAAAGACCAACAAAAAGTTATGAACAACTAGTTTTGCAGTCTAAAGGGAATGAAGTTCATCACATAGAACATATCATTACTAATAATGAAAAAAATTTAAATTTATTTGAAAATGAGGAAGAATTTCATATACAAAGAAATAGATTAGGAGGACTTTTACTATTAAAAGGTAAAGACAATATTTCTTCTGGCGATGAGCTTTATAAAGATAAATTACACACCTACAATATAAATGGAACTCTATATGCACAAACATTGCTACAAGATAATTATAAATGTAATGTTGAATTTAGTCAATTTATTGCATCTGAAAAATTAGATTTTAAACCATATGATACTTATGGGAAGAATGAGATTGAAGAAAGGCATCAATTATTATTTGAACTAATCAAGAGAATATGGGATGTTTCAATCGAAAATACCATTAATATTGATGATATTAATGAAGAAAATGATGATGACAATGAATAATATCTCAAAAAGGTGAATACAGTAACAATCAATTGAAATCTATCAATGCCACATCTGGTTAGATATTTGTAATAAAAAGTTTGAGATTACATTTGATGATTTTATAAAATATGTGTACTGTGAAAACTCAAAAAATGATATTTTATATAAAAAAGAATTCTTCACCTCTGACATAACCTGTCAGACACTCTGGCTACACTTCTTCCATAATATTTGGAAGAAGGTTGAGCCTTTATGCTTTTACTTGCTATAGGTAGTATTTCAATTATGATTGCAAGATATATTTTGAAAAAAATCAAGCAAGACTTGACGATTTTTGAATCAGAACTTTTTTTATCTTTGGAAGAAGCTGAGGATAGTATTTCACCAAGCTATGAAGCCATTCAAAAAGCTTTAGAAAATTAACAAGACGCAGAAAAAAAATACAAAATCTAATACAAGGAGTATTTATGTTAATGAAAAAAATTGTGGTTCTTTCTATTGTAGGGCTTAACTGTTGGGCGGCTATGCCTTGGGAAACAGGTTGGGCTATGGGAGGAACATCCACGTATGCCATAAACGATAAAGACAATAACCAATTGCTCATAGAGTGCAATTCTCAAAATAGTGCGCTGTACTTAAGAGATGCGAAAAGAAATGAGATCAATCTTGATCAAGTAGTTACTGTTAGTGTCAATAACGAAAAGATGACTATACCTACCAGTATTGAGGCAACAAGTAATAAATCAGACAAAAGCGCATGGGGCAATTTTATCTATTCACTTGCAAAATCAAAAGTTATTACAATAAACAACAAAAAATTTGAACCAAATAACTCTGAAAAACTCGCAGAAATAGCAAAAATATGTACAGCTTATGATGAAATAGATGAAACTCCACAAGCTCCACAACAAGCAACAAAACCTGTACTCAAGATGAGTGTCAATTATGAGAAAACAAGCATGGGTGGAATCCCAATCACCGTGCCTATTCTTCATTTAGTTGGTATCAACGAGCAACCCTTTAACATCCAAGGACTTGTCGTTAATAAGGGCAATTGCAAGGTTACCGCATACGGATTGGATAAGCTGAAAAAACCGATGGTCTATGGTGAAGAAAGAACCATACCATTAGTATCATCATCTACATGTAGCACTCTCTTAGATGTCGTTGTTCAAACAAACTTAGGAAGCTTTATTTATACCTTTAAATAGGAATTTGTACTTTAGATAATATTTAATACTACAAAAAGAGCTTTTAATATAATTAAGCATACAATTTTAATACTTAAACACTAAAGTTTAAGAATAACTATATAAAGAAGGGTTTTCTATGGAAATACTTTTAATCATGTTCTCCGTTATGTTACTTCAATTCATTGTTTTACTTATAGTTCTAAAAAATGTAAAACATCAACAGAAAGCAACTCAAGAATACATAATAAATCTTGAAAAAAATATCACAAATTTAGTACAAACAACTTTTCATACAATGAACCAACAAATCTCAAGTTTAAAAATTGACAATTATGTTAATACGGCAAATAAAAGCGCTAACACCGAAGAACATAAATATGAAAATGAATTTTTTACTCAAGAGTTTGGACATTGTAAAATTGTCAAAATTATCGATAAACAAGACCATTCCGTAACACATGTTTATTACAATGAAAATGAAAAAAAGTCTTATACAGAAACATTTAACGAAAACATCCTGACATACTCAGCACATT
>Ga0302250_1001589_pt1 | contig 16564 bp, 16 predicted proteins | sample AAG_RA_Asp_MG_FD_193536 | JGI IMG/M metagenome (GOLD analysis project Ga0302250, IMG submission 193536) | Enriched activated sludge microbial communities from anaerobic digester in WTTP, New Holstein, Wisconsin, United States - AAG_RA_Asp | ecosystem: Engineered > Bioreactor > Anaerobic >... | reverse complement strand
ACGTGTACCGCTAGCAAATCTGCTTCTGCATGTATATCTGCTGGAGGATTGACCTGCACGGAAACAGTAGATGGGGATTATACGATTAATAAATATACTTTATCTGGTTCTACAACAGGAACTACTACTTGGGCTACTCCCACTGGAGTTAGTCAAGTTGATGTTTTAGTTGTTGCTGGTGGAGGCGGAGGGTCTTCTGGTGGTGGAGGTGGAGGTGGATTTGTAGAGCGATTATCATATCCAATAAGTATCTCTTCAAGTATAACGGTAGGTGCCGGCGGTGCCCCAGATACGGGTGGATCTGGGCACACAAATGGAAGTAATTCTATCTTTGGGGATATTGTAGCTATTGGTGGGGGATACGGAGCTTGGACAAATAATCGATTAGCAAATAGTGGAGGATCTGGTGGTGGCGGGTCTTCATATGTTGGATCTGTTGATGCGCGTGCAGGGCAAGCCGCTCTCCAACCATCATCTATAAGTGGAGGATATGGCTATGCTGGAGGAAATTCAGGGACTGGAGATTATGGTGGAGCAGCTGGTGGTGGTGGCGCTGGTGGTGTTGGTGAGCGGGCACATCCAGTTCATCAGGATCTGGTGGAATAGGAAGAGTATCTTCTATAACTGGAGAAGCCGTTTATTATGCTGGTGGAGGTGGCGGAGGGACGCAATCATATGCTGGTGCTGGTGGGTTAGGAGGGGGAGGTTCAGGTGTCGTTAAGGGTACGGGTAATCCAGGGGTAGATGGTTTTGGCGGGGGCGGGGGTGGAAGTGATAGGTATGGCGGATATTCATATGGTGGTCGTGGAGGTTCAGGTGTAGTAATAATTAGATTTCTAACCCCTTGATAATACTAATGATTAGTAATGCTTCTCATGATAAAATATCATAATTACTGCTTTATTAAAGCTTCAACTCCATTATGTATTTCTAATTACAATTAGATGGTAAGCCTTCTAGTTAAAGCAAAGACACCCCTTGCTGGGGGTGTCTGTATATAACGATTTCACGATTGGGGTGACTAACGGGACTCGAACCCGTACAAAGAGTTCCACAAACTCTTGTGTTGCCATTTATTTAGCAACAAATGGAAGAAAAGTCATAAAGCGAGCTCTTTTAATTGCTTCAGCAACTTCTCGTTGATGTTTTGAACAGAGCCCGGATTTTTTTTTCGGTTTTATTTTTCCAGATTTAGTAATATATCTTGAAATAATTTCCACTTCATGAAAATTAATTTCTTGAACATTTTTTTTACAAAAATAACAATACATATTAATTTATTTTTAAAAGGGAATATCTTTGATATCGATTTCTTCGCCATCTTCGATAACAGGAATATCCTCCTCTTCTTGCATTTCTTTATTATTCTTTTGTTGAGTTGGGGCAGCAAAATTACTTGAAGTGCCAGCACTTTTTGGCCCTAATTGCATATTTTCCGCAATTATTTCCGTGGTGTATTTTTTAACTCCTGTTTTGTCTTCCCAAGACCTGTTTTGAATTCGGCCTTCGATTAAAACCAGAGAGCCTTTGTTTAAAAATTGAGAAGCGGTTTGAGCTAGTTTTTGCCACATTACAATTCTGTGGAATTGGGCTTCTTCTTTTTTTTGACCATTAGCATCTTTCCAAACACGGTTAGTAGCCAAACTAAAGGTGCAAACACTTTGTCCAGACGGAGTGCTTTTTAATTCTGGATCAGTAGCCACTCTGCCTAATAAAAATACTTTATTAAGATTCATATTTTTTTACTTTTTCGCTAAAGAGCGGAAAAAGCGATTATTTTTGTTTTTTAAGAACAAATAATTATTTTGAAACTAGGGAATCTTTTAATATTTTTATTCTCCAAGCATTTCGTTCAATTTTTCTTCTACTTGCTCTAATTCAACTTTTGATTTTTCTTGTTCGTCGGCCGGAGCTTGCTGTTCTTCTATTTTTTTCTCTTTTTGTTCAGCCTTAGCAGCCATTCTTCGATCAGATCTTTTTATTTTGATTTTTTCTTTTTTAAGAATCAAATGTCTGATGATATTTTTATTTTCTTTTATCATTTTTTCCAAATCTTTAAGCATATCTTTTTTTACAATGCCTAAATTAGGATAAAGGGTAATAAAACTAAACCAGGCCTCTTCTTGCCCTAAAATAGGGTAGGCCAATTTCTTCATTTCAATTTTTCTTTCTGAAGCCAATTTTCCACTTTTTTGCAAAAAAGCTTCCAGGTCGCCGATTTGGGCGTTGGCTTCTTCAGCTGATATCTTGGCGGATAGCAGCAAATTTATTTCATAGAATGACATGTTGTCTTTATTCTTATGGGTTATTAATCTTAGATAAACTTTCTTTAAATAGAAAGTTTTTGCGAAGGTTTTGTTTCGTTTTTATGCGAAACGGTTCGTACAAGGTATAACCAATATAGCAATCTTTTTTGTTTTGGTCAACTTGATTTTTAGTCAATTATTGCCATTTTTTCTTTGATAATGATATAATATATTTATGAAAATTAGATTTAATTTTAAAAATATTTCGGGTTTTACATTGATTGAAATTATGGTATCAGTGCTAGTGCTGGCCTTAATTAGCTCAATGATTGTTGCTTTAAATAGTAATTCTCAGGCAAAATCCCAAGCTGATTTATTACAGACAAAAATATTCGCTGGCACGATAAAAAATAAATTAGCCCAAAACATGGTGGGTGCGTGGTCGTTTTATGAAGGCACTGGTAGCACGATTCACGATTCAAGTGATTATCAAAATAATGGCACCATAACCGGAGCTTCGTGGGCAACTAGCAGTTCTTGTATTGAAAATAATTGTTTGTCTTTTAATGGGGTATCAAATGGCGTTGTTACTTTTAATGCCCCTGTTTTAACTCCATCGGCAATGACTGTTAGCTTTTGGTGGAAAAGAACAGGAAATGCCGGAGGAGCATCTACAACATATCATCATATCTTACGTTATTTAGCTGGTGCTAGTGGAAGTAATGCTAATTCTTTTTATATTCAGTCAGCAGGAGATACGGCAATGTTTAGGCTTACTATAAATGGGGGAATGATAAATAATTATTTATATAATTTAAAAATAAATGAATGGAATCATCTTGTTGGCATTTGGGATGGGCAAAATATTTATGGATACGTAAACGGCATTAAAGGAAGCCCCACATCAGCGTCTGGAGTTTTGACAACTGGAACCGCCCCATTAAATATAGGAAGAGCCTCTGATTATGTTGTTAACGGCTTAGTAGATGAAGTTAGTATTTATAGCACAGCTTATACTGTTTCTCAGGTTCAAGAACAATATCTTGCGGGTCTAAATAGTCTTTTAAACAAAAAACAAATATCAAACGAAGAATATCAACAAAGAATAGCCGAATTACAAACTCAAATAGTTCAAAAATAAAATATGAATGAAAAAATTTTTAAAGCATATGATATTCGAGGAGTTTTTCCAGAAGAAATAAACGAAGAAACAGCTTATAAAATTGGCCAAGCTTTTGTTTGTTTTTTGAAAGAAAATCTTTTTGAATCAAGATCAGAAAAATTGAAAATAGTTGTTGGTATGGACAACCGTCTTTCTTCTGGCTATTTGTTTGCTGCTCTTGAAAAGGGAATATTAGAACAAGGCGCTGATATAATTGATATTAGTTTTTGTACTACGCCAATGTTTTATTTTAGCGTAGCAAAATTTAATTATGATGGCGGGATAATGATTACCGCCTCTCATAATCCACCTCAATACAATGGATTTAAAATTGTCAGCAAGGGTGGGGTGCCAATTAGCGAATCAACTGGTTTGGCTCGAATAAAAGAATTGACTTTGGCAGATAATTTTATTCTAGATCCTATTCCTGGCCGAAAAGAAAAAAAAGAAATCCTTTTTGATTACTGGGAGGCTAATTTTGTTAATGAAGATTTTAATTTTACCATTGTTGTGGATACAGCCAATAGCGTTTCCGGGATTCCAATAAAAAAAATGCTAAAAAATACAGCCCTAATCCATATTTTTGATGAATTAGATGGAAAATTCCCTAATCACGAACCAAATCCTGCTAAGTCGGAAAATTTAAAAGATTTATGTAGCGCTGTTAAAGCTGCTCGAGCTGATTTGGGCGTAGCTTTTGATGGCGATGGGGACAGAATTTTTTTTGTTGATGAAAAAGGCGAAACAATCAAACCAGATTTAATAACCGCTCTTTTGTCTTCCATTATTTTAAAAAAGAATTTTAAGCAAACTGTTTTATATGATATTAGTTCTGGCAATATTGTCCCAGAAACCATAAAAAAATGGGGGAGTAAAGCAGTGATGACGCGGGTAGGGCATTCTTTGATTAAAGAAAAAATGAGACAGGAAAATGCAATTTTTGGAGGCGAATTTTCTGGACATTATTTTTTTAAAAAAGCTTTTTTTAGCGAAGAGCCTTTTACTGTTTTGTTTTTTGTTTTAAGCGAAATGAAAAAAAGCGGAAATTCATTATCAGAATTGATTGAGCCATTTCGAAAATATTTTCACTCCGAAGAGTTAAATTATAAAGTGGCTGATGTAAAAGAAAAAATTAAACAGATAAAAGAAAAATATCAATCTGGAAATATTAATGAAATGGATGGACTAAGAGTTGATTTTGAAGATTGGTGGTTTTTGGTTCGACCCAGCAATACTGAACCGCTTTTACGATTAATGGTAGAAGCGAAAACAAAATTTATGCTTGAGCAAAAGATAAACGAGCTGGAAAAAATAATCAAAAATAATTAATTTATGATTAATAAAAAATTAAAATCTTTTACTTTAATAGAGTTATTGGTAGTAATTGTTATCATTGGAATTTTAACAGGTTTTATTTTTATATCTTTAAGCGGAATAATCGATTCGGCCAGAGATGCAAAAATAAAATCCGATTTAGCTAGCATCCAAAGGGCTTTAATGGTTTATAGTGCAGCTGGAAACGTTTTACCCGATACTCAGGGTTATGATTGTGAGCTTGACCCGGAAAGCGAAACTGGTTGTGACAATTTTAAAGATTCTTTATCTTCATATCTTGAAAATATTCCCACTAATCCTAATGGCGAGTTTTATGTTTATAACCACGATGCTAGTATTAATAATACTGATTTTTCAATAGGAGGCACTTTATCTAATGATGATTTTTATTCCTATTCAAGCGGGATTGGTTGGAGTAGTGGCTCCCCATCTCCACCTAGCGGAATTGTTTTTACACCATTGGCTCATTTTAGTTATGGGGGTGGCAGCGCCATGTCAATTGAATATTTTTATGGAGACTATTATTATTTAGCTAATGGCACAGATGGGATTAGGGTGTTTACTTTTGACGGATTAACAGCGACCAACGTTACTCACGCTGATACCGATGGAACGGCTTTAGATATTTATCCTTCAGATTATGTATATGTGGCTGATGGCAGTGCTGGATATAAAGCTTATACCTTTGATGGATCAAATCTTACTTTAAGTTATAGCGTTGATGACGGTGGAGAAGCGCGAAGCACTAATATCGGATGGTCTAATAGCGGTCAATGTGAAATTCCTTATTTGGCTAATGGCATAGATGGGTTACGAGCCTATAGTCCGTCTTTATCAAGTATTGCTAATATTAATAATGGTGGAGAAGCAAACGAAGTAGATCTTTGTTCTTCTTATGTTATTTTAGCTAATGGCACAGACGGATTAAGAATGTATAATTTTAATGAAACTTCTTTTTCTCTTGTTGGAAGCATGAATCCTGGTGTTGGTAATGCTTATGGAGTTTATTGTAAGGGAGATGATAATATGATTTTCTTAGCTAATGGCACAGACGGATTAAGGTCTTATACATACTATCCTTCTTTAGCCGAACTTGGCCATATTGATGAAGGGGGAGAAGCTTTGGGGGTTTATGCTCCGGCGCCAAATTGGGACGGAGGAGGATATATTTTTTTAGCTAATGGCACAGACGGATTAAGAATATATGAATATGATTACGAAAATAATGATTTTATTTTAGCGGGGCATATTGATGATGGCGGAGAAGCACGAAATGTAGTAGTAAAAGCATCAGAAGATGATTTATATCTTTATATATTTTTAGCCAATGGTAGTGATGGGGTAAGAATTTATCAAATAGATAATCCTAACTATGGATCAGGAGGAGAATCTTAAATATTAGAATGTGGATAAATCCTATTGACAAATAATCTAATATATATTATATTATAAGAGTATAGGAGGAACAAAAATGGCAAACTTGTTTTCCGACAAAAAGGCAAATGCTTCTGACTACTTATGCGGCACAGCTACCTTTGTCCGCATAGATATGGTTCGAAAGCTCCCGCGCTCCGCGGGTCCGTGCGAAAGAATGATATGGGCACAAAGACAAGAAATGGAACGCCTTCTAAAGCGTTCCTGAAAATATCTGGCTTTGCAAAATCAACAAGAAAGATTTTGCAAAGCTAGATCTATCTTAAACAAAATCGCGGTCAGCTAAAGGCTGTTTTTTGTTATTTATTTTTTATAAATTAGCAAAAGTTTGCCAAAGAAAAATTATTATGATATTATATTATTGCCTTAAGAAAAGGCAGGAGGAAATAATGAGAGAAAAAGCTCTTTTTGCTAATTGCATCTTCAGATGCGCGTTCGAATTCGGAAACACTGAACAAGATATTGGTCCAAGCCCAGGAGGCATGTACGAAGAAGGCTTTCGAAAGCAAAAACAATATCTTGAAATGTTTTCTCGACGTCCAAATAAATAGGCAGGTTGTCTGACTTGGAACGACGTTCTAAATTAGACAACCTCCTCCACTTTTCTTATTTTACAAAAATCAGCAATTCGGTCGCTGTTTTTTTGTTTTTAAAAACCGCTTTTTACAAGCGGTTTTTATATTTTAATTTTTTTAAACCTCGATAATTACTGGCAGAATCATTGGCCTTCTTTTTGTTTTTTGGAACAAGAAATCGCCTAAAGCGTTTTTAACATTATCCTTTACGTAAGTCCAATTTACCACTTGTCCCGAAACAGTGGCTTTTTCAATGGTTTGAATTACTTTTTTTCTGGTTTGATAAAGCAAATCTTTTGATTCTCTAAGATAGATAAATCCTCGAGAAATAATATCTGGAGAATCTTGTACTTTTCCGGTTTTTCGGTTAACTACAGCAATTACTACAAAAATTCCGTCTTGTGCCAACATTTGGCGATCTCTTAAAACTATTTCTCCCACATCGCCAATTCCCAAACCATCAACCATTATATATTCTGAAGAAACTTCGTTTTTGCTTACAAAAGCTTTTTCCGGAGATACTTCTACCACCTTTCCGTTGTCAGTTAAAAGCACATTGCTTTCTGGAATACCGCATTCTTGAGCTAATTTTGAATTAGCAAAAAGCATTGAAAACTGGCCATGAATAGGCATAAAAAATTTCGGCTGCATCATTAAAATCATTTCTCTTAATTCTTCTTTTTGGGCATGCCCGCCAGCATGAATATCCATCATTTTATAATGGAAAACATTAGCTTTTTGCCTTAGCATATCATCTTTTATCATTTGAACGCTTCTTTCGTTTCCAGGAATTACAGAAGAAGAAAAAACAATTGTATCCCCGGGCTTAATGCTGATTGAAGGGTGCTGTTTAGTTATTACTTTCATTAATCCAGCGCTTTCTTCGCCCTGGGCGCCAGTACAGACAATAGTTACATTTTTATCAGGCATGCTATTTGAATCAGCCACCTTTTTTAAAAGCGTGCCCTTTTGAGTTTTTAAATATCCAAGTTTTTTAGTTAGCTCTACGTTGCTTTTCATGCTATGGCCGATAAATCCTACTCTTCGGCCATATTTTTCCGACAAAGTTATTGCTTGTTGAACCCGATTAATTAAAGAGCTGAAAGTGGCAATAATAATTCTTCCTTTGGCGTTTTCAAAAATATGTTCCATATTTTCGAAAATTTGTTTTTCCGAAAGAGAGTGGCCCTCTTCTTCTGCTCCAGTAGAGTCAGACATTAAAACTGTTACTCCACGTTTTCCTATTTCGCGAAGTTTTTCAAAATTTGTTGGCAGGTCATTTACTGGAAAATTATCAAATTTGAAATCAGAAGTATTTACAATATTTCCCACAGGAGTTTTTATAATAATTCCTAAATTATCAGGAATGCTGTGGGTTTGTCTAAAAAATTCAACCTCAAATACGCCTAATTTTATTTTTGTTCCATCTTTTACTTCGGTGATATCTAATTTTTGATGGTCTGGAAATTCTTCTTGTCTTTTCAAAATAATTCCTTTGGCTAATGGTGCAGCAAAAATAGGAGGGTTACCAATGCGGTGGAGAACATAGGGTACAGCGCCGATATGGTCATAGTGTCCGTGGGTAATTAAAACCCCCTCTATTTTTTTGTATTTTTCATTTTTTAACAAATAAGAAATATCGGGAATGATATAATCTATTCCTGGCATATCTTCTTCTGGCATTCGAAAACCAACGTCCATAATTAAAATAGAATTTTTATATTCTAAAATACTCATGTTTCGTCCCACTTCACCCAACCCCCCCAAAGGAATTATTTTTAAATTTTCAGGATTGCTTGGTAAGTTTTTAGGCCTTTCGGTTTTATTAAAAGCACGATTAATTGTTTGTTTTTTTTGTGTCCGGTTGTAATTTCCGGAATATCTTTTTTTTGAACCTGTTCTTTGAGCTTGGCTTTTTCCCTTTTTCTCAGGATTTTTTGCCAAAGCTTTTATAGGCTCAGGTTCTTTTGTATTATTTTTTTGTTCCATAGATTTTGCTCTCTTAATTTGAAGAGAACTTGTTCCTGATAAATATTATTCAGGTTAATTATTTTTCGGCCAGGAAGAGAATCTCGGCCAGATTGTTTATTATTTTTAGCGTTTTACGCTTTTGATTTTAAATTAAAATAGCTTGTTTATTTTAGAAAATCCAAGCTTTTTGGATAGCTGTCTGGTTCTTTGAATTTTATTTCTGGAATATCTTGATAATTATTATTTTTTATCCAGCCATTTAGAGTGAAATAATAGCAAAGACCTTTTTTGTTTTTTATGGTTTCATAATCAAAACTTGATTCATCTTTAACCCAATTAGCCATTTTCAAAGTTTTGTCCTTAGTGGGATTAATTGTAACATGGGCGAATCCTTTGGGCACAATAACGCAATCTCCCTTTTTTCCATTGATTACGAAAAATTCTTCCACCTTATCTTTTCCTTTTTGTAAAAGAAACAGCCCCTCTCCTTCAAGCACGATATACATTTCATTTGAATCAAGCTGATGAAAATGCCCCAAGGTTTTTACCGGTTCTTGCCCCATAAAAAATGGAGGGATTATTGTAATATCGTATCTTAAATTATCTTTTTTTTCTAAATTTCGATACATATAATAAAGTTCGAAATTTTCTTTTTGAACAGAATACCATTTTTGATCAAAAAGAACATCTTTAATGTCATTTAAAAATCTAATGTTTGGGGTTATGTTTTTTAAATCGTATTCTTTAATCATGCTGTTTTTAAGAAATTATTTCCAGACTCTTTTTTCATTAATATACCATTTCCCAATGTTTGAGAAAATTCGGCTTGAATCTGCGATTTTTGTTAATTCAACGCCTTTCAAATTTTTATTGGCAATAAAAATAGTATAAGGTGAATATAAATAAACTGCTGGAGCGTCAGAAATTAAAATATCTTGTATTGATTGCAAGGTTTTTAATCGTTCTTCGTTCATGAAATCGGAATAAGTTCTTTGTTTTTCCAACAAAGTATCTAAGTCTGTATTTTGATAAATCGCCAAATTCAAACCAGGATCAATTATTTGCGAAGAATGCCAATAAGAGAGAAGGTCGGGGATCATCCCTAATTTTTCTCCAAAAAGTAAAACCTCAAAATCTCTTTCTCTGATTACTCTTTTCATTTCGCTGCTATTCAAGATTTCAATTTCAACTTGGATTCCTAATTTTGCCCATTGTTCTTTTAAATTATTTGCGGCTGTAATCAGGGTAGTTGTATCCCCAGTTTTTATTTTAAAAGAAAGGACTTTTGTTTCTGCGGGAACAACGAAACAGATATCATTAAGTTTTCTAATTGTAGCTGCGCTTACTTTTCCGGTGCCGGCAGATAATCCATTGGGAACAAGAATTTCGTCTTTGTATTTTTCTTGGAAGGCAATTACCGCTTTTTTAGTATTTTCCCCAAAAGTGCCGATAATTTCTCCACTAGGATATATTTCTGGATCTTGAGCCAAACATTCTTGTAGCTTTGATACCTCTGGGCCGGTTGAACCAGTTTGCATTATTTTTGAAAATTTAAACCCACTTGTTTTCTGAATTGTTTTTTCTCTTAATCCATTATTTAAAATAAATCCAGCTTTGTTTAAAAGTTGATTTGAATTTTCTGAATCATAAGCAATTGTTTTTTCAGACTCTGTGATTCCATTATAAAATCCTGATAAAAGGGGAGAGTTGATTATCTGTCCTCGATTATTTAAAACCTTATTTAAAACTTCTTGTTTATTAATTCCAGCAGTTAAAGCAATTCTGATATTTTTATCTTTAAAAGGGTCTTTATTGTTATTAAAGAAGATGCTGAAATAATCAGGGCTTGATAAAAGATAATGATTTAAATTTTTTATTTTTTCCAAATCATATTTTTCCGAATTTTCAATTTCTCCCACAGTGATTGCGCCCCTTTTCAAGGCATTAAAAATTTCATCTTGGCTGTCAAAAAAAATTATTTGGATTTTTTGAATATGAGCAGGAGAATTATAATAATTTTTATTGGCAACCAAGGTGACTGATTTTACGGATTTGTTTTCTTTTTGTTCTACCTTGCTTATTTTATAAGGCCCTGATCCAATCGGTGAAATCAAATTTAATTCTGAATTGCTGGTCATTCCCAAAAAATTAGCATTTTCCCAAATATGTTGGGGCATTATTTTTAGATTGGTCAATAATTCCAAGGCTCCGCTATAAGGCTGTTTAAATTTTATCAAGCCTTTATAATCTGAAGTTTTTTCGACTTCGATTGTTTGCCAATTGGCTCTTAGTGGGCTCATAAAATCAGAATCTTGGACTAAATGAACAGTAAAAACAATATCATCAACAGTTAAGGGCTTATCATCATTCCATTTAACATTTTCTTTAATAGAAAATTCAATAGTCTTTCCGTTATCTGTAATTCGGTATTCTTCGATTAAATCAGGCACAATATTTCCTTGTTCATCATAAGTCATCAAAGAAGAAAAAATCATTTCTACAAGAGCCCGATCAATATTCGAAGAATAGGCATAAAGGGGATTAATAAATTGGGGCTGGCCAACCATTCCAGACTTTAAAAATCCCGAATCACTAGGCACAGTAATTGTGTTTTTATAATAGGCGCTGGTTAAAAGAAATGTTAAAGAGCCAAAAAAGACAAGCAAAGAAATAAAGAAAGCCCATTTCTCTTTTAAATTCAATACTTTTAAAAATTGAATCCATTGTCTAAAAGAAAGTTTTTTTCTCTCCGTCTCTTTGTTTGGATTTTTTTGTCCGAAAATAGACATTTATTGATAGAAAAATCATAGTCTTAAGCCTGTCTGGCAGAAGAGCAAGATTAAAATTTAAGAACTAAACTAATAGATTGGCAATTGCCAAGCCGATAAAAGCAATAGTAAGAATAATAGTAGCCCAAAGAAGCTTTGTTTGTAATCCACGCCTGGTGCTGTAAACTTCTCCGCCTCCGCCAAAAGCCGAGCCCAAAGCAGTGCCTCTTTGCTGCATAATAATAAAAATTATTATTAAAACAGAAACGATCGATTGGATTATTGTTAGTGTTTGATTCATGTTAAATTTAAGAGTCTCCTTTTAGGATTTTTGAAAATAAAATATTAGAAATTAAAACAATTAAAGATGTCCAGAAAATATTTTGTAATCCGTTTATTTCCAGGTGGACAGAAAACAATACTTCAGTTATCCAAACCAGAAACATTATAATTATAAAAGAAAAAAGATTTAAAGTAATAATCCTTAATGGAAGGGTAATCAAGTCTATTAGTGGCTTTATGAAAAAAAACAATAGTCCAATAGCCACTCCTGATAAAACAATTGCTATCCAGCCGTCAGAATACACTCCAGGTTTTAAAAAAAACACAGAAGCAGCGATTCCGGCTATACCCGCAATCATTTTTACTATCAAGCTGTTCATAAATTAATCTTAACAGAAAACCCATTAATGTCAATTGCCAATATATTTTTTAAAAAATAAGAAATTTTAAAAAATACTTTAAAATTTTATATTTCAGTGATATAATTTAAATAATAATTTTATTTTAAAATATGAACATTAGCTTTGAAAATAAAAATCAAAAAGGGTTTACTTTAATTGAGGTCATGCTTGCTATTTTTGTAGTCGGAATTTTATCTTCTATTATTATTTTAAATAATCAATCCGCTGTTGAAAAAGCGATTGATGTAAAGGTAAAGACTTTTGCTAATTCTATGCCCATTGTTTTATCGGGAAATTATGTAGCAGAATGGAAATTTGATCAAATTAATGTCCCAACTACAAATCAAACCCCAAGTTCATGGGGTGAATACCCAGGAACCTTAACTGCTACCGGAACTTGCGCCTTGCCCTCAATTCAGACAACTGGGTGTGTTTATGATAATTGTCTTTTTTTTGATAGCACCACTACTTACGACACAGCTAATTATAGTTATATCAATGTCCCTGAAGATTTAACCGGAGGATTAACTTCTATTACCATCGAGGCTTGGGTCAACGGACAACAACCTTCAAATATAATCAAAGCAGCAAACAACGCCTTTATTTTACATTTTCGGGGAGCTGGTTTTTATTTAAATGACCAAAATGGTGTTGCTAGTGGATATTTGGGATGGAACACTACTTTGCCTTATAATACTTGGCTTCATTTGGTGGCTACTTGGAATGGAACAACAATGAAACTTTTTATTAATGGTGTTCAACAACAATCTACGCTTACATATTCCGGGGGTCATGTTCTTAGGACGGGAAATCCAATATATATTGGTCGAACTTTTAATGTTAGCCAATTAGGTTTTCGCGGGAAAATGGACAATATTCGTATTTATGACGGAGCCTTATCTACTTCTGAAATTAAAAAAGAATATCTTCTCGGCTTGAATCAACTTTTCGCTAGCAATCAGATTAGTCCCGATGAATATCGCGAACGTTTAATTGCTTTAAGTAATAATTTTGATTTAGCAAAAAAATAATATCAATAATATGAAAACAAAATCAATAAATCTTATTTCTTTTTTACTTATTATCGCTTCTTTTGTTTTAGCTTTCTGTTTTTATCCGCTAATGCCCGATCAAGTGGTTTCTCATTGGGGGGTAACTGGCGAGCCAGATGGATATATGTCCAAGGGATTTGGATTGTTTTTTATGCCGATTTTAATGATTATTGTTACAATTTTATTATTAGTTTTACCAAAAATAGATCCGTTAAAAGAAAACGTCAAATCATTTTATCAATACTTTGAAGGTTTTATTCTTATTTTTAATTTATTCTTTTTTTATATTTATAGTTTGACTATTTTTTTCAATCTTGGTTATGAATTCAATATGTTGTCGTTTTTAATGCCAGCCCTTGCCTTTCTCTTTTATTATATGGGAATAATGATTGAAAAAGCTAAAAGAAATTATTTTATTGGCATTCGCACGCCCTGGACATTAGCTAATGATACGGTTTGGGAAAAAACCCATAAAATGGGGGGTATCCTTTTTAAGCTAGGAGCCTTGCCATTTTTGCTTTCTATTTTTTTTCCAGTTCAAGGATTTATTCTTTTTTTCGTATATATAATTGGTATTAGCCTTTGGCTGGTAGTTTATTCTTGTCTTGAATTTCAAAAAGAAAAAAAGAAAAAATAAATTTAACTAATTAATAAATTATAAAATCAATTAATTAGGGGAATGTTTGGGGGCAAGGCTCCCAAACATTTTTTAATTATGTTAAAAAATAATTTATAGATGATACAAATAAAATAAATAATTTTGAATAATTGACAAAAATTTTTCTTAGAGTTAATATATTGTCAGTCAAATAGCCAAAGTGCTAAAAATAATAAATTAAGTTAAATAAAAAAAATGAACATTAAGCCGATTTCAGATCATATTGTAATTGAGCCCTTGAAAGCTGAAGAAAAAACCAAGGGCGGTATTTTGCTTCCCCAGTCTGCGGAAAAAGACAGGCAAGAGCAAGGCAAGGTAATTGCCGTTGGACCAGGAAAAACAACTTCTTCTGGAAAAATAATTCCCATGCAAGTAAAAATAGGAGACAAGGTTTTATTTAATAAATATGGACCTCAAGAAGTAAAAGTAGGTGATAAGGAATATTTAATAGCTCGCCAAGAAGATATTTTGGCAATTATTGAATAATTATTTAATATTTAATTTTATGGCAAAACAAATTTTTTATTCAGAAGAAGCTCGAGCAAAATTAAAAGATGGAGTTGATAAATTAGCCAATGCAGTTTCTGTTACTCTTGGACCAAAAGGGCGAAATGTTGTCTTGGGAGAAAGTTTTGGCTCTCCAACAATTACTAACGATGGAGTAAGCATTGCTAAAGAAATAGATTTAGAAGACAAAATTGAAAATATTGGAGCGCAGATAGTAAAACAAGTAGCAGAAAAAGCAAACGATGTAGCTGGAGATGGAACCACGACTGCAACCTTATTAGCCCAATCATTGATTAGAGAAGGATTAAAAAATGTAACCGCGGGAGCCAACCCTTTGGCAATAAAACGTGGATTAGAAAAAGGATCGGAAGCAATTGTGGCAGAAATTAAAAAAATGGCCAAGCCTATTTCTACAGAACAAGATTATGCTCGTGTAGCAACAATCTCTGCAGAAGACAAAGACTTGGGAGAATTAATTGCAAAAACTATTGTCGAAGTAGGCAAAGACGGAGTGGTAACCATTGAAGAATCAAAAGGATTAGGTATGGAAAAAGAAATTGTTAAAGGTTTGCAGTTTGATCAAGGATACGTTTCTTCATATATGGTTAGCGATGTAGAAAAAATGGAAGCAGTTTTAAACGACCCTTATATTATTATCACTGACAAAAAAATATCATCAATTCAGGATATTTTACCGATTTTAGAAAAAATAATCCAAACCGGAGAAAAAGATGTTTTAATTGTGGCTGATGATGTTGATGGTGAAGCCTTAACCACATTGATTGTAAATAAACTAAGAGGAACTTTTAATGTTGTAGCAGTAAAAGCTCCGGGTTATGGCGATCGGAAAAAAGACATGTTGGCTGATATTGCTATTGTGACTGGAGGCCAATATGTATCCGAAGAATTAGGATTAAAATTGGATTCTTTAGAATTAGATTCTTTGGGTCGGGCTAGAAGGGTAGTGGCCACTAAAGAAAAAACTGTTATCGTAGAAGGCAAAGGGAAAAAAGAAGATATTGAAAAAAGAATTTCTCAAATAAAAACTCAAATTGAAAGCGTTGATTCTTCTTTTGATAAAGAAAAACTTCAAGAACGATTAGCAAAATTATCAGGAGGAGTAGCAGTAATTAAAGTTGGTGCAGCAACTGAAGTAGAATTAAAAGCCAGAAAGCATAAAGTAGAAGATGCTTTGGCTGCTACTAGAGCGGCAATTGAAGAAGGAATTGTTCCAGGCGGAGGCATTGCTTTGATTCGTTGTCAAAAAACATTGGAAGAATTAAAAATTGTAGGAGAAGAAAAGGTGGCTATTGATATTTTAATAAGAACCATGGAAGATCCGATTCGCAAAATTGCTGATAACGCTGGTAAAGATGGATCAGTGATTGCCAATGAAGTAAAAAAGAAAACAGGGGATTATGGTTATAATGCGGATGAAGATAAATATGAAGAAAGCATGCTTTTAGCAGGAATTATCGATCCAGCAAAAGTAGTAAGATCTTGTATTCAAAATGCTGTTTCCGCTGCTTCAATGCTTTTAACCACAGAATGTGTGGTAGTTGATAAGCCAGAGGAAAAGAAAAACGATAGTCATGGTGCTGGAATGGCAGGAATGGGGGGTATGGGCGGAATGTATTAAAACAAAAACAATTAAAATAAAAAAAAGAAACAATTTAAAAATGTTTAGGGGGTTACCCCCTAAACATTTTTATTTCCAATCTTCTCAGTTTTTGGTATAATATCTTTAAGAAAAAATAAAACATTAAACAAATGAAATCCAAGCGTCTTATTGCTTTTACTCTAATCGAGCTCTTAGTAGTTATTGCTATTGTTGGCATTCTTTCAGGCTTTGTGATTGTGTCTTTGAATTCAGCCACTGATTCTGCTAATGACGCCAGACGCAAATCCGATTTATCCCAGATTGTCAAAGCTTTGTTGGTTTACAATACTTCCAATCCAACTTATCCCATTGAAACCTGTGCCATTGGCTCAACTTGTTCGGAAACTGTAAACAATGCTCTTGGCTCAGCTTCTTCAATCACTGGTCCAAACAATACTTATTACACCTATTCTTCTGACGATGGAACTAGTTTTACTGTTTCGGCAATCATGTCTGATACCTATGCTTATTCCTATGATTCCAGTGTTGGCGCTTATGTCTCCTTATCAGCCA
>Ga0302250_1001588_pt1 | contig 16566 bp, 18 predicted proteins | sample AAG_RA_Asp_MG_FD_193536 | JGI IMG/M metagenome (GOLD analysis project Ga0302250, IMG submission 193536) | Enriched activated sludge microbial communities from anaerobic digester in WTTP, New Holstein, Wisconsin, United States - AAG_RA_Asp | ecosystem: Engineered > Bioreactor > Anaerobic >... | reverse complement strand
CTGCGAGGCTTTTTTGAGCATTCAGGGGTTGGAGAGAGCTTCGAAGAGGCGATCGGGCACCCCTCAACGAAAGCAAAGATCAAGTTCGAGGGTGCCTTTGATGATGTGCTCCAGGCATTGCACAGCCAGGACGAGGAGATGCGCGAGGAAGCCGCAAGAGCGCTTGGCGAACTCGGTGATCAAAGGGCGGTCAATCCGCTCATCGAGCTCCTCAACGATGACAACCGCTATGTGAGGAGGGAAGCGGCAAAATCCCTCGGGCGGATCGGTGATGAGAAGGCCATCCCCGCCCTCATCTCAGCACTCAAGGATGAGGACCGGTACGGCCGCGAGGGTGCAGCAGAGGGCCTGGGTGAGATGGGTGAGAACGCATTCTCACCACTCATCCGTGCCATGAAAGACGATGACTGGCATGTCCGGATGGGTGCCGCGATTGCACTCCGGATCATCGGCAACAAGGATGCGTTGAAGGTCCTGATCCCTGCCATGAACGACGAGAACCGGTTCGTAAGACGGGAAGTGATCAAGTCGCTCGGGAGGATCGGGGATCACAGCGTGGTACATACCCTGATTTCCGCACTGAAGGATCCCGACCGGAGCGTCCGGCTCCGGGCAGTCAGTGCACTCTCCAAGTGCAATGACAAGAGGGTCATCGAGCCCCTCATTGAAGCACTCAATGATGAGGACTCGGGAGTCCGGCTCCGTGTGATCCGGGCACTTGAAGAGATCGATGACCCGCGTGCAATAGAGGCGCTGAACAGCTCATATGGGGATGGGGCGTCCTGACCGTTCAATTGGAATTATTGATATAAATATAACGGTTGCGGAATCCAGTTTTCTTCATTTTCCACCTGAAAAAAAAGGTACACGAGGAATATCTTTATTAATGAATAGGGTGACCTACACGTACAGGCTAACTGGAGGGATCCGTTAGCACTGTGAGGTGTAGTACATGAGAAAACATGAACTCAAAGATGACGCGTTCACCGGGCTCGAGGCCGCGATTGTGCTGATCGCATTCGTGGTTGTCGCTGCGGTGTTCTCGTATGTAGTGCTCGGCGCCGGGTTCTTCACCACACAGAAGAGCCAGGAGACGATTTACTCAGGAGTAAGTCAGTCGACGTCGAATATCGAGGTCGTCGGACCTGTTGCGGTAAATGCTACTGGATCAAATACGGTTCATAGCGTTTTCATCAAAGTTAAAACCGCAGCAGGGGCATCCGATATGGACCTTAGCAAAATGACATTTACTGTGTCTACGGCGGGTCAAACATTGAATTTCATTGACAGGGATTCAACTGCAACATCTGGGAACAAAGTAGGCAGAACCTATATTGGTACCTTCTCGAATGACGATGCTCTCTTGAAACCTGGAGAAATTATTGAGATTCAATTCCCTGTCAGCCAATACGGCGAAACCATTGGGTTGAGTACAACCTTCAGTATTGAATTGAAACCAGCAGTTGGAGCACCGTTACTGCTACAAAAGACCACCCCTGCGGGAATGACTAGCGGTGGGTATTATGAGTTGTATTGAGAGGTGAAAAAGATGAGATCATTCAAATTAAATGACAATGGATTCACCGGTCTTGAAGCAGCGATTGTCCTGATCGCATTCGTGGTGGTGGCAGCAGTATTCTCATACGTGGTACTGGGTGCAGGGTTCTTTACCACCCAGAAAGCACAGGAAACCGTGTATGAAGCATCGGGTCAGGCAACCTCGAGTTTCGAAGTGGTTGGCCAGGTATACGGGATTGCAACATCACAAAAGACCGCTATTGATTACATCAGATTCAATATTGGGAACACTGCAGGTGGAGGGCAGATGGATATTACAAAAATGGCAGTGACCTATGTGGATGAGACAACAAGACAGGATCTGAAATTCACATCGGCAGAAGGAACTTCTCTCGATGGTGCATTAGCCAGCTCCTGGTCCAAGTGGGGGATTAGAGAAAGGATCAATGCAAACTCAGGTAATCTGCTGGAGAAGGGAGAGCAGTTTGTTTTAGAGGCAGGAACTCCCACTAGCGCAAAACTCAATGCCAGGATTACCCTCAACCTGCTGCCCTCAAAGGGAGCCCCTAACGCACTCCACAGGAGTATCCCCGCGGGATTAAACACAATTAATATTCTATTCTAACCTTTTTCATTTGCTCTAAAAAAAATTAGTCATAGGGATTTGCTTGATAAGCAGAAAGCATTGATCTATCTGTTGAACAAGATTTGTGATTGAATACGATTACAAGGGAGAATTTTTTTTAAGAGATCCATATATTGCCTTAAAACCCGAAAACACAAACATCGATCAATCTTAATAGTGTTGAATATTCGTAAACTCGGAAATAAGAAGAAATCAGTTTCATTTTTCCTGATAAATTGTTATTGTATTGCAGCATGGAAATATATTTTTTTTAAAAATATCTAAGGAAGTAATATTCTTACTTTTATGGTAATAATAACAGCAATAGCAAAAAGTTAAGTGATTTTTCGCGTTGTCATTATCCGACTCTAAATATTACATTGAAAATACATTCAATAATAGGAATCCAAAATGGGTATCCATTAAATTTTGCTATTGGAAAAGCGAAACACATCATAATCTGCCATGTGAATGGTGATGAAAGAAGGAGTGCGAGAAATAATACCGAGTATTCCTGAGGAATTAATTTTCTTATAGTGCCTGTAAAAATTAAGAGAAATATGACAAGAATGATAATTGAATACACAATAAAAAAACGTATTTCTCCCTTTATAAGTCCCCCCATGGGAAAAAATAAGAAAATCATAGAGAAAATGATCGGGATGACGAAACATAGACCGTAAAGCGTGATGAATACCCACTTCTTCCAAACAATTAAGGTTAATTTGGAATAAATTAGCGTCATTCCCAACATTGCAATCGGGAGGTAAGCTGGAGATAAATACCGGATATCCGGAGCCACTCCGCGAGAAGTAATCATCGAATGAGCACTCCCCATGTAAGTAAGAAATACCGAAAAGATCATGAGGGAGAGGTATAAAACTAAAATATCCGAAGTCTGACTCTTTTTTCTCTCCCTATAAAAAAATATAGGAATAGAGATTAAAACGAGGGCGATAAGAGGGGCTACAGGTATCACACCCATAACACCATTCTCCGGTAATACGAGAATACCCAATATATCCTGACCAAGGGTATCCCATTGAATGCTAAAGAACTGCAGGATTTTTTGAAAAAAAACTAAGATCCCTGAAGAAGCCCCCATTTGCTGCGCATTACTGACATTCTCTAAAATACCCGAAGAAAATTCTTTCTCCATATACAAAAGAGAGGTTGGAGCGAATGGATTTCCATTCAAGTATATATTATTTACAAAAAGAGGGATCGCTCCGATTATTGTAAAAATGGGTAATATCAACCTTTTAACAAGATCAATAATACTATCTTTTTCTTTTTGTCTCAACTCGAAAATTTCGATAAAAATTACAGAAATGAGAAAAACAATAAACCCAAATTCCGTTCTTGCCCAGGCAAGAAGCCCTATACATATGAATGCGAGTGCCCCGATGGCATATGACCTCTCAAGGAGATACCGTATCATGAAATAAATACATAATGAGAACACTGCAGCGACAAGGAGATGGTCTTTCGCATTCCCCGCCCAAAAAAAATACGATGAACAACCAAGAGTCACAATTAAGCCAAATATCGAGGCCCAACAATTTTTCAAGAGCATCATCAAGGTTGAAAAAATAACCACTGCCATCATTGCCAGTAATAGATGCTGGGTTAAAACAACAGCAGCAATCTCCCGTGGAGATGTGGGCCCAGTGAAAGGAAAAGTGTAATAATAAGAAAGATTGAGAAACAGAAGTATCCCCATCCCCAATAACACCACATATAACCACCGTATACCCCGATACCTGGCATATTGAGGATAGTAAAATTCAAGGATAAACATAATAAAAACAGGGATGATCGACCAGATTAATAAGATAATATACCGGAACTGGTCGCCAAAGATCGAGAGAAATTCCAATGCCGGAAACGAGAGAATCGGCAACATCAGGGTATATGCCAGCAATTGGTTCCTATAATCAAAATACTGGGTTGTTGTCCCGTTTTTCCATACACCGTAAGTACCCTCATTGTAAATCACCTGGTGACCTTCGTCTAATTGACGGAGTTGGTTTAATGTGATCCATTCGTCATTGAAGAAGACTGCTGGATTAGAGATTGTCAGGATTAAGAAAAACGTAAAGAGAAAAATGAGGGTATGCAGAGAATATTTACTGAAAAAACCGGATATTGATTCTGGTGTTTTGAATGATAAGTTATCGTAGTTCATGGAAATGACGCGTGATATCCAGTAAATAGTATATACAGATTATCAATACTCATCGCAATAAAGCATTCTGATAATACAACCTCGTCGTTTGCCATTATCCTTACAATTCATAATCCCCTAGTTTTATCAGGATTAAGAAAGGAGTCTCTTTGTGCACCATAATCATACGATAGCCATTGTAGTGCCAGCATACCAGGAAGAAAACCTGATTGAAGATACATTACAATCCATTCCCAGTTATACAGACAGGATTTTTATTGTCGATGATGGATCGAAAGACAAAACGGCACTCTTGGCAACACAATTGGCGGAAAAAGATAGTAGAATGATGATTATTCAACATCAGAGAAATCAGGGGGTTGGTGCTGCCATTGTCACGGGGTATAAGCATGCGCTTAAAGAAGGGATGGATGTTGTCATTGTTATGGCCGGCGATAACCAGATGGATCCCATTGTCATGCCGTCTCTGATCGAACCGATAATCCAGAACCGGGCTGATTATACAAAAGGAAACCGTTTGCTCAGCCCGGAATATAGAAAAGGTATGAGTAAATGGCGTTTTACAGGAAATACGCTCCTCACATTTCTTACAAAATTTGCATCGGGGTACTGGAAACTCATGGACCCCCAGAATGGATATACTGCGATCGCCAGAAGAGCACTCGAAAGAATAAACCTTGATTCCGTATACCCGCGTTATGGTTACTGTAACGATCTCCTTGTTAAACTGAATGTCTTTGGATTCAGAGTTATGGATGTGGAAATACCGGCACGGTATGGTCGCGAAAGATCGAAAATCAAGTACGGGAGTTATATTCTCAAAGTGTCCTGGCTTTTATTCTGTGACTTTTTCTACCGGCTTAGGCAGAAATATATTGTTCTCAGTTTTCATCCTCTCGTAATTTTTTACCTCTTCGGATTTTTTATCACACTCATTGGATTCCTTGCAGGCCTTTTTACCCTCCAATATGTCTTTATTGAAGGAGGTCCTCTGTTCGTCCGTGGAGTATTATCATTGCTGATTTTCGCTATTGGGCTGCAGTTTCTCTCATTTGCATTGCTGTTTGATATCCAGGAGAGCCGGGACATCTCGCTCACGGATTGGGAAATGAATTATTAAGGAGTTCCAGGAATTTTTATACTGGAATGTGTATACATAAGGGAATTCAATGAGAGATTTTACATACGCCCGCTTTGAAACCCTGTTGCAATTTTTAATCAACCACGAGTATTGCCCTGTCTCGCTGGTCGATTATTTTTTTCATAAAGACGAAAATAAAAGGCAGGTTATCATGCGGCATGACGTTGACAGACATCCCACCAATGCCCTTAAAATAGCAAAATTTGAGCATTCGCAAAATATATGTTCAAGTTATTATTTTCGATACCCCTCGACATATACACCCATAATCATTAAAACCATAGCTGGATTAGGCCATGAAATCGGATATCACTATGAAGTACTTTCTAAGGCAAACGGGGATGTCACCCTTGCATTCCAGTTATTTCGCGAAGAACTGGCAGAATTCCGAAAAATCTGTGAGGTGAAAACCTGCTGCGCTCACGGTAGTCCCCTGTCATCATTCGATAACCGCACTCTTTTTTCATCCTGTCAATTTTCTGATTTTGACCTCATTGGAGACGCTCATCTTTCCGTATCTCCGGATATTCCTTACTTTTCTGATACGGGGCGATCATGGGGAATGCATGGGAACATGCGTGACCGCCTTCCTATGTCAGATTCCATGCTAGATATACAGAATACAGATGATTTGGAGAGACATCTTCAAAATTCTGATTATCCGGAGATCTATCTGGTAGTCCATCCCGAGCGATGGAACGATCCGGGAGTGAGATGGTACTTACAGTACGGTCAGGACATTCTCTTCAATGCAGGAAAACGAATCCTCCGGAAAACTAGATAAAATGAAAACATCTGCGTTTGATGCACACGTGCACACATCATTCTCATATGACGCATGGCAATCACCTGAAAAGGTTATTGCAGAGGCTGTCCGAACCGGTTTGTCGGCCGTAGCGATTACTGACCATAATACATTCCAGGGTGTACTCCCGGCTCATAGAGCCTCGAATAATACAGGCGTTTTCGTCATTCCAGGAGAGGAGATCTCCACAGAGTGTGGAGATCTTATCGGTCTGTTCCTGAACGAAGAAATCCAGAGCCGCGCGTTTGGGGATGTCCTTGATGAAATTCATCTCCAAGGAGCAATTTCAATCCTTCCCCATTCTATGCGAAGAAAAAAAATGCCACCATCGTATCTTCTCCAAAAAGTCGATTTTTTCGAAACTTTAAATGGGAGGACTTCCTGCTCCCTGAATAATACAAGTGCAAAACTTGCACAATCTCTTGATAAACCGGTTATCGGAGGATCAGACGCACATTTTCCCTGGGAGATTGGACGCATCCGGAACGTCAGCTCCCGTTCGCTGCACAGCGGTGAAGATGTCAGGAGTATCCTTCTGGAGGGGGATTATTTCCAGTCGGGATATCCCGAACCATATACATCGAGAGAAATGAATATGGGAGTGAGTTACCTTTTAAAAAAACTGAACGGCTCCAGGCACAATATCTTCGATTTAACCCCGGATAACATGCCTAAACCCTGATTGAAGGAATTGAAGTGCCGGTTTTGGATCATTCGTTGAGAGGATATCGTCATTGAAGGGAAACAATCGCGTTCCCTTAAGATTTTTTATCCGGCCAGTCCGGTATAGGTAGCCAGCCATCGCAAGAAGATCCGCAAAACAATTCCGCGACTGAACGCCGACATTATAATTTATCACAGGATCAACATCACCCTTCATTGCCATCTGATAAAGGAGGTATGGGAAATCCACACCTGCGAGCACTGAAAGGTTGATAGACCCCCAAATGCGAGGATTCACTTCGATGAGAACTGGTTTTTTGTCGGAGGAACGAAGTTTGAACTCGACCATGGCAACACCATGCCACTCATAATATTCCATCAGGTCGCGTGCGATCTTTTCCATCTCGGCATTGATGGTGCTCTCTCTGAGTGTACTGGGTCCGCCTGATACTGGGTACTCTCTGATTCTTTTGTGAGTGCAATATGCCCGGAGATCGCCATTGTTATAGAGAAGCGACACCCCATAGCCATCACCTTCAATATACTCTTGGATTATGGGATACGTATTCTCCTTCAGACGGAATTTTTTGACCAGCATTATAAATCGCTCCCGGAGTTCAGTATCCGAATTTGCATATAACACACCCCGGCTCCCGGATGAATCCCGCATTTTGATGACGACGGGATATTCGACAATACGAGCGATCTGGTGCAAATCATGTGATTGTTTTACGATGTATGTTGCTGGCACAGCGATGCCAAGTTCTCTTGCAGTCTCTGCCAGTACACTCTTGTCGTTTACCTCACGGATTCGGGCATAATCGTGAAGTGGAACGCGAGTATACCGACCGAGTATCTCCTTATGTTCTGCAATGAGGTAAGTATCTTCCGAATGGACGGGAAGGAGGACATCGTGTTGATTAATCCTTAAGAATTCCTTAAGTGCATTGATGTATTCCACCGGGCGTTCCGTAGGGGTGGGATAGCAGAATGAATCCGATGAGTACCGAGAAGATCTTCCAAGGGATTGAGATGTGTCCGCTGCTGCAGTAACAGAGATACCCTTTTTCCCAAGGCTCCGGATAACCGTAAGGGCCTTTGGACTCTCGGAACCCGTTACTAGGACGCTCATAGGTGGTCTGTCCAATACTTAAATCTGGCTAATTGTGGATATTAGACGATGATATTTTTCTTCTATTGATGCAACGGAAAATAATGACTCCATTAACCGCAAAGCATTATCCGAGATTTCTTCCCGCTTTTTATCATCATGCAAGAGAGATACAATTTCCCGTGCAAGAGCAATTTCATCACGCGGAGGAATGAGGACTGCATCATGGGCGTCATGTAGATGATTAGGGGTGGTTCCCGTATTGGTGATGATACAGGGGATTTTACATTTCATCGCTTCAACAATGACCAGACTCCAGATATTCTCAAACGGGCTTAATGCAGTAAATATCGTAGAAATCCTTAATATTTTATTGACATCGTTTCTGCTCCCGAGTATCCTGACATAATGATCGATTTCCAGTTCCTCCACATGGTTTCTTATCTGACTTTCAAGAGGACCTTCCCCGGCAATAAGAAATGTAACGTCAGATTCATTTTCAAGGATAAGGGGTATAGATTTTACGAAAGTGAGAGGATCTTTAAAATCGTTCAATCGTGCAATGAATGTGACCACATATTTTGATGAGATCGAAAGCTCATCGCGTAAGGTTTCAGCCGGAATTTCTGGATTGAAATTATTCTCATCAATAATATTTGGTATTTCATGAACATTAGGAAGTCCAAGTGAATGGAGAATGCTCGTTAACTCAGGGTGCGGAGATATAATTGCATCTGCCCTTTTTAAAAAGAATTTTGTGAAAATTCGTGGAGGTAACCGGACATCTGATCCATGAACCGTAATAATTGTCCTGATTGGAATAACTATCTTGATGAGAAATGTCACTATACCCTGGGGTATCAACCGCTGAGCATTAATAATCGAAATTTTTTCTTTTTTTACTATCCTATACTCATACAATAACTCCATAAGAACGAAAAATGGGACCTGAAATACGAGTAACATATTTTTTTCAATGTTTTCGAGCATCCCATCACCGTACGCAAGACGCATCCAATAGTTAGGTAAAAAATACTGGAATCGAAAAATCTTCAACCCATCCCAATTCTCCTCACGTGATGATCCCTCTCCATAAGGGGCCAAAATAAAAACTGGATAGCCATTACGAGATAATGCCCGTGCAAGATCCAGAATGAATCTGGCTGAAGAATCATTATGTGTTCTAGGAAAACCGCTGGTAATGAAAAGGATGTGTTCTTTGGTTTTATCCAGATAAAACCCCTCTTTTTCAGTTGAACTTTTTGGAATAAACAACTTATTAAACCAATGAATATTTAATTGTGTATTCGAAAAATTAAGATTATATTTTTTCAGTTACCATGGCAAAACCATCGTGTCTCAAAATCGCGATAAGACAAATCCGGGGAAATTCAGGCATCGATGTATGGGCGGAAAATCTATGCCAAGGTATCAATAGACAAGGAAACCCGTGCAGTTTGCATTTATATCACGGCTATTATCAATTTATGCCAGCACTTCTTGATCTGAAAAATAAATCTGATTATTATGACATTATTCAAAGCAGTACATGGAATGGATTCGCATTTAAAACGGAATGTCCACTTGTTGTTACCGAACATCACGTTATACATGATCCAGAGTATAGTCCTTATAAAACGATTCCTCAAATAATTTTTCATCGTTGGATTTACCATTGCGAGAAAAAAACTCTTGATGTCGCCGATGCTGTCACCTGTGACTGCAAATATACTCTAAGAAAATTAGAAGAAGTATTTGGATATCCGGATGCCCGCCTTGTGTATGTTGGAATTGATGTCAATTTATTCAAACCATTTTCTGTGAATAAAATTGATGATCAAACTCGCAGAGATAAGACCGTTCTCTTTTTTGCTGGAAATCTTTCCGTTCGCAAAGGTTCGGACCTCTTACCTCAAATAATGAAGCAATTGGGAGATGATTACCTTCTTCTTATTGCATCTGGCCAGAAGCAGGGATCGATAAAGGGGTGTAAAAATATTTTCAATCTTGGAAGGCTCACACTCCCCCAACTTATCGAAACCTACAATCTCTGCGATATTTTTCTTTCCCCATCACGGCTTGAAGGATTCGGCCTTTCCATTGCCGAGGCAATGGCATGCGGGAAACCTGTGGTGGCAACAAATTGCTCTTCTATTCCTGAATTAGTAGTTGATGGAAGAGGGGGATTCCTCTGCGAGATGGACAATGTCAGAGATTTCACAGAAAAGATCTCCACTCTCGCGATCGACCAGGATTTGAGAGAGAGAATGGGGCTGTTCAATCGGAAGAGGGTCGAGGAGATGTTTACTGTTGAAAGGATGACAAAAGGATATCTGGATATCTACCAATCTTTAGTCCGTTAATTTTAATCTATTCAGGCTATGTCTTACAGACTTCTTCATAGACTTTTAAAGTCTGTTGTGCACATTTTTCCCATGAGAATTGCCGGCATCGGGCAAGGTTATATCGAATATTTTCCTTACGTGTTTGATCATCAGTGAGCAGCAGTAACATTTTATCCGCAAGATCCGAAACATTAAGGGGATCAACCATGAATCCACCATCACCGATCACTTCGGAGAGTGATGATGTATTTGATGTTATGACTGGGATTCCACACTGCATTGCTTCCAGTGGAGGCAAACCGAATCCCTCGTATAGTGAGGGATATACAAATAGTAAAGCCGCGTTATAGAGTGCTGGAAGATCCTCGTGGGCAACATATTGAAGGAAAATAACTTCCTTTTCAAGATGGAGAAACCTTATAGTTTTGAAGACTTCAGCATATTTCCATCCTTTCTGACCGATTATAATAAGTTTTAATTCCGGGATTTTTTTCTTACACTGTGAAAATGCTTTTAAAAGAGTTGGAAGATTTTTCCTTGGTTCAAGATTTCCAACAAATAATACGAAGGGAAAATCGATCATATATTTCTTTTTCACAGATTCAACATGATGGATATCAAGTGGTTTAAATTCCTCAGATGCTCCAAGATAAATAACGGAAATATTTTGTTCACGGAAATGGTAACATCTGATGAGATCCTTCTTTGTCTGAAACGAGTCAACTATAATTCTATCTGAATGTGCAATAATTCGAGGAAAAGAAATTTTCGACACAAGATATTTCCACCTGGTGTGCCAGATGGGTGAAATAATAGGAGTCAGATCGTGAATAGTACAAATATAATGCCTTCCGGGTTTATTTATGAGAGAAAAATGTCCAGGATTATGGACAATATCAAAATCCTTCAACAGTCCCTTCTGTAGTGAAAGCATCTGACTCCAAAGTACCGTTTTGTAAATCAGAAATGGATAATAAGGATATATCACTGGCAGGTCTGAGGTTATAGAAGGTTTATCATACGCAATAAGTGTAATTTCATGTTCACTAGTTTTTTCTAATTCGCTGGTGAGGTTATCTATATAATTTCCAATACCTGAACGAGTAAAACCTGTATTACCTATAAGCATGCCGATCTTCATGAATACACCCTGATGTCTTATTCACGACTAAATGTGGGTATCGAAAGGAATGTTATTATCCTGTAAATTTATTGCTTTTACTCGTAAGGATGTTATAACAATATTTGAATCTTAACTACCATTTCCGAATCCGGATTTTATTTGGAAGTACTATCTTTACTTTATTGGCAATTGTTTTTCCCACAATTGCAACAAAAATAGACCAATACAAATAGGAATCAAGAAGATGCATTGGGAAAAGTTTTATTCCATTAATCAAATATTCAAAAGCCGGAATAATCTGGCGGTCCCTAAGATATTCCATACCACCAAAAAAGTAAACAAAACTGTAAGCCTTTTTTTTAACTTCTCTCACACGTTCGATTGATCCAAAACGAGATATTAGAAGGCTTTCATTTGAAAATACCTTATCAAGAATATACTTTTTTTCCTCAATATATTTTATATGCTGTGAACTGCTTTTTGCTTCAGGATAAATACGAGCTTTTGCTAAGGTAACCTGAAGATATTCGGATGGAAAATTTAGCATTATCGTCGTCCAATAATCCATATCCATTGCAAGATGTAATGACTCATCAAAATACCCAATTTTTTTAACGATTCGCTTTCGGAAGAAAACACTGGGTTGCGGGAGGTAAACTTCTCCTGTTAAATAATTTTCAAGTATGATTTTTCCCGGCCGAACACTCTGAATAAAGCGTCCCTCTTTATCAATATGCTCAATATTTCCGTAGATCATGTCAATTTCAGGATGCGCAATAAAAAAATCTGTTACTATTCTAATAGTGTCGGGCAGGTAAAGATCATCTGAATTCAGGTATGCGATTATCTCTCCTCGGGATAGTTTTATTCCTTTGTTTATCGCGTTGGTCTGACCTTGATCTGGTTCTGAAATCCACAAAATTGAACTAGTATTTTTTTTAAGGATATCTAAAGTATTATCAGTCGAACCTCCATCAATCACAATATGTTCGATATTTTTGTAAGTCTGATCTTTTACAGATAGAATTGTATCTTCGATGAACATCCCTTGATTAAATGAAGGAGTTATGATTGATACGAGGAGTTTTGTTAGTATCATTTTGTATAATCCGTTTGGAGATATATTTGAGAAGTATTTGTAGTATAGGTATATATCCGATAGTCAAAGGATCTGGAAAATTGAAAACGCCATAATTAAAACAACAGCAATTATTAAAAAAATAGTTAAATATGACGATTCTATCCTTATGTGGAAATGCTCACCTTTATTCAAAAACATCCGAAAATAAAAAATGCAGCGCGTGGTATACTCCGGTATAAGGCTGGTATAAAATATTTAATCCTAGGATTCACAGGTCATATTCCTTCACATATTATCAGATAGAGTAAAGATACTGTATCCAATCACCCCACCCCCACAAATTATATCATCAAGAAACAAAGAGAAACTATTATCATGGCAGTTAATCAGTCTCAGGTCGATCACATTATCGCCTCAGCCTCTTCTGACGATCCTGAGGTGAAACTGCTCAAACTCCAGGACGAAGTCGAGCTCATAAAAACTTCCATCAAGCGGCTTCTGATCGACATCCGGGAAAGGATGAACGATCTCGAAAATCCCATCGTCGTGAGCGGAGGGAAGGGTGGCACCGATGATGTCTCTGCAAAAATGGCAAATGTCCTGAAGGACACTTCAAGCGCCATCGAGTCCGCAGCAGGAGCAATCAAATCAACCACTGAAACAAAGAAAGCAGAAGAGCAGGCGAAGGCAAGTCAACCACAAACCCAGGGGCCTCCCACTCAGGAGACACAAGGTGTTCCGCAGTACCCGGGGTCTGGTCCCGGACTTATGCAGGCACCGGGGTCAGCAATACCTGGTTTCCCACAGACCGCCGGTGCTTTCCCTGGCCAGCAAATGCACCCTGCATCAGGCCTCGGACCCCAGGGTCAGATGAGCGATATCGACCTGTTTTCCGCACTCAAGTCCCAGCTCGCAACCCTCCCGAAAGAGGATCCGGTGACAAAGGCTGCACTGAGCGACAAGGTCCGGCTCCAGAAGGTCTTCCGGCTGTTTGAATGGACGAACCGGAACGTGAAGAAGTTCGGCCACGATAGGGTTGATCTCATGCTCGAGGCCTACCACGCGATGGGATACATCTCTGACCAGTCATGCAAGCTCGTGAAAGATATGACCCGCCTGATGCCGACCAGCATCGGCGAACTCCATGAGATAAAGGCTGACGAGTTTGTGTCCGAGTTATACGAACTCAACCACATCCTGAACCCATCCGACTCCACGCTTGACCGTGATATGATCGAGGTCCTGATGGAGAAGCGTGAGGACTCGCAGAAACTCTTGAGCCCCGCCAGGCAGCAGGATGAAGGGGCCTCAAACAGAGAATATTTACCTTCCCGTGATAGAATCTAGGTGAGATGTCCAGCGAGACGATCGTCACCGCCCTCTTTTTGATCAGCGCGGTGATCGCCGCGGGGGTGCTGATCAACGCTATCTTCCCGACCATTACCCGTACGGCCGAGACCTTCGGGTCTGCATCGAGCGAGGCCGATAGTAGGATACGGACGGATTTCAAGATTATACACACCTATGCAGATTCTGCAGGAGGCGAAGTCACAATCTGGTTGAAAAATGTGGGATCTGCGAGGTTACATATAAATGAACTAAATAATTCTGATATTTTTATTCAAACTGAGGGAGATATAATACAAAAATCATTTGGGTCGACATATTCTTCCTCCTATGATCCAAATACTGAAACATTCAAGAATAACTATTGGGATCCTGGTGAAACACTTACACTGAAAGCGACCGGTATCACTCCAGGGAGCGAAGATGTCAATATCGTGATCGTCCTTCCAAATGGAGTCAGACGGGAAATTATATCTCCTTGGAGTTGAAGGAGAAAATCAATGGCAGCAGCAACCCTTGTGGCGACGGCATTCGGTATTATTATCATCATTGTGACTGCCTATGTGCTCGCAGGAGGTACTCTCCTCACCAGCGAGGTTGCAATCAACGCCCAGAAGGATATGACCGATCTCCAGGTGAAGATACTCGGGACGTCAATGACTGCTCTTTCAAGTACTTCCGGGGGTTCTCCTATGTATATTGAACTACAGAATACCGGCAGAGAGCCGATAAGGGATTTTCAATATGTTGATGTGTATCTTCACGATCCAATCAACGGCTGGTCCCTCTTTCCTTACAAGAACACCACCGCAGACGGATACTGGACGAAAATCATCATCACTGACGGAGATCATCTGAATGAAAAGATTTACCCCAACCAGTGGGACCCGGGTGAGATCATAAACATTTCAGTATCATATTCAACGATAACTCCTAACTCTTTCAAAATCGTGACCGCCAACGGCGTGTCGAATTTCTGATTTCTCTGGTCACATTCAACCTTACATCCGGTAAGGAACACTTTATATCAATATTCCGATATAGTATTCAGTACTCATTATGGTGGCATCTCTCAACGATGGACTCTCTAATCTTCTGGGCGGCGAAGACAGGAATATCCTTTCAACCGGGAACAACGAGATCGACAAGAAGATTGCGGATGGGCTGCCGCTTGGCTCGCTCACCCTGATCGAGGGGGAGAACGATACGGGAAAGAGCGTGCTCACCCAGCAGATCATGTGGGGTGCCATGAAGCAGGGCCTGCGGGTCGACTTCTACTCCACCGAACTGACCGCAAAGAGCTTTCTCTCCCAGATGGAGTCGATGAGCCTCGATGTCTCAGACTACTTCGCATGGGGCTACATCCGCCTCTTCCACCTGCACATGGCCGGGTTCAAGTGGAGCAAGGAAGAGATGGACGGGATCCTCCAGAGGATTGTCCATCATATCGGTACAAGCCAGGCCGAGGTCGTGGTCGTGGATTCGCTCACCATGTTCACCGAGTATACCCAGCAGTCATCAATTCTCACCTTCCTGACGAACTGTAAACAAATTGTCGACAAGGGAAAGACGGTCCTCATCACCCTGCACACCTATGCCTTTGAGGAGGACACCCTTATCAGGATCCGTTCCATCTGCGATGCCCACCTCTCGATGAAAAAAGCACTCATCGGCGACAAGTACGTGATGGTGCTCGAGGTGGTCAAGGTCAGGGGCGCCCGGAAGACGACCGGAAACCTGGTCTCGTTCGAGGTCCATCCTGGCTATGGCATGAAGATCATCCCCATCTCCATGGCCAAGGTGTGAGATGGCAGCACTCACCGCAGCACTCAACCTTCCCTTCAAGCCTGCAGAGAACACAGAAGACAACGACTGCGTGAACAACATCGAGAGCTGTGCACTCTACCGGATGCTCCCGGTCAATGCCAAGGAATACGTGAAAAAGAGTCCCCATCTGCTCGAATACCTTCACCTCTTTCCTGTCGATGAATACGGGATCCCCCTCTTCTTCTCGGAACTGAAGCGTGACCTCAAGTCGATGACCGATCCCAACCTCATCTACCCCGCAGATGACACGGTCTTCGTGCACATATTCTTCGACCAGAACGATGTCCGTAACTACTACATTCCCGTCGATCCCTCCTTCATGCACAGCGTGAAAGAACTCACGCCGGCGGTGGAATACAAGCTTGTCGACCTGCTTGATGCACTGGAAATCGACCCAGTCACAGATGAAGACAAGACGAATGTGTTAAAGACCCTGATCTCCCAGGTGCTCGTCGTGCAGAATCCCGGGGAACAGGTCGCGATGCTGACCGGGAAGGCCCAGAAGCAGGGCTTCTCCAGCAAGATGAAGGATTTCCTCAACAAAGACCTGACCGCGGCAAAGGAGAATGTGCACCGCAAGGTTGCAATGGCCAGTGTACGACAGACACCTGATGGCAGGATCATCGTGAGTCCCCAGGAATACCGGGCTCTCGAATACATGATCGTCCGCGATAAGATCGATGTCGGACTCTTAAAGCCGTTTATCAATGACAAGTATATCGAGGATATCACCTGCGATGGGGTTGGCCCAATATTCATTGAGCACAAGATCTTCAAGGGGCTCAAATCGGT
>Ga0302250_1001587_pt1 | contig 16569 bp, 10 predicted proteins | sample AAG_RA_Asp_MG_FD_193536 | JGI IMG/M metagenome (GOLD analysis project Ga0302250, IMG submission 193536) | Enriched activated sludge microbial communities from anaerobic digester in WTTP, New Holstein, Wisconsin, United States - AAG_RA_Asp | ecosystem: Engineered > Bioreactor > Anaerobic >... | reverse complement strand
GATCTCGTCTCTCTGCGATTGTTCAAGCATCGCTTCCAGCCAATCGGAGTTTAATACTTCTATATCGTTATTCAAAAAGAGCAGATGCTCTCCACGGGCAAATTCAGCGGCATAATTATTCAACTTAGAGTAATTAAATTTCTCATTGAACTTTATAATCCTATATGATTTCCCTAGACCATCCAGATATGCGGCGGTTTCCTCCTCCTGGCTCATGTTATCTACTATTATAATTTCATAATTATCATAAGACGATCTGTTTTGGATGCTTTCAATGCACCTCTTCAAAAGGTCAATGCGATCTTTGGTCGGAATTATGATGCTGATCTTGGGGCGATCGAGGATATCTCTCTTCAGCCTGAAAAAATTAAAGTTCTTTGTGCCCCAGACCACTCCCTTGATTCCCTCTCTGTCTGCGAAGTCCTGGAGAGCTCTTCTGCTGGACTCCATCACTCTTTCCTTGAGCAGATGCCCGGTGCTCGATTCGTACTGACGCCATCTGTACAGGATTTTGGGTATGTGCAGGACATTTCTGGTCTGGGAGAGGACCCTTAAAAATAAATCGTAGTCCTGGGATACTTTAAACTCGGCTCTGAATCCACCGATCTTTTTCAAAATGCTCGCCCTTATGACAACAAAATGAACGATATAGCAATGAGAGAGCATATAATCAAGAGAGAAATCTGGCCTGAAATAAGCAAATACTGGCTTTCCCCGCTTGGAAATAAGGATCTCATCGCTATATATAAAATCGGCGCTGGCATTCCTATTCAGCATCAGAACAACCTCATATAATGCATTTGAAAGGAGCTGATCATCATGATCCAGAAATCCGATAAATTCCCCGCTGGCCATAGCGAGGGCCTCGTTTGAAGCTCCAGAGACGCCCTGGTTCTCATTCAGATACTTGACCTTGATCCGGGCGTCCTTTTGCTGATAGCAATTTAGAGTCTCTTTTATATGCGGTTGATCTGATCCATCATCCGTAATACAAAGCTCCCAGTTATCATATATCTGATGTAAAACAGATTCGATGGAACTTCTAAGCCATTCTTCTCTGGTGTTTAATACCGGAACTATTATGCTGATCTTGGGCCGGTACTCAAAGCTCGCACATTGGATGCGCATATCCTCCAGTTCTTTTCCAGACGGCTCTTTGGGCGGATTCTTTTTTTGAGATAATTTTCTGCGCATATATATTTGGGACCTTTCCGCAAAGCTTTGCATGCCGTCTTCGGCGATGATATGACTGGACCTTGCGGCCAACTCGTATACGCCCCTTCGCCCTGTGCCCGGTGCGAAAAGCAGGTCGACCAAGTATTCATGGCACCTGGCTATTATTTTTCCCGCTCCTATGTCCTTTAATGCCATCTAACACCTTGTCCTATGAATATGACCATCGGCCTTGAGAGGGAACATCCAGTTATTGATATAATCATGAAGCTTGCCAGGTTGCCTGGATTCATCTCGACCATTCTTGGTATTGCTGTGCTCGTGTGGTTGATGCTCAATTCACATTTTTCTATGAATATATACAAAATAAATAGTTGACGCCATTTTCATTCACTCGAATAATAGGCACGTTAATGTGACCTCTCTTTTTGATTAGATATCACTAAATAAAAATAGCTTTAAGCATATTCAGCGCCGCTAATTCGGCAGGAAATCGACAGACATCGATGATGGATTGAGAGCACATCTTTTTCCTTAATTTCTCATCATTTATTAATTTCTCAAGAGCATCAGTGCATGATCGCCTATCTGTCGTATCGATCAAAAATCCATTTATTCCATCCTTTACGAAATCCTGGCAACCCCCATTTCTCGGAACTATTACCGCAGAGCCACATGCCATTGCTTCTAATGCAGTCAATCCCATTGCCTGATATGTTGAAAAGTCCACGAAGATATCGATTTCATTGAATAAATGCGGCATCCATTCTCGTTTTAGCACCCCCATATGATTAATTGGAATATCTCTACAGGGGTTCAATGATAAGAAGTCATCATTAGAGCATCCAAAGGTAATGATATTTATTTTATCTCCATATAGTTTTTTGATTTCCTCAAGAATTTCCAAGGTAAAGCGAGGATTTCTGCGTGGAGTCGATGGCCTAATCATTGCTCCAATAAATATATCATTTGATTTGTGCAATCTTTCTCTTGGTCTGAATAGATCTATATCAACGCTCGGCCCTATAATCTGACAGTCAATTCCCATATTCGACATAACCTTATTTTTATTCCAGCTTGTTTTTGTCACATTCTTTATTCTTGGTATCTTCATGTAAGATTCCCACGCCAGATTGTATTCTCGAGACCCCTTTGGGTAAAAATCTGGTTCAAAGTCCTGAATGTAATATGCCAGGGTAATGTCGCTGCTATTAAGCGATGCAATCCAATATACGGAATTGTTTATAGTAGCTATAACCGCATCAAAGTCCGCGGCAATTAAAGGGACCTCATTAATGCTCCCATAAATGACAGGAATCCTCAAATCGGGAAAACTCTGCTGGAATTTAACTCCATGTTCTGTTAAATTAAACAGGCTTACCCTCACACCCATTTCAATCAAAGCATATGCTTCTTGGATGATGACATAAGCACCTCCTGTCGGCTCCATTATTGGAAGAATTATCAGCAGACTTTTGCCCTTGAAGAGCTTTTTCCCTTCCTCCAATAACCCGTGCCGATGCCATAGAACATCCGCTCGGGCTCTAATACCGGCCATTGCTCTATTACCCTTACATTCGGAGACACCCTTAGAGACTTCCTGGATGCCATGTTTGTCGATTAATATTTTGCCTGCCCGGTCACACAATTTCTTTCTTCTATCATCAGAATAGCTGCGGGATTGCTTATGATAAATGTAAACATCATCGGCAACAGCTAAATGCCATTGCGTTTTTCTTGCCTGAATACAGTAATCATTCTCCTCACCATAGCCTGCCCCGAAACTATCCTCATCAAAATATCCTATTTGATTTATCAATTCTCTTTTAATTAAAAGACAAAATCCATTGAGGAATGGTATTTTGGGATAGCAACGACATGAATACTTCCCAATAAGATCAGCCATCATATGGATAGATATATTTTCAGGCAAATCATTGGATGCCCAATCGCCGCACGATTCTATTTTCGGGACTGACTGCCATGAAGCGGTATTCGACAATGGGCCGACGATTCCAATTCGTTCATCTGATTCGGCGCATTCTAGCATTCTATCCAGCCAATCGGCAGAAACGATAGTATCGCTATTTAGCAGGATCACATATTTGCCAGTTGAGTTTCTCAAACCTTGATTTGCCGCAAAAGTATATCCTCTAGCAACATCATTTCTTAACAAGAAAGCATCGTGATGCAATGCGAAATCCTGCAAGAACGATTTAGTGGTTTCATCGCTTCCATCATCAACCAAAATCAGTGTATAAATATGTGGAGAATATTTTATTACTGACATCAAGCATGATTTTACATCATCTAATGCATTATGTATGCAAATGACGATATCCACATTCTTCTCATAATGTCTCTTCACTTCAAGAGCTATCCCCCAGTTTCTGTGAAAGGAGTGCAATTGAATTAAGAAATCATCCATAACAGTCTCACGAAAGGTATTTTCTGGGTTTTCAGACTCTTTATGAGCTATGGAACAATAGTATGCATTTCTTGATCGATACTCCTGCAGTAGAGTGCTGAATCCATCATTTGCAAGAATCCTCATCGCCTTTAACCCAAGATCATACCATCTCCGGCGCTTGCTTTCATGAGGCAAGGCTCGTTCTATGACACTGTTATTAAATCTATTGGTAATTATCCATGAAATGCTCCTCTTAATTTCCGCGATCTCAATATCCAATACATGAGCACGATATCTTGCCAAATGGAGTTGACTGATCAGCTCAGATTTTTCTTTATTTAGCGACTGGAGTTGACTGATCAGCTCAGATTTTTCTTTATTTTGCGATATTTCGTGCTCATGTAATATCTGGTCAATTCTAAACTGATGGTAGTAAGAAAATGACAACATAGCATCAGAAATGCTCTCATTGAGTTCCATTTCATCTGCATGCAATTCACAAGTCTTCTTGATAATTATCTCTAGAGACTTTTTAAATTTATCAGGATCTTTGGTCCGCAAAGAGGAGATCCTATTTTCAATGACATCTCCCGTATAATATTGTATACGCTCGCTCGTTACACTCCAGATATGACAAGGCTGGCTGGCAAAGGTGAGTCTTCTTATCATATCCCAATCTATGAGTATATCTAGATCCTCATCGTATAAGCCGACCTTATTAAGAAGGCATCTCCTATGAAGAATACATTTATGATTTATATAATTTTTTAATATGAGCATTGATGGCGACACATCATTTCTAAATTCAAAATATCTATTTATTTCTCTGCCAAATTCATCTATACATACCTCGTACCAGTCATTATAAATAAAGTCGCACCCCTGATCTATGGCTGCATTTATAAGAACCTCCAGATGCATAGGATAAAGAATATCATCATCATCCAGATAGCCGATGAAATCTCCCGAAGAGCGATTAATACCTACATTTAAAGAGTGCGATTTCCCTTTATGATCACTGCATATATATTTAATTCTGCTATCGCTAAATTCATCGATTATATCCTTGATATCTTCGCCACCATCGTTAACCACAATCAGATTCCAATTTTGGTATGTTTGATATATCACGCTCTCTATTGCCCTTCGAATCGATCCTCTGCCATTGAACGTGGGCATGATAATATCTATTTTATTTTTTTTCTTTCTTTTTTTATCATGCTTGTGGACAAAGATACTGCAAACATGCCATTTTTCAGATGGCAAATCATGCCATGTTACCTTCCTGGTATACTGCATGAGCTCAGCATTAATTACTTCTTTAGAGATGGATTTAGCATTTTCTCCGCTTGAGATACGATCCCAATTTTCAGCTAAAACAATTATTCTACCGCCATTTTTAATGACTCTAACAGCTTCCTCGAGAATTTTCTTTAGGTCAATTGCAGTATGCAACGCCTCTGCAATGATGGCGCTATCAAATGAGCTGTCGCGAAATGATAAATTTGTGCCCCCTGCAATCAGAAATTGAATTTTATTAGATATATTTGATCCGATTGTAGATCCATCATAAAAGGGTACACCTGCACCATTTGCATAGGTTCCAACGACATCAAATCCTATTTTTGCGCTTTCTAAACACAAACTACAATTTTCTTTGCATCCCAGGATCAGAACTCTCTGGCCTTCGATTAGGTGCGATAGTAGATGGATATAGGCGGATTCAGATTCGTCCATCTTCTGAGCAGATCTATTAATCTCTTGCATCTATATCAGCCTTTTATAGCTTTAAATGCCAGATATGCCTATGAAACGATGTATTTATATTTTGAAATAGAGAAATGGCTTTCCATACAGACATGCTAACCAAATCACCCCTAGATTTAACCAAAAATTCATCATAACCAGAATTACCATTATTATTTCTTGGCCAGCTTGAGGAACAACTAATAAGCCATGCTTTGCATCTTTTCCCTCTGAGAGATTATAGAATTCTACAATCATGCGATTTCCTATTTTCATTCGCTTAACCTTATCGAAGACTCTGCATAGATGCTAATATATCTTTCCCATGTGCATTCGCTCTAAAGACAATTCTTCGAATTATTCCTTCTAAGGGTAAAATGGCAACAATGATCGGTAGACAAAATTAAATTTTATTCGCTAAATCAAATGTGCCTGGAAGGCACAGTCCATCAAATCAAACAATAACTTTAAAACCCAGGAATTGAATAAAAAATGTGTGCATCCAGGGCTCTCGCCAAGGATACTTGGAGAAGATTAGATGGATAAAGTCTGGCTTGCTGTGTGTGCGATATTTCTCCTCTGCCTATCATTTAGGACAATGGATCTTGGAACTGGCCTCACTACAGATGAGATATTGTGGATCGATAGGGCGCCGAGTTTCATTGAAGCAATATTATCGCATCAGTGGGATCAGACCTACAAAGTCCCACATCCTGGAGTGGTTACGATGTGGCTTTCTGGCATCTCTATTAAAATCTTTGATGGCTCTGGCTTTCCTGAAAAGCTATCATTTGCCAGGGCACCCACAGTTATGGTAACATCTTTATCAATCATATTGATATTTTATTTTATTCGAGTATTATTTAATACAAAGATCGCGCTCCTATCTGCCACATTGATCTCTTTAGACCCATTTTTATTAGCCCATTCAAGGCTGATCCATTTAGATGCTATGCTCACCACATTTATGCTTCTGTGTCTATTGTCTCTGATGTCATTTCTTAAAAAGCCAAGAAAAGAATTTTTGATAATGACTGGAATCTTTTTAGGCCTTGCGATTCTGACGAAGATGCCGGCAATCTTCCTTCTGGCGTTTATGCCATTTGTTGTCTTCTTTTTATCAAATGACACTATGGCAAAGTCATTTAATTATGTAATATTCATTATCATACTTGCAGCAATGACTTTCTTTCTGTTTTGGCCAGCCATGTGGGTCAGTCCAATCGATACACTAATGAAAATGGCATTCGATCAGCAAAGTGGATTGGATATCGTAGTCAAGAACCCTCATGGCAGCGGTTTTTTTTTGGGAAGAATTGATGACGGCAGTCATGGACCTCTATTCTATCCGGTTTCATTCTTAATGATGGAAACTCCAATCACTCTTCTGTTCCTGCCAATATTTCTGGTTATGTTCATAAAAAAATTATTTAAAAATGGCTTAGATTATGTTAATAAAAATTTGATTGTACTCTGCCTATACATTATACTTTTCGCTGCGCAAATGATCTTAAGCTTAAAGGCCTTTCCAAGATATATATTGCCTGTTTTTCCGGTTGTCGATATTATAGTGGCTATCGGAATGTATTGTTTTTTTAGAGTACATATAAATAAGAAATCTGTATTCTATTTGCTGATGAGCGGCATAATTCTTGTTCATTTGGTACTAATCATACCAATATCTCCATATTTCTTGTCTTACACCAATCCAGTTATATTTGGGGGGCCGAGCAATGCGCCAAATATGATTTTGATGGGATGGGGAGAAGGTAATGACTTGGCAGCGAATTATCTAAATCAAAAGCCAGACGCACAGAACCTTACCGTTGCGGTCGATTATTATGGTTTTGATCAATACTTCATCGGTAAGACTACCTCATTAAATGAGAGTGTCGATTTCATTGGCGGCGTAGACTACATAGTATTCTATATTTCTGCGTTACAAAGAAACTGGAGTATGGCTGCTTGGGACTATTATAAGACGAAGGAACCAGAAATGGCTATCGAACTGAATGGAATTGATTATTGCTACATATATAAAACCAGCAAGCAATAGGGACTTTATCTAATTAAGCTCTTCCCAATCTAAATCCATTCCCAGCATTTGCCCGATATCATTCTCAAAAGGCCACAACACAGTTTCGCCTAAACTACTCTCTCCACCAGATAGTTTTTCCTCCCATTCTGGCCATAGTATATCTTGACCATTATGTCCGCCAGGATTCCTGTGGTTATGAACTGCACCCCCATTATGGCCATCAGTATGGAGGAGATGAATAGCGGCCTGTCTGCCAGCTGTGCCCCAAAGATCATCTTCTCGGCGACAAGATAAGTGACAACAATGCCACCAACCGCTGCCAGGATCCCCCCCAAAATTCCGAATATATGCACCGGCCTGAATGAATATCTCTGCCAGAATGCCACCACTACCAGATCAAAAAATCCTCTGGTCAGCCGCCTCCAATTGTACTTGGTCTGGCCGCGATACCTCTCATGATGAACCACCTTATGCTCATCCACCTTGAATCCCCGCCAGGTGAGAAGAGCGGGAATGTAGCGATGCATCTCTCCATAAAGGTCCAGATCCCTGACGCTCTCCTTCCGGTATACGCGCAATGTGCAACCCGAGTCGTGAATGGACTCGCCGGTCAGATTTCTTCTCAGGCCATTGGCAAATCGCGACAGGATCTTCTTGTGAAACTTATCCTGCCTCTGATAACGCCAGCCACAAACCACATCCAGATCTAAATCGTTCAGCTTCTTTACCATATCTGGGATGTCCTGAGGATCATTCTGCAGATCAGCATCAAGAGTCGCTATAATCTCACCCTGCGCATAATCAAAGCCAGCATGAATCGCCGCCGTCTGCCCGAAGTTCCGCCGGAATTTCACTATTTTGATGCTTTCATTATTTTTTTTAATTTCCAGGAGCCTGGCATAAGATCCATCCGTAGATCCATCATCGATGAAAAGCACTTCATAGCTCTCTCTCATGGAATCCAGGACATCGATAAGCCTCCTGTAAAGCTCCTGGATATTCTCTTCTTCATTATATAATGGAATAACAATTGAAATCATGGGCACGCCTTTCAACCTTTTGCTCCCGGAGAATTCCTCGTTGTGAGCCATTTTATATATCTCTTGAGGCCTTCCTCGATGCCCACCTTGGAGGACCATCCCAATTTCACCTTAGCCCTATCAGTATTGGCCCAGGTATGCTGGGCATCACCCCTGGCATCCTCGCGGAAGACAATCTTCGAGCGGCTCCCTGTAAGCTGGATTATGAGCTCTGCCAGCTCTTTGACGCTAATTCTGTGCCCGCTGCCGATATTGAAGACGCCCCTATTGCATTTCATTGCCAGAGCATTGGCACAGACTACATCATCGATATAGGTAAAATCCCTAGTCTTCTCCCCTGGCCCGAAGATCTCCAGGGGCAGGTCCTGCAGCGCCCTGTTGGCGAAGATGCTTATTGCCAGATCAGGCCTCATCCTCGGCCCATAGACGGTGAAGTATCTCAAGGATACCGTCTCCAGGCCGTAAATCTCACTGAATATCCGGCAGTATTCCTCGGCCATCAGCTTCGAGAGGCCATATGGGGAGACCGGCACCCTGGGATGAGACTCATCAAAGGGGAGGTACTTAACCTTTCCATAAATGGAGGAGGATGAAGCATATACAAGCCTCTTAACGCCGCAATCAAGAGCTGCCTGGAGGATATTCAATGTTCCCATAGTGTTGATCTCATGCACTTTGATCGGATCTTTCACCGATGCCCTAACTCCAGCTTGAGCCGCCAGATGGAAGACGCAATCCGCACCATTGAGCGCCTTATGCACCATATCACGATCCAGGATATCTCCTTTCAGGAGGGTGAAATTCTCCTTGTTCTTAAATCGAGTCACATTGTCTCGCTTTATCGCAGGATCATAATAATTATCGAAATTGTCCAGGCACAGGACATCATGCCCATCATTAATGAATCGTTCTACTAGGTATGAGCCGATAAAGCCCGCCCCGCCTGTTACTACAATAGAGTTGCCCATTCTCCTACCAAGATCAGAAAGCGTCTCTACGTATTTAAGGATAGTCGGAAAAGGATATCTAACACGCCCATCCTGAAAGTAATTATATGTAATTTAAGGGGTGCCTTGGATTAATCAAAAAATGTACGAAGAGGATGGTCGTTCATCTAAAAGAGATACACCGATTCCTAGTGAATAGGCCCTCCGAATCACGATTTTTTGTTTTTCATCGGGAACAGCGAAGAGCCTCTATCTTGTCTTTGGTCTGAGGACGTTAATGCCTCCATATTCTACGAAGGACTATAACCACAGCTACAGCTAGGGTCTAAGCAGAGGAGGGGATTCATCTTCAACAGGTAAGGAATACCCTCAAAGATACTTTTATGTGGAAAACTATCTAATTCTGGATGGATAACTCTTTTAAAGTACCTGCTTAAGAACCTATATAGGCTGTCCGCATTGTACTCTATTTTATGCGCAGACCAATCAGGAGAGAAATTGATCTTGGGAGCGCCGCACGGAGTAGAAAATAGCATGAAACCGCAATGGTTCACAATGTTCTCCAAAGTGATTTCTCTATGAGGTATGTGTTCCAGTGTGTCAAAAGAGATGATGCAATCATAGTCTCCCAGATCCCATTTCATGAGGTCTCCCAGGATGAAGCGCAAATTCGGGGCCTGATAAGCACTCCTGGCATAGTTAATCGCGTTGAGATCATAATCAGCACCTATGATTTGAGAGTCGGGCAACGCCTGGGCAATCATTTTGCTGCCATAGCCTGCGCCACAGGCGATGTCTATTAAAGTCTTTGGCTGCATGTCTTTTAGGACGGCTACAGCCCATTTATAGCGGATTAAGTGATGGACACCGAGCAGGCTATTTTCTGCCAAGTATTCTCTTATGCTTTTTTGTGGAACAAAATAATCGCTCATTTAGACCACCAACCGCGGCTACATGTGCCATGTGACCTCTACCCAGCAACTTCTCTATCGATCCTCATATAAACGCCGATCGCTGCCCCGCCACTATCGCCCGACGCTCCAGGATAAAATCGCAAGGCATTCCGGCTCGCCTGAAGTGAGTCATAAACCAACGGCGGCAACAGTGCAGGCCGAACTTATCTGCCAGCTTCATGTGTCACCAGTTAAGCCCACCATTGGAGTGAACCCCTGATAGTAGACAGGAAGTTAAGCAACGGTATTTAAAACAACCTCCAATTCGAACTGATCCGGAGACATGTAATCCAGTGCCGAATGCAGTCTCTTCTTGCTGTAAACCTTCTCAATGAAATGCCAAATGTTTTCATAGGCATCTTCAAATGTTCCGTATTCATTAAGAGGCACAGGACATCATCCCCTCATTGGAGTTTCAGAACTCCTCCACGTATATAAAAGTAGTCAAAATGGGGATAGCAAAATAGACAAGCCATAGCAATGAGTGCCTACACTTGACCTGATCAGGGTCTCAACCAGAGATCCAACAGGATTTATTATCCAGAAGGCGAAAGGCAGTAAATATGGCGGGTGCCCAAAGCATGCCTCACTTAGCAGATGGATCTCTGGTAGATCATCTCATTATGGTCGACGAATTTGAAGCAAGAGATTTCCGCTGGAAGAATCTGCGTCTTTTAGTGAAAGAGCATCTCGACCGCTCCCTGAAAGGAGAGAAGTCTAGCATAAAGATCCTTGATCTAGGATGTGGTACCGGGCATTTAGCTCTGGATCTCCTCCGAGAGGGATATCATGTCTCTGCTGCAGATGTCTCAAAGGAACTGGTGGACTTTGCCAATCGCAAAGCTCAGGAGGCAGGATTCGAGCTGAATGCCGTCCAGATGGACATTCAGGAGCTGCTGTACAGAGAGGCATTTGATGCCGTCGTCTGCCTGGATGTGCTGGAACATGTTGGAGATGACCGCCTCGCCCTGGCAAATATCTATCAGGCTCTCAGATCTGGCGGGATCATGATATGCGCCGTGCCGGCATTGAGCGCCCTATATGGAAAGAGGGATGAGCGCATAGGCCACTACCGGAGATACGACAGAGAGGTTCTCTTGCAGTTGATCGAATCAATGGGTTTTTCTATATGCGCAATCAGGTACTGGAACAGCCTTGGCCTGTTAACGGTGGCCATATTCGAGAAGATCCTTCATAGGGAGGTCTATGAGAAGAACAGATATTCTCAATCATACCTGAATAGGTCCCTGAATGCTCTTTTAGATCGCTGGTTCGGCCTGGTTGAGAACCGGATTCATCCCCCGCTAGGCCTCACATTGATCGCAGTGGTGAGAAAACCTGGCCATTCACATGATCAGAGAACTGGGCAATATCAGATTCGGCACCTATAGACTCAATGACATCAGCTGGTAGATAGCTCAACCTTCCTGGTCAGTCAGCTTTATCATCGCCAATCCATAAAATCCCAGCACCAGGTAATACGCCATTTGTACGGTATAGTAGCCAAAAGCCGATATGATCGCCTGGTCGAGGGGAATTCCCAGGGGCAAGAAGACCAGGGTCCATAAGCCCTGGCTCGTTCCTAGTCCTGCAATTCCATATATTGGCAGGAGGGTAGAGAGCACAGTGAAGGTCGAACCCATAACAATTATCGGAATTGGAATGTCAAAGTGCATCCCTCTTATTACCAGAAAAACAACAGAAAAATTGGTTGCCCAGATGAGAAACGAGGAGGCCAGTATAAGAAGTGCAACTTTTGCATTTCTCAATTTTTGCATGGATTGGACCGTCTCTTTCAGATTCGACATCAGATATATAGCAGTGGCATTTCTGGCCAATCCCATCCTATCCAGGACGCAGGAGAATGAAATTGAGGGCCATTCTCCTCCATAAAAGAGCATCATTAAAAGAATAAAACAAAAGATCATAAAGAGGGATATGGGGATTAGGGTGCCTTTCATCCCCCCCAACCGATCGCCTATCATCCATGCCGAGGCCAGGAAGAGGGTGCCGATGGCAATGAAGTCGAAGATGCGGGATAAGATGAGGGTGGAGGCTCCGGTGATGGCATTCTTATTATGCAGCTTCTTGAGCATATAGATATAAGACAGCTCTCCCGTTCTCATCGGCGCTAGATTGTTCATCATATTGTAGATACACACCAAGTTAAAGAGGGGGAAGAGCTTAATCTCCTGGTCCAATAAGATATGAAACCTCAGCGCTCTGAATATATTGCATAATAAGTATAGAATAAAGCCGCCTGCCAAGTATGAAGCATCGATGCCTTTGAGTGTGCTGATTATATCGTGCGGATCTATCTGAGACAGGAGCAGATAGAGCAATACTGCCGTGACTGTAGCTGCGGCAATCAGGGCTTGATTTTTCTTATCCATGTGCAAACAACGCTGTTCTTAGAATTCACCTTTAACTATTAAGAACCATTGACTCCATAGCGCTCTTATCAATTGGGGGTTTTCTTATCAATTTTATAGGACATCTTCAATCGAAAGAGCATAATTAAAATCAAACTGCGCGCGGCCACCTCATCTTAAAGGTAGGGGGAATTCATGACCCTCCGCGCACCCGATGTATCAAACACACATTTATCAAAAATATGGGGATCAAGTTCTGCCCGGAACTGACCCCCCATATGCCCCAATTCATGCCAAGCTCGCTGCCGTATAGCTCATGCACATCAGGTTGTTGTTCCTGGTGATCTGGCAGGTTCCTACAATGGGCTGATCCGACGTTATCGTAACCGAGCCCGAGCAATCAGATCCCACAAGGCCCCTCGGCCGGATAGCATTGACCCCGTGGGCAGGGATTATCTGATCTCCCCTGTACAAGAGATCGCCTTCCCTAGATCTTATTTCCAGTTCTATATTGGCATCAGCGGCAGTAGGATTCTGCAAGACCAGCCAGGACCGCCAGCCGTCTGGGTTGGCGGTGTCGGTGAAGTCCGGATAAGACAGCGTTGTTGAGACCTGGTCCATGGCATTGTAGCTCATGCACATCTCATTGCTGTTCCTGGTAATCTGGCAGGTGCCAATTATGGGCTGGTCAGATGTCACCACCACGGATCCCGCGCAGTCCGCGCCTGTTACACTCCTCGGTCTTATTGCCCCAACACCATGAGCAGGAATGATCTGGTTGCCAGAATAGAGTAAATTGCCCTCCCGTGACCAGATCTCCAGATTCAGATTGGCAGGAGAAGCAGATGGGTTTTGAATGACCAGCCAGGATCGCCAGCTGCTTGGATTGGCAGTATCTGTGAAGTCTGGATAGTAAAGCTCATTTGATCCTCTATCCGAGGCGGTGTAGCTCATGCACATTTTATTGCTGTTCCTGGTTATCTGGCAGGTGCCAGCGATCGGCTGGTCTGAGGTTATCGTGGCCGAGCCGGCACAGTCCGATCCCACTATGTTCCTGGGCCTGATGGCAGCAACACCGTGAGCCGGGATGGCCTGAGACCCTGAGAAGAGAACACTTCCCTCCCTTGACCTTATCTCCAGTTGCATGTTTGCCGCCAGGGACGTTGGATTCTGAACGACCAGCCATGAGCGCCAGCCTTCTGCATTGGTCGTGTCGGTGAAGTCCGGGTAATATAGGGTTGTAGCGCCGCTATCCAGGGCGTTGTACTCCATGGACATCTCATTGTTGTTCCTGTTGATCTGACACGTCCCCTGGATGAGCTGGTCTGATGCAGCTCTCACCGAGCCGCTGCAATCAGCACCCACAAGGTTTCTGGGCCTGATCGCAATGGAGCCGGAAGGGGGAATGGTCTGCTTTCCGGAGTACAATATCGTACCACCCCTCGACCTTATCTCCAGGTGGACCTTGGCATCAGATCCACTGGGATTCTGCAGAACTAAAAAGGATCGCCAGCTATCCGATCTGGTGGTGTCGGTGAAGTCCGGGTAGTATAGGACCGGCGAAGCGCTCAGGAAGTAGGGATCAGATATCTTTTGTCTGTAGACATTGGGGTCATCGGGTATCCTGTAGTCGGCCAGCACATTTAAAAACGCAGATCCTCCCTGGTGGATCTGGGTCTCTACCTTGGGCTCAGTCTTCAGCACATTGAAGTACATAATGCCCTTTAACCTGGGGAGCTCGGCCTCCAGCTCGGCAGCGTCATATACATATGAGATCCACTCATTTTTATAGCTGTCCTGCTCAGCATCGCTCAGGGCATCTCTTGCCCCCGGTGCGGTGGGATCCATGTTGGGATCAAAGGCACCTGTCTCGCCTATGAGCATGGGCTTATTTTTGCCTATTGAAAATGCCTGATAGAAGTCCACGCCATCCTGGCCATTTCTGATATTGGACAGGAAGAATCCAGGTGAGACATGACCGGTCTCGTCATAATCCTTGTCGTAAAAGACGAGGCCCACCCAGTCCACATATTCCCCATAGGTTCCGGATCCGGATGGATAGTATTCAGTATAGCCATCTCCATGATCCGTACCCCCCCAGGGATAGCCCCAGTTCTGGTTTGGAATCCAGCACATCTCTGCCCTGGGAGCGATTCTATGAAATATCTCTGCCACCGTTTTGAACTTGGCTATGTACTCGGCAGGTTTTTGGCCCCATGCATACCAATTCCCGTTCATCTCATGGCCGAAGATAATGAACACCTCTGTATCCAGCTCTTTGCACTTGGTGGCAAAATACTCCATCTTTGCTGTATCTATAGAGCCCAAACCGCCGTAGGGATCGTACATGAAGACGGGGATTGCTCCATTCGCTTTGACGTCCTGGGCCCAGTCCCAAATGCCAGTGTTTCGGGAATCTGCAATATCCACGTACTTCAAGAACATGGCATGGTCCTTGCCAGTCGCCAGGTTGAAGCTTTCCATGCTCTGGCAGCTGGAGTCCTCAGATCCGCAGCCCAGATACGCGCCAGTATAGCAGCCATGAAGCCTGGATACAATGGTATAGCTCCAGGAGGACATAACTGTATCAGAAGCAGCCCAGAACCCTATGGTATCATTATTGGGATTCTGGTCTAGCTCGTTCCATCCAGCTATCTTCATTGGACCTTTCAGTATTATGTCCACAGTGGACGCATTTGCCTTCCAGGCGCTAGAGCCTCTCAGAAGTCCAAAGCTGCTCGCCTGTATTGGTGAATCATTAATCCATCCATTACGTGGAATGGAGAAGGACTTCGATCCAGCATAAGCCCGCTGGTCATCCCATCCATTCTCTGAGATGTGCATAGAGGCGAGCATCATGGGCTTGAAGGTTTCACCTTCACGATGCACTAGATTCGCAACATCCCCACTGGTCGATACGTTGACATCTGCAATGATCTGATCCCTGGTGGGAGGATGAATTCGGACCGTACCCTCGAATCCCAGACCATAGTTCTCGCCTTCGAAATGGATCAAGAGGTCTTCCCCATCTTGTATTTGGTTATAGGAAATGCCTGCACCTTGCTTATATCCATCGGACGTCCAAAAAGAGGGCGACAGAATTACTGCAGTTCCACAACCGGAGTCAGGGGCCCAGTTCATCCGGAAGTAGCTGCTGTCCAGGTGCAATGTCGCATATTGATTAAAGTTTGTACCGCTGCCATAAGCGATCTCCAGTATATTCCCATTCTGGTTTGCGCTCCATGTGCTTGCTGCCATGCCTGTGCCTGATGTTATGGCCAGGCAAAATAAAATCAAATGAATTTTAGTTGAATATATCCATTTCATACCCATCCCTCCCCATTAGACTCTCTATTGCCCGCGATTTTGCGAGCGTTCCCTGCATATTATGCTGCTAATCCAGGTTTTTGTCTGATGCACAGATGGTATGATCCGATGCATCCGATGTCCTCTGCCGATCGATCAGACAATGCAAAGAAGGATGCTGTCAGCTCCATCTGACAGGAGAGCTCCGACTCTATAGAGAATCCATTTCCCGGAGCCGATCTTTAATCCCATATTGGTGCAGGCGATCGGGTGGTTCGGCAAAATCAGCCAGGATTTCTGGATAATGCAGACTCCTCGTCTAACCAATAACATTAGAATTATCTTTATATAAATAACTTTCGAGAAGGGACTCTTCAAGAAGGGACAAGAAAGGAAAGACAGGAGGAATGATCGTAAACTGAGATCAGTCCCCCTGCAATCGAATGCGCCTCAGTCAGCTGCCGAGTAGCTCATGCACATTAGGTTATTGTTGCGGTTGATCTGGCAGACGCCAGCAAGCGGCTGGTCTGATGCCACGACCACCGACCCGGAGCAATCTGCGCCCACCAGGCTTCGTGGCCGGA